>ERZ795044.294-NODE-294-length-46136-cov-9.674942_pt1 | contig 46136 bp, 35 predicted proteins | sample MGYA00375128_ERZ795044 | MGnify/ENA primary metagenome ERZ795044 (study PRJEB30173, sample SAMN05720213) | anaerobic digester metagenome | isolation source: active sludge of municipal wastewater-treating anaerobic digesters | place: USA | collected 2014-12-22 ...
CTACGGTCTCGACGACCAGTACTTCACGTCGGCGGTCGACTACGGCTTCTCGAAGACGATGGCGGAGGCGGCGCGGAGCTGGGACACCACCGCGGTGCTGCGCGACATGGTGCGGGTGATTCGTCAGAACCAGCCGCTGGTCGTGGTCGGGCGGTGGTTCGGCGGCAGTCGCGATGGTCATGGGCATCACCAGCTGGCCGGTGTGCTCGCCCCGCTTGCCGTGGCAGCGGCGGCCGACCCGGCGCGGTTCCCCGAGCAGCTGTCGAAGGAAGGGTTGCGCCCGTGGCGCGTGCGCCGCCTCTTCCGCGCCAACGTACGCGCGGGAGAGCCCGCCGAGGTGATCGTCGATGCGGGGCGATACGATCCGTGGCTGGGGGAGTCGTACCAGTCGTTAGGTGCCGATGGGTACGCGCGCCAACGGTCGCAGACCGCGGGGCGGCGGAGCCTGGCGACCGGCGCGGCACCGCAACGCTTGCAGCAACTCGCCGGCGATCCCACCCCGGCAGGCGACGACATGTTCGCCGGCATGGATGTGTCGCTCGCGGCGCTCTTTGCGATGGCCGACGAGCGAGCACCCACCGGCGCACCCGAACTGCTCCGCCAAGCCGAGGATGCCGCACGGCAGGCGTTGGCCAGCTGGCGGCCCGATGCGCCATGGACCGTGGTACCGGTCCTCGTCGCAGGACTCCGCACTGTGCGAGCAGTACAGGGGATGACGCCCGGCACGGCGCCTCACGCGACGCAGCTCCTCGACCTCAAGCGGCGCCAGTTCGAACGGGCAATCGCCGCGGCGCTCGCGTTGCAGGTGACGGCGCTCGCCGGACCGGCCAGTGGCGATGGCCGACCGGTCGTCCCGGGCGAGACGGTCGGCGTGCAGCTCGAGGTCTCGCGAGGCGCGCCGGAGCCGGTCGTGCTCGAACGGGTGGAACTGCTGACCCCCGAGGGGTGGGTACGGCCGGCGCCGCTCGTGCCGGCCCAGCTGCTGCGCGCCGATACGTCGTGGAGATCGACGCTCGACCTCACCGTGCCGCCCTCGGCCGAGCCGAGCCGCCCCCCCGTCGTGCGCGACCTCATCTCGGAGCAGCACTATCGGTGGCGCGACGGGAGCCCGGATCATTCGCCGCGTGGCGCCGATCCGGTGCGCGTGCGGGCCACCGTGCGCGTGGCGGGCGAGCTGATCACCATCGAGCGCGTCGTGCGATATCGGCGCTCGCGCGAGCCCGAGGGGGTCACGTATCCGCGGCTGGTGGTCGTGCCACCTGTATCGTTGCGCGCGCTGCCGGCAGTGCGCGTGGTGACCGTCAACGGCGAGGCCCGCGAGCAGGTCAGCGTGGAGGTCACCGGGTACAGCCTAACGCCGGTCGAGGCGGCGGTCACGCTGACGTCGTCCGCCGGCGCGCGCGTCACCTCGCCCAGCATCGTTCGCGTGGGTATGGGAGAGCGGCAGTCGGTCACCTTCGACGTGACGCTCCCCGCGGGGCGCGACTCGCTGACGCTTACGGCGTCCGCGCGCGTGCACGACCGCGATTGGCGTGATGCCGTCACGGTGAGCGAGCATCGGGAACTCGAACCGGTACGCCTCTACGCCTCGCCCACGGTGCAACTGCGGCGCGTGCCGGTGACGCTCGCCGCCGGACTCAGGGTGGGCTACATCATGGGCGTGGGCGACCTGGTCCCCGAGGCCATCGCGCAGCTCGGTGCTGCAGTGACCCTGCTCGACGCCACAGCCGTTGCGGCTGGCGACTTCGGGACGTTCGACGCGTTGGTCATCGGAACGCGGGCATATGCGGTGCGCCCGGAACTGGCGGCAGCTACGCCCGCACTGGTCGCGTACGCGAAGCAAGGAGGCAACGTCGTCATCCTGTACCAGACGCAGGAGTTCCGCCCCGAGACGATGGCCCCGTTTCCCGCCGCACTCCCGAACGACGCCGAGGAGACGACCGAGGAGGACGCGCCAGTTCGAGTGCTCGCGCCCGAACACCCGCTGCTGACCTCGCCCAACCGCATCACGCCGCGCGACTTCGACGGATGGATCGAGCAGCGGGGGTCGAAGTTCCTCACGCAGCTCGCGCCGGAGTACACCCCGTTGGTGGAGATGCACGATACGGGGCAGGCGGCGCAGTCCGGCGTGTGGGTGACGGCGCGCGTGGGGGCCGGGCAGTGGAGCTACGTGGCGCTGGCGCTGCACCGGCAGCTGCCGTACGGTGTGCCGGGGGCGTATCGCATCCTGGCGAATCTGCTGGCGCGCCGGGTGCCATAGCGCGCCGCGCACGATAGCGCGCCGTGCAACACGGGCGCTCGGGGGATGGTCTCGGTCTCGTGTCCGCTTCACCTAACGACGCGCAGACTCCGGCTTCAGGTACCGCCCCAGGAACTCCACCGTCGCCGTCCATACGCGCAGCGCGTTGGCATGCCGCATCCAGTGGTGCGTGTCGTCGGGGATGATCAGTTCCTCGTATGGCACGCCACGGACCTCGAGTCGCCTGACGAGGTCGATCGTGTGATAGAAGCGCGTGTTCCGGTCGTCGTCGCCGTGGATGAAGAGCACCGGCGAGCGCCAGCCATCGACGTATGCAACGGGCGAGGCATTGAACGCGACGTCGGCCGCGCGCGCGCGGTCGCCCTTTTCATAGTCCCACGCCAACCCGCCAATGCGCGAGGCGTTGTCGGCGGTCCAGTCGGAGGGGCCATGGATGTCGACCCCGACGGCGAACAGGTCGGAGTCCTTGCCCAGCGCCATGGCGGTGAGGAAGCCCCCGTACGAACCGCCGTAGATCCCGATGCGGCGCCCGTCCACCTGTGGGAGCGTGCGCAGGTACTCCCCCGCCGCCTTGATGTCCTGGTACTCCGACGCCCCGCGCGACCAGCCGTCGACGATGCGATGGAAGTCGAAGCCGTAACCGAGGCCGAGCCGGAAGTTCACCGACAGGACGACATACCCTAACGACGCCAGATACTGGTTGAGTGCGTAGGTGCCGGCGTAGTAGTCCATGTAGTGCCAGCCCAGCAGCATCTGCCGCTCGGGGCCACCGTGGGCGAAGACCACCGCCGGCTTCCTGGAGGGGCCGCCGGGGCGCTCGAAGAGCTGTGCACGAATGAGCAGTCCGTCAGGCGCACGAAAGGTGACGGGGCGTGGGACGACCAGCTGGTCGCGCGGAAACGTGGCAGGAAGGCGCGATGCCGCGATGCCGCGCGCAGCGCCCCCACCGGCCGGCATCACCATCGGCATCGCTGGCTGCGTCGCGGTGGCGCCGAGGAAGGCGATCGTCGTCCCATCCGAGGTCACGACCGGCGAGAACTCGAGCCCGGTGCCCGGCGTGAGCACGCGCGCGTCACTGCGATCGATCGAGACGCGCCCAAGGTGACGGCGATCGATGTCGTCGCCGCCCGTTCCCGCATTGGCCGAGTAGACGAGGAACCGTCCGTCAGGACTCGGGCGCACGGTCTCGACCATGTAGTCGCCCGGTGTGAGGAGTAGCGGGGCGCCTCCTGCGTCGCTCACCGAGTACAGGTGCGGCCATCCGTCTTCGTACGACAGGTAGGCAATGCGCCCACCGGCACCGTACATGAGGTTCGCCCCAAAGCTCCGCGGATAGCCGCCCGGCACGGTGTTGGGGCTCTTCCAGACGACCCGGCCCGCCCCCGTCGCCACGTCGGCGACCACGATCTTCCACGGCTGCAACGAAAACGTGAGGATTGAATCGGGGGGACCGCCCAGGCCCGGGCGCCGGACGAAGGCGATGCGCTTCCCGTCGGGCGACCAGCGCGGCATGAGATCGCGGCTCGTGCTGGGGGCGAGCCACTGAATCGCCGTGCTGTCGTTCTCGTAGACGCCGATGAATGCGTGATCGCCGCGGTCGGCGACAAAGGCGAGCTTGCGGCCGTCGGGCGACCAGGCCGGCTCGCGCAGCTCGCCGCGCGCGGCGAACAGCCGGCGTGGCGCGGCGGAACCGTCGAGCGGGGCGACCCAGATCTGCCGGTCGCGCACGTACGCCACCACGTCGCCCGTCGGCGAAATCGCCGGCGTGTCGCCATCCCCGATCGCGCGCGGCGCGCTCCCGTCGAACGGCGCGATCCACACCGACACGACCGGCGCAATCGGCGACGACGTCGGGTTGACGGCGACGGTGCAGTCCCAGTTGCAGTCGTGGTCGCCACCTCGCACGAAGACGACGTAACGCCCGTCGGCCGAGATGCTGACGCTGGAGAGTTCCTGCCCATCGTCGCGGTCGAAGTGCGTCAGCTGGCGGGCGTCGTACGAGGGGGCCTCGCCCACCCAGATGTTGCGGCGGCCCTGCTCGTTGAAGGCCCAGGCGAGGCGGGGGGCGCGCCTGGCGGCGACCAACTCCCCGGCAAACGGGTACGAGCGCACCTGTTCCAGGGTGAACCCCTGCTGCCCCGTCGTTCGCCTCGTCTCCCCGGCACCGACCTGGGCGCGAGACGACGACGCGGTCGCGAAGAGGAGCGTGGCGATCGCGAGCGGGATGGACCAACGTGACCGTGGATCGAGACGCATGGCGGAGACACTCCCGGAGAAGGCGCGCTACTCCGGAGTACGCCCCACTTGCCCGTGCATACCAACACACCCGTTGGTACCGACGCCTTCCGCCGACGTATGTCGAGTACGGCACCTCGGTTGCCCGTGCCCAACCCCGTCACGCGACCCATGGCCATGCGTCACCTCCCCGCTGCCTGCCGGCGCTTCACCTTCGCCGTGCTCGCCTGCGTCCCGTCCTTGATCGGCGCGCAGGTGGTCCAGGAAGAGCTCGACCTCGGCGCGCTCGCGCGCATCCGCGACGAGGCCTACAACCGCTCGCAGGTGATGGAGACGGCGGGGTACCTCACCGACGTCATCGGCCCTCGCCCGCAGGGGTCGCGCGCGGTGAAGCAGGCCAACCAGTGGACCGCCGAGCAGCTGACGCGTTGGGGATTGCGCAACGCGACCGTGGAGCCGTGGGGGACGTGGGGGCGTGGCTGGGAGCGCGTGCGTTACGTGGGGAACATCCTCACCCCGTATCCGCAGCCGCTGGTCGCGCAGGCCATGGCCTGGAGCGGGAGCACCGTCGGGCTCGTGAAGTCGCAGGTGGTGGCCGTCGAAGCCTCCGACTCGGCGACGCTCGTGCAGAAGTACGGCGGAAAGCTCAAGGGGAAGGTCGTGCTCTGGGGGGAGCCTCCAAAGACCCAGAGCAGCTACTACTACGAGCCGTGGGACTACCTGCAGATGGAGTATCCCACGCGCACGCGCCGTTACACGCAAGCCGAGTTGGACGACCCGAAGCTGCGGCCGGACTTCCAGTGGTCACCCCAGCAGGTGCGTCTCGATCGCCGCAAGCTCGGCGATCGTTTTGAGGATGCCATGCGCGCGCTCAAGGGCGAGGGGATCGCCGCACTGCTCGCGCCATCGCCCATCGCGTATGGCATCATTCGCGTCGCCGCCATTCCCGGGTGGCACAACATCCGGCAGCAGAAGTCGGGTGAGCCGATCCCGGCGCTGGTGGTGTCGTACGAGCAGTACGGGCAGATGTGGCGCAACGTGAAGCGCGGACTCCCGGTGGAGGTGGAGGTGGAGAGCCGCACTCGCTGGGTGACCGATGATTCGTTAGGCTACAACACGCTGGCCGACCTGCCGGGAACCGACAAGGGCGACGAGTACGTGATGTTCGGGGGGCACCTCGACAGCTGGCACGCCGGGACCGGGGCCACGGACAACGCCTCGGGGATCGCCGTCGTCATGGAGGCGATGCGCATCCTCAAGGCGCTCGACCTCAAGCCGCGCCGCACCATCCGTGTCGGGATCTGGACGTCGGAAGAAGGGCGCCACCTCGGCGTCGCCGGCTGGATTGCCCGCCATCCCGAGCTGTGGCCGAAGATCTCCGTCTACCTCAACCTCGACAACGGCGCCGGGAAGTTGCGCGGACTCTGGGACCAGTCGCACCCCACCATGCGCCCCGTCTTCGAGCAGATCTTCACCCCGCTGCGCGAACTTGGCGTGCAGGCCATCCCCAAGGGGAACGTCGGCGGCAACGAGCACCAGGACTTCGACGACGTCGGGATCCCCGGCTTCACCTTCCTGCAGGACCCGCTCGAGTACACGATCCGTTCCCACCACTCCAGCGCGGACACGTTCGAGCGCCTGATCCCTGATGACCTGAAGCAGGCGGCAACTGTGATGGCGTGGACGGCGTACACGCTGGCCAACCGCGACGAGCTGTTTCCGAGAAAGCCAGGCAAGTGAGCGCGCGGCATGCAGCTGGCGACCGGCGTTCGGGACGCCCTCGGGCCCTCGCGCCGGCGCTGACCGCCCCTACGCCAGCTTCACCAGCTGCTTCCCGAAGTTCTTCCCCTTCAGCAGCCCGAAGAACGCCTCGGGGGCGGAGGCCAGCCCCTCGGCGATCGTCTCGCGGTACGTGAGGCGTTTGGTGGCGACGAGCGTGCCGAGCTCCGTGAGCGCCTCGGGCCACACCTCCATGTGCTCACTCACGATGAACCCTTCCACCTTCATCCGGTTTGTCAGGATGAGTTGTGGATAGGTCATCGGAATGGGCTCGCCGTTGTAGCCGGCGATCATTCCGCAGATGGCCACGCGCGCGAAGGCGTTGGCGCGCAGCATCACGGCGTCGAGGATCATGCCGCCCACGTTCTCGAAGTGCCCGTCGATGCCGTCGGGGCACGCCGCCTTGAGCGCCTTGGACAGTGCCCCCAGGTCGCGGTGCTCCTTGTAGTCGATGCAGGCATCGAAGCCGAGGCCCTCGGTGACGTAGCGGCACTTCTCGGCCCCACCCGCGATGCCGACCGCGCGCGCGCCATGCACCTTGGCCAGTTGCCCGACCGCGCTCCCGACGGCGCCGCTCGCCGCGCTCACCACGACGGTGCTCCCGGGCTTCGGGGCGATGATCTTCATCAACCCGTACCAGGCGGTGACGCCGGGCATCCCTACCGCGCCGAGGTAAGCGGAGAGCGGGATGTGCGTCGTGTCCACCTTGCGCAGCATGGAGGGCCCGGTGGCGTCGACGACGGAGTACTCCTGCCAGCCGCCCATCCCCACCACCTGGTCGCCAGGCGCAAAGCGCGGACTGCGCGATTCCACGACCTCGCCGACGGTCCCGCCGATCATCACCGCATTGAGCGGTTGCGGCGCCGAGTAGCTCTTGGCCTCGCTCATGCGCCCGCGCATGTAGGGGTCGAGGCTCAGGAAGTGGTGCCGTACCAGCACCTGCCCGTCCGCGAGCGTGGGAACGGGAGACTCGACCAGGCGAAAGTTGTCAGCCGTGGGCTCGGCGGTCGGTCGCGAGACGAGCAGGATCTGGCGATTGATGAGTGACGACACGAGACGGGAGTGAGGCGGGGGTCCGAACCCTCGCGGTGGGCCTGCTCGAGGTGCGCGATGGAGACCGATGATACTGCGGTGCGGTGCGCCGGGGGGCCAGCGCGGGGGGCAACATGCAGTCGAGATGCGCGCGCCGCTCCCTTAGACTTCGCGGCGGTATGAACGAACCGCCTCGAATCCTCGTGGTCGCCGCCACCGCGGGCGAACTTGCGACGCCAAACGGGTGGTTGACGCTGCAGTGCGGCATCGGCCCGGTCGATGCCGCGGTCGCCACCGCGGCGGCCATCGCCCAGCATCGTCCGGCCGCCATCCTGCATGTCGGCATCGCCGGGGCGCGCCGTGACGCGGGACTCACGCCGGGGGCGCTGGTCATTGGGAGCGAGGCACGCTACTGCGACCTGGACGTCCCCGAGTCGTGGGCGCCGCGTACCATCGCCCCCTCGCGCGAGCTGCTCGCGGCGGTACGCCAGGTCCTCCCAGAGGCGCCGACCCTGGCCATCGGCACCAGCGCGCGCGTGGGGGGCACCACCGGGTGCGACGTGGAGGCCATGGAGGGATTCGGCGTCCTCCGCGCCGCACAGCGCGCCGGCGTCCCTGCCATCGAGATCCGCGCCATCTCCAACGAGATCGAGGAGAGCGACCGCGCCAACTGGCACTTCGACACCGCCCTCGCGGTCATCACCGCCGTGACCCCCGCGCTCGTGGCGGCCATGCAGGGGAGCCGCGCCGTCGTGCGCGAGCTGACGTTCGGCTACTCGCCCTGCCCCAACGACACCTTCGCGTTCCACGCGCTCACGCACGGGCTCGTCGAGGCACCATTCCGCATTCGCCCCGTCCTGCTCGACATCGAGGAGCTCAACCGCCGAGCGCACGACGGCGAATTCGACCTCACCAAGCTGAGTGTGGGCGCCTTTGCGGCGGTGGGCGCGCGCTATCGCCTGCTGCGCAGCGGTGCGGCGTTAGGCAAGGGCGTGGGCCCGCTCGTCGTCGCGCGCGAGGCAACGTCGCTCGCCCAGGCGGTGCGGGGGCGGCTGGCGATCCCCGGGAGCGAGACCACGGCGTATCGCCTCCTCCGCCTCGCCGCCCCGGCGTTAGGCGAGGTGATCGAGATGCGCTACGACCGCATCCTGCGCGCCGTGGAAACCGGCGAGGTCGACGCGGGGCTCATCATCCACGAGTCGCGCTTCACCTACCAGGAGCACGGCCTGCAGCAGGTCATCGACCTTGGCGACTGGTGGGAGCGCGAGACGTCGCTCCCGGTCCCCCTCGCCGGGATCTGTGCGCGCGCCGACCTGGATGACGAGACCGCGCGGGCCGTCGAACGCGCCATTCGCGCGTCGGTGCAGTACGCCTTCGACCACCCCGAGGCGAGCCGCGACTACGTGCGCGCGCACGCGCAGGAGATGTCGGACGCGGTCTGCGACCAACACATCGCCCTGTACGTGAACGCCTTCTCGCTCGACGTGGGCGACGACGGGCTCGCGGCGATCAACCGGCTGGTGAGCGCCGACTGAGCGCGGCCTGACTGTAACCAGCGTGCGGCCAGCGTGCGGCCAGCGTGCGGCCGCTACCCGTCGCGGTGGACCTTCTGGAAGAGCGCCACGAGGTCGAGCACGAAGGGCTCCAGCGCCCCGTCCGGGTGCCAGCGCACCTCGACATCGTGGATCGTGGGCTGCGTCGCGTCGGGGAGCCAGCACTCGACCACACGGGCGAGAGCGCTGGTGCTACGGTACATCCGGGAGTGGCACGACCACCGCGGCCACCGCATCGAGGATCGCGTCGGCGTCCAGCCGGTACTCGCGATACAGGTCGGGCAGGTCCCCCGACTGGCCGAAGCGCTCCACGCCTAACGGCGCCACGCGATGCCCGCGGACCCCACCCAGCCACGACAACGTGGCCGGCGGGCCATCGATGACGGTGGCCAGCCCCGCCTGCCGCGGGAGCATGCCTAACAAGCGCTCGACATGGGCAAAGGTGCGGGTGCCGCGCGCGCGCGCGGCCAGCGCCGCCGTCCACTCGTGGTGCAGCCGGTCGGGGCTCGGCACCGCCAGGAGCCCGGCGTCGGGGACGTCCTCGAGGATCTGCTGGAAGGCGTCGAGCGCCTCGGGGGCCACGACGCCGGTGTACACGATCGCCACGTCGGCCTCCGGGCCGGGCGGCACCTGCCAGTACGCGCCCGCGAGCAGGTCTTGCACCTGCCGGTCGTCGAGCTGGCGCTCGGGTTGGTCGAGCGGGCGCGTGGACAGGCGCACGTACACCGCGCCGCCATCGGGCCGCTGCAGGTGGTCAAAGGCCCAGCGCATCACCTCGGCCAGTTCATCGGCGAAGGCCGGCTCGAAATACGTGAGCCCCGGCTGCGCCATCCCGATGAGCGGGGTGTGGATCGACTGGTGCGCCCCACCTTCGGGAGCGAGCGAGAGCCCCGAGGGCGTAGCCACGAGGAGGAAGCGCGCCCCCTGGTAGCAGGCGTAGTTGAGGACGTCGAGCCCGCGATTGATGAACGGGTCGTAGAGTGTCCCCACGGGAATCAACCGCTCGCCGAACAGCTCGGCCGAGAGTCCGGCGGCTGCAAGCATGGTGAACAGGTTGTGTTCGGCGATCCCCAGTTCGAGGTGCTGCCCGCTGGGCCCCTTGGCCCACTTGAGCGGCGAGGCGATGCTGGCGTCGCGGAAGGTGTCGGCTTGCGGCCGGCGGGCAAAGACGCCGCGCTGGTTCACGAAGCCCCCCAGGTTGGTCGACACCGTCACGTCGGGCGACGTGGTGACGATGGCGTCGGCCAGCGCGCCGCCGGCGCGCGAGAGGTCGTTGAGGATCTTCCCGAAGGCCACCTGCGTCGACTGCTTGCCGGCGGGGACCGGGAAGTGCGCGCGATCGGGGACGGGGAGCACGGCGGCTGCGCGCGTCGGGCGTGGCGCGGCGAACGGGGTGCGGGCCAGGAACGCCTCGTACGCCGCCGCCTCGTGTGGGAGCCCGGTAAAGCGCCCCCACTCCTCGCCAGGCGCAACGCCCATGCGCTGCTGGAACGCCTCCATCTGCGCGTTCGTCATCTGGCCCGAGTGGTTGTCCTTGTGCCCCTGGAAGGGGAGGCCGAATCCCTTCACCGTGTAGATGACGAACAGCTGCGGCGCCTCGCTCGTGGTGCCGCGGAAGGTGTCGAGCAGGAGCCCCAGGTCGTGCCCCGCGAGGTTGGTCATCAGCGCGGCCAACGCGTCATCGTCGCGTGCGGCGACGACGCGGAGGGCATCGGCATCATCGGCCAGGTCGGCCGTGAGGCGCGCACGCCACGCCGCCCCACCCTGGTAGCTGAGTGCTGCATACAGGTCGTTAGGCGCGGCGTCGATCCAGGCACGCAGCGCCCCCCCACCGGGCTCGGCGAAGGCCGCTTCCTGCAGGCGCCCGTACTTGAGCGTGCGCACCTCCCATCCGCAGGCGTCGAAGATCCGCGAGAAGCGCTCCCCCATGCGGTCGCTGGTGGTCGCGTCGAGGCTCTGCCGGTTGTAGTCGACGATCCACCAGCAATTGCGCAGGTCGTGCTTGGCTCCCTCCAGCACGGCTTCGTAGATGTTCCCCTCATCCAGCTCGGCGTCGCCCATGAGTGCCACCATGCGCCCGGCGCCGCCCGCGTCGAGCCGCTGGTGGGCGATCAGGTAGTCCTGCACCAGCGAGGCGAACGCCGTGACCGCGACGCCCAGTCCCACCGAGCCCGTGGAGAAGTCGACGTCGTCTCGGTCCTTGGTGCGCGACGGATAGCTCTGCGCCCCGCCCAGGGCGCGGAAACGTTGCAGCTGATCCAGCGATTGCCGGCCGTAGAGGTACTGGATCGCATGAAACGCCGGCGACGCATGCGGCTTCACCGCCACGCGATCCTGCGGACGCAACGCGCCGAAGTACAGCGCCGAGAGGATCGTCGCCATCGAGGCCGACGACGCCTGGTGCCCGCCCACCTTGAGCCCGTCGCGCGATTCCCGGATGTGGTTGGCGTGGTGGATGGTCCACGCCGAGAGCCAGTGCACCTTGCGGTCGAGCGCCAGCTGCAGCGCGAGATCGGTCTCGGGTTCGCGCGCCGTGACCGGCGCGGCGGCTTTGGCGCTCACCTTCGGGGCCATCAGGGACGTCGTCGAGTGAAGAGAAGAGGGGGCACGCTGGGCTCCATCGGGATGGCGACAGCACCCACCGTTCCATCGAGGTCGGTCTGGAAGGTCACGCGAAAGCGGAAGCGGTTGTGCACCGGGTCACCCGCGGGCGGCGCGAACTTGAAGACGTCGTAGTGGAAATGTGGGAGAGGAAACTCGAACACGCCAAGGCGCAGTCGCAACTCGTCGCCCACGCGGGTCACCACGGCGTCGCCGTACGCGGGATGCGCATAGGTCCCCACGTACGCCTCCAGCGGGTGGGAGGGAGGCGCGTTGGCGATGCGTCCCGCGTCCTCGCGCGCGCGGGCCGCCACCTGTGCCGCCCGTGCGCGTCGCGCGCGGTCGAGGAAGCGCGCGTTCCAGTTGGATGGCGACAACCCCAGCAAGCGGTCGTATACGAGCCACGGGATGAAGTCGCGCGCCGAGGTGCTGTACATGTTCGTGAGCACCACCACGCCCACCGAATCGTCGGGGAGGAAGCTCAGTTCGAGCGAGTAACCGTCCCAGTTGCCGGGATGATGCACGAGCTTGTGCCCGCGATAGTGCGTGACCAGGAAGCCCATGCCGTACGCCTCGTCGCTGAGTTCGCGAAACTCTCCCGCCTCGAGCGACATCGGACGCGTCATCGTCATCTGCGGCGTCTGCATGGCCCGCGCATCGCCCGGCGCCAGGATCTCGCGCCCCTCGAAGCGTCCCCCCTGCATGTGCATCGTCAGGTAGCGCGTCATGTCGTCGAGCGACGCATGCAGTCCGCCCGTGGGTGCGATGGGGTCGGTGCCGCGCATCGGCGGCACGAGTCGCACGACGCCGTTGTCATGCACTGCATAACGACGGGCCATGTTGGGCGCGGCAACGAGCGCCGCCTCCGACGCCCCCGATGACGTCATGCGCAGCGGCTCGAGGATCTCGCGCTGCACCAGCGCCTCCCACGAGGTGCCGGCCACGCGCCCGGCGAGGTAGCCCGCGGTGGTGTACATCAGGTTCTGGTACTGCCACGCCGTGCGGAAGTCGCGATTGGGCTGCAGGTAGCGCAGGCGATGCACCAGCTCCTCGCGCGACAAGGTGCCGATCCCCCACATGAGGTCGTGTCGCGCGATCCCGGTGCGCATGGTGACGAGGTCGCGCACCGTGGCCCGTTCGGTCACGACCGGGTCATACGCCTTGAACTCGGGGACGTAGTCGCGCACCAGGCCGTCCCACTGCAGCTTTCCCTGTTTGGCCAGCACCGCCAGCGTCGAGACGGTGAACGACTTGCTGATCGAGGCGATGGCGAACTTCGTCTCGGGCGTCACCGGAAGTTGCGCGTCGACGTCGCGCAGGCCGTATCCCGCGAGATGGATGACCTTCCCCTTCGCCACGACCGCGACCGCCATGCCGGGAATGTTCCACGCCTTGCGAATGGAATCGAGCTCGGCGTCGAGGCCGCGATTCCATCCCGAAACCTGTGCCGGCAACCGCGTGACGAACACGAGCGGTGCGACGACGGTCCCGACGACCGGGACAGCGACGAGCAGCGCGCGCAACGTCGCGCGCCACCCGGCCACGAGAAGGGGATGCATGGGACCCTTGGGAGAAGGGAAGGATTGCGTCTGACGGACGTGACTCACGCCGAGCGGCGGACTAGTCGCCCCACACGTCACGCATCAGGCGCACGAAATTGCCGCCGATGATCTTCTCGATGCGCGCGTCGGGGTGGCGGCGCGCCGCAAGCGCCTCGGCGATCCGCTCGAGGCGGCGCGGCGTGTTGAGGTCGGGGACGAAGAAGTAGACGTTGGGATCCTCGCCCGGCGCGGCGATGCCGGCCTTCTGGCGACGCGCGACGAAATCCCGATGGTCGCGCTTGTACTCCTCCGTCACGTCGTGCGGGGTGATGGACAGGTCGCTGCCGATCCCGACATGGTCCTCGCCACAGACGTTCACCGCATGCTCGATGTGCTGCACCACGTCGTCGAGCGTGGGCTGACGCCCAGGGGTCAGGAACGGCATGAGATAGATCCCGATCACCCCGCCCTTGTCGGCCATCGCCTTGAGCTCCACGTCGCGCTTGTTGCGCGGCACGTCGGCCAGCGCGGCACACCCGGAGTGCGTGATCGAGACCGGCCCCTTGGCCACGGCAATGCCATCGGCGGTGGTGCGCTGTCCGCAATGCGAGAGGTCCACGAGCACCTTCTGCTTTTCCAGTTCGGCCACGACCTCGCGCCCGAACGAGCTCAGCCCCGCGTTGCCCGGCTCGAGGCTCCCGTCGCCCACAAGGCTGCGCGTGTTGTACGTCAGCTGCACGATCTTGACCCCGAACGCGGCGAAGGTCGCGATGGTCGACAGGTCGCTCCCGATGGGCTGCACCCCCTGGAAGCCGTAGATGATCCCCAGGCGCTTGGTGCGCTTGGCCTCCGCCAGGTCGCGGACCGAGCGCACGCGCATCAACACGTCGCCGTGCACGTTGAGCTCGCGCTCCCACGTCCCGATGCGGCGCATCGTCGATGGAAAGTCGTCGCCGTTGACGGTGAGGTTGATCCCGGTGATCCCCGACGCCGCCGCGTTGCGCACCATGGCGTCGGAGAGCGGCGTCGCTGGCTGCGTGGTGTTGAACGGCCCCGGCGATGCCAGGCAGTCGATCACCATCGCCTGCTCATACCGAGGCCACGCCGCGCCAGTAGTGGGAGCAGGAGCGGATGCCGCGGAGGCGGCGGGGGTGCCAGAAGCGACGGACGACACGTGCGACCACGGCAGCAGTGCCGGCAGTCCCACGAGGGCGGCCGTGCGGCCGATGGCGTCACGGCGGGTGCACCCGCTGGGCTGATCGTCGCGCATGGGAAGGCTCGTTAGGTCGACGGGGAACGCTCGCGCATGAGGGCGCGCGCGATGATGAGTTGCTGAATCTGCGTCGTACCCTCATACAACCGGAAGATTCGCACGTCGCGATACAAGCGCTCGGCCACGCACGGGGCGATGTAGCCGGCCCCGCCGTGGATCTGCACGGCACGATCGGCGACGCGCCCCACCATCTCCGAGGCGAACATCTTGGCGCACGACGCTTCGGTCGAGACGCGCTCGCCGGCGTCGGCCCGGCGCGCCGCATCCAGCACCATGCAGCGCGCCGCGTACGACTCGGCACGGCTATCGGCCAGCATGGCCTGCACCAGTTGGTGCTCGGCGATGGACTTCCCGAACTGTGTGCGCTCCATCGCGTAGCGCAACGACTCGTCGAGCAGTCGCTCGGCCAGCGCCACGCACATCGCCGCAATGTGCAGCCGCCCGCGATCGAGGGCGCGCATGGCAATCGAGAAGCCACGATGCTCGGGGCCCAGCAGTGCCGACGCCGCGACGCGGCATTCATCGAAGATGACGTCGCTCAGGTGCGCGCCGCGCTGCCCCATCTTGCGCTCCGGCGCCCCGACATGGAGCCCGGGGGACTCGCGCTCCACCAGGAAGGCCGAGACGCCGCTCGCGTCGCGCGTGGCGGGGTCTGTACGCGCGAAGACCAGAAAGACCCCGGCGTCAGGCGCGTTGGTGATGTAGCGCTTGGTCCCGTTGATGACGTAATGGTCGCCGTCGCGGCGCGCGCTCGTGGTGAGGGCGCCCGCATCGGACCCCGAATCCGGCTCGGTGAGGCAGAAGGCGGCGATCAGCTCGCCGGTGGCCAGGCGCGCGAGATACCGCTCGCGCTGCGCCGGCGTCCCCATCGCCACGATGCTCCACGAGCCGAGTCCGTTGTTGATCCCCACCAACGACCGAAAGACGGGGGCCGCGTAGCACAGTTCGAGAAAGGCGCGCACCGACTGCTCGACATTGAGCCCCACGCCCCCGAACTCCGCGGGGATGGTGAGCCCGTAGAGCCCCATCTCCCGCATCTCCCGCACAAGGACGTCGGGCACGTGGTCGGTCGCATCGATCTCGGCCTCGGCGGGAATGAGCCGGTCCCGCACGAACCGCCGGACCGTATCGAGAAGCAGTGAGAAGGTCTCGGCGTCGAGCGCCACCGAACTCCCGTCTCCCGTCTCCCGTCTCCCGTCTGCAGTCATGAGTTCTCGATCTTGAGCATCGCCCGCGCCTCGTCAGGGGTCGCCACCTCGCGTTGCAGCTCCTTGGCCAGCCGCACCACGCGCTCCACGAGCTGGGCGTTGGTCGCCAGCTGCTTGTATGCGTAGAAGAGATTGTCCTCGAGCCCCACGCGACAGTGCCCGCCCATCACGATCCCCATCGTCGATGCCGGGAGCTGCGCCGGCCCCACGCCGATCACGCTCCACATCCCTTCGGCCGGGACCGTATCCACCATGTGCATCAGGTGCCGCGGGTGGTACGGGAGGGCATTCTTGATGTTCATCACCATGTCGAACCAGGGCGGGCCCTTGATGAGCCCCTTCTTCCACAGATTGATGCCGGCGTGGATGTGGCTCAGGTCGAAGCACTCGATCTCGGGTTTCACGCCATACTCGATCATCTTCCCGGCATAGTACTCCACGTCGATCGGGTCATTCATGTACGGCCCCTTGGGCAGGTTCACCGACCCCACGTTGAGGCTCATCATGTCGGGGCGCAGGTCGACGGCGCGGATGCGGTCGTCACGGTGCGCCGGGGACCGGAAGCCCGTGGAGATCTGCACGATGAGGCGCGTATGCTTGCGCAGCCCCTCCAGCACCTTGGCAAAGAAGTCGTAGTCGAGGCACGGCTTCTGGTCCTTGTCGCGGGCGTGATAGTGCAGGATGCTCGCCCCGGCCTCCCAGCAGGCGATCCCGTTCTCGATGATCGCCTCGGGCGTCACGGGCAGGTGCGGCGTGTCGGCCGTCGTGGCATACGACCCGACAGGCGCAACGGTGATGATCAGCTTGTCATGCTGGGGAGCGGGCATGGACGGTGGGATGGAGGGGCGAGCCGGGGTGGAAGATACGAAGGAGCCTAACGCAGTAACTGGAGCCGTTCGGTGAGGGCGCGCACCCGCTGCGTCAGCCGGCCCACGCCGCTCGCGATGGCCGCCACCTGCTGGCGGGCCAGCGCGGCATCGCCCAGCTCCAGTGCGTCGCGAATGACGGGGAAGGTACGCGCCACACTCCCGTTGTAGGTACTCGGCCCCATCATCGGGTTCCGGAACCAGGGACGGCCGGGAAGTCCCTCGGGGAGCATGAGCAGCTGCTCACTCTGGCGAATCTCGCGATTGATCGCCGCCAGCGCCGGCGCGTGACCGGCGAGCGCCGCGGCGCCGGCGCCGAGCGCCCGCGCATGGGCCTGTTCGTACTGGGCCGCAGCATCGCCCAGCGTGTCGATTGCCGCGACGAGCGGGGTAAGGTCGACGCCGCGCCGCTCGCGGGCGGAGAGCGCCACCAGCTCCTGCGCCCAGCCGCGATACGCCCGCGCCGCATCGGCAAACGACCACGGCAGCACCGGCGAATCCGCCAGCCGCAAGAGGGCCGACGCGAAGGCCCCGGCCTGCGACTGCCCGTAGGTGAAGCCCGGGTCGAGGAAGCGTTCGAAGTAGGTGAAGCTGTCGAACGCCGAGTGGTAGGTTCCGCGCCCGGTGTTGCGATAGGCCACGTGCAACGCCGTGATCCCCAGGTGCATGGTGAAGGCGGCGTAGTCGGTGTTGGCCCCGATGGGCGTGAGCACGAAGGGGCGCGCGCGCACCGCATCGGAATCGGCGGCGCTGCGGGCCGCGCCCAGCGCGCGCGCCGTGATGAGGTCGAGCGCGCTCCGCCCCGTGGCCGGGTCGCGCGTGTCGCGCGCGATCTCGCGCATGAACGTCTCGAGGGCATGCGACCCGCTCGACGTGAAGATGCCGCGCCGATAGTTGTCGCCCTGGATGTACAGCACCGCCTTCTCGCGCAGCTCCTCGCCGTGGTCCTCGGCCCACTCGGTGGAACCCAGGATCCCCTGCTCCTCGCCGTCCCACAGCGCGAACACCAGCGTGCGCGCCGGCTGCCACCCCGTCTTGCGCATGTCGGACAGGGTGCGCGCCGTCTCCATGACCGTCGCCGCCGCCCCCACCGGATCGTCGGCGCCGAAGACCCACGCGTCGTGATGGTTCCCCGCAATGATCCACTCGTCAGGCGCCGTGGCGCCGGGGATGCGCGCGATGACGTTGTAGAGCGGCCGGGTCTTCCATTCCGAGCGCACCTTCATGTGCACCCGGGCGCGGCTGGGCCCCACGTGATACGTGAGCCCCAGCGCCCCCTTCCACGCGTCGCTCGGCACCACCGGTCCCTCCAGCGCGTCGAACAGCGCCGAGGCATCGGCGTACGAGATGGAGAGCACCGGAATGGTCACCAACCCCTTGGCCTCGGCGCGCGTGAGGCGGCGACTCCCCGCCTTCGAGGCCCATCCCGGGCTCAAGGGATCGCCCGTGTAGTACTGGTCGTCCTTGATCCCCCCGCGTTCGACGGCGTGCGGCGGGCGCATGGGGCCGCGCGGGTACGGACGGTTGAGCCAGAAGCCGTCTTCCTTGGGGTCGTTGTACATGATCAACCCCACCGCGCCGCGCTCCGTTGCGTTCGACGACTTCACCGACCGGTGGTGCGGCCCCGCACGCGCCAGCACGATCTTCCCACGTACCGAGATCCCCAGACGGTCGAGCTGCGCGTAGTCATCGGGGAGCCCGTAGTTCACATAGACCACCTCGGCCGTCACGTCGCCATCGGCGCCGTAGGCAGCGTACGGCGGCAGGATGCCGGGGAGCCTGGAGTCGGGATCCTCGGCGAACACCTCTTCCTTGAGCCGAGCGCGCCACGGCTTGGCGCCGCGGATCTCGAGCAGCTGTTCCAGCGGCATCGGGATCAGCGCTTCGTACTGCTCGATCTGCGCGTCGAGTCCCCACTCCCTGAAGCGCGCCAGCGCCCACTCGGCCACGCGCTTGGAGCCGGGCGTTCCTGCCAGGTGCGGGAAGGCGGTCATCGCGCGGATGTATCCGCGGATGCGCGCGGGGTCTGGAGTCGTACGGGCGGCGCGCTCGAGAATGGCACGCGCGGGAAGGGCGTCCGCGGGAAAGCCCCGGATCGGAGCCTCCTGAGCCGGGAGCGTCAAAGGCCCGGCGAGCCATACGCCGATGAGCCCCGACATGACGCGCGGCACAAGCCGCGGAACGACGCGCGGCATGAGCCGCGAGACGACGCGCGGCGTGAGGCCCCCGCGCACGGCTGCTTCGATACTGACCACCGTCATTCGGTTCGCGTCCTCGGACTTGGCCTCGTCTGGCGAGCGACGGACACGGCTCGCGCGAGAGCAGACGGCTGCCCGAGACGATGGTACCAAGGGCGCGCACGGCGGCGCGTCACCGGGCGCCGGCTCACCGGCGCGTCACCGGGCGCCGGCTCACCGGCGCGTCACCGGCCGTCCGCTCACCGGCGCGTCACCAGGCGCGCAGCGCCTCCAGCGTGACCTCGAACGGCGCCGATGCTCCGGCGGGATGCCATGTCAGCGTTGTCTCTTGGTACATGGGGAACGACGCGTCCGGTGTCCACACCTCCGCCGGCCCTTCGACGGGGTCGATGATCCAGTACAACGGCACGCCGCGATCGCGATAGACGATGCGCTTGCGATAGCGATCGTGGTGGCGGGTGCTGGGGCTGAGCACTTCGGCGGCCAGCAGGATATCGCGCGCATCGCGCCACTCGGTCACGTGTGCGTCACCCGGACCCATCACGAACACGTCGGGCTGCACGAGCGTGTCGTTGCGTCCCCACGTGATGTCCGCCGGCGCACCGAAGACACGGCCCAGTCCTTCACGAACGCAGTATTCGCGAAGCTGTGCGAAGAGACTGCCCACCACCCACTGGTGCCGCAGGTTTGGTCCCGGGCTCACCAGCAGCTCCCCATACACCAGCTCGTGGCGCTGCCCATCGTCGGGCATCGCGAGGACCTGCTCGACCGTGAGATACGGCGAAACGGGGGCGGACATGCCCATAGACTCAGCTCGGCGACGCCGAGCGCGCAAGGGTGGAAATGTGAAGGGGAGCGCACTCGGCGATGCTACGCCGACGTGCGCTCCCCTTCGTTACCGAAAACGCGCGGGTGGTATCAGAATCGTCCCGCGTCCACATCCTTGAGAAACTTGATCACGCCGCCGAAGTACGTCTGATGGTCGTCGTACAACGCCAGGTGGCTCCCCTTGGGGCAGTACAGATAGCGCCCGCGCTTCACCTGACCGGCCATCCACTCCATGTGCTTGGGATCCATCGTGTCGTGCTCGGCGCCGACCACCAGCGTGGGGATGGTGAGCGTGGGGAGGTCGGCGGTGCGATCCCACTTCTCCAGCTTGCCGCTCGCGCCCAGTTCGCTGGGGCCCTGCATCGGCACGTAGATGTCGGGGTTCACGTGCTTGAACGCGCGCTGCACCGGGTCGGGCCATTCGGCCGGCGGCATGCGCAGGATGTGCAGCTGGTAGTGATTGGGAATGAGCAACTCCATGTAGCGCGGGTTGCTGTAGTCCTTCTTCGCCTCGATCGCCTTCACCTCGGCCAGCACCTTCTGGTCCATCGCGGGCATCAGGACTTTGGCGGCATACTCGTTGTAGGCGGGGATGCTCGCCATCATGTTCGAGATGATGAGCCCCTTGAGGTGCTGCTGGTACTTGAGCGCGTACTCCATGGCCAGGATCCCGCCCCACGACTGCCCCAGCAGGTAGAAGTTGTCCTGATCGAGGCCGAGTGCCTTGCGCACCTGCTCCACTTCCTCCACGAAGCGCTCGGTGTTCCAGAGCGACGAGTCCTTGGGCTGGTCGGAGTAGAACGACCCTAACTGGTCGTAGTAGTAGTACTCGACCCCCGCGCCGGGAAAGTAGGCGTCGGCGGCCTCGAAGTACTCGTGCGTCATCCCTGGCCCGCCATGCAACAGCAGGACCTTGATGGTGGGATTGTTCCCCACGCGCTTGGTCCAGACGTTGAAGGTCCCCTTCGGCGTGCTGATGGGGATGAGGCGGGCGCCGCCGGACACCACGTCCTTGCGCCCGGTCGTGTCGAAGTAGGCGGCGGGGGCGGCGGTGATGCCGTTCTCGGCCGCCGGCGGCGGGACCGACTGGGTGGTGCAGGCCGCGGCGCCCAGTGTCGATGCGACGAGAAGGGCGAGGACGGTGGCGCTGGCGCGGCGCGCGGGGACGAGAGGCACGAGGATCTCCATTTCTGACGGTGCGGCAGGAGCGGTCGGTCCGGCGCAAAGCTACCGGCTGCGTCCGGCGGCGGAAGCCGCTCGCGTCAGGGGGAACCCGTGCGCCTCGGACCGCTGGATTCGAAGGGAATTCGCCCAGCGCCGCCGCACCGTTCGCCGTATGCAGAGGAGGCGAGCGCCATCGGGGCTCTGGCGTGACGTGGGTGTGGCGCCGGCGCCGTTCGAAGTCGGCGCGCCCACACGGTCTGCGCCTCCGCGCTGCTCGCAGGTGCTGCTGGCATCGCACTCCATTGCGCTCCTTCGGCGCGCCCCGCCAATTCCGCGCGACCGCGCGACCGCGCGACCGCGCGACCGCGCGACCGCGCGACCGCACGACCGCACGACCGCACGACCGCACGACCGCACGACCGCCTGTCTCCTGTCTCCTGTCTTCCGTCTCAGCCCCCGTACATGTCCGCCACGCCTCGTTCCACGCTCGCCGCCCCGCGCCGATGGTTCGTCGCGGCACTCGCTGCCCTCCCGCTGATCGCCGCCGCCGCGTCGGCGCAGCGCGGCGCCCCGCGCGACCCCAGCGCGCCGCTCCCGGCCCAGCCCTACCGCTTCGAGTTCCTCGGTCCGGCCACGGGAGGGCGCTTCGCCTCACTCGCTGGCGTCGAGGGGGATACCAGCGTGTGGTACGCCGGGTCGGCCTCGGGCGGCGTCTGGAAGACCACCGACGGCGGCGCCAACTGGCGCCCCATCTTCGACAGCCAGCCCGTGCAGGCCGTCGGCGCGTTGGCCGTCGCACCCAGCGACAAGAACACCGTGTGGGCCGGGAGCGGTGAGGCGTGGGCCATTCGCGAGAGCGACGTCATGGGCGACGGCGTCTACAAGTCCACCGACGCCGGCGCCACGTGGCAACACATGGGGCTGCGCGAGACCGGGCGCATCGCCCGCATCCTCGTGCACCCCCGCGACGCCAACGTGGTCTACGTCTGTGCGTTAGGCAGGACGACCGGTCCCCAGGAGGAACGCGGCGTCTTCAAGACCACCGACGGCGGCAAGACGTGGACACGCTCGGCCTTCGTCGACGTGAACACCGGCTGCTCCGACCTCGCCATGGACGCCAAGGATCCCCAGGTGCTGGTGGTCGGGATGTGGCAGGTGGTGATGAAGTCGTGGGGGATGACGAGCGGCGGCCCGGGCAGCGGGATCTGGATGACGCGCAACGGCGGCGGCACCTGGAAGAAGGTCGAGCACCCCGGGCTACCCAAGCAGCCGATCGGCAAGGTGGGGGTCGCCATCGCCCCCACCAACAGCAACCGCATCTTCGCCCTCATCCAGACGCTCAACCAGGGGTCGCTCTGGCGCTCCGATGACGCCGGCGCGACGTGGCAGGTGGTGAGCTGGCAGCGCGCCCTCATCGGGCGCGCCGGCTACTACAACCACCTGGCGGTGAACAGCGGCAATCAGGACGAGGTCTACGTCGCAAACTCATCGTTCTGGCGGTCGATGGATGGCGGCAAGACGTTCGAGGACACGCGCTGGGGGGGCGACACGCACGACATCTGGATCTCCCCCAGCAACCCCGATCACTTCGGCCTCACCGACGACGTCGGCTTCACCGTCACCACGACGCACATGAAGCAGCGTCGCCGAGTGGTGCTCAACAACGGGCAGATGTACCACGTGGCCGTCGACAACCGCGTCCCGTACTGGGTCTACAGCAACCGGCAGGACAACGGGACGATGCGCGGTCCCTCCGACGGGATCGAGCGCGGCACGCCGGGGATGGGGCCGCAGGGGCCGCTCTTCTATGGGATGACGGCCGACGGGCAGCGCGACTGGGATCACGGCATCGGCGGCTGCGAATCGGGCTTCACGATTCCCGACCCTAACGAGCCCGACGTCATCTGGGCCTCCTGCTACGGAAACAAGGTCACCCGCTACAACCACAAGACCGGGACGGCGCGCTCGGTGCAGCCCTATCGCATCACGCTCGACTCGCCGCCGGACGACATCAAGTATCGTTGCCACTGGACCGCGCCACTCGCCATCGATCCGTTCGACACCGAGACGGTCTACTACGGCTGCCAGGTCATCTTCCGCACCAGCAACAAGGGGCAGAGCTGGGACATCATCTCCCCGGACCTGTCGATGAAGGATCCGTCGAAGGTCAAGCCATCGGGCGGCGTGATCGGCGACAACCTCGGGCAGTTCTACGGCTCGGTCGTCTTCGCCATCGCCCCGTCCAAGGTGGAGCGCGGCCTCATCTGGGCCGGAACCAACGACGGAAAAGTCTGGGTCACGCGTAACGGCGGCTCAGCGTGGACCGACCTCACGAAGAACGTGGCCGGGATGCCGGCGTGGGGAACCGTGCGCAAGATCGAGCCGTCGCCGCACGATGCGGCCACGGCGTACATGGTCGTCGACCTGCACACCAACGACGATCGCCGCCCCTACCTCTTCAAGACCTCCGACTACGGCCAGAGCTGGAAGAGCGTCGTTGGCGACCTCCCGTCGGCGCATCCGCTCGACTATGTGCTGAGCGTTGCGGAACATCCGGAGCGAAAAGGGATGCTGCTCGCCGGGACCGGGCACGCCTTCTACTACTCCATGGACGACGGGGCGCATTGGACGCCCTTCCAGTCCGGGCTCCCGGCATCGCCCGTCACGTGGATCGAGATCCCGAAAGGGTGGAACGACGCTGTCGTGTCCACGTACGGCCGCGGACTCTGGGTGCTACGCGATCTCAAGGCGCTGCAGGACGGCGGGGCGGCAGCCAGCGGTGCCACGCTCTTCGCCCCGCGCCCCGGTGTGCGCCGCGCGCGCGAAGGACGCGTCGACCTCACGTTCCGCGCCGCGGACACCGCAGTCGTCAGGCTGGAGATCACCGACGCCGCCGGGCGCGTGGCGCGCACGATGAGCGTGAAGCCGCGCCTGGGGATCAACCGTGTGACGTGGAACCTGCGCTACGACCTGGCGGTCGCCGTCGCCCTGCGGACCTCCCCGCCCGACAACCCGTACATCTGGGACGAGCCTCCGTACAAGGGAAAAGACACGCGCCCCATTGCCCACTGGGGGATCCAGCAGCCGCAAACGCAGGGCCCGTTAGGCGCCCCGGGGCAGTACACCGTGACGCTCGCGGCAGGCGGCCAGTCGTTCACGCAACCGCTCACCGTGCTCAAGGCCAGCGACCTGGCCACGTCCGACGAGGACCTCGTGGCCTCGACCGACGCGCAGGTGCGCGTGCGTGATCGCCTCACTGAGACGGCTACCGTCGTGAACCAGCTCGAGGTCCTGCGCAAGAACATCGAGGACCAGCTCAAGGCCAACGCCACCAATACGGCGGCAGTCAAGGCGCTCAAGGAGATGGACCAGAAGATGCTCGACATCGAGCTCATCCTCCTGTCACGCCACGACCTGCACTCCGACGACAAGTGGTTCGTCGAGACGTACCGCACCTACCTGTCGCTGTTGTGGCTGGCGGGTGAGATCGGCTCGGGCGCCGGCGACGTGGCCGGTGGCGCCGACTGGCGCCCCACCGACTCGTCGATGCAGACCGTCAAGGAACTCGAGGCCGACCTCGAGCGCGCGAAGGCGGCGTTCAAGGCCCTCATCGAGAAGGAACTCCCCGCGTTCAACGCGCGCATGAGCGCCCTCCTCAAGCCCATCACCTGAGACTCTCCCACATGCCCTGCACTCGGCGGTTTGCCTTCACCCGTCGCACGGCGCTTGCGTTCGGCGTCGCACTCCTTGGCGCCGCCGTGCTCCCGGCGCGCGCCACGTCGCAGCCGCCGGCCGCGGTTCCAGGGCCAGCCGCCAGGCTCCCGGACCTCAACGGGAAGGTGGCGCTCGTCACCGGCTCCACCGATGGCCTGGGGCGCGAGGTCGCGCGTCGCCTCGCCGCCGCCGGGGCGCACGTGATCGTGCATGGGCGCAATGTCGAGCGCGGCGAGGCGTTGGTCGCGGAACTCGCGAAGGGCGGCAAGGGGAACGCGCGCTTCTACGCCGCCGACCTCGCCTCGCTCGACCAAGTTCGCCGCTTGGCCGACAACGTCCTCCGCGACTACCAGCGGCTCGACTTGCTGGTCAACAACGCCGGCGTCGGCTTCGTCTTCGACAGCACGCGGAAGTTCAGCGTCGAGGGGCACGAGATGCACTTCGCCGTCAACTACCTCGCGCACTACCTCCTCATCAAGCGCCTTCTCCCACTGATCGTCGCCAGCGCCCCGTCGCGCATCATCAACGTCTCGTCAGGCTCGCAGGCCCCGATCGACTTCGACGACCCGATGATGGAAAAGGGATTCAATGGCGGTCGCGGTTACGCACAGAGCAAGCTCGCGCAGATCCTGATGACGATCGACATGGCCCCCGACCTTGAGAAGCGCGGGGTCTTGACGTACTCGTTGCACCCGGCGACGACGATGAACACCACCATGGCACGCGCCCTCAACGTCACCCCGCGCTCCACGGTGGAAGAGGGGGCGGAGTCGGTGGTCAATGCCATCATCACCACCGAACCTACCGGCACCTACTTCAACCGGTCGGCCCCCATCAAGGCGCACCCCCAGGCCTATGACGCCGAGGCGCGCGCCAAGCTGCGCGCCCTCAGCGAGCGGCTCGTCGCGCCACGCTAGAGGCCATCTCACAACTCCGAGGTCATCCGATGTCGGATCACGACAGGCTGCGCCGCGACGTGCGCATGCTCAAGGGCTATGCCTTCGTCACGTCGGCCTGCCTCCTCATCGTCGCGCTGGGCGCCTTTCGCCAGCCGCAACAGGCCAAGGCCCGCTTCGCCGAGCTAGACGTGGAGCGCATCAACATCGTCGAACCCGACGGCAAGCTGCGCATGGTCCTCTCCAACCGCCCGCGCTCCATCGGCCCCATCTACAAGGGGAAGCCGTTCGGCTACGCCGGCGGTTCGCGTCCCGGGATCATCTTCTTCAACGACGAAGGGACGGAGAACGGCGGCCTCACCTTCGACGGCAAGACAGGCCCCGACGGCAAGTACCGCGCGTCGAGCGGTTTCTCGTTCGACCAGTTCAACCAGGACCAGATCCTCTACTTCCAGTACAACGACGACAACGGGGTGCGTCGCACCGGCTTCACCATCGCCGATCGCGCCAACGCCGACATCTACGACATGGTCGTCGAGCGCGATTCGATCATGAAGCTCCCCGAGGGTGCGGTGCGCAACGAGGCGCTGCAAAAGTGGGCGGCACCGCGCAACGGCGTCCCCCTCATGGCCCAGCGCATCTTCGTGGGGCGCGACCCGGCCAGGAACGCGATCATCAACCTCTCCGACCCCAACGGCAAGCCGCGCCTGCGCCTCAAGGTCGACTCGTTAGGGGCGGCGTCGCTCGAGTTCCTCGACGCGACCGGGACGGTCACGTCGCGCATCCCGGATCGGTAGCCGAGAGCGACAAGACGGGCCCTCGAACGGCCGATGCGCCCCGACCTTCTCCGTTTTTTCGGGGCCGAGGGGTGGAGGAACGCGCTATCTTCCGTCTTCGCGCGCGCCGTCGGTGGTCGACGGCGCGCGTTCCGCGTCGATCGGTCTCCCCCTCGCTTCGCTCCCCCATGCGCCTGCGATACGCGGCCGTCTGCCTACTGTCCGTCGTGGTGCTCGGTACGCCGGCGCACCTCACGGCCCAGTCCACGCCGGTCGCCAAGACCCCGCCCAGGCCGTGGTCCGGGAGCGTCGAGGCGGCGGCGTCCCTCTATCAGGGCAATACGGAGCAGCGCGCCCTCTTCACACGCACCGAACTCGGACGCGCCGACAGCACGCTGCAGGTTCGGGGGACGCTGAGCTTCGGTTACGCCGATGCGGCGCGCGATTCGGTGCCCCGCGCCGTCACCAAGCGCACCTGGATCGGTACCGTCGCGCTCGACTATCGCCCGTTTGATCATCTCTCGCCCTTCCTGTTCGTCAATTACGAGGCGAGCTATGAAAAGCGCGTGCTCGACCGCGTTGGCGTGGGACTCGGTGGCAAGGCGGTCCTGCTCAGCACCGGCGCCACGGAGGCCAACATCTCGCTCGCGATGCTCGCCGAGCGCATGCGTCCCACGTCGCTTTCGCCGGACTCGGCCATCATCGCGGCGGCGCGCTGGTCGGGACGGGCGCGCTTCAAGCACCAGTTCGATCCGCGGCTCAAGCTGTCGCACACGACCTTTTGGCAACCGCGGGTAACCGACCTCGAGAGTTACACCGTGAACTCAACGTCCGAGCTGAGCCTGGCGGTGCGCCAGTCGACGAGCTTCACCGTGTCGTATCTCGCGCTCTACGACAGCGCGGCGCGCAGCCGTGGCGCTCGCAACAACAACGATGCGCAATTGCTCTTTGGAGTGAAGACCGGGTTCTAGTGCCTGTCACCGCCGCGTTGCAAGGTGGCACGCAGCGAGCCGCCGGTACGAGCCCTGATGTGGGGACATCCCCGGATGCAGGAGTATTCGGTGCGTCGTGTGTCCTGGGCTTTTCTAGCCCTCGCTGTCTTGTCCCCGTCGGCGCTTGCCCTCACCTCGCGGGACGCCACCTGGTCCGGCAAGATCGCCGGGACCGAAGGCGCCAGGGGCACGGGCGTGGCCTCGATGAAGCCGACGGCTGATGGGGCCGGAACCGACGTCAAGGTGATGCTGAACGGTGATGCCGCCGCGACCACTCGGCCCTGGCACGTGCACATCGGGAGCCGCGCGAAGGGAGGGGGCGAGCTCGGCGGCGGCTCGTCCTACGCTCCCATCGTCAGCGACGGTAGCGGGCACGGCATGAGCAGGGCCACGCTCTCGATCCCCCCGCGTGCTGATTGGCACCGCGTTGGGGGTGCGGAGCGGTTGGGGCGCTAGTCGTGCGACTTGGCGATCATCTGCAGCATCTTCAGGTTGATCACCAGGAAGCGGAACAGCTGCCAGGGCAGGAACGTGCGCATGGCGCGCGTCCGCGGCGTGGCGACCGCGATGTACGACGCCTCGGTGTACGGCGCCGGGGCGCGAGAGGGCAGGGGAGTCAGGTCGTTAGGCATGGCACGTCGTCCTATTCCGGAATGAGCTGCCAACCGAACTTCCCCTTCGCCTTCCAGATGAAGGCGTGGTGGAGGAAGTACTTGATCCAGTGCGCCGCCAGCCCGATCTCGCCAAAGGTGAAGCGCAGGTCGCGCCCCGTCCCTGGAAAGCGCTCGTAGTCGGGGACGATCGGGTACATCGTCATCGCGGCAGCCGATCCCCGCAGCATCCCTTTCCCCGCCGAGGCCACGCAGGCGGCCCCCATCGTGGCCATGGAGGCGGCGTGCGCCGGTGCGCTCGCCCCACGCTGGATGCGGTCGGCGATCGTGTTGGCCACCGCGCGCCCCATGATCCCGCTCGGCATCCCGGTGCGCGGCGGCGACGGGGCGATCAGCGTCCCGTTCGGGCTCTTGAACGGCTTGGACAGCTGGTGCGGCGGCGCGAAGGCGATCCCCACGGCGAAGACGTTCGCGAACTTCGGGCTCTGATACGTACGCGGCCAGTCCTCGGGCTTCCATTCCTCGAACGACTTGGCCGTGTAGTTCGCATCGACCCGCATGAAGCCGCTCGGCGCGAACAGCTCCGACGTGGTCTCCGCGCCCCCCTGGTCGAACGATCGAAGGCCGACGCCACCGAACGGCGGCAACAGCATGGCGAAGTCGAAGCGCTGCGAGTGCTTCGCCCCGTCGAGCGTCTCGTAGAAGACCTCGCCGGGCTCCACACGTTCGACATGCGCCTGCAGGATCCAGCGGATCCCGCGCTCGGTGTACAGCGACTCTGCCCACGTCTTGCTGTGGGTCACGAAGCCGCCAACCTCCATGTGCAGCCCGGCGACACCAAAGTCGCCCAGCTCGTGCTCGTTGGAGAGATAGATGATCTCAGCCAGGTGGCGCAGTCCGCGCGAGCGGATCTCATGCTCCACGTTGAAGACGTACTCGAAGGCGGCCCCTTCGCACGTGCACGTCCCATGGCTCGTGCCAATCACCAGCGTCTGCTTCTCCCCCGCGCGCAGCTTGGCGATGACCCCCTCGAGCTCCTTGGCCGTCTCCTCCGCGTGCGAGGCGGTGCAGACCGAGAGCGAGTGTCCGCCAGGTCCAAGGCCCTGTACGGCCCCGAAGTTGAGCTTGGGGCCGGTCGCATTGACGAGGTAGTCGTAGGGAATCCGCTCCACCTCGCCGCGGCGCCCCTCGCTGGTGTGCTCCACCGTCACGTACGGCGCCGGATTGGCGGCGTCCCCCTCGGGGTGGATCTCGGTCCCCTTGGCCTGGACGTAGGTGATCCCGAGCTTTTGGTACACGGGCGCCAGTGCGAACGTCACGTCGTCGCTCGTCATGCGCCCCACCCCGACCCAGATGTTGGACGGGATCCAGTTCCACCTGGAGTTGGGGGTGACGACGATGACCTCGTGCTCGCGCCCGAGGCGTTGCCGGAGTCGGGTGGCGGCCGTGTGGCCGGAGATACCGGCGCCGAGGATCACGGTGCGACTCATGGGAGGCCTCCGCAGCGTGGCGCTGCCGGACGCGAGGGGGGACAGCCGACGATCAGATGGTTAACTATATTACTACATGGTTGATTATTTCGGCGCAAGGGTGCAAATTGCCGGAAGACGTCGCGGGGAGGACTTGTCGCGCCCCGTGTCCAAGCAGGTACCCTCAGGCATCGCGGGAGGACATTCGGATGGCGAAGTTCCGCAACAAGAAGGTCGACGTGGTCATCGACGTGCGCTCGCACCTCGAGTACTGGCTGGGGCACCTCCCGGGTGCCAAGTGCATGCCGGTCGGGTCGATCGAGCAGGCGATCACCGGGCTCCCCGAGATCACGCACGACACGAACATCCTCGTCTACTGCGCCAGCGGGGCGCGATCGGCGAGCGCCGCGGACACGCTGCGCCGCATGGGCTACCGCCGGGTCGTGGACGGCGGCGGCTACGGCGAGGCACGGCAGCAGTTCGACGAGGGCTGAGCCTCCACCGGTGAGCGCGGCAGGCGATCCGTCGCCGCCACGCATGATCGCGATGCCCCGCCGACCGTTCCGGCGCGGCGGCGCCATCCCCCGGAAATGGCGCGGCGTTAGGCGTTCCGCGGGGTCAGCAGGAGGGCGCGCGTGTCGCGCGCGATGCGATCCGCCAGGTCGTCGAGCGGCAGGTCGTTGCGATCGCCGCCGAACGGCTCCTCGATCTCGGTGGCCAGCAGCTCGAGCCCCATCGTGGCGAAGAAGGTGAACATCGACGCGATCACCGTCCCGTAACCGAACTCCCGCGCCAGCCCGAACGGCATCACCAGCGCGTACAGCACGACGAACTGCTTGATGTAGGAGCTGTACGAGAAGGGGATCGGCGTGTTGCGAATGCGCTCGCAGGCGCCGCAGACGTCATCGAACGTCGCCAGCATCGGCGTCAGTGCGACGATGGCCTCGCGCGGGAGCGCCCCCTGCCGCACGTCGTCGTGCACCTGCGCGAAGAGTCCGCGGAGCAGGGCGTTGGGACGGTGCGGTGCCTCCACGTTGCGCGCCGCGCGCAGGTGCTGCGCGAGCGTCGCGGGGAAGGCGGCGAGCAGCTCGGCGTAGGTCGCGCGCGCGGGGGCGTCGGTCGCCAGCATCGCGTCCAGCGAGTGCGACAGCCCGCGCGACACGTTCACGAGTTGCCCCCACAGTCGCCGTCCCTCCCACCACCGGTCGTACGCCGTGTTGGTCCGAAAGACGAGGAGCAGGCCGAGGATGATCCCCAGGATCGACAGGAACGAGGGGCCGAGCGGCACGGAAAGGCGCATCGCGTTCTCGGCCCACACCACCAGCGCCGCGTAGACGCCGGCCCCCACCACGTCGAAGAAGAGCGTGCGGAAGACCGGGCTCCTCGGAAAATCGAGAAGGATCCGAATCCAGTTCTTGGGATCGTAGGTGATCATGCAGGGCGGTGGCGAGAGGTCCGACGAATCCTATGCAGGGGACACCTCGACCGGGACTCCGGTGAAGGCCGCCGTCCCCACGAGCGCGTCGACCCGCTGATCGTCCGTCAGGTCATTGAGCGAGGCCCCGGGGTGCTGGGTCGCCACGTGCAACGCGACCCCGGGTCGGGCATGTCCGAAGCCGTGCGGGAGCGAAACCACCCCCGGCATGACGGTATCGCTCACCTCGAGCGGCACCACCACCTCTCCCACGCGCGAGCGCACGCGCACCCGCGTCCCCGCCACGATACCGCGCGCCTCGGCATCCCGCGGGTGCATCAGCAGCGTGCACCGATCGTCACCGCGCATCAGGCGCTCGGCGTTGTGCATCCATGAGTTGTTGGACCGCAACTCGCGCCGCCCGATCAGGGCAAGCGTCCCGCTCCCGGTGACTGGTGCCTGTTCGAGCGAGGCTTCCAGGCGCGGCAGGTCGGCCATGAATTCCGGCGGTGCGAGACGTACCGTCCGGTCGCTGGTCCGAAGGCGCGCCGGGAGAACCGGCTGCAAGGAGCCGAGGTCGACCCCGTGCGGCGAGCGTTCGAGGCGACGTACGCTCATCCCGCTCCCGATGAGGTTGATGCTGTTGCCAAACGGTCCAAAGCGCAGCGCCACGTCGAGCATGCCGCGCGCGCGCAGGGCACGCACCATCGCCGAGCGGGCGCGCACCTGCAGGCGCTGCGCCAGGCTCCCGCGTTCGACCCGCCAGGTGAGTTCATTGAAGATCTCCCAGTCGTGTCGCGCGTGGGTGGGGCGGGCCACCATGGCGGGGGAGTACTTCGCGGTGTTGTGCACGGCCAGTGCGTTGAACACCAGGTCGTAGTGGTCGCGTTCGAGCGGCCCGGTTGGGGGGAGGATCACGTGCGCGTGACGCGTCGTCTCGTTCACGTAGAAGTCGACGGCGACGTAGAAGTCGAGCCCCCCCATTGCGCGCTCGAGCCGCGCACCGTTAGGCGTGGAGAGCACCGGATTGCCCGCGTGCGTCACGAGCGCACGCACCTGCCCAGGACCTGGCGTCTCCATCTCCTCGGCCAGGGCACTCACCGGGAGCTCGCCCGCGTACTCCGGGAGCCCGCGCACGCGCGAGCGCCAGCGCCCCAGGCGTGTCGTCCCGAGTCCGCCCCGACCGCGCACGACCTCGACGGCCGGCTGCGTGAACATCGCGCCCCCATAGGCGTCCAGTCGTCCCGTGACGGCGTTGAGCACCGTGATGAGCCAGCACGCCAGGGCGCCGAACTCCTGCATCGACACCCCGACACGGCCGTAGCACACCGCGCGTTCGGCGCGCGCGAAGTCGCGCGCCATCTGCCGGATGGTGCCGGCGCGCATGCCGGTGGCCACCGCGACCCGCTCGGGGGGGAAGCGCAGCGCGAGCGCGCGCACCTCCTCGACCCCAGTGACAAACGACGGAAGGGCATCGGCGCGCGACAGCGCCTCGTTGAAGATGACGTGCAGGAGCGCCAGCAGGAGGAGGGCGTCGGTCCCCGGCCGAACGAAGTGATGGTCGTCGGCCAGCGCCGCCGTTTCGGTTCGGCGCGGATCGACGAGCACGATGCGCCCACCCCGCGTGCGGATCGCCTTGAGCCGCGCCTTCACGTCGCCGGCGGTCATCAGCGAACCGTTGGACGCCGCGGGGTTGGCCCCGAGGATCAGCAGGTGCTCGGTGCGCTCGAGGTCCGGGATGGGGATGAGGAAGCCGTGGCCGAACATGAGCGTGGCGGCCACGTGATGTGGCAGCTGGTCGACCGACGTCGCCGAGTAGCGATTGCGCGTGCGCAGCGCCCGGATGAACCCTGGAGCGGTGAGCAGGGCACCCAGCGAGTGCGCGGTGGGGTTGCCGAGGTAGACGGCGACGGCATCGCGTCCGTGGGTGCGTTGCACGGCTTGCAACTGACGGGCGACGAGGTCGAAGGCCTCGCCCCACGCCATGGGGACCCATCGCTCGCCGTCACGCCGGACCGGGGTGCGCAGGCGGTCGGGGTCGTGGTGCAGGTCCTGCAGCGCGACCGCCTTGGGACAGATGTGTCCCCGGCTGAACGGGTCGTCGGCGTCGCCCCGAATGCCCAGGACGCGGTCACCGTCGTGCTCCACCACGATGCCGCACATGGCTTCACAGAGCGTGCAGGTGCGAACGTGGCGGGAGGACATGCGGGGACGTTACCGCCCCGCCTCGCGCGCCACGAGGGGGGCACGTCACGGAATGCGAACGCGGGGCCACCCGATGGGCGACCCCGCGTTCCTCCTTCGCTTCGTGATCAGTCCAGTCGCAGGGCGGGCGACCGTTGAGTCACCGGTTCCCGCATGTCCTGATCAGAAGTCGACCTTGAAGCCCAGCTGTGCCTGACGAGCGGCGAAGGCACCGGTCGACTGGCCGAACGTGGTGATCGGCGTCGTGCCGCTGAACTTCTGCCCGCCGAATGCCGAGATGTTCTCGCTGTTGAACAGGTTGAAGACCTCGGCCATGACCGTGATCTTCTGCGACCCGCGCTGGATGAGCGCGCGCTGGAGGCGCAGGTCGACCGTCTTGTACCAGTTCTCCCACGAGCCCTCCGGGCGGATGACACGATCCGGGCCGGTGAAGTCGTCGAAGGTGACGTTGTTGAGGTTGAGGTCCTTGCCATCGATGGCCACGTACGGGCGCGGCGACGCCACCTGCGTGATGGTCGAGGCCTGGATCCCGAACGGCAGCTTGTTGATGGTCGAGAGGACGAAGCGGTGACGCTCGTCGCCCGAGGTGTACTGCATCTGGTACGACGAGCGGTTCGGGAAGATGTTGGCCAGGTTCCCGTCGAAGTCCGACTTGTACCACCCTAGCGTGTAGGCCAGGTTGAAGCGCTGGCCATTCTTGCTGTAGGTGGCCTGCGTGACGAGGCCGGAGAACTTCGCCTTGCCGAAGTCATCCCACAGGATGATGTCGCCGTACGCCGGGCTGAGGACGCGCGCGCGCACGTTGGCGGCGGCGTTGAACCAGTTGGCGTTGAGGCGCACGTACAGGTTCTTGATGTTCTGGTTCACGTAGTCGACGTTGACGCCGAAGGCGTCCGTGAACTGGTGCCCGACGCCGAGGGAGTACTGCCAGTTTTCCGGCGTGCGCATGAGGTTCTTGACCAGCACCGGCGAGAGCGGGGCGGTCGCGCCGCCAGCCGCAACGCGCTGGCGCAGCACGGCCGGGTCCTTCGTGCCGGGGTTGGCAAAGGTGTACGACCGCCACGTCGAGTTGAGGCGCTCCTGGAAGCCGATGAACGACGTCACGCGATCGTAGAGGATCGCGAAGCCGCCGCGCACGAAAGTCTTGTTCTGCTTGTTGGGGTCCCACGAGAACGAGATGCGCGGCGAGAAGTTGTTCAGGTCGTTCTTGCGGTCGCCGCGGTTGATGAAGTCGGCGAGCTCGGCGCGCGACGTGAGGCGCGAATCGCTGGCCCACGGCACCGTCTGGTCGTTGTTGAGCGTGTTGAGCTCGGCGTCGTAGCGCAGGCCGAGGTTGATCGTGAGGTTCTCGCGCGGGCGCCACTCGTCGTTGAGGTAGAAGCCCGTCGTGTAGCCCGTCGCGCTGGCGCGCGCGTCATCGGTGCCGGCGGCGTTGCTGAAGCCCACCGAGATCGAGGCAGCGTTAGGCAGGCTCGACGTGTCGGTGAGGAAGCTGAACGACCCGAACTGGTTGGACGGGAGGTACTGGCTGCCGTTGATCCTGGAGAGCTCGGCGCCAAACTTGATCAGGTGGTTGCCGCCCCAGTCGTCCAGGTTGTAGGTCGAGCGGTTGACCAGGCGGAAGTGCTTCTCGCGCAGCTCGAGCGGGAAGCCCGACGTCCCCGTGATGATGCCGGGGTACGTGAAGGTCGGCCCGGGAAGCAGCGGCGCCTCGGTGTGGTTCCACTGCACGTACTGCAGCGACAGCTCGTTGACCAGGTTGGTGGTCGGGAGCCAGCGGTGGCGCAGCTGTGCGGTGTTGATCAGGTACTTCTGCGAGATCCCCGCATCCTGCGACGAGCGCCCGCCGAAGTTCCCCTCGCCGTCGAGGATGCGCGTCGACCACATGAAGTCGTACGTGCTCTTGTCGTTCGGCGTGGCGGTGAGGCGCGAGAAGAAGGTGTGGTTCTTCTGCGGCGCCAGGAACGAGCCCTTGTATTTCTGCCACGGCGCATACGTCGTGGTCGGAACCACGTCGATGTAGTTGTCGGTCAGCGTCCCTTCGTAGCTCCCGGCAAAGTAGAGCTTCCCCTTGGCAATCGGGCCGCGAAGGTTGAGGCCGAACTGGTTGCGCCCGTACTTCGGCAGCAACGAATTGGCGCGCTGCTGAATGAACGTGCGGGCGATGTAGTCCTTCCCCTGGTAGAAGCCGAAGGCCGACCCTTCCCACTTGTCGGTGCCGCGGCGGCTCACCGCCGAGATGACGTACGAACCCGCGCGCGAGTACTCGGCGTCGTACGGGTTGAGGTACACGCGGAATTCTTCCAGCGCTTCCTGCGGCAACGGCGACCCGGTCTGCGGAATGCCGACGAGGTTGCCGTTGTACAGCGACTTCATCTCTACGCCGTCCATGTAGAGGTTGATGAAGCGCAGGTCCGGCGCACCGCCGGCCGACGGGAGCGCGCGCCCCTGCTGCGGCGCGTAGCTCTTCACCCCCGGGGCGATGGCGGCGAGGTTCATCACGCCGCGCGCGTTCATCGGGAGGTTCTCGATCTCTTCCTTGAGCACGGGGGCCGAGATGGACAGGCGCTGCACTTCGACCTGCTTCACGCGCTCGGCGGTGACGGCGACGGCCTGCAGTTCGGTCGCCCCCTTCTCCATCGTGATCGTGAGGCGGGCGCGCGTGCCGATCACGAGCTGCACCGAATCCTGGACCGGCTTGTAACCCAGCGCCCGCACGTCGATCGAGTACTTGCCGGAGAAGAGGCCGAGCAGCCGGAACTCCCCGTTCTGGCGCGTGGTGACGTTGCGGCGTTCACTTGTAGCGACGTTCGTGACAGCGATCTGCGCGCCAACAATCGGCTCGCCCTCCTTTCCGACCACGCTCCCTTCGAGCGTGATGGTATTCTGTGCTTGCACCGCGGACGACGTGGCAAACCAACCCAGCGTCGCGACGGCAAGGGCGCGTACGACCCAAGTTCGCATCTGGAGGTATCTCCTGGGGGTGAGAGGCATGTTCTCAACGCGAAGCGTCTGGCCTTCGCTGTGGGCGAAAGTGTCAGGGATGTTGCGGCGTGCGTCAATACGGATTCTGCTGTCCGTCCCTGCACTCCTGTTGGCGGTTCCCACGTGGGGCAAGGCGCAGGAGCAGGGGGTGCGGCGTTGCGTCGGCGACACGACGCGTGTCCTCCCCGCACCAACGGTGCGGCAGACGGTCGACACCATCGCGCCCGGCGTCACGTACACGTGCCTGCTGCGCCCCGAAGGGCCGTGGCTCCTGCACGTCGCGACGATCGACCTGCGCCAAAAAGGCTATGCGATTGACGGCGTTCGGGCCGCCGAGCGCATGGTGGGGCGCGAGCGGGTGAGCGCGATGGTGCAGCGCCTCACGGCGCGTGGCGAGCGTCCCTTGGTCGCCATCAACGCCGACTTCTTCGATCTCGGCACCGGCGAGGTCGAGAACAACCACGTCATCCGTGGGGAATGGGTGAAAGGGGCGGTGATCACCGACTCGCCCCACGACGCATTCGACAATGCCCACACCCAGTTCGCCGTCGACCGTCGCGGCGGGGTGCATATCGGACGTTTCGAGCTGCACGGCGCCGTGTATGCCGGGCGCGGAACGCAGCCGCTTGTGGGGATCAACTATCGCCCGCCGCACACTGAAGGGCTGGTGCTTTATACGCCCTGGTACGGCGACCGAACGCTCGGTGAGACGCCCAGTGATACGCTCACGGGCGCGCGCGCGACGGCGGTGCGCCCGCGTGACCCGGATGCCGCGCCGACGCCGCGCCCTGCGCCCTCTGTCGCGCAGCTGCGGGCCGACAGCGCGCGCGCGGCGAGCCTCGCGGCCACGCGCCGGGCGGTGGAAGTCGCGCTGACGTTCGTTGGTGCGCGCGGCGATACGCTCCGCTATCGCGTCGCCACGCCACGTCCGCGAGTGGGCGGCGCCTCGCGACTCGCGCCGCGCGGTGCGGTCCTGAGCGCCACCGGCGACTCGGCCATCGCCTTCGTGCGAGCGCTCGCCCGGCGCGGGGGCACCGTACGTGTGCTGGCGGGGCTCGGCGTCCCCACCTTCAGCGCACAGACCTCGGTGGGGGGCTGGCCGCGCGTGGTGCAGGACGGCGCCAACGTCGGCGTCCTCGCCGATTCACTCGAGGGGACCTTCCCGCGCTTTTCCTCGGCGCGCCATCCGCGCAGCGCCATCGCCCTCTCGCGCGATTCCACCCAGCTCCTGCTCGTCGTCGTCGACGGGCGACGTCCGTGGAGCGTCGGGATGTCGCTCGTTGAGCTGGGCGACGCGCTCATCGCGTTAGGTGCCGGCCAGGCGATGAACCTCGACGGCGGCGGCTCGAGCGCGCTCTGGGTGAAGGGGGAGATCGTGAACTTCCCCTCTGATCCCACCGGAGAGCGCGCGGTGGGGAACGCCCTCGTCATCCGTCAGCTGAAACCATGAGCGCCTTCCAGGACCACTTCGCGCCACAGGCGGGTTCCTACGCGGCCTTTCGTCCCACGTATCCGGCGGCGCTGATCGCCAACGTCGCGGCGCTGGCGCCGCGCCGCGAGCGCTGCTGGGACGTTGGGACGGGGAGCGGGCAGGCGGCCATCCTGCTGGCCGGGCAGTTCTCGCACGTCGATGCCACCGACGCGAGTGCCAGCCAGGTGGCGCACGCAACCGCGCACCCTCGCGTGACCTACCACGTCGCACCGGCCGAGCAGGCTCCGCTCGCCGACGCGTCGGTCGACCTGGTGACCGTCGCGCAGGCGCTGCACTGGTTCGATCTCGCCGCCTTCTACCGCGAGGTGCAACGTGTGGCTGTCCCCGGCGCGGCGATCGCGGCCTGGACGTACGGCATGGTCGAGGTCGATGCGGCGGTGGATGCCGTCGTGCACTGGTTCTACGAGGCACGCCTGGGGTCGTACTGGCCGTTCGAGCGTCGGCATGTGGAGAGCGGCTACGCCACGCTCGAGTTTCCCTTCCCGCGGCTTCCGGTCGAGTCGCCCCCCATCGAGGCCTTGCTCGACCGCGACGGCCTGACGGGGTTCCTGGGCACCTGGTCGGCGCTCAAGCGCGCCCGGGAGCAGGAGGGGGGCGATCCGCTCGAGGAATTGCGCGAGCGGCTGGCCGTCGCGTGGCCCGACGGCGCGACGCCGCGACTGGTGCGCTGGCCGATGTTGGTGCTGGCGGGGCGCATCAGCGAAAGGCGTTAGGCGGCGGCGCCTGCCAGGTCGGGCATCCTCGCCGGGATGGCGGTCAGTCCACCGCAGGTTCGACGCGCACGGGGAAGTTCATCGAGTTGGCGACGAAGCACAGCGCGTGCGAACGCTCGTGCAACTGTCGGAGCAGCCCGGGCGCCACGTCGCCGCGAACGGTTGTGCGCGGGCGCAGCACCACCTCGACGAAGCGCCCACCCCCGCCCGACGCCTCGACCATCACCCCCTCGGGCGAATCCTCGTAGGTCTCCAGCACCACCCCCGCGTCGGCGCACTGGTGCAGGAACCAGAGCATGTGACACGCCGACAGCGCCCCCACGAGCAGCTCCTCGGGGTTGTAGCAGTCGGCATCGCCGCGAAAGGCAGGATCGGACGATCCTGCGATGGGCGCCTTGCCCGGCGCCGACAACTCGTGCGATCGGCGGTAACCGCGATAGCTCGCGGTCCCCTCGCCCAGGTTGCCGGTCCAGCGGACATCGACGGAATAGTGATGCTGCTTCATTCGCGAATGGCGGGTTTGGCGACGGTCACGCCCCAGCGATGGTGGGGACGGGCCGACGACGGGGAGATCCTAACGCGGGGGGTCGAACACCAGCACGCCCGCGGTGCCGGGCGCGGTGGGGTCCTGATCGCGAGGGCCCTTGGGGCCGCCACGACGGACCTTGGCGCTGGCGTCGGTGACCTCGATGGCCACGTACGAGGTGCCCCGCAGGTGCTCGTCGGGAATGGGATCGAAGTCGACCCCCTCCGTACGCCCCGGGAAGTAACGCAGCATGAGCGCGAGCGACGCCCGCATCTGCTCCTCGGGGTCATCGACCACGCGCGCCGTCCCGAAGCAGACGGCGCTCCGATAGTTCACCGAGTGGTAGAGCGCGGTGCGCGAGTACACGAGGCCGTCGACCAGCGTCACCGACACGCAGACCGGCTTCCCGCTCGCCACGTGCTGCATGAGGCGCGAGTGGTGCGCGCCGTGGACATAGATCGTCCCCGGGCGCACCTCATCGAGGGCGTACGTCATGGGGATGACCACCGGCCCCGCGTCGTCGGCAACGGCGATGTGAGCCACCAGCCCGTCGCGCAGGATCCCCGCGACCTCGTCCGGCGCCGACCGCTCGGGATGGACGCGGAGGTGCGTTCGGTCGCTGGTCGAGGCCAGGGTGGGAGCGGGGCTGGGAACGGACGCGGTCATGCGCACCTATCGGCGGTGTGATGAGGCTCTTGTGGCCAGGCGGCGTAGCGAACGGCGAATCCTTCGGTGACTTTACGCCATCACTGGTTCTATCGAAATGGCCAGAAAGCAAACAACTGATAAGGCCAGATCCGCACGTCGAGGGAGTGCGGTCCCGCTCGCCCTCGCGCTCGACCCCGAGGCCGTCGAACCATTGCAGCGGCAACTGTACGCCGCCTTGCGAGGGGCCATCCTCGAGGGACGGCTCGCCCCGGGGATCCGCCTCCCCGGGACGCGCGGGCTTGCCGAGTCGCTCGACGTCTCCCGCACCACCGTCGCCCTCGTCTTTGACCAGCTGCGCGCCGAAGGGTACCTGCGCGGCCAGCAGCGCAGGGGGACGTTCGTGGCGCACGTCGTCCCCGACGACCATCTCCGGGCGCGTCCGGGGGCCGAGCCCTCCGCGGCGCGCCCGCGTTCGCGCACCGCAGGGCCGGCCTCCCCGGCCGGCGACGAGCTATCGCGCCCGCAGACCTCCCATCGCGGGCGGCTGCTGGCGTCGCTCTCGGTGACGTCGTCGCCGATGCATGGGGTGACCGGGGCGCGCGCCTTCCGCCTCGGGACGCCGGCGCTCGATCACTTCCCGTTGCAGCTGTGGGGGCGTCTGCTCGCGCGCCGCTGGCGCCGCCTCACCGCCGCGCAACTTGCCTACGCCGAACCGCATGGCCACCCACCGCTGCGCGCCGCCATCGCCGAGTACCTGCGTCAGGCGCGGGCGGTCAACTGCGACGAACGGCAGGTCATCGTGGTGAGCGGGGCGCAGCAGGCCTTCGACCTCTGCGCGCGCGTCCTGCTCGACCCGGGCGACGTGGCGGCCATCGAGGACCCCGGGTATCGCGGGACGCGCGCCGCGCTGCTCGCGGCCGGTGCAGCGCTCGCCCCGATCCCGGTCGATGCAGACGGACTCGACGTGGCCGCCCTCGACGCCCTCGCGGTGACGCCGAGGCTCGCCTGCGTCACGCCGTCGCACCAGTTCCCGTTAGGCGTGACGCTCAGCGCGGCACGCCGCCTGGCGCTGCTGCAATGGGCGCGTCGTCGTGGGGCGTGGGTGGTGGAAGACGACTTCGATAGCGAGTACCGCTTTCGTGGGCGTCCCCTCCCCTCGTTGCAGGGGATGGACCTCGAGGGGCGCGTGGTCTACGTGGGGACCTTCAGCAAGACGCTCTTTCCCGCGCTGCGACTGGGCTACGTCGTCGTCCCTCCGGAGTTGGTCGAGCCGTTCGCCCAGGCGCGTGCCGCGGTCGATCGCCATCCGTCGTCGCTGGAGCAGGCCGTCGTCGCCGACTTCATCGCCGAGGGGCACTTCGCGCGCCACGTGCGGCGCATGCGCGGGCTCTATGCCGAGCGTCAGGACACGCTGCTGCGTCTCCTCGCCGAGCGCGCATCGTCGTGGCTCGAGGCGCAACCGGTCGATGCGGGGATGCACCTCGTGGGATGGCTGCACGCAGGGCACGACGATGCCGCGCTCGCGCGCGCCGCGCACGCACGCGGGGTCGTGGCCTCGCCGCTGGGGGCCTTGTCGATCGTCCCGCGTTCGCGGGGCGCGCTGCTGCTCGGCTTCGCCGGCTTCGATGCGCCGGTCATGACGCGCGCGATCGAGGTGTTGTGCGAGGTCGTGCGTGATTCGTCGCGCGATCCCGCGTGATCCGCGGCGGCGTGATCGGTTGCGAGTGGCGGCGCGGTGGTCGCGCGAGTGGGCGTCGCCCCATAGACAATGCCGGGACGTGCGGTCAGGTTGTGGGCGTGACTCGAGGCCACCCGATCTCCACACGTCACCGTACCGGCGACGCGCGACAGGTGGCCTGCCCCCCGGGAATCTCCGCGCGCACCCGTCCATCATGACATCGTCGGCGCATTTCGACGCCCCGCCGAGCGACACGCCCGAGGCGCGGCATCGCGCATTGCACGAGGCGCTGCGCGCTTTTCCCGCGTCGCTCTTCCAGTTCGATCCTCGCATGCGGGAAGGGTGGTATGCCGACCGGTACTTCGTGCGCACCACCAACACGGTCGCCTTCGACCAGCGCGACCCGGTGGTCCGGATGCAGGTCTTCGCCAAGCAGCATGGGATCATCGCCGGCGTGTACGAGGTCATCCGCATGCTGCAGACGCAGCTGGCGCGCCATCCGTATTCGGGGCGCGCGTACGCCATCGACGACCTGACGATCGAGACGCTCATCGACGGCGATCCGCTGGCGCCGCGCGAGACGGCGCTCCTGATCACCGGTCCCTACATCGCCTTTGCGCACCTGGAGACCGACTACCTCGGCGTACTCGCGCGGCGATCGCTCGTGGCGACCAACGTGCGACGGGTGATGGATGCCGCCAACGGGAAGCCGGTGATCTTCATGGGGGCGCGCCACGACGATTGGCGCGTGCAGACCCCGGACGGGTACGCGGCCCGCGTTGGGGGCGCGGGGAGTGTTTCGAGCGATGCCGGTGGGGCCTGGTGGGGGGCCTCGGGCGTGGGCACGATGCCGCACGCGATGATCGCCGCCTTCGGCGGCGATGTGGTCGCGGCGACGCTGGCCTTCACGCGCTACTGCCACGCACACGAGCCCGATGTGAAGGTCGTCTCGCTCGTCGACTACCATAACGACGTCGTGCGTGACGCGCTGGCCGTGGCGCGCGCGATGCATACCACGTTCGGCACGGGGTCGCTGGCAGCGGTGCGGGTGGATACGAGCGAACGAATCGTCGACACCTCGCTCACCGCCGACGCGGCGGCCCGCGGGCGCGAGGGACTCACCGGGGTGAACCCGGAGTTGGTGCGCCGCCTGCGTGCCGCGCTCGATGGGGGCGGCTTTCCCGAGGTAGGCATCATCGTGTCGGGCGGCTTCACCCCCGCCAAGATCCGGCGCTTCGAGCGCGAACAGATCCCGGTCACCGGCTATGGGGTCGGCTCGTCGCTCCTCGGGCACAACGACGGCGAGCACGACGGCCTGCTCAACAGCTTCGACTTCACCGCCGACGTCGTGATGGTTGACGGGCGCCTGGAGAGCAAGGTAGGGCGCGGCTACGCCCCCAACGCTCGCCTCGTGCGCGTCGACCTCGGCGCGCTCGGCCGCACCGATCCCACGCCATGAACGCCCCGGCGCTCGCGGCTCGCCCCCGCATCGGCTGGGTGGTGGACGTCCAGCACGACTTCATGCGCCCGGAGGGGCGCCTGTACGTGCACAACCTCTTCGATGCAGGCGACGTCGGTGCCACGCAGGCGGCGCCCGCCATCGTGCGCACCGTCGCGTGGATGCGGGCGCACTGCCACGTGGTCGTCTTCACGGGGGACTGGCACGACTACGGCGATCGCGAAATCGACGTCGTGGCGCCCGACGCCACCAAGGGGACCTACCCACCGCACTGCATGGGACTCTCCCCCGATGCCGACGAACGGCGGGGGGCGGCGCTGATCCAGGAGATCGACCCCGGGGCCGAGGCGCTCATCCTGCCGCGCGACGCCAACGATGCGCTGGCGCGCGAGGTCGCGCGCCGCGCGGTGAGCGAGCGGCGGCCCGTCTTCGTGCAGAAGCGCGAATTCTCGGTGTTCGAGGGGAACGCCGGTGCCAACGCCTTCGTGGCCGCGTTGCGCGAGGCGTTAGGCGGCACCCCGGACTTCATCGTCTGCGGCGTCGCCACCGACGTCTGCGTGAAGCAGGCGGTCGACGGGCTCCTCGACCGCTCGGCCGCCGTTGCCGTCGTGCGCGACGCCACCTGGTCGCTCGGCCTCCTGGGGGATGCCGAGACGTTCGACGCCTGGGCGGCACGCGGGGCGACGCTCACCGACTCGGCACGACTCGCCGCGGCGCCGTAGCAACGCCCGCGGATTCGATCGGGGCCCGCACGAAAGCGGGGGAGCGACCGTGACGTCGCTCCCCCGGTTGGTCTGTCCCCTCGCCGGCCGCCGCTAGAAGGTGAAGCCCAGCCCCACTTCCATCCCGTCACGCCGGAAGGGATTGAACGAGATGCGGCGCGGGAGCGGGAGGCTCATGAAGCGCTCCTGCGCGGCGCGCGACCCCACCACTCCCCCGATAATGGCCCCGATCACGAGGCCGGCGCCGGCGGTGGCGCTGCGGTTGAACTGCTTGGCCGAGTCGGACGGGTGATACAGGCCGGTGGCCCCCCAAAGGACGAGGGCGCCGATGGGGGCGCCGATGGCGGCCCCCTTCAAGATCGGGCGACGGTTGTACAGCTGATCGCCCCGGCTCACCTCGAGCTTGGTGATCTGGTCGACCGGGAAGGTCCAGATTCCGCGCCCGGCGGCCGCCTCGATGAAGACCGCGGTGTCGCCCTTCATTTCCAGGAAGTTGGCGAGCAGCGGCGACACCAGCGTGGTGGCGGAGATCCGCACCCTGGCCCCCGGGACGACCGGGAGGGCGCTGGTGCTGCGCGGCGTGGCCGGCGGGGTCTGCTGGGCTCCCGCCGGGAGGGCGAGCGCGGCCAGGAGGGAGACGACGGGGGCGATGGTGTGAAGACGCACAGGTGCTCCGTCGGAGCGCAAGGTGAAGACGGGAAGGAGGTTGCGACGGACTAAGTATACCCACGATTCGTCGCGCCGCCTCACCGGGTTCGGGGGCCCGAGCGACCCCCGCCGTACCCGGTCTGGAATAGGACGACCGTTGCACGGTCAGTGCCACAGTCTCGTCCGACGGTTGGAGCGCACCCGAAACCCCGGTATGTTGCGGTGCACGCAACGCCGACCGCCACAGCTGGAGGGGACCATGACGCATGCCGCCGACGTGAACGATGTGACCGCGCTCGTCCGCGGACCCAAGATGCCCGGACGCGTCTCGTCCTCGGTCGGGACCCTGGAAGGGTCGGCCATTCTCAAGATCGCCGGCGAGATCCGCCAGCGGATCGCCGCCGGCGAGAAGGTCTGCAACCTGACGGTCGGCGATTTCGATCCGAAGATGTTCCGGATCCCGGCGTCGCTGGAGCAGGGGATCACCCAGGCGCTGGCTCGCGGTGAGACCAACTACCCGCCGGGCGCCGGCCTTCCGTCGCTGCGGGAAGCGGTCGTCACCTACTACGAGCGCTCGTTAGGGCTGCGCTATCCGGTCGAGTCGGTCATCATCACGTCCGGATCGCGTCCCGGCGTCTACGGGACGTACTGCACGCTGGTCGATCCGGGCGACCGTGTCGTGTATCCGGCGCCGAGCTGGAACAACAACTACTACTGCCACATGGTCGGCGCGGTCGCCGACCCGGTCGCCACGACCGCCGAGGAATCGTTCATGCCCTCGGCGGAAGTGCTCGCGCCGCACCTGCGCGGGGCGCGCATGCTGGCGCTCAACTCGCCGCTCAATCCCTGCGGCACCGCCTTCACCGCCGAATCGTTAGGCGCCATCTGTGACCTCGTGCTCGAGGAGAATGCGCGCCGCGGCAAGGCCGAGCGCCCGTTGTACCTCATGTACGACCAGGTGTACTGGCAGCTCACCTTTGGCGACACGGTCCACGTCGACCCGGTGAACCTGCGCCCCGAGATGGCGCGCTACACCATCCTGATCGACGGGATCTCGAAGGCCTTCGCCGCCACGGGCGTGCGGGTCGGATGGGTCCTCGGGCCCACCGACGTGATGGAAGGGATGAACAACTTCCTGAGCCACGTCGGGACCTGGGCGCCGCGCGCCGAGCAGGTGGCGACCGCCGCGTTGCTGCTGCACGAGGACGGAATTGCCGACTTCCGCGCACAGCTCCTCGCCGGCGTGCAGGCGCGCCTCGATGCCCTCTACCAGGGCATCAACGCCCTCAAGGGCCAGGGCTTCTCGGTCGACGCCATTGCGCCGCAGGGGGCGATCTACCTGAGCGCACGCTTCAACCTGTACGGCAAGACGACGCCGCAGGGCGACGTGCTCAAGACGAGCGAGGACATTCGCGGCTGGCTCCTGCGCGAGGCGGGGCTCGCGGTGGTCCCGTTCCACGCCTTCGGGGCCGAAGGGGAGAGCGGATGGTGCCGACTCTCTGTCGGCGCGGTGAGCCTCGAGGAAATCGCCGCCGCCCTCCCGCGCCTCGGCGCCGGCCTGGCTGCGCTGCGTTAGGTAGGAGACGACCACGGTGGTGACGCGCACGACGCGTCACCACGGCACGTCCGCTGAATCGCCCCCCCTCTCTTCCGGAACTCGACCTGATGCCTGCTCGTCACCTGCTGTTCGCCGCACTCCTGTCCGCGGCCCCGACCTACGTGGCAGCGCAGGGGACCATCCCGCCGGCGGCAGAACAGGTCGCGGCGGCGGTCTTGCCGCTCCCGCCCGAGTATCGCGCCACTGCGCGCGTCCTCGGCTATGGGAGCGACGGCAAGCTCATCACGCTGCGGGACGGCAAGGTGATGACGTGCCTGGCGCGCGACCCCAAGGCGCCTCGCTTTCACGTCGCCTGCTATCACGAGTCCATGGAGCCGTTCATGGCCCGCGGGCGCGAGTTGCGCGCGCAGGGGGTGACCAACGCCGCGGAGATCGACTCCACGCGCTTCCGCGAGGTGAAGTCGGGGAAGATCGCGATGCCGAAGTTCCCGGCGGCCCTCTATTCGCTCACCGATGGCGCCTTCGACCCGAAGTCGGGGACGGCGCCGGGGGCCAAGCACCTGTACGTGGTCTACATACCGTATGCCACCCCGGAGAGCACCGGGCTCTCGACCAGGCCTAACGGGAACCAGCCGTGGATCATGTTCCCGGGGACGCCCAAGGCGCACATCATGTTCACCCCGACGATGTAGTGATGGGCGCTCGCGGCCCATCGCTCCGCCTGAATGGCGGTGTCCATGCCCCGTCACGAATGGTGACGGGGCTTCGGCGTTCCGGTCGCCGGGCATGGTGGTCGACGAGATGAGGGTGGAGCGCCATCGCTGGGTCGCCATCGCCGATGTCGGCAGCGGGTGGGAAGCGGATCTCGTCGTTGCGCGCCTCGACGCCGAGGACATCCCGGCGCGCGCCCGCGGCAATGATCTCGTGGGGATCTTCGGCCCGGGGTTCCAGGGGGCCACGGCGCGCGGCTTCCTGGTCGAGGTCCCAGAGCCGTACGTCTCGCGTGCTCGGGCCTTGCTCGCGCGCCCCGCGGTGCTGCCTGACGAGTGGGCCGACGAGTCGGGCGGCACCGACTAGGCGCGTCGTCCGCAC
>ERZ795044.310-NODE-310-length-45142-cov-15.235899_pt1 | contig 45142 bp, 38 predicted proteins | sample MGYA00375128_ERZ795044 | MGnify/ENA primary metagenome ERZ795044 (study PRJEB30173, sample SAMN05720213) | anaerobic digester metagenome | isolation source: active sludge of municipal wastewater-treating anaerobic digesters | place: USA | collected 2014-12-22 ...
CTGTCCTGAGCAGAGTCGAAGGGCTCAGGACAGGCTCTGGCTCACCACGAACGGAGCTTGGGAGCTCCCCTCGAACGGAAACTACGATTTCAGCGTTGCCTTCAGTTGTCGCAGCGCCATGCCCGCGAGTAGAAGTCCAAGCAGCATGAGCAGAGTCGGATGCAGGGCGGGAATGGATACCGCAACGGCACCGCGACAGGCGGTGAATTCCGGTGCGGGTGCGGGTCCCGGCCAAGCGGCGATCAGCGCCTGGGCATCGGCGCAATCCACGCGACCGTCGCCATTGAAGTCACCTGCCCGGCACTGCTCGGCATTGGCCGTGTTGTTGAGGCACACGCGGAAGCTGGCGACATCATCCTCATCCAGCACGCCATTGCCGTTGAAATCCCCACGCACGAAGCTGCCCAGTGCAATCGAGGCACTGGCCATGGTGATCGGCGCGGCGCGACCGCTCTGCTCCCACAGATCGTGCAGGGTGTCGCCCCAGTGGTTGGTCTGGTTGCCGTCACGCAGGGCCTCGATGTAGTGGCGGGTCACGGTCTGGTACAAGACCCGCACTTCCGCGGTGGCTGCCGCTTGCGGAATCCAGAATTGGCTGTCGTCCCAGTACTCGCCATCCGCGTAGCTGTGCGCCACGGCCGGCGCGCCGGCCGCGGCAAATGCCGCGTTGTTGAACCCGCGCGGTGGAATGCGTGAATCCTTGACGATGGTGTCGGCCAATGCCATGTGCGTGGTGCGTCCGGCTTCATTGCCGGTGGCCGCTGCCGCCGCTGCGGACAAGCCCACCGCCATTTCATAGACGGTCGTTGATTCCTCGTCGAGATGCGCGCTGCCCGCATCGTAGTGACCGTATTCGCGCAACAGGTTGCCGCCGGAATCCAGCAGGCGCACTTCGACCCAGGCGCGCCGACCTTCGATGTGGCCGGTGGGCAGCTTGTGGCCGCTCTCGTTGATGACGCGCGTGCGCAGCACGCCGCCGGCATCCTGTTGCAGTTCCAGCGAAGCGGCGCGCGCGAGCATGTCGTTGGCCGCAGCCATGCCTACTGCCAGCGCGTCCTGATCGATGGCCGGATCATCGGCGTAGTAGCGACCGATGATGTCGAGCACCCAGGACGAGGCACCGGCGAAATCATGGCTGCGCAGGTCTTCGCGCTCCGGACCGAAGCGACAGGCAAGCCCGGCACGCACCGGCATGTGGCAATCCTGGCAGGAGGAAACAATGCCTGCGCCTTCACCACCAAAACGTCCGCCCATGTCCACGCCGCCATCGGCAAACGATGACAGCTTCCATTCGGTGTAGGTGCGTTCCAGCGGGAAGTGGGTTGCCAGGTCTTCATTCTCGACCGGCGTATCCAGTGCGTTGTAGGCGTAGCTGCCGTCTTCCTGACGCGACACGGCGACATTGCCCACATCATGGCAGGTGCCGCACAGCGAGGCGCTGCGGTGGTAGGGCGACACCAGCAATTCATGCGAAGGCGCGGCATCGGTGCGCGGGCCGCGGCGCACACCGTCCGGATCAAGCACGAACATGGCGTTGCCGGTATGCGCGGGAATCGACTCCAGCGCACCCAGCACTTCGAGGTCGCGCGGCGGGCTCACCCCGGCCTGATAATCGGGATTGACCATGGCATGGCAGAAATGACAATCCACGCCATCCTCGTCGCGCGCATTCAAGGTGCTGCCGTCGGCAACCAGGGCATTGCCGCTGACCACCGCATTGGGCACATGGCAGCGCAGGCAGAAGTAGCCGACGTTGGCGACATCCTGGTTGGCGGTGGCAAGCTGGGCGAAAAACAGCGGATCACGCCCGGCATTCGCCATCAGGCTGCCCTTCCAGCTGGCAAAGGGTTCCGCAGTGGTTTCGGTACCGGAGTGGCAACCCGAACACACCTGCGGCGACTGGAATGAAGCCGGGTTGGCATCGCCGACCTGGGTGCCGGACACGTGGAAATCGCGCAGGGTGGCCGGTACCGGATCGGCAAGGACCACTGCCGCGTGCAGCAACATCAGCAGCATGCCGATACCGGCGGCAGGGCCGAACCGACGCGACGACGCCCACCCATCCGCAGCACGCATGACCCACTCCCTGACCGGCATTCGCGCGATCATGCGCAGCGCCGTGCGCGCCTGCCTTGACCTCCGTCAAGCCGGCGCTCTGGAAAGCGATGTTCCGCGACGATCTGCCGCGATGGCTGGACAAAGGTCAGTCGGAGGCGCGTCCACTGTCGGTGGCTTCGCCGGGTCGTGCCGGATTGAAGGCATCGGAATAGCAAGCCTCTTCGGCCAGTCCACGTGCAAGGAAGTCAGGCACGGCACTTTCGACCATCTTCACCGAGCCACACACGTAGGCCTCGTAGCCGCGCAGGTCGGCGTGGTCCTCCAGCATCACCTGGTGCACCAGGCCGGTGCGGCCATGCCAGACCTCGGCAGCATCCGGATCGGACAACACCGGCACGATTCGGAAATTCGGGTGTTCGCGCGCCCAGCCCTCGGCGAGATCGAGCATGTACAGGTCATCGACATTGCTCACGCCCCAGTACAGTTGCATGGGTCGTTGCACACCGCGGTGGAATGCGTCTTCAAGGATGCTCTTGATCGGCGCAAAGCCGGTGGCACCGGCCACCATCAGCATCGGTCGCGTGCCGGCATGCAGGGTGAAGCGCCCCAGCGGCCCTTCGAAATCGAGCGTGTCGCCCACCTGCATGCGCTCGAACACGTGCGTGGTGAAACGCCCGCCGGGAATCAGGCGCACGTGCAGTTCGATGAACTCGTTCTCATGCGGCGGGTTGGCGAAGGAGAACGCACGCCGCTCGCCATCATCGAGGATGATGTTGATGTACTGGCCGGCGACAAAACTGATGCGTTGGCCACCAGGCAAGGACAGCATGACCCGCATCACCGTGTCGCTCAGCCGCTCCATGCGCTCGACGCGGCCGCTGTAGCGGATGACCGACGCCGCAGCCGCACGCAGGGACTCGATCGGCACCTCGAACTCCACGTCCTCCAGTGCCACCGCACAGCACATCAGGGCCTTGCCTTCCGCGCGCATCTGCTCGGTCAGGGTATTGGGCTGGAATGCACCCTGGTCGATGCGCCCGTTGAGGATGGTGCACACGCAGACACCGCAACCGCCGTTGCGGCACTCGAAAGGCAGGGTCAGGCCGGCGCGCAGGCCGGCCTCCAGCAGGGTCTCGCCCTCGCGCGCGTTGACATGCTCGGGACCGGGATGCGCGGTCAACTGGTAGATGCTCTGCGCACCCGGCTTGCGCTTGCCTCGGGCAAGCCAGGGAACCAGCACCAGCAGCGCGGTGCCGATCACGACCAGGGCCCAGACCGCGGCCAGCGACCAGGCCTTGAGCAATGGATAGACCGGCAGGAAGAACCAGTCCAGTGCCACCGTCACCACCTCGCTGGCGAGATCGGCCGCTCCGCCGTGACTGTGTACCGGCACCAGCAGCGCCATCGCCAGCAGCATGGCCATGAGGCCGACGCGGATCGCCTTTGGTGGATTGGTGCTGGCCTTGGGCACGCGCTGCACATGCACCCACATCAGCAACAGCAGCAACAAGGGCACGCCGATGTGAATGAAGGCGAGCAGCGAAAACAGGCGATCGTTGACGCTGGATGGATCGATGAAATTGCGGATCAGCGCGCCACCGAATCCGGGCAGCCAGTCCATCCATTCAAAACTCGAAACCACGACGTACTGCGCCAGCTTGTCCCACGGCAGCATGTAGCCGTTGATGCCGGAAATGTAGACCAGCCAGATCAAGCCGACGCCGGTCAGCCACGAAAAGGTGCGGAAGCCGTGCATGCGATCGAAGGCGAAGTAGCGCAGCATGTGCAGCAGCATCAACACCACCATCGCATCCGAGGCGTAGCGGTGAACGCTGCGCAGGATGCCGCCGAAGTACCACTGGTTCTCGGTCAGCGCCTGCACCGAGCTGTAGGCGCCGCTGACACTGGTGTCGAAGAACGCATACAGGTACAGGCCGCTGCCGGCGACGATCCAGAACAGGAAAAAGGTGATCGAACCCAGGTGGTAGAACGGATTCAGGCGATCGCCAAAGGCGCGGTTGAAGAGGGCTTCAACCAGCATGAACAGTCGGCGCAGCGCGCCCTGCAGTGTGGCGATCATGATTGCCCCTCCTTCGCCACGGATTGCGGCGCACGCAACGCCTTCCAGACAACAATCACGAACAGCAAGCCTCCGATGATGGCGATCAATCCGCCCATGCCCATCAACCCCATGCCGGCGATTTCCGCCTTGCTGCGCAAGATCTGTTCGGCGCCGGCAACCTTGCGCTGCACGCCATAACCACCGGACCACACCAGGCCGATGATGTGCATGAGCTGGCCCGCCCCATACAGGCTGGGTTGCCAGCACGCCATGCGCCCCTGCGGCGTGCGGTAACCCAGTTTCGGCAGCAACAGGTAGACCAGTCCCATCAACGCGAGGGTCACGCCAACGATGCACCCGTGGTAATGCGCCGGAATGCGCACATTGCTGCCGCTGATGAAGATGCCGATGATTCCGCCGGATGCAAACAGGATCATCGAGGCGATCAAGGCGGCGCGCAGTGCGTCGTGCCCGGGCTGCGGCGAGCGGCGTGATCCGACCAGGCCAATCACCACGGCCAGGCCAATCGGCACGATGGAAATGCCGCCGCCCAGGCGCATGGCCCAGGTGTGCAGGTCGCGATGCTCGACCGTGCTGACATCGTGGGCGAGGTAGGCCCAGGGCGTCACGAACACGCTGACCAACGCCAGCATCAGCAGCAGCAGGGCAATGCGCGGACTCAGGGGTATGCGTGCCCCAATCTCGCTGGCCAGCCACAGCCAGGCGACCAGCATGAGCAGGGTCCAGGTGAATTGCAGCGCATGGCCACCGCCCCAGAAGGCGATTTCGTAGTAGGTCTGGGAATCCAGTCCGCCCGGAGTCAGCCACAGCGATGCCGCAAAGGCGAGCAAGGCAACCGCAGTGGCGATCACGCTCGCATTCAGGCCAAAGCGCAGCACGTCACTGCCGTCAAACGCCATTCCGAGTGCCGGTGCTGCAATCAGGCTGCGCAAGACCAGCAGCGCCGCCGCCACGCCCAGCACAGCCAGCCCGTACAGGAACATGCCGCCATCCAGCACCGGAATGTAGTTGGCCATGATCGGCAATCCGCTGCCAGTGAACGGAGCGATACCGAGCATGGCGGTACCTGCACAAGCCAGCGCCAGGGCCAGCCAGCCAAGCGCTGGCGCGCGCGGCCGGCTGCTCAGGCTCCACAACATGCCAGCCAGGGCCAGGAACCAGACCAGCACGGAAAGATCGACATGCACCACCAGGGCGACGCGGAAAAAATCCTCCACCGGCAGCATCGCGTTGATGCCCGGAGTGCGCGATGCCACCAGCAGGATCGAATAGACACCGGAAACGATCAGCGCGAGCAAACCGAGCCACAACCAGCCACGCACCAGGCTGCGATCCGTGTCGGCGGCAATCGCCAGCGTGTAGGGCGAACGACTGGATGCCGTCGTGCCCGCGACTGGTCCGCCGTCCTGCGCTGCGGATACGCCGCTCACAGCAGGATGATCCGGCGTTCGGCGGCATCGAAATCCACGACCAGGATCTCGGCCGGCGCCAGCGTCACGGTTTCGCTGCGCGTGTAGTCGAAGCCTTCGCTGCGCGCATCGTCCTTCATGCGCACCTCGATGGCATGCGCGCCGGCAGGCACTTCGATGCGGTGATAGACCACCGCCGCGCCGTCACTGGAAAGTCCCGACGGCTGGGCAACTTGTCGATAGGCGAGCACGCCATCGACATCGATCTCGACCGTGAGCGGCGAGCGTTCACGCGGGCAACTGACGGGTGCGCGCATGTTTGGCGGAAGCTTGGCCAATTCTTCGGGCGTCAGCTCCACGCAGTCGCCGAGCACCTTGCCCTGGTGGCTGATGCTGAGCTTGATCAGTGCACTGTCGGCCGGCAGGTTCTGGTAACTCGGCCAGCGCGTGAAGACGAGTATCACCGCGGCGAGCGCGGCATACAGCACGGCCTGTCCCATCCACACGAGGGGCTTGTTCATGGATTTCCTCCTTGGCTCGTATTCTTGCGCACGCTGTCGATGGCCGCATCAAGCGGGCCTTGCTCATGCCTGCCAAGCATCACGACGCGATGGCGATCCGGCGGTACCGTCCTGCGCAGGTGCGGCTCGCGCGTACCCAGCATGCGTTCACGCGTCCACTGGTTGCCCAGGCGAAACTCGCAGGAAGCATCAGCGCATCCGCAGACAACCACGCCCGCGGCGCCGCCACGCAGCGCATACTCGATGAAGGAAGGCGGCAGCAAGCCGATGCAAAGCAGGTTGTAGCCAAGCACGTCCACACTCCTGTTGCGCTCGACATCGATGCCGTGGCGACAACCGAACACGACTACGGGCGCCGTTTCCGCGTGCGCCAGGTCATCGACCAGTTTCCTGCGCAGCGAATCCACGGATTGTTGCGGCATGTCGATGCCATTCACCAGCTCGCTGACACTGCGGAATGGAGTCGCTGAGGGGCAGGCTCCTGCGCAGATCCCGCAACTGGCGCAGCGTTCCACGGCCACCACGGCGATCTGCTTGCCCGGTTTTCCGTCCGGATGGGCTTCAAGGGTGATTGCCGAATAGGGGCAATCATCCACGCAGCGACGGCAACCGTTGCAGTTGTCGGCATCGACCACGGCAACCGGCTCCGTGTGCCGCGCGTAGAACACCGGCATCGCCAGCAGCACGCCAAACAGGACTGCAAGCAGGCTCCAGAACACCGCTGCCGACAGCGCCGTTGCCAAGGGCAATGGATGCAGCACGAACCAGTCGAGCGCCAGCGCCACCGGTACGCGGTCCAGGTCCGCCGGCGCCCCGCTGGTCACCGGCCAGGCCAAGGCCATTGCGGCCAGAAACACCAGTTGTCCGAGCAGCAAGGCACATGGCGGCAGGATGCGTGGCCGCGTCACGCGCTGCAGGTGGAACCACAGACCAAACAACAGCATCAGGGGGACGCCAAGATGGATGAATACCAGCAAGGAAAAGAAGCGGTCACTGACTGCACCGCTGTCGAGGAAGTTGCGGGCCAGCGTGCCATCGAGCATCGGCAGGGCATCGATCAGTTCCGCGCTTGCAGTGGCCGCATACTGCCCGAGCACATCCCAATTGAGCCAGAAGCCGCCGATGCCGCTCACGTACATGAAGGCAAGCAGCGGAACACCGGTGAGCCAGGTCATGGCACGAAAGCGCGAGTAGTGGCCCAGCACCCACTCCCGCAGCAGATGCAACAGCGTGAACGTGACGAACAGGTCAGCCGCATAGCGATGCATGCTGCGCAGCCAGCCGCCGAGCCAGGGTTGCTCGTCGGACAGTCGTTTGATCGACTGCCAGGCGCCGTCTGTCGATGTATCGAAATGAATGTAGAGATAGATGCCGCTGACCAGCAGTGCGGCGAACATCAGGCAGGCCAGCGCACCGAGATTGCGCATGGGATTGGTCCCGCCCGGAAACAGCGGATCGATGATTTCCTCGATCCTCAGCCAGGCCGCTCGAACGGGACCCGAACTCATGATGGGCGCAGGCGATTGCCGCGATGGGCGTGCCATTCTTTCACGGCCAGCCAGAGCATCAACAAGATGAACGTCGCGCCACCGGCCAGTTCGATGTACAGCGAATAATCGGTGCGATAGCGGCCGGTTTCCGGGTCATACACCGAACAAAGGATGCGCACCTTGTCGAGCAGGTCGCTCCACGAGCGCGTCTCCCTGATCAGCGAACCACCGAGCAGGCGCTTGAGCGGCTCACCCAGGGAATCGGGACTGAAGGTATCGCCGAGAACCTGCTGGCGAATGATGCCGTCGGCATCGAGCACGCTCACCTGCAGGGTGTGATCGAAGCCCATCGGCGTGGCCATGAAACTGAACCCGAAATTGCGCGCAATCTCGGCAACATCGTCCTTGTCCGGGCTCAGAAAGCGCCAGTTGGCGTCACGTATCGACTGGCGCGCGGCGTACTCGCGCATCGCCGTGGGCGAATCCGTGGGTTGGTCAAAGCCGATGCTGATGACGTTGAATTGATCAGTACCGAAGCGACCGCGCATTGCGTCAACGGCCTTGCGCAAGGCGCGTGTGCTGTTCGGGCAAATGCGGAAACACGCGGTGTAGACGAAATTGACCAGCAAGGGTTTGCCGCGAAAGTCCGACAGGGAAACCGCCTGGCCATCCTGGTCGAACAGGGTGTGATCCACGGGACGCTGGCCGACAACCGCCATGCTGTCGCGCAGGGCCTTTTCCTGATCGAGGCCTGTCACCGTCGGCGTTGGCGGCGCCTCCACTTGCGCAGGTGCAATCCGATTGCTGTTGTCCGCCACCGGCGGAGGCTTGGCCAGGGAACCACTGGAACCAAACGCGAGGCTGGCAGCAACCAGCACCAGCGGTATTCGACCAGCACATCGCTGATCAAGTTGTCTTCCTGGCGAAAGCCGGGATCCACTTGGATCTCCATGGCACATTTTCAAAGGCGAAATGGATTCCGCCTTGCGCCGAAATGACGGCAAAAGCAACTTGTTCAGCGTTGCCCAAACACTCATCACGATCGCAACGCAGCGTCCACACACGCGAAGATGAGAACCGCGTTGAGCTGCACCAGTGAAGCGAGAAAGCAGGCAATGGCTGCCTTGCGGTTTTGCAGTTTGACCAGCGACCAGGCCTTGTACACGAACCACGCGCTGCCCAGCAATGCGCCAATCAGGTAGGTGATTCCGGCACCCGCAAAAATCGGCAGCACCGAGGCCACTGCCAGGGCAATGCTGCTGGTCAACACGATCCGCGATGCGCGTGCCTCGCCAAACACGACCGGCAGCATGGGGATGCCGGCGGCTGCGTAATCTTCGCGGTTGGCAATGGCCAGGCTCCAGAAATGCGGCGGCGTCCACAGAAAGAGAATGAGCGCGAACGACCACGACAGCGGCCCCAAAGCGGGATCAGCCGCGGCGGCACCGGCAAGGACGGCAAAGCTGCCGGACAAGCCACCGATGACGATGTTGGTCCAGCTGCGCCGCTTCAACCACACCGTGTAGACAATCGCGTAGAAGAACGCGCCAAGGAAAATGAACGCGGCCGATTGCGCATTGACGATTTTCCATGCGCTCGCCACCGCAAGCGCCAACATCGCCGCAAACACCAGCAACCACCACGGCTGGTGCGGCAAGGCACCGGTCACGAACGGTCGCGAACGCGTGCGCGCCATCAATCGGTCGCTCTGGTATTCGTGGTAATGGTTGAACGCTCCGGCAGCCGCCGATGCAAGCAGCGTGGCCAGCGCCATCACCAGCACCTGCCAGGCGCTGGCGGAACCGGGGGAGATCACATAGCCAACCACGGCCGTGATCATGATGAGCACGCCGATGCGCAGCTTGAACAGGCTGAGTACATCGCGCAGCACGCCGGCAAGCGAACGTTTGGACGAGGGAATGCAGATGGAGTTCATGGCAGTGGTCCTCGCTGGTGCTGGTCACAGGTGGCGCCACCGCACCGGTTCGGGGAAACCGGTGCGGCGACTGACGATGATCAACCGAACCCTGTTGATCAGCGATGCCCTGGGCTGGTCCTGATCAGCTCAGGCCCCACAAGGTCGACAGATACTTCCAGTTGATGAAGTAGTAGAGGACGAAGGCGGCCAGGAAGATCATGGCGAGCACGAACGTGCCGGGGGCCGCGAAGCCCAGCGATCCATAGCTTTGTGCGGCAGCCGAGGGTGCACCCACCGGGATCGGCGTGGGCTCGCTGCTGATCCTGGTCTGCGCAACACGCTTGCCCCACAGCAGGGAGCCCACGGTCAGGTAGATGAAGATCGCGCCACCGGCAATGGCGGCAATGCCGGCGATGCCGACCAGCCCCATCATCAGGTAGGCCGCACCCGGCCATTCATAGGCCAAGGCCGCGCCACTGAAGGCCATGTCCCAATGACGGCGTGAAACACCCAGGGTTCCGGCACCCATCATCACCAGGCAGAAGAAGTACATGGACAGGCCGAACAGGTAAGGCTGCCACTTGGCCAGGGTCGGATTGATGATTTCGCGCTTGAACAACACCGGTATCAGGAAATAGGTCAGCGCCATGAACGAGAGCGTGGTGCCGATCACCACGGTGGCATGGAAGTGCCCGGGCACGTAGATCGTGTTGTGGATGATCATGTTGAGCTGCTCGGTACCCATCATCACGCCGGATATTCCACCGAGGAAGCCGAAGCCGATGATCGAGATGAACACGCCGGAGAACGAGGGATTGCCCCACGGCGCCTTGCGCAACCACTCGAACAGCCCCTTGTTGTAGCCCTTCGCACGCTGCGCCACTTCCATGGCGCCGGGAATGGTGAGCCCGTGGATCATCGAGGCCAGCACGGCGAAGTACATGAAGTAGCTGGTGTTGAGCACCTTCCACTCCACGCTCATGCCGGGATCGGACAGGATGTGGTGGGCGCTGGCCAGTTGCAGGAACACGATGTAGAGGAGGAACGCACCACGGCTGACCCGCTCCGACATCGGCTTGGCGCCGAACACCACGGCGGCGACCAGATACCAGATGGAAATGTGGGCGGCGACGTTGATCTGCTGCGATGAGTGTCCGAACGCCCACCAGATCACGCGGTAGATCAGGGGATCCACGTGCTCGACCCAGCCCATCGACTGCATCCAGGTGGGAATCAGGATGATCGCGCCGGAGGCGATGGTGAACACAGCAATGATCGCCGCAGTGATCGCACCAAAGGTGACCAGCGGCACCGAACCCTGGTAGGTCTTCTCGCGCTTGGCTACCACCAGGGTGCCGAAGAACACGAAGCAGGCGATCAGCGCGCCCACCGCAAACAGGATCAGGCCGAGGTAGAACGAGGGCGCTGCCATCATCGGCACGTACGAGGTCATCATCACGCTCGATGCACCGTCATAGACCGCGTAGTTGTTCATGACCGAGCCGATCACCATCAAGGCAAACGCCAACCATGCGACCTTCGGCGTGGCAATCCGGCATCGCAACAGCGTCGATGAACAGAAATACAGCACCGCGATCTCGAAGAAGATGATCCAGTAGACCAGCATGTCGAGGCCGTGCGCGGTCAGCACCTGGTAGAAGGTGGCCGCTTCCAGCCAATGCACGCTGGGCCAGCGCGTGAGCACGATGCCGATGGCGAGAATGCCACCGATGAGCAGGAAGATGACGCCTGCCACGGCATTGGCGATCACCAGTTTTTCAGCCTGGGATTCGAACTGCAGCCCGGAACGCGGGCAGGTCCGATAGGTGGTGTTATTGGACATTTCCGGCCTCCGCCTTGACGTAGATTCGCCCGACCATGGTGTGGTGGCCGATACCGCAGAATTCGTTGCACACCACCGAATAGGTACCGCTCTGGTTTGGCGTGACCGTCACCACGTGCTCGTATCCGGGCACGACCTGGATGTTGATGTTGGCCGGCTGCAGCGAGAAGCCGTGGTTGTAGTCCATCGAGGTCAGGTGCAGGCGATAGGTCTGCCCCTGTTGCAGTTCGAGGATCGGCCAGAAATTCCACAAGCGCGCGATCATGTACACGTCGCTGCCGGGCGGCGGCGCGACAACCGGAGTCTGGAAATCGGTTTCAACCCGCACCGTGTACTTGTCGACCACGGCCTGGGCCTTGGCGGCGAATTGTTCGCTGGTGGTCTTGTAGGTTTCGGTGGAAAGATTTTGCTTTCCGTACATGTGCCAATAAATCATCATGAAGAACATGATCATGCACCAGACGAATGCGATGGCTATCCAGGTGCCTTCCACGCGATCCAGCGGGTGCTTCCACCAGAGTCGTTCGGCGGGCGGTAAAATTGCGCTCATGAGAATTTCCCCAGAGTTGTGCGATGCGTTCGCCTACTTCGCGACCGGAATGGTCAGGATGTCGATGACGCCCCAAAGGACGTAAACGACCATGGGCACCATCACTCCGATGAACAGGAGCAGGAACGGGTTGTCGAGCAGCTTCTGCATCATCGGGATTTTTTCGTCGTGTTCCTGGGTGGTTTCCATCGGCGCCTCCGCAATGGTTCATGGCACCCTGCCGGGTCGGCAGGCTCGGGATATTTACGTCCGAATCGCAAATTGCGGCCTTGACTTGGGTCAAGCCAGGCGCGAATCGACGCGGCATGGGTGACAATTCGGGTCATCTCGGACATCCTGCGTGGGATTGCCGCAGCCCCACGGAAGCCGAGAAATGACCGAGTCCGCACACGATCCGAAGTCGCAACGCAGCCCGCGCGAGAGACCACGCGCCGTCGGCTGGTGGCTCCTGAGTTGCTGCGCCGTGCTGCTGACCCTGGTGATGGTGGGTGGCGCAACGCGGCTGACCGAATCAGGGCTTTCCATCGTCGATTGGAAGCCGGTGACCGGTGTACTGCCGCCGATGGGCGATGCGGCGTGGCAAGCGGAATTCTCGCGCTACCAGACCAGCCCGCAGTTTGCCAAGGTCAACCAGGACATGTCCCTCGGTGACTTCAAGGTGATTTTCTGGTTCGAGTTCTTCCATCGGTTGCTGGCGCGCCTGCTCGGCCTCTGGTTCGCCTTGCCGCTGCTCTGGTTCTGGTTGCGCGGCGCCATTCCCGCGCGCTTGCGCTGGCCCCTGCTCGGCATCCTCGCCCTGGGCGCGGCGCAGGGTTACATGGGCTGGTACATGGTCAAGAGTGGTCTGGTCGACATTCCACGGGTCAGCCCCTATCGCCTGGCCGCGCATCTCGGGCTTGCGCTGCTGGTCTACGCGTTGATGCTGCGCGTGGCCATCGGTCTGCTGCTTGATCGCGTGCCGGCTGCGGATTCGTCAACGGCACAACGCTGGCCGCGCGCACTCCTGCTGGTCATGGTCGCCACCACCATCGGGTTTGGTGCCTTCGTCGCCGGATTGCGCGCAGGCCACATGTACAACACCTTTCCGCTGATGGCCGGGTACTGGGTTCCGCCGGGGATGGCTGCCATGGAACCGTTCTGGCGCAACCTGTTCGAGAATCCGGTGAGCGTGCAGTTCATCCATCGCATCATCGCGCTGAGCACGCTGGCGGTGACCTTGTGGGTCTGGTGGCGCATGCGCAATGCGGCGCAGGACAAGGCGCAGGCCAGATCACGCCTTGCGCTCTTGTTGATGGCGCTCATCCAGGTAACGCTGGGCATCTGCACCCTGCTGTGGGTGGTGCCGGTGTGGCTGGGAACCCTGCATCAGGGCGGTGCCGTGCTTCTGCTCAGCGCGGTCATCGTTGCCGGCTGGTGCTGGCGCACGCGTGTTCACTCGCCAAGATAAGCGCGCAGCGAGTTGAACTGGCGCAGCATCACGGCGGGTTGATGCGGTGATGGCAATGCCGCCACCGCGCGCCCCTGCGCATCGATGACAATGATCGAGGTCGAGTGATCCATGCTGCGCATGCCGCCGGCATCGCGGTTCTCCGCATAGGCGATGCCCAGTGGTCCGGCGAGTGCTTCGAGTTGATCGGCGGAACCGCTCAATCCAATCAGCGAGTCGTCGAAGAACGCAAGGTATCCGGCCATGCGTTCGGGCGTATCGTTGGCTGGATCGACGCTGACGAACACCATGCGAGGAATACCGCCTGTCTGCCCCGATTCGCGCATCAGCGCGCGCAGGGTCTTCATCGACTGCAGGGTCATCGGGCACACGTCCGGGCACTGCAGGTAGCCGAAGAACAGCAGGCTCCATTGGCCCTTGAAATCCTCCGCGGAGAACGGCTTGCCGCTCTGCTCGCGCATGCTGAAGTCCGGAAGTGCGCGCGGCTCGGGCCAAAGCAGCGGCTTGAGTTCCGCCGGCGCGGATTCCCAGCGTGACTGCGCGAGATGCCGATTGGCCAGCAGCGCGATGACCACGCCAAGGATCAGCATCGAGATGAGCAGGATGATGCGGGATGACTTGCTACGCATGGTCCGATCACGTCCAGCTGCGGTAACGGGTATTGCGTACCCTACCCGGCCTCTACTGCCATGACGTTGACTTCGATCAATGCCGACGGCCCGGTGCCGTGCCATGTTGGATCCCCGAACAACCCGGCTCGCGATCCATGGACTTGCCCAGCCTCCTGCCACACGTCAACGCATCACTCAATGCCACCGCCATGATCCTGCTTGGCTATGCACGGGTGATGATCGCGCAGCGGCAGATCGACAGGCACCGCCGGGCAATGATTGCCGCACTGGCGGTATCCGGGCTGTTCCTGGTGACCTACATCACCTATCACCACATCGCACCCATCTTCGTTTTCCGTGGATACGGCTGGATTCGCCCGGTCTACTACGCATTGCTGATCAGTCACGTGGTACTGGCGGCGCTGGCCATACCCATGATCCTGGTGACTGCGGTGCTGGGCCTGCGTCGGCGCGATTCCCGCCATCGCGCCATCGCACGCTGGACGTGGCCGGTGTGGATGTACGTGTCGGTATCGGGTGTCGTCGTCTACCTGCTGCTGTACCAGATCTATCGCTGAGGCTCGGGCCGCGGATGAGCCGCCTGAATCCAACATATCGCTTCATCGCGACAAAGCGATATATACTCGCGGCTCCCGCGTGCCAGCCTTCCGCCTTCCATGCCACCGATCAGCTTCGAGTTTTTTCCGCCAAAGACCGACGAGCAACGCGCGACGCTGGAATCCGCGCTGCCAAGACTCAAGGCGTTCAAGCCGGAATACGTCAGCTGCACCTTCGGCGCGGGCGGTTCGACCTTGAGCTACACGCCGGAAACGATCCGCCGCCTGCGCGAGGTGCATGGCCTCGATGCCGCACCGCATCTTTCCTGCATGGGCGGGACGCGAGACGAGATCCGCGGCCTGTTGAACGATTATCGATCCATGGGCTGCAAGCGCATCGTCGCCTTGCGCGGCGATCTTCCATCCGGCATGGCAAGCCATGGCGACTTCCGCTACGCAAGCGACCTGGTCGAGTTCATCCGTGCCGAGACCGGCGACCACTTCCATATCGAAGTCGCCTGCTACCCGGAGGTGCATCCGCAGTCGAACGACGCCCTTTCGGACCTCGTCAACTTCAAGCGCAAGATCGATGCCGGTGCCAACGGCGCGATCACCCAGTATTTCTACAATGCAGACGGCTATTTCCGCTTTGTCGATGCTGCCAGGGCACTTGGCATCAGCGCGCCAATCACACCCGGCATCATGCCGATCAGCAATTTCAGCCAGCTTCGCCGCTTCTCCGACATGTGCGGTGCCGAGATTCCGCGCTGGCTGGGCAAGCGTCTGTCCGCGCTGGGGGATGATGTCGAATCCATTCGCACCTTCAGTGCCGATGTGGTCGCCGATCTATGCCGCAAGCTGATTGCCGGTGGCGCGCCTGGCCTGCATTTCTATACGCTCAATCGCGCCAAGCCGACCAGCGCCGTGCTTGAGCGCATCTAAGGAAACTCTGAACAAGTACGGAACTCATTCGTCGCGAGCGAGCTCGCTCCCACAAAATCAAGCAATGGTGGGAGCGAGCTTGCTCGCGACAATACTTGTTCAGACCCTCCCTTGTCGAAGGGAACCATGAACGGATCGCAAGGCCGCCCGCTCACCCTTCGACAAGCCTGTCCTGAGCACGGTCGAAGGGCTCAGGGCGAACGGGGACAAAGTGAACGTGGGCAGGCAAGTCCGTTCGTGGTGAGCCCACCCAACTCCCGTTCGTGGTGAGCCCATCCAACTCCCGTTCGTGGTGAGCCTGTCGAACCATGAACGGCAACTCCTGGGGCAGTGCTGACCTTCGCAACCTTGATCGCAGCCTTCAGGTGTTGGCACTCAAGTGAATCCCCGACACGGCACGACCCGAAGGGTCCGCGGCTTTCGCAAAGGCCGGATCCCAGGCAATCGCCGCAGGCGAGGAACAAGCAATCGACTTTCCGCCGGGTACCGTCTGCGCACAGGCATCGCCGGGAAAATGCTGCTCGAAGATGGCGCGATAGAAGTAGGCCTCCTTGGTTGCCGGCGGATTGAGCGGGAAACGCTTGTCGGCGGCGGCAAATTCGCGATCACTGACCGCGGCTTCGGCGTGCGCCTTGAGCCCGTCGATCCAGCCATAGCCGACACCATCGCTGAATTGTTCTTTCTGTCGCCACAGGATTTCATCGGGCAATGCACCGACAAAGGCCTCGCGCAGCACCGCCTTTTCGATGCGCCCCTTGCCGGCCATCTTGTGTTTCGCATCCATGTGCATGGCGATGTCGAGAAATTCCAGATCAAGAAAGGGCACGCGTGCCTCCACGCCCCAGGCCATCATCGCCTTGTTGGCGCGCGCACAGTCGAATTGATGCAAGGCATCGAGCTTGCGCACGGTTTCCTCGTGGAAGGCTTGCGCATCGGGCGCCTTGTGGAAATACAGGTAGCCGCCGAAGATCTCGTCGGAACCTTCTCCCGAGAGCACCATCTTCACGCCCATGGCCTTGATGCGCCGCCCCAGCAGGTACATCGGCGTGGACGCGCGGATGGTGGTGACATCGTAGGTTTCCACGTGCCGGATCACTTCCGGAATCGCATCCAGCCCTTCCTCGAAGCTGTAGCGAAATCCGTGATGCACGGTGCCCAGCGCTTTCGCCGCCACTTCCGCGGCGGCCAGGTCGGGCGAGCCTTCAAGGCCGATGGCGAACGAGTGCAGCCTCGGCCACCACGCTTCGGAGCGATCATCCTCTTCGATGCGATGGCGGGCAAAGCGTGCGGCGCAGGCGGCGACCAGGGAGGAGTCGAGGCCTCCCGAAAGCAGCACGCCGTAAGGCACGTCCGTCATCATCTGCCGATGCACCGCGGCTTCGAAGGCCGCGCGCAGGTCCTGCGCACTCACGTCCACATCGCGCGTCGCTTCGTATGCGCGCCAGGGCTTCTGGTAGTAGCGCTGCAATTCGCCGCGTGAGCTGTCGTAGACATGGCCGGGCGGGAAAACCGCAAGGTCTGCGCAGACGCCAACCAGGGCCTTCATCTCCGAAGCCACGCACAGGCGCCCCTCGCGATCATGCCCCCAATACAGGGGACACACACCCAGGGGATCGCGTGCAATCAGATAGCGCTGCTGCCCTCTATCCCACAACGCGAACGCGAAAATGCCGTTGAGCAGGGCAACACCATCCGCGCCATGCTCGCGGTACAGGGCATTGATCACCTCGCAATCGGATCCGGTCTGGAACGCGTAGTCCGTGCCCAGGCCCTGCTCCAACTGGCGATGGTTGTAGATCTCGCCATTCACGGCGAGCGCCAGTTCGCCATCCGCCGAACGGATGGGCTGCGAGCCGCCGGCCGGATCAACTATGGCCAGGCGCTCATGCACGAGCAACGCCGTCTCGTCTTGATACACGCCGCTCCAGTCCGGGCCGCGATGCCGTTGCCGTTGGGAGAGTTCAAGGGCAAGCCGGCGCAGGGCAACCGGGTCATCCTCCGCCTGCAATCCGAACATTCCGAAAATGGAGCACATGGGCCAATCCCTCTGTTGATGTAAAAAAAAGGCCCGCGTTTCCGCGGGCCTTGTGCGTGCGTTGGAAAACAAACCTCAATGCACGTCGACCCCCGATGTGGGCGACGTATTATTCTCGGCGCGATTCAGCGCGACCGCCGTGAATGCGCAGGAATGGGAGGAGTATTGCTTCATGCGCGCTACTACAGCAGAACTGGCGACACATGACAAGCCGCGGATCCGGGCCTGGCGCCTGGCATTGTGGCTGCTGCCCTTTGCCGTATCGGTCGTGGATTGCGCGCATGCCCAACAACCTGCAATCCATCGCTGCATCGGCGCCGACGGTGAGCCAACCTTCAGTGACAAGGAATGCGGCAGGTCCATGCCTGCGCCAGCGGTCGACGCCGCGGCGGGCGTTCACGAACTCCCGCAATACGGGACGTCCGTTCCCTTGACCCAGACCTGCCCCGTCTCCGCCGAAGACCTACTGCGCCGGGCGCGCGCCACGTTCAACCCCGAGCAAGCCGTCGCGTTCTCGGGACTGATCCTGTGGGATGGAATGGGACAAGGCTCAAGCATTGCCGCCTTGCGCGAACTTGCGGTGCTGGTTTCCGAACCCCTGTTGTCGATGGAACTGGATTACGACTCTTGGGGCAACCTTCCGCAATCGCGTCAGCCGAGGTTCGCGCGGGAGTCGCCGCCCGCCCTCAGCCTCGTCGTGCGCACGGTTTCCGAGCACGACAACCAGGTGCCCTATGAATCGGTTGTCCGTTTTGATGTGACCGATGCCAACGGATGCTGGTGGCTGCTGATACCGTGGTAAGCCTTGCAATTCAAGCGATTGCGAACGGTGCATCGCCCGCTGCCGGTGCAGCGGTTATGATTGAGGACTTGCGAACGAACACGAGGAACGTGGCCATGAACTATCCGCAATTCATCTGGCAGAACGGCCAGATCAAGCCCTGGGCCGAGGCCACCGTGCATGTCATGGCGCACGTCGTCCACTACGGTTCGTCGGTATTTGAAGGCATCCGCAGCTATGAAACGCCAAAGGGACCGGCCATCTTCCGGCTTGGCGATCACCTCAAGCGCCTTTACATGTCGGCCAGGATCTACGGCATGGAAATCCCGTACACCATCGATGAACTGGCGGAAGCCTGTCGCGCCACGATTCGCGCCAACAAATTGACCAAGGCCTATCTCAGGCCGGTGGCCTATCGCGGTCTGGGCGGATTCGGGCTTTCTGCGGAAACTCCCATTGACGTTGCCGTGGCCACCTGGGAAATGGGTCCGTACCTGGGCCCCGGCGTGCTTGAGTCCGGAATCGATGCCTGCGTTTCGAGCTGGCAGCGCATGGCGCCAAACACCATTCCGGCCGGCTCCAAGGCCGGTGGCAATTACCTGTCTGGCCAACTCATCGCGCGCGAAGCACGCCGCCTCGGCTTTGGCGAAGGCATTGCACTGGCATCCACCGGATTGCTCAGCGAGGGTGCCGGTGAAAACCTGTTCCTGGTGTTCGATGGCCAGCTGCACACCACGCCAGTGAGTGCAGCCATCCTCAATGGCATCACTCGCCACACGCTGATCACGCTGGCGCGCGAGAATGGCATCGAGGTGATCGAGCGTGACATGCCACGCGAATACCTCTACCTCGCCGATGAAATCCTCATGTGTGGCACGGCCGCCGAAGTCACGCCCATCCGCGCGGTCGACGGCAAGACCATCGGCGAAGGCAAGGCCGGACCGATCACGCGGCGCCTGCAGGATCTCTACTTCGGCCTGTTCAGCGGCAAGACCCCGGACCGGTGGAACTGGCTGGATCCGGTCGGCTGATCAACCCGGATACTTCATGAGGGGGCGCGGATGATCGCGGAGGATTTTGCGACAAGCGCGAGACGCGCGGAGCCGCAATGGTGGTTCCATTGGGGCGACAAGCAACGTGGCGATTGCCGCAAAAGACCCGCGAGGGCCGCGCCAGTGCAAAATGGCCGCGGACAGCCTGTCATGGTGTCGATCCCGGCCGAAACCCTGGAGTTGCCAAGGTTGACGATGCCATTCTGCGCGACCTCGTGAAATATCCGGGTTAACTCCGCTTGTCGAATTGCAAGGTGGCCACTGCGCCACCCTGTGGACGTGGTGCGAGGGAAACTTCCCAGCCGTACAGCTCGCATAGCCTGCGCACGATGGCCAGACCGAGTCCCGCGCCCTTGACCAGATTCGTGCCCCGTTCGCCGCGCTGGAACAGGCGCTCGGCATCCTCCAGGCGGATACCCGGACCCGTATCCTCGACGGCGACGCGGCCATGGCCGACGATTACCGCCACTTCCCCGCTCTGCGTGTACTTGAACGCATTGCTGATCAGGTTGGTCAATGCCACCGCAACCACCGAGGAGGGCGCCGTTGCCTGCAAGGGTTGTTCGATTTCGAGTCGGACGCTGACCGGCTTGCTGCCCAAGTGGGGCCGGCTGATATCGATGACCTGCTCGGCCACCCGCGCAACATCCGTGGTTTCCCCGTCCGTAGGTGCCTGCCGCTCGCTGCGCGAAAGCAGCAGCAAGGCATCGGTAAGCTCGGTCGACTGACGCACCGCGCGTTCAATCCTGCGCAATCGCTCATGGACCTTGGGCGGCAAATCCTGCGCCATCAGCAACTCCGTCGTCGTGGCAATCACTGCCAGCGGGGTGCGCAGCTCATGGCTGACGTCGGCATTGAACTCGCGGTCGCGCTCGACCAGATGGGTCAGACGTTCCGCGTATTCATCGAGCGCGGCGGCCAGTTGCCCCACCTCGTCGTCGGCAAAGTGGGGCTTCAGGGCCTGCACCTGGCCGCTGCGACTGAGCGCCTGCACGCGCTTGGCCAAGTCGGTTACCGGACGCATGACGCGCGCGGAGGACCAGAACCCGATGATCAGCGACAGCAGGCTGAACACCAGCACCGCAAGCACCAGCGCGACTTGCAGCAGACGCTGGGCGTTCATTTCCTGGGTGGTGTCGTAACGCAGGAAGAACCAGTAGTGCGGATCCTTGCGCACCGCCAGCTTGTAGGTTTGCCGCCCCCCCTTGCCGTTGCTTTCATCCAGATCGTGGATGCCGTTGGGCAACTCGCGCCAGGCAAATGGCACGTTGGCGAATTTTCGTTCGCTGTAGGTAAAGCCGGCTATCTTCTCGAACGGCACGCCGGGCGTTTGCGGATCCTTGTAGAACTGGTCCGCGTAGCCTGACAGGTTGTTCTGCAGGGTTTCGCCAATCAGGTTGCTTTCCAGCCAACCGCGCAACAGTACCGCGCTGACCGCGAACAAGGCCGTCAGCGTCAGACCGAAAATGGCAAACGAAACAATGATCCGGCTGCGCAGCCTACGCCGGTACTGCATCCGGATCGACCATGCGATAACCGATTCCGTGGCGGGTCTGGATCAGCGGCTTGGCAAACGGCTTGTCGATTGCCGCTCGCAGACCGTGGATGTGTACGCGCAAGGAGTCGCTGTCGGGCAACTCCTCGCCCCAAACCCGGGTTTCCAGCTCCTGGCGAGTCACTACCGACGGCGCTGCATCCATCAGTGCCTGCAACAGCTTGAGCGCAATCGGATTGAGCTGGATCGACTTGCCGTCGCGGATCACGACCAGGGTATCGAGGTTGTAGGTGAGATCGGCCAGTTGCAGCAGGCGCGTCTTGGCCCCCTTGCCACGCCGCCCCAGCACTTCAAGGCGTGCGGCCAGTTCCTGCAACGCGAACGGCTTGACCATGTAGTCATCCGCGCCGGAATCAAAACCGGAAAGCTTCTGCTCCAGCGCATCGCGCGCCGTCAGCATCAATACCGGGGTCTGCTTTCGCGCGTCTTGGCGCAGTTTGCGGCAGACCTCGAGCCCATCCATGCCGGGCAGGCTGAGGTCGAGGACGATGACATCGAAGGTGTTGACGACCGCAAGGTGCAGTCCGGTCACCCCGTCCCCGGCAAAATCGACCACATGGCCGCGATCGGCCAGAAAGTCGCCTACATTGGCGGCGATGTCGCTATTGTCTTCGATGACGAGTATGCGCATGGCGGGCATAGCTTAAGGCAACGTTGATCAAGTGGTACAGCCGTCATGGCGTTCAGAAAGTTCGCCAGTCGTGCTGCGAGGCGAGGGGAAGGCTGGCTGCCTTTCCAAGCCGCGCGGTGCGGCTGGAGGACTTTCAGAGCGCCACCCGTTTTGATAACAATCAATCTGTTGGGCAGAGCCTGTCCTGAGCCTGACGAAGGATCTGTCGTGACGGTTGCACCACTTGATCAGCGTTGCCTTTCTGCGGAACTCCCGAAAAGGATGTTCCGGGACGGAAGAGCAATGCCGAGGATGGGGGTTGCCGATCGAGGCGCAATAAAATGGCCCAAGGAGGTGCCTTTGGGGGAACACACCTCGCTTGGGCCAAAAGCTACTGCCCCGATTACCGTAATCTGCCTGTCACCGGAACACGTCTTTAGGAGTGTCGAGCAGAACCTACAGTGGCCCGACTATAGGCATCTGCAACTTAAATCGAGGTTAAGTCGCTCTGAGTCTTGCGTTAATGCCAATGCGGGAGCAAACCCCGCTCCGGCTCAGGCCCGCCGCGCCGCGCCCTCTTCCACGCTGGCGATGATCGCGCCGGCCACATCCACGCCGGTGGCCGATTCGATGCCCTCCAGGCCAGGCGATGCGTTGACTTCAAGGACCAAGGGCCCGCGTTGGGAGCGCAGCAGGTCCACGCCGGCAATTCCAAGCCCCATGGTCCTGGCTGCGCGAAGGGCGATGTTGATTTCCTGGGTCGAAAGCTCCACGGCACTGGCCTTTCCACCCCGATGCAGGTTGGCCCGGAAATCACCTTCCGGAGCCTGGCGATGCATGGCCGCAGCAACCTGGTTTCCGATCACGAAGCAGCGCAAGTCACCACCGCCGGCCTCGGCAATGAACTCCTGCACGACGAAATTCGCGTAGAGCCCGCGAAACGCTTCGATCATGCCCTGCGACGCCGACCGCTTCTCCGCCAGCAACACGCCCTGGCCCTGGGCCCCTTCGTTGAGCTTGATGACATGCGGCGGCTCACCCAACATGCGCAGCAGGTCCGCTGTGTCGTCCGGGTAGTCGCCAAAAACGGTACGCGGCAGGTCAATGCCCTCGCGAGCGAGCAATTGCAGCGATCGGAGCTTGTCGCGGGCACGCAGGACCGCATCCGATGAGTTCGGCGTGTACACCCCCATCATTTCAAACTGCCTCAGTACCGCAGTTCCATAGAAGGTGATCGAAGAACCGATGCGCGGAATGACGGCATCGAAGCCGCTCAAGGCGCGCCCCTTGTAGTGCATCTCGAATCCCTGGTGCGAGATGCGCATGTAGCAACGCAGGGGATCGAGCACGCGAACTCGGTGGCCACGCTTGCGCCCCGCCTCGACCAGTCGCGATGTCGAATACAGGGAGGCGTTGCGGGAAAGAATTGCAATCTTCATGGCGGGACACGCAGGCGTTTGGAGGCGGTACCACCGGAAAGTCTGGAGCGGGTGAAGGGAATCGAACCCTCGTCAGTAGCTTGGGAAGCTACAGCTCTACCATTGAGCTACACCCGCATCAGCAGCCTGTCAGACTGCAGGCGCAGATTATCCGTGAACGGCGTCAAGCGGCAAGCGTGATCCAATTGCCGCCGGGATGCCGCACTGGCGCACGCTTTGACGGGGCGAAAATGCAAACGATCATGACATGCGGACAAAGGCCAGGATGGATAGTCCGCGTTCAGCTTGCATGCGTTGATATACGCGTGCACCGGAAGGTCCACAGCGGAGCATTGGCTCCCTGGCTGAGGAACGTCCGGTCATTCAGGAGAGCAACATGTTGAAGCGACACTTTTCACCCTTGGGTTTCTGGCTGGCCAGCCTGGTGCTGGCGCTGTGCACGGTCAGCAGTTCGGCATTCGCCGATCCGCCCGGGCGCGTCGCACGCGTAAGTTACCTCGGCGGTTACGTCAGCATGCAACCTGCAGGCATGGAGGAATGGAGCGAGGCGCGCATCAATCGCCCCTTGATCACCGGTGACTCCCTGTACTCCGACCGCGCCTCGCGTGTCGAAATGGAAATTGGCGCAGCGACGCTTCGCCTGGACGAGCGCTCCTCGTTCCGACTGCTCAACCTGGACGATTCCCAGGCCCAGTTTGAGCTGACCTCGGGCACGGCGAGCCTCAATGTGCGCCGCGTGTTCGACGACCAGTACTACGAGGTGGATACGCCGACCCTGGCCCTGGTCATCGATCGGCCGGGCCTGTACCGCATCGACATTTCGCCCGACGGCGACTCCACCATGGTTTCGGTGGTGGATGGCGATGCGGAAGTCTACGGCCGTGACAACGCCAGCTACAGCGTGCGCGAAGGACGCGCCTATCGCTTTTACGATGACAGGCTTCGCGATGTGCGCGTTTTCGACTTGCCGCGGGAAGATGATTTCGATCGCTGGTGCTTCGAGCGCATGGACCGCTATCAGAACTCGCCGTCGCGCCGCTACGTGTCCGAGGAAATCATCGGTTACGCCGACCTCGACGACTACGGCTCCTGGAGCACGGCCGCAACCTACGGTTCGATCTGGTATCCGCGGGTCAATGCGGGCTGGGCGCCGTATCGCCATGGGCATTGGTCCTGGATCGACCCGTGGGGTTGGACCTGGGTCGACAATGAATCCTGGGGCTTTGCTCCGTCCCATTACGGCCGCTGGGCCTATGTGGGAAACCGTTGGGGCTGGGTGCCCGGTCCGCGCCATGTGCGGCCGATCTATGCCCCTGCACTGGTTGCCTTTGTCGGCGGAGGCGGATTCAACGTCGGAATTTCCGTGGGTGGCCCGGTTGGCTGGTTCCCGCTCGGACCTCGTGATGTCTACGTGCCGTGGTATCGCGGCTCCCGCAATTACTTCAACAACATCAACGTGCACAACACGACGATCATCAACAACACCTACATCACCAACGTCTACAACGATTATTCGCGTGGCGCGGTGATCCGCAACGCCAACTATGCGTACGGCGGAAACGTTGGTGCATTCACGGCCGTCTCGCGGGACGACTTCGTCAATGCCCGTGCAGTGGACCGTGCGCGTGTCCAGGTGAACCAGGCCCAGCTCAGCCGCAGCAATGTGGTCAGCCAGGTACAAATCGCGCCCACCGCGCGCAGCTTCGTGGGTGGCAGCGTGGCACGGGCCGACGGCGGTCGCGTGGCACGCAACGCGAATTTTGATCGGACGGTGATTGCGCGCACCGCGCCCCCCGCTCGGGAAATGAATGCGCAAGCCCGAATCCAGGCCATTTCACGCAACAACAACCAGCCGCTTGCCGTCAGCCAGATGCAGGAAATGAGCGAGCGCAAGCCGGTGCGGACCAGCCAGCGCACACCCCGCGTGCAGGTCGTGGGCAATGATCGAAGCCCGGCAGGCACGCGCGCTGCGGTTTCCCGCGAGCCGGCAGGCGATTCACGCCAACCGATCTCGCGCGGCAATGCACAGTCCCCGTCGGTCGAGAGTCGTGGTGCGCCAACGCGCACGCAACGTACGGATGACGCCCAGCGCGGCGCACCTTCCGCGGGCACGGAGCGAACCGTGCGTGCGCCACGCAGCGAAGGCCGAGCTGACGAATCCAGCGTACGCAAGCCGGTCAGCACGCGCGAGCAATCCGAAGTGCGCTATGCCCCGAGTCGCGACAGCCGCCAGGACAGCGGTGCTGTTTCCCGGCAAGGCAGTGAGCGCACGGTGCGCGCTCCACAGCCCAGTGAGCGGCCAACCTACAAGGACGACGCTGGCGATACCCAGCGCGGCACGCAAAGCTCGCGCACCATGCGCCAGTCGCAAGGTCAGAGCCAGGGCATGTCTGCGCCGCGCGAGGAGCCGATTCGGGTGCCAGAACGCCGCTATGAACCACGGTCCCAGCCCGAGCAGCGCAGCTACCAGCCGCAGCAACAGCAACCGACGCGTCGCAGTGAACCGCAGCAGCAGTCGGAGCGCAGCTATCAGCCCCAACAGCAACAGCAGCGCAGCTATCAGCCACAGCAGCGATCCGAACCGGTCCAGCGAACCCAGCGCGAGGTGCAACCTCAGCAGGCCGCACCGCAGCCTCGCGTGGTCGAACAACGCCAGCCGCAGCAACGCCAGGCGGCACCACAGGAATCGCGCGAGAAATCCGACAGCGACAACCAGGACAGCAGCCAGCAACAGCGCAAATCGCGCAACTGGTAGTCCTTGATCGAAGCCGATGAGCGACGCCGCGGATCCCCGCGGCGTCTTTTTTTGCGGTATGCCGACCGCGAACCGCAGGAGCCTGCGCGGGTGAACCCGACCTGATCGGCTCCGCTTCGCGGAACCCGCGGGTGCGCGCCCCGCATGGGGCATCCGGGCTACAATTCACGCATGAACATCGTTCTCAACGGCGAAACCCGAACACTCGACCACGAGCAGTCGCTTCGCGAGCTGCTTGACGCAGCCGGATACCGCGACAAACGCGTCGCAGTCGAGGTCAACCGGCAGATCATCTCGCGCAGCGCCCATGCCGACTACCGCATTTGCAACGGTGATCGCATCGAAATCGTGCATGCCATAGGTGGCGGCTGATGACGGCCAATGCATCGCTCGCGAATCCTGCCTTGAGGGTGACGCCAGCCGGCGCAGCGGGAACCGCAGGCACCGATGATCATTTGGTTATCGCCGGTCGCAGTTATCGTTCACGGCTGCTGACCGGAACGGGCAAGTTCAAGGATCTTGAGGAAACCCGTCTGGCCACCGAGGCCGCTGCTGCCGAAATCGTCACCGTCGCCATTCGACGTACCAACATCGGCCAGGACCCTTCGCAACCCAATCTGCTCGACGTGTTGCCGCCCGACCGTTTCACCATCCTGCCAAATACTGCCGGCTGCTATACGGCTGATGATGCCGTGCGGACCCTGCAACTGGCGCGCGAATTGCTCGATGGCCACAGCCTGGTGAAACTTGAAGTGCTTGGCGACCAGAAGACCCTGTTCCCGGACATGCTGCAAACCCTGATTGCGGCAGAACGGCTGGTGGCCGATGGATTCCAGGTCATGGTGTATTGCACGGACGATCCGTTGCTGGCGCGTCGCCTCGAGGAAATCGGCTGTGCCGCGATCATGCCGCTGGCCGCGCCCATTGGATCCGGACTCGGCATCCAGAACCGCTACAACCTGCTCGAGATCATCGACAACGCGAAGGTGCCGGTCATCGTCGATGCCGGGGTGGGCACGGCATCGGACGCCTCGATAGCCATGGAACTGGGTTGCGACGGGGTACTCATGAACACGGCCATCGCCGGCGCGCGTGAACCTGTCCTGATGGCGCACGCCATGCGCCTGGCCGTGGAGGCCGGGCGTGCCGCGTTCCGTGCCGGACGCATTCCGCGCAAGCGTTATGCATCGGCCTCCAGCCCACTTGAAGGAACCCTCGGCTGAAGCCATGACTGATCCGCGCCACTCCGACCGCACCGCGGACACCAGCCATACACGCCGAATCCGCAGCTTTGTGCTGCGCCAGGGCCGCATAACGCCAGCCCAGGAACAGGCATTCGCCGCACATTGGACGCGCTTTGGAGTGGAGAGCGGCACGGGATTGCTTGAACTGGATACCTTGTTTGCGCGCGCGGCGCCCGTGGTCCTTGAGATCGGCTTCGGCAACGGCGCACAGCTCTTGCATGCCGCCAGCCAAGAGACGCAGCGCAATTTCATCGGCATCGAGGTGCATCGCCCGGGCGTCGGGCGACTGATGAACGGGCTGGCGGAGGCCGGATTGGAGAACGTCCGCCTGTTCCAGCACGACGCCGTGGAAGTCCTCAAGCAGCAGATTCCCGAGGGTTCGCTGGACGAGGTCCGCATCTACTTTCCCGATCCCTGGCCAAAGAAGCGGCACCACAAGCGTCGCCTGATCCAGGCCGAATTCATCGAGTTGCTCGCCACGCGGGTGCGCAGCGGCGGGCTTCTGCATCTGGCCACCGACTGGGCTGACTATGCCGAACACATGCTTGCCACCATGGATGCCAGTCCGCTTTGGCGTAACCGGGCCGGCAACGGGGCATACTCTGCGCCACCGGCATGGCGCATCAGCACGCATTTCGAAAAACGTGGCGTACGCCTTGGCCACGGAGTGTGGGACCTGATCCACGAACGCACCTGAGTCATTCGTTTCATTCGATCTGCGCCACCTGGAGCCGTCGCCAGCCCAATGGACATGAGCCTGACCCTGACCACCGACATGGCCCTGGTGCTTGGCCTGCTCGGGTTCACCGTGCTCATGCTGGTGCTGGAATGGATCCGCGCCGACCTGATTGCCCTGCTCGTCCTGGTGGTCATCGGTGTCACCGGACTGATGCCGGTTGAGCAACTATTCGATGGCTTCGCTGGCAATGCGGTGATGTCGCTGATCGCGGTCATGATCATGGGTGCTGGCCTGGATCGCACCGGGGTTCTCGGCAAGGCGGCGTCTTTCATCCTGCGCCTGGCTGGCGGTGTGGAGACGCGCGTGTCGCATCTGATCAACGCCATGGTCGGCAGCATGTCTGCGGTCATGCAAAGCCAGGCCCTGGCCACCTTGTTCGTGCCCGTGGTCAGCCGCGTCAGTGCACGCACCGGCATTCCCCTCAAGCGCCTGCTGTTGCCGATGGCCTGCTGCATCCTGGCCGGCACCAACACCACCATGATCTCCAACTCGCCGCTGATCCTGCTCAATGACCTGGTGGCCAGCGCCAATCGCAACCTGCCACCGGGCGCGCAAAGCATCGAGGCATTCCCGCTGTTCGCCATCGCCCCCGTGGGCATTCCGCTGCTGCTGGTCGGGCTTGGCTATTTCGCCTTCGTCACGCCACGCCTGTGGCCAAGCGAGGAAGAAAAACAGAAAGTCACGCCCGGCCGCACGGAAACCTATTTCGCCGAGATGTACGGCATCGATGGCGAAGTCATGGAGCTGACGGTAACCGCCGAGAGCGCCCTGGTCGGCATGAGCGTGATCGAAGCCGAGCGCCTGCATGGCGCACCACTGATCCTCGCCCTGCGTACCGGCAACGAAGCGCGCCTGGCACCACCCGGTGACCAGATGATCTGGGTCGGCAGCATCGTCGGCGTGCTCGGCAAGCGAGAAGAGATCACCGAATTTGCCAACAACCAGTTGTGCAAGGTGCAGGCGCGCCTGCGCAATTTCGGCGACATGTTCAATCCAACGCGGGCCGGCATTTCCGAGATCGTGGTGTCACCGAACTCGCGCTGGATCAAGAAACGGGTCGGCGACTTGCGCCTGCGCAAACGCTTCGGCATCAGTGTTCTGGCGGTAACCCGGGGCGAGCAGGTATTTCGCGAGGATGTTCGCGAGGTGACCTTGCGTCCCGGTGATTCGCTGGTCGTGCACAGTCTGTGGCGCGATCTGACCTTGGCCGCGGAGTCGCGCGACTTCGTGGTGGTGACCGACTATCCGCAGGAAGAACAACGGCCAAGCAAGATCTGGCATGCGGTGATCTTTTTCGGCATCGCCATGGGTCTTGGCCTGTTCACCGACCTCAAACTGGCGGTGGCCATGCTGACTGGCGCCGTGGGCATGCTGCTCGCTGGCGTGCTCAGCATGGATGAGGCCTATCACGCGATCAACTGGAAAACGATTTTCATCCTCGCCTGCCTGATTCCGTTGGGCGGAGCCATGGACTCCACCGGCACCGCCGCCTGGATCGCGCAGGAAGTGCTGGTCTACCTCGGCAACCTGCCACCGTGGGTGGTGCAGACCTTCATCGCCATCCTCGCCCTGCTTCTTTCGCAGGTGATTTCCAATGTCGGCGCTGCCGTGATGATGGTGCCGATGGCCATCAATATCGCGCTTGCATCCGGTGGTAATCCCGCTGCGTACGCATTGATCGTTGCCATATCAACATCGAATACCTACCTGCTGCCGAGTGCGAACCCGGTGCTGCTGGTCATTGCAGGGCCAGGCGGCTACAAGACGCGGGATTTCCTGCGCGTGGGCCTGCCGTTGACCGTCCTCATCCTGGTGACCACCCTGGTCAGCATCAATCTGGTGTTCGGCACGAACTGAAGCATGATCGATCATCCGGGAATCTCCCGGGCAGCAATGAAGTGCCTGCAGGCTTGCAGGCGATCCGTGCGCGGACCCACGCGGCATCATCTACGAGGTGTCCTTGCCCTGCATGCGCTTTTGCGGCGGACTCGGCCCGGACAGGCAAGCCAATTCCAGGACTTCAGCAAGGTTGCGATCCCAGCGGAATGGTTCGCCGACACGAATTCGCGCCTCGAACCGTTCGCTTGGCAGACTGATGATCCGAAACGAAGGTGCCTGAACCCGTCCCGGATTGCGCGGTGGAACCGGCCACTCGGGACAGGCTGCGCGAATCAGCGGTAATTGCCAGCCAATACGATCATCTGGGCCGACGATTCACGTTCGCGATCGAGTCTGGAAACATTGCCCTCGGGTATCGGCCGGCAGATGTGAGATCCCGTTTGGGAAGCACATTCTTCTTCATCGATTGCCGCCACGGCATTGCTGGCGCCGCTGTACTCGAAGTCCTGGCGGAAAGTGGCTCCAGCGAAACCTTCGACGCTTTGCGGATCAAACCGCCATTGCTTCAAGGCGCGACGGGCTGCCGATGCGAAGCTACCTTCGGTATCGCCGGAAACTGCACGGATGTCACGCACCTTGCCCTTGCGGTCGATGCTGAAATCGAAAGCCACTTTGGACGCGGCTGCATTTTCGCTGCCGCGCGGATAGTTGGGTGTAACGATTCGCACCGCGCGTGGAGCGGGCTTGCCGTCATTCTTGACCTGAGCTGCCGCGCCGGGATCTGCAGCGGCCAAATCCTGCGGCGTTGCGGGTGCGGCTGGCACCTCGGCAAGCGGTGCGTCAAGGGTCGGAAGCGCAGGAACCATCAGCACCGGAGCATCCATCGTCGAGACGAGAGCAGGGACTGAAATGTCGGTCACCTCACGTTGCGAAATTACTGGTGCCGCAATTTCTGCCGGTTCACTGGCTTGCGCGACTGAAAGACGAGTGAACTCGGGCCGCAAGGCTGCATCCTGCGTGGCCATTTCAACGCGCAGTGGCACTTCTGCATGGCGCATCTGGAGTTCTGGTTGAAGCACCTCGATGGCCAGCTCTTCCTCGCTGGAAATTCTCGAACCGGCAGCAATGGCAAGCACCAATCCGAGACTGGCAATTCCGGCGAGCCAAGGTCCGCGACTGGAACGATGCGCGCTGTTGTGTGCCGGGGAAGCACCGAGGATGCGACGCACCCGATCAAGCAACATGCCACCGGAAGCTGCCACGGCCAGTTGTGGCGTCACCTGCCGCACGTTCTCCAGTGCAGCCAGGGTGCGCGCATACTCGCGAGGCTCGCCACGGGTAAGCCTGAGCACCAGGTTGTCGCAGCAGATTTCACGTTCATGGCGCACTTCGCGCGAAATCCAGTGCACGACCGGGTGATAGAACAAAAGTGTTTCAACCACGGTCTGCGCAAGATTGACCAGGTGATCGTAGCGTCGCAGGTGACCCAGTTCGTGGGCCAGGATGAGGCCAAGCTGCTGGCGCGGAAAACCCGTGACCACGGCCAGCGGCATCAGGATCACCGGCTTGAACCAGCCGATCAGGGTAGGCGTATCAATGTGTTCGGAAACCAGAATGCGAACACCGGCCATCGGTCCGAAGCGCCTTGCGACACTGGCCAGCAAGTCTTCGAGCTCTGCCTGACGCCAGGCCATCTGCGTGGCGACACGCTCAAGCGCGCGCCACTGGCGTACCGCACGCCCGATCATCAGGACCACGCCCGCCATCCAGGCCAAAACCAGCCATGGCAAAAGTTCATTCCAAACCGATACCGTCTGGATTGCCTCGACATTGGCCGCAAGCGTCAGCTTGGGCAGTGCGACGGCATCCGTCGCCGCAAGCGCCACGGCGGGGATATCGGCGGACATCACCGTGATCGTCAGCGGCACGCAGGCAGCCAGTGCGCCCATCGCGACCAGTCCTGCCGCGTAGCGCACGTTGGCCTGCTCGCGCGGCACCAGCATGCGCGTCAATGCGTACAACACGCCGATCAATGCACCTTGCCAGAGAAAGTGGAGCAAGCTCCAACCCAGCACCTGGATCCATGACATCAGATCGATACCCGCGCTCATGGTGTTTTCCCCGATTCGATGCTGTCGAGCAGGGCGCGGATTTCATCGAGCTCTTCGCGACTGGCCTGCGGCTGGCCGCCCAGGGCCTGCAGCACGAGTTGCGATGACGAGCCATCGAACACGCGCTGGACGATGTCGCTGAGGAAGCGCTTTTGCGTCGACTCCTTGGAAATGGCGGCGCGATAGACATGCGCGCGTTGTGAGTCGTCACGTTCCACCAGTCCCTTGGCATGCATGATCTGCAACATCTTCAGCGAAGTCGTGTAACCGGCGCCGTCATCCCGATAGTGAACCTCATGCAGCTCGCGCACGGTGCATTCACCGCGATCCCAGAGCACATTGAGGATGCCAAGCTCGGCTTCAGTCGGCTTGGGCGTGGACGGAATTCGTGGACTCATGGTCACCTCGGATCGATTGGCCGACCGCCGGATGAATGACCGGCGCGTACAATTGCTGTGCAAATCCGCCCCGATCGGAAATTCAAAATCCAGTCGCGCGAACGGGGTTGCCGGATTGCAGCCTAGTGAGCATTCGGGCGCTTGTCAACGACATTCCTCGTAGTTTCCCTCAGGGTGCGCCCTTGCGAACCCGAATACCGGCCTTCGGATTCTCCAAAAGGCTCAGGCCAGGCGCACCTCGTCACCCTCGAGCTGCACCGGAAAACGCACCAATCCGCTGCTGCACGGCCCGGAAATCCGGCTGCCGGACTCCACGGCAAAGGTCGCTCCATGGGCAGCGCAGATGATTTGGGCGTTCTTGATCAGGAACTTGCCCGGTACATAGTCCAGGCGCCGGCCCTGGTGCGGGCATTCATTGTGGTACGCGAAAACCTGCCTGCCTCGGCGCATCAGGATGATCTGGAAGCCACCGGTAGCCGATTCAACATGGCGCGAAATCGCACCACCATCAGGAATATCCGCCAGAACACACAGCAACCTGGAATCAGCCATACCCACCTTTGACACTTGCGAGGCGAACTTCGGAGCCCAAGAATAGCGGTTCCGGATCCGTTCCTGCCCACGACTCGCGTGCTGGCGTGACCGTTCCCCGACGAGGATCGCCCATGTTCGTGTTCCGCTCCGCCATTCGACCTCGCAATCCGCTGTTGCGCCTGCTTGGCGGAATACTCGGTTTTCTCGCCGTGTTGGCCGTATTGGCTCTTGGCCTGTTTGCCTTTGCCGCCCTGGTTGTCGGCGGTGCCATCTGGTTTGTAGTCAACCAGCTGCGTGGGGGACGCCGTCCTGCTCCACTAACCAACCCGCGCGGTCAAGATGCCGACGTCATCGATGGTGAATTCAGCATCGTCGGCAATCCCGCACCCCAGGTCCTGATTACCCAGGACAACCGGCAGACCCCGAACCGCAGCTGACAAGCCCTGGCTTGCGCGGCTTGCCCGGTTTGCAGGCAAACGGTTCCCGTCAAGTCCGCGACAAGTGGACCTTGCCCGCCACCTGCGGGCAACCCAAGCTGTATCGGGCAGCGAGAATTCCCCAGCCATGAACCAAACCACCGCGGTGCAAACGCCCCGAATCAGCGGGACTCGACTGCTGCTGCCGCTGGCCCTGCTTTCGGTGTACCTGATCTGGGGCTCGACCTACCTTGCGATCAGCGTGGCCCTGCAAAGCTGGCCGCCGTTCATGATGGGGTCCATCCGCTTCCTGATCGCCGGCGCGGCTCTGTACACGGGCTTGCGTATGCGCGGCATGCCATCACCCACGCTCCGCCAATGGTTGAATTCGGCTTTCGCGGGCAGCCTGTTGCTGGGAATCGGCAATGGCGCCGTGTGTTACGCACAACAAACCGTGGCATCCGGTTTGGCGGCCATTGTGATCGCCAGCATGCCGCTGTTTGCCGCGACCATTGGCGTGGTCTACAAGACCTGGCCCAGCCGGGTGGAATGGATAGGCCTCGTCATCGGATTCAGTGGCGTCATCCTGCTCAATTTCGGCAATGGCCTCGACGGATCGCCGCTGGGGGCCGTGGCCCTGATCATGGCTGCCTGTGCGTGGGCTTTCGGTTCGGTGTGGAGCCAGCGCCAGGACATGCCGCCGGCCTTGATGAATACAGCCGCCCAGATGTTGTGCGGTGGCGTGATCCTGGGCGTGGTTGCCTTGCTGCACGGCGAACGATTGCACGCCGTGCCGTCATTGCCGGCAACCCTGTCGCTTGCCTACCTCATCGTGTTCGGTTCGCTGGTAGCCTTCAGCGCCTATCTTTACCTGCTCAACAACGTGCGACCGTTGCTGGCCACCAGCTACGCCTATGTCAATCCACCGGTCGCGGTATTGCTGGGCATGCTGTTCCTCGGCGAGCAAGTGCACGGAATCGACGTGTTCGCGATGCTGGTCATTCTTGCAGGCGTCGCACTGATTGCCTTCAGCAAGGCAACACGCCGCGCACCAACGACTTCCGGCAGCTGAGAAAATCGGGTGGGTTGCATGCGCTGACTCCGTTCACGCCCCGCATCGCGGAGAGTGGAGCATGCTCGGCTTGTCTTTTTCCGCATGTCCACAGCCGAGCAAGCTCGGCTCTACAAAAGCCCCACATTCACTCACTCGGAATTCGTCAAAATACGAATTCACAACCGAGCGACCCAATCGCTCCGCATCTCCCGGATGCGGAGCGATCCCTGGTTTGATCAGGATTCGCGCAAGGCGGTGGTGACCGGCATGCGCGCGGCGCGCAGCGCCGGATACAGACCACCGATGAAGCCGATGGCCAATGCCCATTTGATGCCGGTCCACAGCACAGCTGGGGCCACGCTCAGCTCGAATGTGAGTTGACCCGTGCTGCCCGCCGCCAAGGTTGAGGCGGTGTAGCCATTGAAGATCAGCCAGGCTATGAAGCCACCCAGCACGCCACCCAACAAGGCCAGCAGCATGGTTTCCAGCATGATCGCGATGACCACCGGCAAGCCGCGGAAGCCAATGGCCCGCAGGGTGGCAATTTCGCGCGCGCGTGTGGCGACGGCTGCAAACATGGTGTTGAGCGCGCCAAAAACCGCGCCGATAGCCATGATCGTGCCCACCACCATGCCGATCACCGTGATCGCCTTGGAGGTGCCTTCGGATTGCTTGCTGAAGTAGTTGAGGGTGGTATCCACATCCACCTGCAGGCGCGGATCGGATACCAGCGCCGCCTTGAACGCATCGAAAGCATCCGCACCGGTCAATCGCGCAAACACCGAGGTGCGGCTGTTGCCGCCATTGGGTCGATAGGTCGGACCCACCACGCCGGCATCGCCCCACAGCTCGGACTCCATGGCGTCGTCCGATTCAAAGATACCGACCACCGTCCACAACTGATTGCCGAGCTTGACCTCGTGGCCGACCTCAAGACCCTGGAACTGGCGTTGGGCACCCTTGCCGGCGACCAGCTCGCGCATGCCGGGCGTGAATTTGCGACCTTCGATGATCGTGGCATTGCGACGCAATTCCCACGCCATGTCGCCGATGCCGCGCACCTGCACGCTGCCGAAATCCTCCTCCGGATCCCCCCCCATCATGGGCAGGTTGGCGGCCACGACCAGTTCCGGCGAAGCAATCGGCCGGCCTTGATCATCCTTGGCAATGCCGGGCGCTTGCGCAATGACCACGGTGGCATCGTGGCCGAGCACGGACGACACCTCGGAAGCCGATGCTCCGCGCATGACGATGACGGTGTCGTTGCTGCCGGTTCGCGCAAGGGTTTCGCGGAAACCATTGGCCATGGCCAGCATCGCCACCAGCACGCCGACCACGCCGGCAATGCCGACCACGATCACCGCGGAGGAGCCAAGCCGCTGCGGCAAGGTGCTGACGCCAATGCCGGTGACCGATGCCGCCTGGCGTCCGCGCCGGGTCAACAGCATCCACAGTGCGAGCAAGACCAGCACGCCCAGCAAGGCCAGCCAGGACAGATTGAGGAAGGCGAATACGCCGACGATCACAGCAAGGAACGTAAGCAGTCCCACAAGAAATTTCATGGCTTGGTCTCCTCAGCGTCCGGCCAGTGCATCGACAATGTTGATCCGCATCGCGCGCGTCGCCGGCAAGGCACCGATCAGGAGGCCGATGCCGGTAGCGAGGGCTATGCCGACAACCCAGCTGCTGATGCCAACATGGGTGTTGTTGATCATGCCGCCACTCATGGCCGGCAAGGCAGCGCCAATCACGCTGACCAGGGCCAGACCGATCGCACCGCCGAGCAGGAGCAACAGCACGGACTCGCCAAGCACCAGGCCCAGCACCTTGTGGTTGGAGAACCCCATGGTCTTGAGTACGGCCAGCTCATTGGTGCGTTCGCGCACCGCTTGCATCATGGTGTTTCCGGTCAACAGCACCAGGGTGAAGAAAACCGCACCCATGATGGAGGTGACAATCAAGCCGATGTCGGCCATCTGCTTGATCCAGTTGCGGGTGGCCGCCTGCTCGGTCTGGGTCTTGGTTTCGTGATCGGAGTTTGCGGACAGTGCATCAATGTCCCTGGCAATGCGATCGGCCTGGTTCACATCCGTGACGCGACTGACGTACCAGCCCACCTCACCCTGGTTGTAGGGCGTGGTCTCGTCGAACTTCTTCCAGTGCAAGATGATCATGCCACTTTGAAATGCTCTGCCATCTTTGGAACTCATTACCCCGACCAGCTTGAAACTCCAGTTCTTGCTGCCTTCCTGGTTGGGGAAGATCTGCGACTGCAGGGGAATGGTGTCGCCAATCTTCCAGCCATATTTCTTGATCAGCATCTCGCCGGCGAGAATGCCATTGAGATCGTCGGCAAACGCCTTGCGATCCTCCGCCGAAACAATCACCTCTGGATACACATCCAGATAGTTGTCGCTGACCGCGAAAGTGAACACCTGATTGTGCGGATCCTGGTAGGCACCGCCGAACCAGTTGGCAAACGCCACATCCTTGACTCCGGGAACTGCCGCAATCTTCTCGGTGAGGCTCTTTGGCAGGGTCTGGATGAAGGAAAGTCGCGCGCCTGTCTGCAGACGCTCGGCACCGTTGGCCGATTGCCCGGCTTCGGCAAACGAGATGCGCACCGCATCGAGCATGCCAAACAGCAGGAAGGCCATGATGATCGACAGCAGGGTAAGAATCGTGCGCGTCTTGCGCCGAAACAGCGCGGCCCAGATCAAATGAAGATATTTCATGGTTCGGTCCTTTGGCTTCAGGCGGCGGCTTGCTCGACCAAGGTGCCCTTGTCCAGATGCAGGGTTTGCTTGGCGTACTCGGCGGCCTTCGGATCGTGGGTCACCATGATGATGGTCTTGCCGTGTTCGCGATTGAGCACCTGCAGCAGGCCGAGCACTTCCTCGGCCGACTGGCGGTCGAGGTCGCCGGTTGGTTCATCACACACCAGCAGGCTTGGATCGGAAACAAAGGCGCGCGCGATGGCAACACGCTGCTGCTGGCCGCCGGACAACTCGGTCGGCTTGTGGCTTGCGCGATCGGCGAGGCCGACCAGTTGCAGGGCGATGGCGGCATTGCGCTTGCGCTCCGCGGCGGAAAGCGCAGTCAGCAACAAGGGCACTTCCACGTTCTTCTGTGCACTCAGCATGGGCAGCAGGTTGTAAAACTGGAAGATGAAGCCCACGTTTGCCGCGCGCCATTTTGCCAACGCACCGCCGCCGAGTTTGTCGATGCGCTGACCGCCCACGCTGATCGAGCCGCCGCTGGGTGAATCCAGGCCGCCGATCAGATTGAGCAGGGTGGTCTTGCCGGAACCGGACGGCCCCATCAAGGCGAGGAAATCGCCTTTCTGGATATCCAGGTTGACGTGGTGCAGGACTTCAACCTTCTGTTTGCCGCGTTCGTAGGTCTTGCTGACATCACGAATTTCAACAAGTGTAGACATGGTATTTCCTCTTTCGAGCCTGGATTCTGGAAACGGGTGGTCGGGAGCTATTCGGACAGCTGGATGCGGGATCCATCCGTAAGCTCAGGTGGAGGCTTGCGCACCACCTGGGTTGATGCAGCAATGCCTTCAGCCAGGCGCAAGTCGCCCATGGCCGCCCCGGGAGAAACCGCAGCCTGCACCACGCGGTCACCCTTGATGACGAACACCACCGACTTGCCGTCGCGCTGGACGATGGCGCTGTCCGGAAGCAACACGCCTTTCGGAGGCGCGGCGCTTGCGGATTGGGGCTTCTTTTCCTCGAGGAAGTTCACCCGCGCGCCCATGTCCGGCAGGATGCGGGCATCCTTCTGGTCCAGCCCGACGCGCACCTTGACGGTGGCCTTGCCACGATCCGCAGTGGGAATGATGGCAACCACGTGGGCAGGAATCTTCCACTCCTTGTAGGCATCGAGAATGGCTTCGGCCTGCATGCCGGGCGTCACCCGGTTGATGTACGCCTCGTTGACATCCACCTCGATTTCCAGCGATTCCATGTCGACGATGGTGCCGACGCCGGTCCGGGTGAAGCCACCGCCGGCGGACAAGGGCGACACGATCTCGCCCACTTGCGCCGCCTTTGCGATCACCATGCCGGAAAACGGAGCGCGCACCGTGGTGTAGTCAAGCTGTACCTGCGCGCTGCGTTGCTGGGCTTCGGCAAGATCAACCATGCGCTGCTGGGCAGCCAGTTGGGCACCCAGGCTGGTCACATCGGTTTGTGCGGTTTCCACCGCCTGGCGCGATACCAGCTTGCGTCCGACCAGATCCTGCTGCCGCTCCAGGTCACGCCTGGCCTGGGCCAGCTGTGCACTGACCTGGCTCACCTGCGCCTTGGCATGGGCCACTTGTGCGCGGGCCTGGGCCAGGGTTGCCTGCTGTTCGGTGTCGATCAGACGCGCCAGCACCTGCCCTGCTTCGACATGCTCGCCCTCCTCGATCAACACCTCGGCCAGCGTGCCGGTGATCTGGGCGGAAACCGTCGCCTGGCGCCGCGCCGTGACATAACCGGTCGCCTGCAGCACGGCGGTGGCAGAATCGGCATTGGCGCCGGGCGCCATCGCGGCAACCGGGGAGACGACAAGGACGGGACCCGAGGCCAGCCACCACCAGATCCCGGCCCCGCCCAACCCGGCAACCACCACCAGCGCCAGGATCCACGGCAGGCGCGAGGGCGGCTTGGCCTCATTGCGGTCGATTCGCAACTGGTTGAGCAATTCACGCTGGTTTTCCATTATTGCCTTTCCGGGGTGGCCTGGAGCCGAACAGTCTGACACAAAGTGCGGCAAACCCCGGGGTCGGGCAATGCGCAGCCCTCACCCGACGCACATGACGAGTGTCAGCATCCAACCATCAACAAGACAGTGAGCAACATCCATGACATTTGCCATCGCCCCCCATGCCTTGCCCTCCATTCCGATCGCAGGATCGGACATGCGATTTCCCGTGCACCGCATCTACTGCATCGGGCGCAACTACGCCGATCACGCCAGGGAAATGGGCGCGGCGGTTGATCGCGGCAATCCCATCTTCTTTGCCAAGCCCGCCGATGCCATCGTCATCGACGATGGCGACGTGCCCTATCCATCCGCAACCGCCGAGCTGCATCACGAAGTGGAGATGGTCATCGCGCTTGCCAGCGGTGGGCGCGACATCCCCGTTGAACACGCGCTGGAGAAGGTCTACGCCTATGGCATCGGGCTTGACCTGACCCGGCGCGATCTTCAGGCAACCGCGAAGAAGAACGGCAGCCCCTGGGATACCGCCAAGGGATTCGATTGCTCGGCACCCGTTTCATCCCTGCATCGTGCCAGCGACATCGGGCACCCGGCCAATGCGGAAATCTCGTTGCACGTGAATGGCACCTTGCGCCAGCAAGCCGATATCGCCGACATGGTGTTCAGCGTGGCCGAGATCATCCACGAGCTTTCGAAGTTCTACGAGTTGACTTCAGGCGACCTGATTTTCTCCGGCACTCCGGCCGGGGTTGCCAGCCTCTCGCGCGGCGACCGCTTCCGTGCCGAACTGCACGGCATCGCGATCCTGGAGGGGCGCATCATCTGAAGGCTGGTGACAATTGCTTGCACGAACGTTCTCGCGCAAGCCGCTGGTGCCCGCTAGAGTGATCAGGCGGCTCGCAAGCCCATCTCAATTCATCCAACCTGAGGAGAACAAGCATGAGCATGATTTCGGAGTTCAAGGCTTTCGCCATGCGCGGCAATGTCATCGATCTGGCCGTGGGCGTCGTCATTGGTGCGGCCTTCGGCAAGATCGTCTCTTCGTTGGTGGATGGCGTGATCATGCCGCCCCTCGGAAAACTGATCGGTGGCGTCGATTTCTCCGCCTTCAAATGGGTATTGACGCCTGCCGGGGTGGACGGCAAGGGCGAAGTGGCGATCCTGTATGGTGCCTTCATCAACACCATGATCCAGTTCCTGATTGTCGCCCTGGCCATATTCATCGTGGTCAAGGCCATCAACAAGATCAGTCGCAAGCAGGAAGATGCGCCCGCCGCGCCGGCTGCCGATGTCGTGCTGCTGACCGAGATTCGCGACTTGCTCAAGCAGGGCAAGTAAGCCCCGCAGTCCCCCAGGCATCTGCCCATGCGGGTCGCGATCAGCGGCCCGCGTGACCTTCGCCATGGGCCAATGGCCGAGGTGCCTTGTCAAAATCCGCGTTTGACCCTTGCGGATACCCAGCATGCGCATTCATACCGCCTTCGCCCTCGCCCTGTTGCTCACCACCGGCGCGCAGGCCGCTGATACCGAGTCGTCCGCAACGCGCATTCCGGATTCCGCCATCACGCAGGTGACGGGCTTGCGCGAACGCGCGCTCAAGGACGATGTCGCCTATGCCATCACCGAGGGCCTGACCAGCGAGATCGGCGCCCGCCTGGCCGGCAGCGACAACGACCTCAAGGCACGTGATTGGATGATCGCCAGGTTCAAGGCACTCGGATTCGACAAGGTCTGGAGCGAGGAGGTCAGCTATCCGCGCTGGATTCGCCGATCCGAGAGCGCCGCAGTGATCGAGCCGTTTGCCCAGCCATTGGCCGTTGCCGCGCTGGGCAATTCCGCGGGCACGCCCAAGGGCGGCCTTGAAACCGAAGTGGTGCGCTTCGAATCGCTGGCAGCCATGCAGGCGGCGCCGGATTACCTCGTCAACCGCAAGATCGTCTATATCGCCAATCCCGGCATGCAAGCGCTGAAGGACGGCCACGATTACGGCATGGCGGCGCAAGTGCGCGTGTCGGGTCCGGCCTCGGCTGCAGCCAAGGGCGCGATTGGATTCCTCATGCGCTCCGCCGGCTCGGATCAAAACCGCATTGCCCATACCGGGGTGACCCATTTCGAGGATCAGGCCAAGGCGATCCCCGCCGCAGCGCTTTCCAGCCCGGATGCCGACCTGCTGGATCACATCTTTGCGCGCGGCAAGCCCGTGAAAATCCACCTCGACCTCGACTGCGGCATGGACGGCAGCTACACCGGCGCCAACGTGATTGCCGAGATCACCGGCAGTTCGCGTCCGGCCGAATATTTCCTCACTGGCGGACATCTGGATTCCTGGGATGCCGGCACTGGCGCCATCGATGACGCAGCCGGCGTTGCCATCACCACCGCTGCGGCGCATCTCATCGGCCAGCTTCCGCAACGCCCGGCGCGCAGCATCCGCGTGGTCGCCTTTGCCAACGAGGAATCCGGCCTGTTCGGCGGCAAGGCCTATGCTGCCCAGCACCACACCGAAATCGGCAAGGCCGTGCTCGGCGCGGAATCGGATCTGGGCGCGGACCGCATCTACAAGCTGACTGCAACCGTCAAACCGGAAGCGCGTGCGGCCATCGCACAGATTGCCGCCGCGGTGAAGTCACTTGGCGTCGATTACGACGCGGCTGCCCCCGGCGCCGGTGGATCGGATCTGTCCGCCGTACATGCCGTCGGCATGGCGGGGCTGTCCCTGCATCAGGACGCCACGCGGTATTTCGACTGGCACCACACCGCCAACGACACCCTGGACAAGGTCGACCTTGAGCAAATGCGTCAGAACGTGGCGGTTTACGCCATCGCCATGTACCTGGCGGCGAGCGCCGAGGGCGATTTCGGATCGGCTGCGGGTGCTTTTGCCAAGGAAGCCGATAGCGACTGAACTTTCCGTTTCCGGCTGCCTGGTGCTGCCTTCCGCGAGCTGGGCAGGCTGCGAGCGCAGTGCACGCCAATCACATCATGCGCTGATCCGCATGGCAGCGCCGTTTTACCCATTCGTTGCAGGTCCGCACCCGAACACACCTTGCCTTGATCGACCCACGATCCCCGGGAATTGGGCGGCACTCCGCTGTCCGCCTCGCCGGCCTTCGCTGTCCGCGCCCCGAATCTGGCACATCTGTTGCAGGAATGCTCGCTCAGGCTAGGAGCCTGCGCGGCAGAATGAATTCGAAGCGAAACGGCACTGACGCGATTCAGTGGATCAATCGGAAGGTGCGCATAGCGGGCACTATGCAAGCCTGACGATTGATCCAATCAATCGATGGCAGCGGCGTTGCAGCCGGATGGCTTCTGCCGCGCAGGCTCCTAGGCGCTGGCTGCTTCGACAGCGCAACGAGCGGGTGATACGGTATCGGGCACAGGGGGACGATGTGCAAAGGTTGGCCGGACTACTCCGACCCCACACACCGGTTCGGGCAATGACGCCCGACGGGTTGGCTTGTGCCGACACCCTGCTTGTCACCCATGATCTTCAGCAACTGGCGTTGCGTACCGAAGCCCTGGCGCTGGAGAAACTGCCCTGCATTGGCGCACGCTGCCGGGTGGCTGACCTGGGACCTGTCGGTTCTGCCGTTGCCCAGTCGGCAGAAGCCGAGATCCTCGAGGTGCCGCTGGCCAATGGCCGTGCGCGGCTCGAACTCGAGTTTCCGCGGGGATGTCTCGATGGCCGGGTGATAGCGGAAGCCGACTGTGCCTGGATCGATCGCGTCGACCTGCGCATGCGCGAGTTTCTGGACGCACGCGAGCAGCAGGACATCGTGCATACCGCGCTGCGTTCCGAGCAATTGCAGAAGGCGCTCTATGCGATTGCAAACCTTGCGCATTCACCGCTCGATTTCTCCGACATGTTTGCGCGCATCCACGAGGTCATCCGCAACCTGACCTATGCGGAGAACTTTTTCGTCGCGCTGTACGACGATGAGCGCGATGTCATGCGCCTGCCTTACTACGCGGACAGCGAAGATACCGAGGGCCAGGATCCGCTGATGGAGTTGCACGCGGCCGACTACGTCAACAGCCTCACCTTCAAGGTGCTGCACACCGGCCAGGTGCTGTGGGGGGACAGCAACCAGTTGCGTGAGCAATTGAATCTGAAGCCCGATGCACGACTCGGCCCGGAGAGCGTCGACTGGATGGGCATTCCGATGATCAACCAGGAGCAGGTTCGTGGCGCGATCGTCGTGCAAAGTTATGACCACCGGCATCGCTACAGCGAGCGCGATCGCGATCTGTTGATCTTCGTTGCCCAGCATGTGATTTCTGCGTTGGTACGCAAACAGGCTCGCGAAGAGCTCGAGCGCGAAGTGCACAAGCGCACGCGGGAACTTGCCGAGGCCAACAGCTCGCTGCGCGAGGAAATCGACCAGCGCCTGCGTGCGCAACACCTGCAGGCAGCCTGGTACCGCATTGCCGAACTGGCCAGCGAGCAGACCGGAATCAACGCGTTCTATGCCGGCGTGCACACGGTGATCGGAGAGCTGCTCAACGCGCACAATTTCTTCATATCCGTGCTCACCGAGGATGGTTCGCGGATTTCGTTTCCCTACTTTGTCGATGAACGGGATGCACCCTCCACTGGACCTCGCCCTCCCGCCAACGGCATGACCGAGTGGGTACTCAACCAGCAAAGTCCATTGCTGGCCACGCAGGCGCAGATCATCGAGTTGATGCAAGCCGGAAAGATGGTGGTTTTCGGCACCCTGCCCCGATGCTGGCTCGGGGTTCCCCTGGTAATCGGCGAACGCGCGCTTGGCGTGATGGCCGTGCAGAGTTACGACGACGAAAATGCCTACGGCCCCGAGGAGCAGGAAATCCTCCTGTTTGCTTCATTCCACGTGGCCACCGCGCTCGAACGCCGGCAGTACCAGGAACGCCTGCGACTTTCCAACATGCGTCTGGAAGTCCGCGTCCAGCAACGCACCCGCGAACTTGAAACCGCCAATCGCGACCTGCTCGAACAGATCGGCGTACGCAAGCTGGCCGAATCGCGACTCACCCACGAAGCGCTTCACGACAGCCTCACCGGACTGCCCAATCGCACTGCCCTGCTGCAACGCCTTCACCACGTCCTCAACCGTTTCCGCAAGGACCCGACCCGGCTGTTTGCCGTGCTGTTCCTCGATCTGGACCGCTTCAAGGTGGTCAACGACTCGGTGGGTCATCTGCTCGGCGACGAGTTGCTGGTCGAAGCCGGCAAGCGCATTTCCGGATGCGTCCGTGGCCCCGACTCCGTTGCCCGTCTGGGTGGCGACGAATTCACCCTGCTGCTGGAAGACATCGCTAGCGTGGAAGATGCGAACCGGGTTGCACGTCGCGCCCTGGCCGCGCTTGCCGACCCGGTGCGCCTCGGCGACAAGGAAATCTATACCTCGGCCAGCATCGGCATCGCCGTTGCCAACATGCGCTACACGCTTCCCGAGGAATTGTTGCGCGATGCCGATGTGGCCATGTACCGGGCCAAGGCACGCGGCCGCCAGCGTTTCGAGATCTTCGACGAGCAGTTGCGCCAGGAAGCCCTGCACACCCTGGATCTGGAAAGCGACCTGCGACGGGCCATCACCCGCCAGGAATTCGAGCCGCACCTGCAACCCATCGTCAGCCTGGTCGATGGCCAGGTGCTGGGCTACGAAGCCTTGCTGCGCTGGCGCCACGCCAAACGCGGCCTGTTGCGGCCAGCGGACTTTCTCACCGTCGCCGAAGAATCAGGCAATGTCGAGCAGATCGACTGGCAGCTCTACGAACAGGTGTGTTCTGCAATCTCCAAGCTGCATGACCCCGACGCCTATGTGAGCATCAACGTCTCCGCGCGCCACTTCCGTTCGCCGAAGCTGGTCCACAACCTGCTCGGCCTGCTCGATGCGCACCATGTTCCCACCCGCCGCGTTCGCATCGAGATCACCGAAGGCGTGCTGCTGGCCGATCCCGAACAGGCGCGTGCAACCATGCTGGAGCTGCGCGCTTCCGGCGTGCTGACCATACTCGACGATTTTGGAACCGGATATTCCTCATTGTCGTACCTGCACCGCTTCCCCTTGCACGCCCTGAAGATCGATCGTTCCTTCGTCGCGGAACTGAATGCCGACCTGAGCGGCAGTTGCGCCGCCGTGATCCGCGCCATTCGTGCGCTGGCCGGCTCGCTGGGCATGGAAGTCATCGCCGAAGGCATCGAGACGCCGGTGCAATGCGAAGCATTGCTGCGCCTCGAATGCATGATCGGCCAGGGTTTCCTGTTCGACCAACCCAGGCCGGTTCCCGAGCTGATCTACGCCAGCTGAGCCGCGAGCACGCCATCATCGGATCGTGTTGATGCGGTTCGCAAGGACGACAGCCGAGCAAGCTCGGCTCTACAAAAGCGTCGCTCCCTCGTAGAGCGGAGCTTGCTCTGCTTGCCGCTGTTCGCACGCCTACAGCCGA
>ERZ795044.313-NODE-313-length-45010-cov-8.845045_pt1 | contig 45010 bp, 41 predicted proteins | sample MGYA00375128_ERZ795044 | MGnify/ENA primary metagenome ERZ795044 (study PRJEB30173, sample SAMN05720213) | anaerobic digester metagenome | isolation source: active sludge of municipal wastewater-treating anaerobic digesters | place: USA | collected 2014-12-22 ...
GTGGCAGGCGGCTTCCCGGAAATGTCGTACACCACGCGCGAGACACCACGCAGTTCGTTGATGATCCGGTTGGACACGGTCCCCAGGAACTCGTACGGCAGGTGCGCCCAGTGCGCGGTCATGAAATCGATGGTCTCGACCGCCCGCAAGGCGATCACCCATTCGTAGGCACGGGCATCGCCGACCACGCCAACCGACTTCACCGGCAGGAACACCGCGAAGGCCTGGCTGGTGCGGTCGTACAGGCCGGCCTTGCGCAGTTCGTCGATGAAGATGTGGTCGGCCTGTGCCAGCAGTTCGGCGTATTCGCGCTTCACCTCGCCGAGGATGCGCACGCCCAGGCCCGGGCCCGGGAACGGATGCCGGTAGACCATGTCGCGCGGCAGGCCGAGGGCAATCCCGAGCCGGCGCACCTCGTCCTTGAACAGTTCCCGCAGCGGCTCGACCAGGCCGAGCTTCATGTGTTCCGGCAGGCCGCCGACATTGTGGTGGCTCTTGATCACGTGCGCCTTGCCGGTCTTGCTGCCGGCCGACTCGATCACGTCCGGGTAGATCGTGCCCTGCGCCAGCCACTTCGCGTTGGCGAGCTTCTGCGATTCCTCGTCGAAGATCTCGACGAACAGGTTGCCGATGACCTTGCGCTTCGCTTCCGGATCCTCGATGCCCCGCAGCCTGTCGAAATATCGGTCGGCGGCGTTCACGCGCAGGACCTTGACGCCCATGTTCTGGGCGAACATCGCCATCACCTGGTCGCCTTCGTTCCAGCGCAGCAGGCCGGTGTCGACGAACACGCAGGTCAGCCTGTCGCCGATCGCGCGATGCAGCAGCGCGGCAACGACAGACGAATCGACGCCACCGGACAGCCCCAGGACGACCTCGTCGTCGCCGACCTGCGCGCGCACGCGGGCGATCTGGTCTTCGATGATGTTGGCGGCAGTCCACAGTGTGCGGCAGCCGCAGATGTCCGCCACGAAGCGGCGCAACATCAGTTCGCCGGAACTGGTGTGGGTGACTTCGGGATGGAACTGCACGCCGTACCAGCGACGGGCCTCGTCGGCCATCGCGATGATCGGCACGCCGGCGGTGCGCGCGATCACGTTGAATCCGCTCGGCAGCGCAGTGACGCGGTCGCCGTGGCTCATCCAGACGTCGAGCCGCGCGGGCAGCCCCGGCTTGTCCTGCAATCCGTCGAGCAGCGCGCTCGGGGTGGTGACTTCGACCTCGGCGTAGCCGAACTCGCGGTGGTGGCCGCCCTCGACCATGCCGCCCTGCTGCATGGCCATGGTCTGCATGCCGTAGCAGATGCCGAGCAAGGGCACGCCCGACTCGAAGACCTGCTGCGGTGCGCGCGGGCTGCCCGCTTCGGTGGTCGATTCCGGCCCGCCAGAGAGGATGATGCCCTTCGCGCCGAACGCGGCGATCTCCGCGGGATCGTGATCCCAGGCCCAGATCTCGCAGTACACGCCGATCTCGCGGATCCGGCGGGCGATCAGCTGGGTGTACTGCGCGCCGAAATCCAGGATGAGGATCTTGTCGTTGTGGATGTTGGTCATCATCTTGGGTCCGTGCGTTGGCTTCGGCAAAAATTTTCGTTGCCGTCCATGGCCCCACTACCCGGCTTCGATATGCGCCTGCCCGGCCATCCATGGCCGGGCGCTCGGCGATGCGCGAACCAGTGGTTCGCGAACGCACCGCCTCACCCCTTCGTGGATGGCATCAGGACGCGCGGTAGTTCGGCGGTTCCTTGGTGATCTGCACGTCGTGCACGTGGCTCTCGCGCTGGCCGGCGCCGGTGACCTGCACGAAGGACGGCTTGGCGCGCATCTCTTCGATGGTGGCGCAACCGACATACCCCATCGTGGCGCGCAGCCCGCCGACCAGTTGATGGACCACGCCGCTCAGCGGGCCGCGATACGGCACGCGACCCTCGATGCCTTCCGGCACCAGCTTGTCGGCGTCGCTTGCGTCCTGGAAATAGCGATCCTTGCTGCCCTTCTCCATCGCGCCCAGCGAACCCATGCCGCGGTAGCTCTTGTAGCTGCGGCCCTGGAACAGTTCGGTCTCGCCCGGGCTTTCCTCGGTGCCCGCGAACAGGCCACCGATCATCACGCTGGACGCGCCGGCGACGATCGCCTTGCCGATGTCGCCGGAATAGCGGATGCCGCCATCGGCGATCAGCGGGATGCGGTCCTGCAGCGCCTCGGCGACCATCGACACCGCGGTGACCTGCGGCACGCCAACGCCGGCCACGATTCGCGTCGTGCAGATCGAACCCGGGCCCACGCCGACCTTCACCGCGTCCGCGCCGGCATCCATCAAGGCCAGCGCGGCATCGCCGGTGACGATGTTGCCTCCGACCACCTGCAACGACGGGAAGCGCTTCTTCGCCCACGCCACGCGGTCGATCACGCCCTGCGAATGGCCATGCGCGGTATCCACGATCACGACGTCCACGCCGGCGGCGACCAGGGCCTCGATGCGCTGCTCGGTATCGCCGCCCACGCCGACCGCGGCGCCGACCAGCAGGCGTTCGCGGCTGTCGTAGGCGGCGTTCGGGTTGTCCGACTTCTTCTGGATGTCCTTGACCGTGATCAGGCCGCGCAGGGCGAAGTCGTCGCTCACCACCAGCACCTTCTCGATGCGGTGCTTGTGCAGCAGGCCGATCACTTCGTCGTCCGACGCGCCTTCCTTGACCGTGACCAGGCGATCCTTCTTGGTCATGATGTGGTGGACCGGATCGTCCAGCTTCTTCTCGAAGCGCATGTCGCGGCCGGTGACGATGCCAACCAGTTGTCCCGACTCGTCCACGACCGGCACGCCGGAGATGTTGCGGGCGCGGGTCAGGCGCAGGACTTCGCCGATGGTGGCGTCGGGGCCTACGGTGAACGGATCGCGGATCACGCCCGCCTCGAAATTCTTGACCCGCGCGACCTGCGCAGCCTGCGCCTCGGCGCTCATGTTCTTGTGGATGATGCTGATGCCGCCCAGTTGGGCCAGGGCGATCGCGAGGCGCGATTCGCTGACGGTGTCCATGGCCGCGGACACGATCGGCAAGCGCAGCGAGAGGCCTTTGGTAAGGCGGGTGGTCAGGGTGACGTCCTTGGGCAGGATCGTCGAGTGCGCGGGGACGAGCGAGACGTCGTCGTAGGTGAGCGCTTCAGCCTGGATGCGGAGCATGCGGGGTCCGGTGGCTTGTGAAGCGCGCCATTCTAGCCGGTTTGCTCCTTCCCCTGCGAAGCGCTTGTCTCCTCCCCTTGCGAAGCAGGGGGAGGCTGGGAGGGGGTTGCTCCTATCGGCAAAAGCCCCCTCTCCCGAAGCGGCCTTGCCGCTTCGACCTCTCCCACAAGGGGAGAGGTGAACTTCAGCGCGAATCAGCCAGCTCCGCCGCTTCCAGGGTGTTCTGCATGAGCGTGGCCACGGTCATCGGCCCCACGCCGCCGGGCACCGGGGTGATCCAGCTGGCGCGGGTCGCGGCCTCGGCGAAACCGACGTCGCCTACCAGGCGCCCATCGTCCAGGCGGTTGATGCCCACATCGATCACCACCGCGCCCGGCTTGATCCAGTCGCCCGGGATCAGCCCGGGGCGGCCGACCGCGACCACCAGGATGTCGGCTTCGCCGACGTGGCGCTTCAGCACGTCCAGCGGGGTGAACTTGTGGCAGCTGGTGACCGTGCAGCCTGCGATCAGCAGCTCCAGTGCCATCGGCCGGCCGACGTGGTTGGACACGCCGACGATGGTCGCGCTCTGCCCACGCACCGGCTTGTCGGTGTAGGCCAGCAGCGTGGTGATGCCGCGCGGGGTGCATGGACGCAGGCCGAACTGGCGCAGGGCCAGGTGGCCGACGTTCTCCGGATGGAAGCCGTCCACGTCCTTGTCGGGATGGATGCGTTCGATCAACGCGGTGGCGTCGCGGATGCCGGGCAACGGCAACTGGATCAGGATGCCGTGCACTTTGGGGTCGGCATTGAGGCGATCGACCAGCGCGAGGAGCTCGGCTTCGGTGGTGCCCGCCGGCAGGTCGAAGTCCAGCGCCTCGATGCCCACTTTCTCCGCCGCCCGGCGCTTGTTGCGCACGTAGGACTGGCTGGCCGGATCCTGGCCGACCAGCACCACCGCCAGCCCGGGCCGCGACTTGCCGGCGGCCACGCGCGCGTCGACCTGCGCCTTGAGGGTGAGCAGGAGGTCGTCGGCGATGCGCTTTCCGTCGAGGATCTTGGCGGGCATGCGGTGGCGTTGCGCTACAGTCGGGCCCGCATTATCGCCCACCCAGGCACGCCGATGACCGCACCCGTCGACAACACCGCTCTCGAAGCCGCCACGTTCCGCCGCCTGCGCGACCACCTGATGGTCCAGCGCCCCGACGTGCAGAACATCGACCTGATGATCCTGGCCGGGTTCTGCCGCAATTGCCTGGCCGACTGGTACCGCGAGGCGGCCGAGGCAAGCGGCCAGCCGATGACCCGCGACGAGGCGCGGGAAGCGGTGTACGGTATGCCCTTCGCTGACTTCAAGGCGCGGCACCAGGCCGAAGCCACGCCGGAGCAGCTGGCCGCCTTCGAGGCGCGCACGCGCTCTTCCTGAGACCGCCGTCGGCCGGCAGCGAGACCCTACAGGGGGGCCACATGGCGATGATCCACGGCGAATGTCCCAAGTGCGGCAAGCGCGTCTTGCACGTCAATATCGAGAACGTCGTCGGCGTGGCGGATGGCACCAGCAACGCGCGCTGCCTCAGCTACAGCTGCATCCACTGCCACGTCGTGCTGGGCGTGCAGGTCGACCACCGCGCCAAGCCGCGGTCGCGCGCCAAGCCGGCGGCGACCACCCCCTGAGGGTCATTCAGAGCCCTGCAGCTGCCCTTGCGGCTGCGGCTGCAGGGGCGGCTGGCCGGGTGCCGGGCAACGCGGCACGCCCGAACCCACCACGCAATTCACGCAACATGCCTGCGGCACCACCTGGTTGGGCATGTAGGTCGGCGGCTGCACCGGGCCGATCAGGGCCAGTTCCGCCTGCGACTTGAGCTTGAGCAGCACCGCCCAGTCCTGGCGGTTGAAATTGCACGCGGACTGCGTGTCCGGCGAACACTCGACATCGCCCTCGGTGCGCTGCGGCACGCCCCACAACTGCCCGCTGGCATTGAGGTTGAACTGGCGCATCGTGACCGCCTGCTGCACATTGCCGCCGATGGCATAGGCCTTGCCGTCGCCGCCGGGATTGACCGCGACCACCGCATCGCAATGCATGGCGAGTCCCGTAGTGCCGCCGTCGATGGCGCTGGCGAGCCCGCGATGGCCATACACGCGATTGGTGCGCACGTAGCACAGCAAGTCACCGACCGCGGGGGCGGCGGCCATCGGATCCAGGAACACGTACGGACTGCGCGCGGGATTGGTGCGCGCCGCGCGGACATAGTCGAAATGGCTGGCCGAACTGACGAAGCCGGGCACGCCGGCGCGCTGCATCACCCAGGTGATGAAGGCCGCCGACCACGGGTTGTCGACGATGAAGCCGCGGCAGCCCAGGCCGGGGTAGCTGCTGTTGATCGCGTAGTTGCAGTCGGTGGCGCCCGACTTGGCGGCCATCGGCGACAGCAGGCCGGTGGACTGCCAGTAGAACGCGACCCGGCGCCACGGCGAGCCGCCATCCTGCAGGCCGCGGCTTTCGGCCTCGTACACCGCGAGGCTGGCCAGCCGGCCGTCCGCATCGATGAAGGGGCGGTTCCAGCGCAGGTGTTCGTCGCAGGCGATCGCGGCGATGCGGGTCGCGACCTCGGTATCGCCCTGTCGATCGCGCAATGCGGGGCATTGGTCGGCGGCCATCGCCCATGCCGAGGACAACAACAGCGCCACCGCTGCCAGCCACCGCCACCGGCGCGACAACCCGCCTGCGCGCTTCGTCTCCACCACCATCAAGCCTCGCCTCCGGCGCAGAACGCCGCGTAATCGACATAACCAGGGAAAGCGCACCCGGGCGCGCAGACCGGACATTGCGGGTCGGGCAGCAACCGGGTTTCGCGGAACCGCATCGCCAGCGCATCGAACTGCAGCAGGCGCCCGCGCAACGGGTCGCCGATGCCCAGCAGCAACTTGATCGCCTCGGTGGCCTGCAGCAGGCCGATCACGCCCGGCAGCACGCCGAGCACGCCCGCTTCGGCGCAGTTCGGCGCGGACTCGGGCGGCGGTGGTTCCGGGAACAGGCATCGATAGCAAGGCGCACTTCCGCGATGGCGACCGGCATCGAACACGCTGGCCTGGCCCTCGAAGCGATGCACCGCGCCATACACCAGCGGCTTGCCGAGCTTCACGCAGGCATCGTTGAGCAGGTAGCGCGCGGGGAAATTGTCGGCGCCATCCACCACCACGTCGATGCCATCGAGCAGGCGTTCGACGTTGTCCGAAGTGATGCGTTCGCGCACGGCCTCGATGCGCGTGCGCGGGTTCAATGCCGACAGTGCAAGCGTGGCGGATTCGACCTTCGGCATGCCGATGCGTGCGTCGGTGTGCAGGATCTGCCGTTGCAGGTTGCTGCGATCGACCACGTCGTCATCGGCGATGCGCAGCGTGCCGATGCCGGCCGCGGCCAGGTAATACGCCGCCGGCGAGCCCAGCCCACCCGCGCCGACCAGCAGCACGCGCGCGGCCTCGAGCGCCTGCTGGCCTTGCAGGCCGACATCCGGCAGGCGCAGGTGCCGCGAATAGCGCTCGCTGAAATCGGCATCCACGTCGGCGCGCTGCATCGGCAGACCGGCGGCGTCCCAGGCATCGGTGCCGCCTTCGACGGAGGACAGGTTGCGATAGCCGCGCGCGGCGAGGATCTCTGCGACCTGCAGCGAGCGAGCGCCGCGCTGGCAGATCAGCAGGATCTCCATGCCGGGATCCGGGAGATGCGCCGTGGGGTCGGCCTGCAACGCTTCGCGGACGATGCCGGACGCATCGACGGCCATCCCCAACGCGCGTTCATGCGCCGCGCGCACGTCCACCAGCACGGCGCCGGCACGCTGGCGCGCGTGTGCCTCGTTCGGACTCAGGATGCGGATCTGCATGCGGCCATTATCGTCGATCAATAGGTGAGCACTTCGACGACATCGCCCCTGGCCAGCGATTGCGCGCCTTCCGCCAGCACCAGCAAGGCGTCCGCGTCCGCCGACGCGCGCAACCGGTGCGAGCCGGTTGCCGCGTTGGGGATGACCCATTGCGTCCCCGTCTCGTCGACCTGCAGCGTCCCGCGCACGAACTCGCGGCGTGGATGCGCTTTTTCCATTCCGACCTGCAACCGTGCGAAGCGAGGTGGTTGACCTGCCCTGCCCTGCATGCCGTCGATCAGCACGCGACCCAGAGTGAGAAAGGTCGCCAGCACCGAGACCGGATTGCCCGGCAAGCCCAGGAACTGCGCGTTCGCCAATCGGCCGGCCAGCAGCGGCATCCCCGGCTTCATCCGCACCTTCCAGAAATGCACGGCGCCGTGTATCCGCAACATGGCCGGAATGTGGTCCTTCTCCCCTGCGGACACCGCACCGCAAGTGATCACCACATCGAAGCTCGAAGCTGCGTCCTGGAGCATCGACGCCATCCGCAGAGGATCGTCCGGAAGCGTCGGCCAGGCGACGGGTTCCAGCCCTTCCGCGCGCAGCAGGCCCATCAGCAATTCGCGATTGCTGTTGTAGATCTCGCCGGGTTGCAGCGGCAGGCCGGGTTCGACCAGTTCGTCGCCGGTGGTGAACACCGCGACCGTGGGCCTGGCCGAGACCGGCAGCCGCTCCAGGCCCAGCGACGCCGCCAACGAGACGTGCACGGCATTGAGCCGGGTCCCCGCCCGCAGCACCGGGTCGCCGGGCCTCGCGTCCTCGCCGGCCTTGCGCACGTTCGCGCCAGGGCGAATGCCGGCAGGCATGGTCACTGCATCCGCATCGACCTGCGTGTCCTCGCGCATCACCACGGTATCCGCGCCTGCCGGCATCGGCGCACCGGTGGTGATGCGCACGCAGTCGCCCGCGCCGACCTGCAGGCCCAGCGCGCGGCCGGCGAATTGCTCGCCCACCAGGGTGAGTCGCACCGCATCGTCCTCGCGCAAGTCGGCGTGGCGGCAGGCATAGCCATCCATCGCGCTGTTGTCGAACGGCTGCAGCGCGATCGGCGCCACGATGTCGTGCGCCAGCACGCGGCCGTGGGCGCGCGCCAGGGCCACCTGTTCGACCGGCAGGCGATGCGCGGCGGCGACCCGGCGCAGGATGTCGCGGGCTTCGTCGAACAGGATCGAAACAGGGAAGTCAGTCATCCGCATAGCCTGCCAGGCGCAGGTCCTCCGGGGTGTTGAGGTTGCCGAAGCGGAAGCCGGAAAAACGCACGCGGGGCAACGGGATCCTTGCCTGCATCGCCTGGATCGAGAGCGCGCTCGCCGTGATCGCGGCATCTACCGCGTCGCGCAGGGGCGCAAGGCGATACAGCGCAACCAGCGGCTGCAGGCCGTCGTCGTCCTCGGCAACGGCCCCCTCGCCGCCTGCGCTTGCGAGCGTGCGCAACAGGCAGTCGTTGGTGTCCACGACATCCACCGGAACCGTCAGCAGCCATGGGGTCGCGCAGGCCGATGCCAGTGCCTCGAGGCCGCCCAGCGGGCCGATGCCGGGGATCCGATCCACGACGGTGGCGAGGCCATGCGCGGCGTAACGCGGCAGGTCGCGATTCGCGCTGACCAGGACCGTGGCGCATTCGCCATCGAAACGTCGCGCGATGCGCGTCACCTGGGCCGTGCCGCCGCGCTCCAGCCAGGCCTTGTCGCGCCCGCCAAGGCGGCTTGCCCGACCGCCGGCCAGGATACCCAGCGTGAGGTCGCCGCGCGGGATCATCGGGGTTACTTGGCGCGCTTCACGCGGCGGATCAGGCGTTGCTTCTTGGCGACCTGGCGATCGGTCAGGACGTTCTTCTTGTCCTTGTACGGGTTCTCGCCTTCCCGGAACAGGAAGCGGATCGGCGTGCCGACCAGCTTGAAGCGCTTGCGGAAGAAGTTCTCGAGGTAGCGCTGGTAGGTGTTAGACAACGACTTCAGGCGGGTGCCGTGGACGATGAACGTCGGCGGGCTTTCCGCGCCCGGATGGGCGAACCGCATCTTCGGCACGTGCCCGCGCACCACCGGCGGCGGGTTGGCCTCGTAGGCGGCTTCGATCGCGCGGGTGACGTCGGCGGTGCTGAACACCCTGGTCGCGGAGGCATGCGCACGGTGGATCGCGCGGAACAGTTCGCGCAGGCCGGAGCCGTGCAGCGCCGAGATGCGCACGTTCTCGGCCCATTCCACGAAGCTCAGCTTGCGCGCCACCAGCGTCTCGGCCTGCTGGCGCTCGTAGTCGGTGCGGCCATCCCACTTGTTGATGGCGATCACCAGCGCCTTGCCTGCGTCGAGCACCGCACCGAGCACGGTCGCGTCCTGGTCGGTGACGCCTTCGCTGGCATCCAGCATCAGCACCGCGACCTGGCACTGCTCGATCGCCTGCAGGGTCTTGAATACCGAGAACTTCTCGACCGCTTCCTCGACCTTGGCCCGGCGACGCAGGCCGGCGGTGTCGACCAGCCGGTATTTGCGGCCCTCGCGCTCCAGGTCCACCGCGATCGAGTCGCGGGTGGTGCCCGGGACTTCGGAGGCGATCATCCGTTCCTCGCCCAGGATGCGGTTCACCAGCGTCGACTTGCCCACGTTGGGACGGCCGACGAAGGCGATGCGCACGCGGGTCGGGTCGGTGTCCAGGGTCTCCGTGCTGCCTTCCTGCGGGAGGCGCTCCATCACCCTGGCCAGCACCTCGTCGATGCCGGTGCGGTGCGCCGACGACGTCGGCAACGCATCGCCCAGTCCGTAGCGGGCGAATTCAGAGAGCGCCGACTGCAGGTCGATGCCATCCGCCTTGTTGACGATCAGCAAGGTGGGCTTGGACAGCTTGCGCAGCCAGCGCAGGATGTCGTCGTCCAATGCCGAGGCGCCTTCGCGGCCGTCGACGATGAACAGGATCAGGTCGGCCTCTTCCGCCGCGGCACGCGACTGGCGCGCAGTCGCACCGGCCAGGCCTTCGTCCTCGCCGGCGATGCCGCCGGTATCGACCAGTACGAACGGGCGACCTTCGACCAGGCGGCAAACGCCGTAGTTGCGGTCGCGGGTCACGCCCGGTTCGTCGTGCACCAGCGCGTCGCGGGTGCGCGTCAACGCATTGAACAGCGTGGACTTGCCGACATTGGGGCGCCCGACCAGGGCGACGAGGGGAAGCATGGATCAACCTTTGCGCAGGGCGCGGATCGCGGTCACGTAAAACCGGTCGTTCGAAAAACACGACGGCCCCGGCAGGGTAGCCGGGGCCGCGGGAGCATGCCAGCCCGAAGGCAGGCCAGGCCGCTTATTGCAGCGCGAATGCGGCGAGCTGGCCCTCGGTGGTCTGCACCACCAGGATGCCGTCGGACACCACCGGCTTGCCGGTGATCGCGCCGCCCAGGCTGGAGCGCGCGGCGAAGGCGCCATCGTTCAGGCGCAGCCAGTGGAGCACGCCCTCCAGGTCGCCGACCACGGCGAAGTCGCCCTGGATCGCAGGCGCGCTGACATTGCGGTAGGCCAGGCCCGACTGCTGCCAGAGCGCGCCGCCGGTGTTCTTGTCCAGGCCGAAGACGTTGCCGGTCGGATCGGTGACGACGACCGCCGAATTGCTCACGCCCAGGCCGCGCGCACCGCCATTGCCGCGATCCCACATGACCTGGCCGCTGGGGCCGTCGATCGCCACGGTGTGGTTCTTGTGGCTGGTGGCGTACAGGGTGGTGTTCTCCAGCACGGCCTCGCCGTCCACGTCGGCCATGCGGTCCAGCTCGCTGCGGCCTTCCGGTTCGGCCACCGGCGTGCGCCAGACCGGGGAGCCATCGGTGGTCGACAGCGCCACCAGCGTGCCGTTGTCGTTGCCGACGAAGAGGATGCCCGGCCCCACGGTCATGCCACCGGTGCCGCGCACGGTCAGCGCCGGGATATCGGCGCTGTAGAACCACCGGCGTTCACCGGTGGCAGCATCGAGCGCAGTCACCCGGCCATCATTGGAATGCACGAACACCAGCCCGCCGCCCACCGCGGGCGCGGCGATGACTTCGTTGGAGACCTTCGACTTCCACTTCTCGGCACCCGTCGCGGCGTCCAGCGCGATCACGTCTCCCTCCAGGCTACCCACCACGACCAGGCCTTCGCCTGCCCCCGGACCGCCGCTCAACGGCAGTTCCGACGCGTAGCGCCACAGCGCCTGGCCGGTGCGCAGGTCGAAGGCGGACACGCCGCCTTCGATCGCCGCCGCATACACGCGTCCGTCGACGATCGTGGGATGCTGGCCAATCCCGAGCTTGTCTTCGCCCTTGCCCAGCGAGGCGCTCCACAGCTTGCTGACGCTGACGCTCGGGCTGATCTGCACCAGCGCCGTCGGCTCGGTGGACTTGTCCTTGCCGCGGCCGTCGAAGACGTTCTTGATGGTGGAGCAACCCGAGAGCACGGCCACCGCAAGCGCAGTGGCGGCGACGATGCGCAGGGAACGATGCGACGCGTGGATCATCAGGTGTTGTCCTCGGTATGCGGCGGCGTGCCGCCCGCTTCGATCAGCTTCAGGGTCAACAGGCGGTGCTCCGGGGCACCCACGTCGACCAGCGCGAGCGCCTTCAGGTAGTCCTTCTGGGCGAGCGCGCGTTCGCCCAGCGCGAACCGGGCGTCGCCGCGCACCTCAAGCATGGAGGGATCCTTGTCGTCATCGAGCAACGGCAACGCCTCCTTGGGCTTGCTGGCATCGAGCAGCAACCGCGCCAGGCGCTGGCGCACGATCGGCCTGAGGTCGGCGTCGACATCGCGCAGGTTGCGCAGGGTGGCGATGGCGTCGTCGCGCTTGCCCGCCTCGGCCTGCACCTTGGCCAGTTGCAGGGCCGCGAGCGTGCCAAGCGTCGGGTTGCCCTTGCCAAGGGCGGCAATCGTGTCGCGGCCTTTGTCCGCAGGCAGCGTGCCCGCCTCATAGGCGTCGATCGCTTGCGCGTAGCGCGCATTCACGCCCATCTGCGCCTGCGTGCGCTGGGCCTGCCACCACTGCCAGCCGAAGATGGCGCCCAGGCCGAGGCCGACGCCGCCGATCAGGCCGATGGCATTGCTGCGGATCCAGCCGCGGACACGCTCACTCTGTTCATGCTCGTTGAGCAGGTCGTCGATCGCCATGCTTTCTCTCGCCCGCCATGCTCGGGCGGGACATTTTCACTGATTGGGGAGTGCCCGCGAGGATCGACCGGACGGTCAATCGGCTGCCACGAGCGAACCGTCGGAGGATACCGCAAAGCGTGCAACGTTCGCGCGGGCGAACGGTGCCAGGTCCACGGTGCGGCCGCGGTGTTCAAGCTGCGCCGCGGACGCGTTGCCGATGGTCAGGCGTGCGACCTGAGTCGCGGCATAACGGCGCTCGCTGCCTGCAGGCAGGAGGCCTTTCTCGATGGACGCACCGTCTGGTGCGACCACGTCCAGCCAGCTTTCTGCGCTGGTGCGCAGCACGATGTCGCCCACCGGAGCGGCTTGCATGGCGGGCGTGGCCACCGGCGCCATCGAGGCGACCACGGTGCGAGGGCTGGCGGGCTCGGACGCGCCAGGCAAGCGTGCAGACGGATCGGTCGGGGCGTCCAGCGGGGTCGTGCCTGCGCTGGCACCCGACAGGTGCTGGCGGGTCGCCACCCAGGCCGGCACCGCCAGTGACAGGGTCAGGATGATGTACACCAGCCGGCGCCCGATCTGCTCCGCCCACCACTGCGCCTTCGGCGTGTGCGTGCGGCTGACCAGCGTGGACGGTTCAACGGGGCCGACGTCCAACGCGGCCATCATCGGTGCCGTGGTCAATCCCAGCAGGCGGGAGTAACTGCGGACTTGCCCACGCACGAACACCGGGGCACCCAGGCGCGACCAGTCTTCCGCCTCGAGCGACTTCACCACGCGTGCCGGCATGTGCAGGCGCGCCGCCACGTCGTCCACGCTCAGCCCCGACGCCTCGCGCGCCAGGCGCAAACGCTCCCCGCACCCGGCAAGGGTCTGGTGGGTGTCGTCGGGATGGGCGAGTTTCGAGGTCATTGCGTGCGCGGGGCCGGGCCGGAACCGGAGGGGATCGCCTGCAAACGCGAAAGATAGCGCGAAGCGGCCGCATTGTCGCCAAGTTTCTGTTCCACCTGGATCGCCAGGCCCAGGCCATCCACATCATCGGGTGCGGCGGCCAGCCAGCGTTCGGTGAACGCACGTGCATCGAGGTATTGGTTGCGCGAGAACTGCAGCGTTGCCATGCCGGACAAGGCCGCCACGTTGCCAGGGTCGAACGCCAACGCCTGCCGCCAGCTCGCCTCTGCGCGTTCGAGTTGACCGGCCTGGCGGGCACAACTGCCGGCATTGGCCAGTGCCGCGGCGCGGGTGGGATAGGCAGGATCGGCGATGGCGACATCGAACCAGGCCAGCGACGCCATCGCCTGGTCGTTGGCGCACAACCAGGTTCCGTAGTTGTTGGCGTAGATCCCGGTCTTGGGGGCGATCTCCACCGCCTTGGCGTAATGGACGCCGGCAGCGGCTGCCTGGCCGCGGGCATTCGCGATCGCGCCGAGCAGGGTATGGGCATCTCCAGACCGCGGTTCTGCCTTGAGCGCACGCTGCGCCAACGATTCGGCCTGTGCAAGATCGCCTTTCAGGTAGAGATCGCTGGCCGACATCAGCAACTGGGTGGGATCGGTGTTGCGCGAACGGGCATTCGCGCCACTGACGTCGTAGGTGGGCGAGGTCTTGGTGTATTCGCCGCGCTCCGCCGACGGGCGGATGATGGTCAGCCGCTCCAGCTTGCTGCAGCCGGAGGCCAGCAGGCAGGCAGCTACCACGAGCACCGGAAGTTCACGCCGCATCGGAAACCCCGGCCGCGACAAGCCGCTTGCGGTGTTCGGCGGAACGCCTGGTGCGATCCATCACCTGCCCTTTCAACTGGCCGCAGGCGGCATCGATGTCGTCACCACGGGTGCGGCGTACCGGCGCGATCATGCCCGCGTTGTTGAGCTGTTTCTGGAATGCGCGGATCGCCTCGTCCGTCGGTCGCGCGAAACGCGTGCCGGGGAACGGGTTGAACGGAATCAGGTTGACCTTGGCGGCGTCCTTCATCTGCACGCGGCGATCGAACTCGCGCAGCAGCTTGACCAGACCGCGCGCGTGCTCGGGCTGGTCGTTGACGTCCTTCATCAACGTGTATTCGAACGTGACCGAGGTGCCGCGCTTGCGCAGCGCATAGCGCACGCAGGCATCCATCAGGTCGGCGATCGGGTACTTCTTGTTCAACGGCACCAGTTCGCTGCGCAGGTCATCGAACGGCGCATGCAGCGACACCGCCAGCGACACGTCGCTGACCTCGCCCAGCTTGTCGATCATCGGCACCATGCCGGCGGTCGACAGGGTGACCCGCTTGTTCGCCAGGCCGTAGCCGAGGTCGTCGCGCATGATGCTCATCGCGCGCACCACGTTCTCGAAATTGGCGAGGGGCTCGCCCATGCCCATCATCACCACGTTGGTGAGCTTGCGCTGCTGGTGCGGCACGTTGCCCAGGTGGCGCGCGGCCACCCAGACCTGGCCGATGATCTCGGCCGTCGAAAGATTGCGGTTGAAGCCCTGGGTCGCGGTCGAGCAGAACTGGCAGTTGAGTGCGCAACCCACCTGCGACGACACGCACAGCGTTCCGCGGCCCTTGTCCGGGATGTACACGGTCTCGATCGCGTTCTTCGCGTCCATGCCCAGCAGCCACTTGTGGGTGCCATCCTCGGACGCCTTGTCGAGCACCACCTGCGGCGCATGCACGACGGCGCGCGCTTCGAGCTTGGCGCGGAGCACCTTGCCGAGATCGGTCATGTCGCCGAAGTCGGTCACGTAGCGGTGATGGATCCACTTCATCACCTGCTGCGCACGGAATTTCTTCTCGCCCAGCTCTTCCTCGAAGAAGCGCTCGAGCGAGGCGCGGTCGAAATCGAAGATATTGGTCCTCGACGCGGCGGCGGCCGGAGCCGCCACCGCCGGGGCGCGCACGCCCGTGGCATCACCCAGCAAGGCGATGTCGATGGCCGGGGTGCGCGTATCGCTCATCGCCGGATCAGCGCGTGTAGACGTCGGTCGACGGGAAGAAATAGGCGATCTCGATCGCCGCGTTCTCCAGCGAATCCGAACCGTGCACCGCGTTCGCGTCGATGCTGTCGGCGAAGTCGGCGCGGATGGTGCCCGGCGCGGCATCCTTCGGATTGGTGGCGCCCATCAGGTCGCGGTGCTTGAGCACGGCGTTGTCGCCCTCGAGCGCCTGGATCATCACCGGGCCGGAGATCATGAAGTTGACCAGCGCGCTGAAGAACGGGCGCTCGCGGTGCACGGCGTAGAAGCCTTCCGCTTCCTGCTTGGACAGGTGCTTCATCTTGGCCGCGACGACCTTCAGGCCGGCCTTCTCGAAGCGGGAATAGATATCGCCGATGACGTTCTTGGCGACGGCATCGGGCTTGATGATGGAAAGGGTGCGCTCCAGCGCCATGGGATTCTCCAGTGAGGCGGGCCGCAAACCGACAGGTCGCAAGCCCGAAGATAACAGAAAAACCCGCGTACTGGCGCGGGTTTGGCCGATATGGCTACGGCGAATTCTAGCCGATTTCACCGACAGTCCGCATCTTTCCGATGCCCGGCGATTGACGGCCGTGGCGCACCGGCCGTAGCATCAAACAAGCGTTTGATTCGACGAGGTGACCGATGACCCTGCCGCATTTCTCGACCAAGGACCGGATCCTGTACGCAGCGGAGGAACTGTTCGCGCAACATGGCTTTGCATCGACGTCTCTACGACAGGTCACGAGCCGCGCCGATGTCAACATCGCGGCGGTCAATTACCACTTCGGCAGCAAGGAAAACCTGGTCAACGAGGTGTTCCGCCGACGCATGGACGACATGAGCCGCGAGCGCTTGGCCGCCCTGCAGCGCGCAGTGGAGGCGCATCCCGGGGAGTTGGAGCCGATCCTGGCCGCCTTCGTCGAGCCCGCGCTGGCGATGGCCCAGGACCGCCACGGCGGTGGCGCGTTCATCCGGGTGATCGCCCGCGCCTACGCCGAAAGCAACGACAGCCTGCGCAAGTTCCTGTCCGACCAGTACGGCCACGTCCTGCGCGAGTTCGCCAAGGCCCTGGCCGGGTGCGTGCCGGGGCTTGGCAAGGAAGCCCTGTACTGGCGGCTGGACTTCCTGTCCGGCGCGCTGACCTATGCGATGGCCGACTTCGGCCTGATCAAGCGACCCGCGGGCGTGTCCGAAGCCACCCATCGCCAGCGCGCCGCCAAGGCGCTCATCCGTTTCGCCGCAGCCGGCTTCCAGGCCGACGCCAGCTAACACTTTTCCATGAGCATTATCAAGGAGATACCCCACATGTCTCAGAAACTGCACGTACGTCGTGCCGCCGTGCTCGGTGCCGGCGTCATGGGTGCGCAGATCGCTGCGCACCTGGTCAATGCCGGCGTGGACACCGTCCTCTTCGACCTGCCAGCCAAGGAAGGCGACCCCAATGGGGTGGTCACCAAGGCGATTGCCGGCCTGGCCAAACTCAGCCCCGCGCCGCTGGCGAGCAAGTCGCTGGGGGAGGCCATCACCGCCGCCAACTACGAGACGGGGCTTGAGCAACTGCGGGACTGCGACTTGGTGATCGAAGCCATCGCCGAGCGGATGGACTGGAAGCAGGACCTGTACAGGAAGATCGCCCCGTTCATTCCCGCCCATACGGTACTCGCCAGCAACACTTCAGGCTTGGGAATCAACACGTTGGCTGAAGTTCTTCCCGAAGAACTTCGGCATCGGTTCTGCGGCGTGCACTTCTTCAACCCGCCCCGCTACATGCACCTGGCCGAACTGATCCCGGCCAAATCCACCGATCCCGAGGTCCTGGAAGGCCTCGATACCTTCCTGACCAGCACGCTCGGCAAGGGCGTGGTCTACGCGCGGGACACCCCCAACTTCATCGGCAACCGGATCGGGGTGTTCTCCATCCTGGCCGCGATCCACCACACCGCGGCGTTCAAGCTCGGCTTCGACGAAGTAGACGCAATCAGCGGACCGCTGGTGGGGCGGCCCAAGTCGGCGACCTACCGCACCTCGGACGTGGTCGGCCTGGACACCATGGCCCACGTCATCAAGACCATGGCCGATACCCTGCCCGACGATCCGTGGCACCCGTATTTCAAATCGCCGGCGTGGCTGCAGGCGCTGATCGGCAAGGGCGCGCTGGGCCAGAAGACCGGCGCCGGCATCTTCCGCAAGGCCGGCAAGGACATCCTGGTGGTCGATGTCGAGAAGCAGGACTACCGTCCGGCCGACCGCGCCGCCGCGCCGGAAGTGGTCGAGATCCTCAAGACCCGCAATCCTGCCGAGAAATTCCAGAAGCTGCGCGAGAGCCAGCATCCGCAGGCGCAGTTCCTGTGGGCGACATTCCGCGACCTGTTCCATTACAGCGCCTACCACCTGGCCGACATCGCCGAAACCGCGCGCGATGTCGACCTGGCGATCCGCTGGGGTTACGGCTGGTCGCTGGGCCCGTTCGAGACCTGGCAGGCCGCCGGCTGGAAGCAGGTCGCGCAATGGATCGCCGACGACATCGTGGCCGGCAAGGCGATGAGCAGCGCACCGCTGCCGGATTGGGTATTCGACGGTCGCGAGGGCGTGCACGCCGCCGAGGGGAGCTTCAGCCCGGCGAAGAACGCCAAGCTGCCGCGCTCCACCCTGCCCGTCTACAAGCGCCAGCGCTTCCCCGACCCGCTGCTGGGCGAGGTGTTCGCACCCGGCGAGACGGTGTACGAGAACGACGGCATCCGCCTGTGGACCGACGGCGACGACATCGCGGTGGCCAGCTTCAAGACCAAGATGCACACGGTGTCGGACGCCGTGCTGGACGGCCTGCAGGAGGCGATCGGCATTGCCGAACGCACGTTCAAGGGCATGGTCATCTGGCAACCGAAGGAGCCGTTCTCTGCCGGTGCTGACCTGTCCGGTGCGCTGGCCGCGCTCCAGGCCGGCAAGCTGGCCGAATTCGAGGCGATGGTTGCCAACTTCCAGGCCACCAGCCAGCGCATCAAGTACTCGCTGGTGCCGGTGGTGGCGGCGGTGCGCGGCCTGGCGCTGGGCGGTGGCTGCGAGTTCCAGATGCACAGCGCCCGCAGCGTGGCGCACCTGGAGAGCTACATCGGCCTGGTCGAGGCCGGCGTCGGCTTGCTGCCGGCCGGTGGCGGCCTCAAGGAAATCGCGGTACGCGCCTCGCAGGCGGCGGGCCCGGGCGGCGACGTGTTCGCCGAACTGAAGAAGACCTTCGAGACCGTGGCGATGGCCAAGGTGTCGGCTTCCGCGGTGGAAGCGAAGGAACTGGGCCTGGTGCGCGCGAACGACAAGGTCGTGTTCAACGCGTACGAACTGCTGCACATCGCCAGGCAGGAAGCTGCGGCGCTGGCGGAGACCGGCTACCGTCCGCCACTGCCGGCGCGGCGCATCCAGGTGGCCGGCGACGTCGGCGTCGCCACCTTCAAGATGATGCTGGTGAACATGCTGGAGGGCCGCTTCATCAGCCCGTACGACTACGAGATCGCCGTGCGCATCGCCACCGTGCTGTGCGGCGGCGAGATCGACCGCGGATCGCTGGTCGACGAGGACTGGCTGCTCAAGCTCGAGCGCCAGCACTTCGTGGAACTGGCCCAGCAGGAAAAAACCCAGGCCCGCATCGCCCACATGCTGAAGACCGGCAAGCCGCTGCGTAACTGAGCGACGACAAAGGACGCAATCAAATGAGCAAGCAAGTACAAGACGCCTACATCGTCGCCGCCACCCGCACCCCGGTCGGCAAGGCACCCAAGGGCGTGTTCCGCAACACCCGTCCCGACGACATGCTGGCCCACGTGCTGAAATCGGTGGTGGCGCAGGCGCCGGGCATCGACCTCAACCGGATCGACGACGCCATCATCGGCTGCGCGATGCCGGAGGGCGAGCAAGGCATGAACGTGGCGCGCATCGGCCTGCTGCTGGCCGGCCTGCCGAATACCATCGCCGCGCAGACCATCAATCGCTTCTGTTCGTCCGGCCTGCAGGCGGTGGCGATGGCCGCCGACCAGATCCGACTGGGCAATGCCGACCTGATGTTGGCCGGCGGCACCGAATCGATGTCGATGGTGCCGATGATGGGCAACAAGATCGCGATGGCGCCCAGCGTGTTCGACAACGACCACGTGGCGATCGCCTACGGCATGGGCATCACCGCCGAGAAGGTCGCGGAGGAATGGAAGGTCTCGCGCGAAGACCAGGACGCGTTCGCCGTGGCGTCGCACCAGAAGGCGTTGGCCGCGCAGGCGGCTGGCGAGTTCCGCGACGAGATCAGTGCCTACGAAGTGATCTCGCGCCAGCCCGACCTGGCCGGCAACGCGGTGCGCCTCAAGAAGCTGTTGATCGAACACGACGAGGGGCCCCGCGCGGACACCTCGCTGGAGGGGCTGGCCAAGCTGCGCACCGTGTTCCGCAACCAGCAGTTCGGCGGCACGGTGACTGCGGGTACGGCGTCGCAGATGAGCGATGGCGCAGCCGGCGTCTTGCTGGCGTCGGAACAGGCGATCAAGGACTACGGCCTGACCCCGCTCGCCCGCTTCGTCAGTTTCTCGGTGGCCGGCGTGCGTCCCGAAGTGATGGGTATCGGCCCGATCGCCGCGATCCCGAAGGCGCTGAAGCAGGCGGGCCTGACCAAGGATCAGCTGGACTGGATCGAACTGAATGAAGCCTTCGCCGCACAGGCGCTGGCGGTCATCCGCGACAGCGAACTGGATGCGTCGAAGATCAACCCGCTGGGTGGCGCCATCGCCTTGGGCCATCCGCTGGGCGCGACCGGCGCGATCCGCACCGCGACCATCGTCCATGGCATGCGCCGCCACCAGAAGAAGTACGGCATGGTGACGATGTGCATCGGCACCGGCATGGGCGCGGCGGGAATCTTCGAGTCACTCTGAGCTTGCTGTCGTTGGATGCGAAAACGGCGCCTTGAGGCGCCGTTTTCGTTGGTGACCCGTAGCCGCGATCAGGTCTCGACGACGCCCATTTCGTCCAGCGCATTCTTCATCAGGTCGCGCGCGGCATCGCTCAGCGTCTCGTGGTCCAGCGCGTAGCGGATGGTCGCCTCGATCAGGCCGATGTGGGTGCCGCAGTCGAAGCGCGTGCCCTGGAAGCGATAGGCCTGCACGGGCTTTTCCGCCAGCAAGGAAGCGATGGCGTCGGTGAGCTGGATCTCACCGCCGGCACCCGGCGCGGTCTGTTCCAGCAGGTCGAAGATCCGTCCATCCAGCACGTAGCGGCCGACCACGGCCAGGGTGCTTGGCGATGCCTCGGGCGCCGGCTTTTCGACGATCGCGTTGATCCGCCCCGACCGCCCTTCGAAGGAGTCGGTGGCGACGATCCCGTAACTGCCGGTCTGCGAACGAGGCACGTCCTGCACCGCGATCACGCTGGCGCCGGACGCTTCCGCGAGGTCGGCCATCTGCTTGAGCGCGCCGGGACCGCGGTTCCAGATCAGGTCATCGGGCAACAGCACGGCGAACGGCTGGTCGCCGATGATGGGCCTGGCGCACAGCACGGCATGCCCCAGCCCCAGCGCCTCGGCCTGGGTCACGAAGACCGCGCGGACATGCGATGGCAGCACGTTGCGGACCAGCTCCAGCTGTTCGAGCTTGCCGCTGCGCTCCAGCTTCTGTTCGAGCTCGTACGCCTTGTCGAAATAGTCCGCGACCGCATGCTTGTAGCGGTTGGTGACGAAGACCAGGGTGTCGCAGCCCGCCTCGATCGCCTCGTCCACCGCGTACTGGATCAGCGGCTTGTCGATGATCGGCAGCATTTCCTTCGGCACGGTCTTGGTGGCCGGCAGGAACCGGGTTCCCAGGCCAGCGACCGGAAACACGGCGACGCGGATGCGCGGGTTGGCGGGTACGGACATTGACGTCACTGCGGCTGGCGGGCGCGACGCGCGGGGAACGCGACCACCGTGGCGACATGGGCCACCTCGGTATCGTCGCTCGGGTTGAACTCGGGGACGGCATCGCGCAGGGCATCCGCCAGGCGCTCCAGGTCGTAGTCGCGCACCGCCGCGCGCAGCACCTCGAGCGCGTGCTCGACGCGCTCCGGTACCACGCTGCGGGCCGCCGCCTGCAGGATGTTCGGATAGGTCGTGGCGCTGTAGCGCTCGTCCGCGTGGAACAGCGTTTCGTGCAGCTTCTCGCCCGGGCGCAAACCGGTGTACTCGATCGCGATGTCGCGCTCCGGCTGCTTGCCCGCCAGCCGGATCATCTGCTCGGCCAGCATCGAGATCGACACCGGTTCGCCCATGTCGAGCGTATAGACCGCCTGCTGCGCACCGATCGAGGACGCCTGCAGGATCAGCTGGCAGGCCTCGGGTATGGTCATGAAGTAGCGGGTCACGTCGCGGTCGGTGACGGTGACCGGGCCGCCGCGGCGGATCTGCTCGCGGAACAGCGGCACCACGCTGCCGGCCGAATCCAGCACGTTGCCGAAGCGCACGGTGACCATGCGCGTCGAACGCGGGTCCACGAGTCCTTGGCAGACCATTTCGGCCAGGCGCTTGGTCGCGCCGAGGACGTTGACCGGATCCACCGCCTTGTCGGTGGAGATCAGCACGAAGGTAGCGACCTTGGCGTCGCGGCAGGCACGCGCGACCACGTCGGTGGCCAGCACGTTGTTGCGCACGGCCTCGCGCAGCTGTCCCTGCAGCAGGGGCACTTGCTTGTAAGCGGCGGCGTGGAAGACCGCTTCCGGTTCGGCCTTGCGCAAGGCATGCGCGATCACCGCCGGATCCCCGCAATCACCGAGGACCAGGATGCACTCGATGCCCTGGAAATCGCGCTTGAGTTCGGTTTCCGCCGTGAGCAACGCGAGTTCGTCGATGTCGACCAGGGTGATCCGGTGCGCGCCATGGCGCGCGCATTGCCGACACAATTCCAGCCCGATCGAGCCGCCAGCGCCCGTCACCAGCACCGAACGCGCGCCCAGCCAGCCGCGGATCGCCTTCCAGTCCGGGGTGTGCGGTTGCCGGCCCAGCAGGTCCTCGATCGCCACTTCCTTGAGCTGGCCCGGCAACGAGCGGCCCTCGAGGATGTCGGCCAACCGCGGCACGGTGCGGAACGGCAGCCCGCTCTGCTCGCACAGGCCGATGACCCGCCGCATCGCCGTGGCGGAGACCGACGGCATCGCGATCACCAGCAGCTGCGCGCCGGTCTCTCGGGCGATGCGGCGCAGGTCATCGACCTTGCCGAGCACCGGCAGGCCCTGCAGGCGCGTGCCGCGCAGGCCGACCGAATCGTCCAGGAAGCCGATGGGGTCGTAGCGCCCGGTGCGGCGCAGGTCGCGCACCAGTGCTTCGCCGGCTTGGCCGGCCCCCAGGATCAGGACGCGCTCGGCCCCGTCGGCGGTCTGCAGCAGGCGGTGGTCCTTCCATGCACGGAAGATCAGCCGTGGCGCCCCCAGCAGGATGGTCAACGCGAACGGATACAGCAGCAGCGCCGCCCGCGACACGAGGTCCAGCCGGCTGTAGAAGAACAAGCCGACGACCACCGCCAGCAGGCCAAGCAGGCTGGCCTTGAAGATGTTCATCAGGTCCGGGACGCTGGCGAACCGCCACAGCCCGCGGTACAGGCCGACGCGCCAGGAGACCAGGCCCTGCGCGACCAGCACGATCAGCACCGTGCTGGAGAAAGGCGCCAGTGACAGGGGGCTTGGCTGCAGCGCGTAGCGCATGTAGTGCAGCCCCTGCCAGCAGACCCAGACCATGACCAGGTCATGCAGCACGACCGCCAGGCGTGGCAGGCGGTACTTGAGGCGATCCTTCCATGTGCTCATGTGCCGAATCCTTCGGTCGTGGTGTCGCTGCGCCGGTGCATCCAGGTCCAAGCCGCCAGCCAGGCCGCCGCCATCACGGCGGCCACCAGCAGCGTGCCGGGCATCCGCATGCCATGCGCGCGAAGCATGATCCCGATTGCCACGCACGTCCATACCGCATACGCGGTGGTCACCCACCGATGTCCCCACCGCCGGCTGCTGCGTTGGAACAGGTGCTGGACGTGCGGCTCCCACCAGCGCTGGCCGGTGGCCACGCGCCAGCAGAGGGTCAGGCCGCTGTCGCCCAGCATGGCCATCGGCGGCAACAAGACGAGTGGCCACGTCGCCGCGGGTAGCGTGGCGATGGCCCCGCCCAGCATCGCCGCCATCCCGTAGCCAAGTGCGCCACTGCCCACGTCACCCAGGAAGATCCGCGCCGTCGGCAGGTTGAACGGCAGGAACCCGAGGCAGGCGCCCGCCAGCGCGGCACCCAGGACCTGCCAGCCTCCACCGAGCAGGCTGGCCAGTGCGGCGGCGCACAGCAGCGCCTGGCTTGTGGCCAGGCCATCGATGCCATCCATGAAGTTCCAGGCATTGACCAGCACCGGCACCAGCACCAGCGCGGCCAGCACCGCCGGCAGGCCCGCGTCCTGCAGGTGCAGCCCCCACGCCAGTGCCACGCCGGCCAGGGCGTGTGCGCCGAGGCGAAGCGCGATCGGCAGCGGGCGATGATCGTCGCCCCACCCCACCCCGGCAACCAATAGCAGGCCGCCCGCGATCGGCCACCAGCCGGCATCCACCCATCCACCGAGCAGGCACATCGCCAGCAACAGCGCGACCGCGATGCCGACGCCGCCGCCGCGCGGCGTCGCCGTCGCATGGCTGCGGCGCTCGCCAGGCTGGTCGAGCATCCCGCACCGGCGCGCGTAGGCGATCGCCCACGCGGTACATGCCATCGAGACCACCAGCGCAGCGACCGCGCAGGCGGCCAGCACGACCGGTTCAGACCACCGCATAGTTCAGCAATGGCTTCACCGTGCCCCACTCCTTGCAACTCGGGCATTGCCAGTGATGGCTGCGTGCGCCGAAGCCGCAACGGGTGCAGCGATAGCTGGGATTGCGCACCAGCAACTGGTCGGTGATGTGCTTGAGGTCGTGGAGGGTCGCGCGTGCGTCCGCCTGCTCCATTTCGGGGTGTTCCGCGATGGTCAGGTCGATCAATGCCGCTTCGCCGCGCACCGACGGGCGATCCTTCAGTTGCTGGCCCAGGTAGCGCCGCGCCGCGCCGACGCCCTCCTCGGCCTCGATCATCCGGGTCAGCGCCAGCACCGGCGAGATGCCCCGATAGTGTTCGCTCATCTCGGCCAGGAAGGCGCGCGCGCCGGTGCGTTCACCGACCTTTGCGTAGCTCTCCAGCAGCGCCGGCAGGATCACCGGCAGGTAGTCCGGGTCGTGGCGGGCCGCGCGTTCGAAGGCGCGCACCGCGCCAGCGGGGTTGCCGGCCTCGGCTTCGATCCGGCCTTCGGTGATGCCGGCGCGCACCGAGGTCGAATCGGCGGCATAGGCACGCTTGATCGCGCCACGCGCGGCTTCGCTGTCGCCGGCGGATCGCAGCCGATCGGCCAGTTCGCATTCGAACTGCGCCACCAGCTTGCCCATCGACTCGCCGGTGGCGGCCTCGAAGCGCTGTGCGTTCTCGATCGCCTTTTCCCAATCGCGCTCGGCCTGGTAGATGCCGATCAGGTGGCGCAACGCCTGCGGCGCGCGCTGGTCGAGCTGGGCGAGGTCGCTGAACACGGTTTCAGCGCGGTCCAGCAGGCCCGATCGCATGTAGTCCTCGCCCAGCGCGGACAGCGCCTGGACCTTCTGCGCATCGCTCAGGTCGGTGCGCTGCGCCAGCGCCTGGTGCAGGCGGATGGCGCGATCCACCTCGCCGCGCCGGCGGAACAGGTGGCCCAGCGCGACCTGGGTCTCGAAAGTGTCCTTGTCGAGTTCCGCGATGTGCAGGAACAACTCGATCGCCTTGTCGGGCTGCTCGTTCAACAGGTAGTTGAGGCCGCGGAAATAGGTGGTCGACAACTTGCTGACCTGGCTGTCGCTGTGGCGTTCGCCACCGCGGCGGCCGATCACCCAGCCCGCCAGCGCCGCCAACGGCAGCAGGACGACGAACCAGACCCATTGGTCGAGGAATTCCATGGCGTGTCAGTCCTGGTGGCGCGGCAGGCGTGCGGTGGCTTCGGCCCGGCGCAGGCGGCGGCGCATCGGAGCGACCACGCCCACGGCGATGATGGTGCCACCGACCAGGACACCCAGCAGCAAGGCCAGCAGCATGCCAAGCCCGAGGCTGGTGGGGATGGTGGTGAAACCGAGGTCGAGCACGACGTGTTGGGTGTTGAGTGCGCCGACGATGGCGCCGAGCGCGATGCAGGCGAACGCGGCGATGAGGCGGAGCAGGCGCATCGGGGACTCCGGGATCGCCTGCCAGCATAACGGACTGCGGCGGTTCAGTCGTCCGTGGGCAAGGGGACGACCGGGCTCACCCGTTCGCGCAGTTCCTTGCCGGGCTTGAAATGCGGCACGTGCTTGCCCGGCAACGCGACGGCATCGCCGGTCTTCGGGTTGCGGCCGGTACGTGGCGGCCGGTAGTGCAGGGAAAAACTGCCGAACCCGCGCACCTCGATGCGCTCGCCCACGGCGAGCGCGCTGCCCATCATCTGCAGCAGCGACTTGACCGACATGTCGACATCGTCGGCCTTGAGGTGGGGCTGGCGTCGCGCCAGCAATTCGATGAGTTCGGACTTGGTCATGGAGCCACGCGGTGTGCTGCCAAGAAAATGGCGGCCCGGCCTGGGCCGGACCGCCATGATCGTCAGGCCGTCAGGATCACTCGGACTTGCTGTTCAGCTGCTCGCGCAGCAGCGCACCCAGCTTGGTGGTGCCGCTGGAAGCGTCGGAAGCGGCCTTGTTGTACTCGGCCATCGCCTCGGCGGTCTCGGCATCGTCCTTGCCCTTGATCGAGAGCTGCAGGCTGCGGCCCTTGCGGTCCATGCCCACGAACTTGGCCTCGATTTCCTGGCCGACCTTCAGGTACTGGCTGGCATCCTCGACGCGCTCGTCGGCGACGTCGCGGGCCATCACGTAGCCTTCCACGCCATCGCCCAGGTCGATGGTCGCGCCCTTGGCGTCCACTTCCTTGACGGTGCCGGTGACCTTGGTGCCCTTGGCATTCGCCGCCATGAACTGGCCCAGCGGATCCTGTTCCATCTGCTTGACGCCCAAGCTGATGCGCTCGCGCTCCGGGTCGACCGCCAGCACCACCGCCTCGAGCGTATCGCCCTTCTTGTAGTTGCGGGCGATGTCTTCGCCGGTGGAGTTCCAGCTGATGTCGGACAGGTGGATCAGGCCGTCGATGCCGCCGTCCAGGCCGATGAAGATGCCGAAGTCGGTGATCGACTTGATCTGGCCGGACACCTTGTCATTCTTCTTGTGGATCGCGGCGAAGGTCTCCCACGGGTTGCTGGTGACCTGCTTGATGCCCAGCGAGATGCGGCGACGCTCCTCGTCCACGTCCAGCACCATGACCTCGACTTCGTCGCCGACCTGCACGACCTTGGCCGGGTTGACGTTCTTGTTGGTCCAATCCATCTCGGACACGTGGACCAAGCCTTCCACGCCCGGCTCGATCTCGACGAACGCGCCGTAATCGGTGACGTTGCTGACCTTGCCGAACACGCGGCTGTTGGACGGATAGCGGCGGGCGATGTTGTCCCACGGATCCTCGCCCAGCTGCTTCAGGCCCAGCGACACGCGGTTGCGCTCCTTGTCGTACTTGAGCACGCGCACGTCGAGCTCGGCGCCGACTTCAACGACTTCGGACGGATGGCGCACGCGCTTCCACGCCATGTCGGTGATGTGCAGCAGGCCGTCGATGCCGCCCAGGTCCACGAACGCGCCGTAATCGGTCAGGTTCTTGACCACGCCCTTCAGCACGGCGCCCTCGACCAGCTTCTCGAGCAGCTGCTCGCGCTCTTCCGAATGCTCGCTCTCGACCACCGCGCGGCGGGACACGACCACGTTGTTGCGCTTGCGGTCCAGCTTGATGAGCTTGAATTCCAGCTCCTTGCCTTCCAGGTACACCGGGTCGCGCACCGGGCGCACATCGACCAGCGAACCCGGCAGGAACGCGCGGACGTCCTTGATGTCGACGGTGAAACCGCCCTTCACCTTGCCGCTGATGCGGCCGACGATGGTGGCGTTGGCTTCCAGCGCCTCCTCCAGCTCGTCCCACACCATGGCGCGCTTGGCCTTCTCGCGCGACAGCACGGTTTCGCCAAAGCCGTTCTCGAGCGAGTCGAGGGCGACCTTGACCTCATCGCCGATGCCGACGTCGATCTCGCCTGCGTCGTTGCGGAACTGCTCGATCGGGACGATGCCCTCGGACTTCAAACCGGCATTGATGACCACGACGTCGTTGCGGACGTCGACCACGATGCCCTTGACGATGGCGCCCGGCTTGATCTTGGCCCAGTTGGTCTGGCTCTGCTCGAACAGTTCGGCGAAGGATTCGGTAGCTACGGAATTCATGAAAAATCTCGGGTGGATACACAGGTCGCCCACACGTACGGGGCGACCCACCTGGGGTCTGGCATCGCGCAGGACGCGCTCCGCCATGTGTGATGGTGGGATGGACGCCACGCACGCGGGATGCGGGCGTGGAAGGGTTCTGCCGTGCGGGGCGCTCAGTGCGCGCGGGGGCGGGACACCACGTCCAGCACCAGCGCGACCACGCCATCGATGCCAAGCCCGGTGGTGTCGATGCGGACGGCGTCGTCGGCCGGCCGCAATGGCGCCACCGCGCGACTGGCATCGCGGGCATCGCGGGCGAGAATCTCGCGCAGCAGACCGTCGAGTGTGACGGAAACCCCTTTGTCTTTCAACTGCTTATAGCGCCTCTCGGCACGCTCGTCGGCGCTCGCGGTCAGGAACACCTTGTGGCCGGCATCGGGAAAGATCACCGTGCCCATGTCGCGGCCGTCGGCCACCAGCCCCGGCAATTGCCGGAACGCGCGCTGGCGATCCTTCAATGCGGCCCGGACCTCCGGGATGGCCGCGATCGCCGAGGCCGCCGCGCCCGCGGTTTCGGTGCGCAGTTCGTCCGTTGCATCGTGACCGTTGACCAGCACCCGCAGGTCACCGGCATCCCCCTCGCGGAAGCCGACCAGGGTGTCGAAGGTGCAGCGCACCAGGGCGCCGGCATCGTCCAGGTCCAGGTCGGCCCAGCCGGCCGCCACGCCCACGGCGCGGTAAAGTGCACCGGAATCGAGGTAATGCCAGCCCAGGCGCTGGGCGACGATGCGGCTGATGGTGCCCTTGCCGGAACCGGAGGGACCATCGATGGTGAGTACGGGGGCGTTGGGATCCATGCCGCGATTATGCCGGCGCGACCGTACCGACGGCCGATTCCGTCCGATCCGGCAGGAATGCGCCTCAAGCTGTTGATCCGGATACACAAACCCCGTTAGAATGCGCGGCTTCGCGTCGCAAGCAGCCTCTCCGGGCGTGCCGTTGCGCTTCCTCCAACCGTTCCATCCATCATTTTTGCCGAGGTTTTGTCATGAAGGTCCTGTCCTCCCTCAAGTCGGCGAAGAACCGTCACCGCGACTGCAAGGTGGTTCGCCGTCGTGGCAAGGTCTTCGTGATCTGCAAGTCCAACCCGCGGTTCAAGGCGCGCCAGCGCTGAGGAGCCTTACCGGCACGGCCAGGGCGCGCAAGCGCTGGGCCGATTGCCCGGGTTGCACTGTCGAAAGCCGCCGCAAGGCGGCTTTCTGCTGTCCGGCGTTGCCAAGGCCACGCCATCGCGGCCCGTTCACGATTCGGGCATAGAATCCGTCGTCACCATCCTGCAACCGGGAGCGTCGCCATGAACCGTCTGTCCCGCAGCATCTTGTCCGTTTTCGCCGCCACGCTCGTCTGCGCCCCCGCCATCGCCCTGGCCCAGCAGGCCCAGGTGCAGGGCGACGTCCTGCTGATCGAACGCGTGCAGGAAGAGCCGGGCAACCTGCCCAGCCGTGGCATGTCCATGTCGCAGGTCGAAGCCCGCTTCGGCGCACCGAGTGATCGCCTGGATCCGCGCGGCGGGCAGAAGCGCCAGTGGCCGACGATCAACCGCTGGACCTATCCGGCCTTCACCGTGTATTTCGAGCGCAGCAAGGTCATCGACGTGGTGATGACCAAGGCCGACCCGAACGAGATCGGGCCGAAGCCGCCCACCACCTAAGAGCCAGCATGCAAGACATCGTGCGTTTCCCCGCCGAGTGGGAACCCCAGGCGGCGATCCTGATCGCGTGGCCGAATGCCGAGACCGACTGGGCCGAACGCCTGGCCGAGGTCGAAGAGACGTACATCGCGCTGGTCGCGGCCATCGTGCGCTTCCAGCGCGTGGTGATCTGCGTGGCCGACGACGACATCGAGACCTACGCGGAGATGCGCCTGCGCAGCAACCGCGTGGACATGGATCGCGTCCGCTTCGCCACCGTGCCCTACGACGATACCTGGCTGCGCGATTCCGGCCCGATCACCTTGCGCGATGGCGACGCGTTCCGCCTGCTCGATTTCCGCTTCACCGGCTGGGGCGGCAAGTACGGGGCCAGCGACGACGACCAACTGGTCCAGCGTCTGCATGCGAACGGACTGTTCGGCGATGCTGCGCGCGACGAAGTCGACTTCGCACTGGAAGGCGGCGCCATCGACACGGACGGCGACGGCACCCTGCTGACCACCTGGCAGTGCCTGCACGAGCGCCACCCCGATGCGTCGCGCGAAGAACTCACCACCAGGCTCGCCGGCTGGTTGCGGCAGGATCGGGTGCTCTGGCTCGACCACGGCGCACTGGAGGGCGACGATACCGACGCCCACATCGACACCCTCGCCCGCTTTGCCGGGCGCGATGCCATCGTGTTCCAGGCCTGCGACGATCCGGCGGATTCCCATTACGCCGACCTCAAGGCGATGGGCGAGGAGATCGCCGCGTTGCGCACCCGGGAGGACCGGCCGTATCGGCTGTTTCCCCTGCCGTGGGCGAAGCCGGTCATCGACATCGCGACCGATGGCAGCCGCCGGCGCCTGGCCGCGAGCTATGCGAATTTCCTGATCGTCAACGGCGCGGTGCTGATGCCGGCGTATGGCGATCCCGCCGACAATGCCGCTGCGGCGGTGCTGGCCGACGCGTTCCCCGATCGAGAGATCGTGCAGGTCCCGTGCCGCCCGCTGATCTGGCAGAACGGCAGCCTGCACTGCATCACCATGCAATTGCCCGAGGGTCTGGTCTGATGTCCAAGTACAACACGCTGCCCGTCGCGCTGATCCAGGAACGCAACCACGGTGATGCCGCAGCGAACCTCGCAGTCATCGAGGCCCGCGTGTCCGAGGCCGCGAAGTCCGGCGCCAAACTCGTCCTGCTGCAGGAACTGCACAACGGTGCGTACTTCTGCCAGCACGAATCGGTGGACGAGTTCGACCTGGCCGAACGCATCCCCGGGCCCAGCACGGAACGCCTGGCGGCGCTGGCGAAGCAACACGGCGTGGTGCTGGTGAGCTCGCTGTTCGAGAAGCGTGCCGCGGGTCTTTACCACAACACCGCGGTGGTCTTCGATGCCGACGGCAGCACCGCCGGCAAGTACCGGAAGATGCACATCCCCGACGACCCAGGCTTCTACGAGAAGTTCTACTTCACGCCGGGCGACCTGGGCTTCACCCCGATCGACACCAGCGTGGGACGCCTGGGCGTGCTGGTGTGCTGGGACCAGTGGTATCCGGAAGCCGCACGGCTGATGGCGCTGGCCGGTGCCGAGCTGCTGCTGTACCCGACCGCGATCGGCTGGGATCCGGCGGACGACTCGGCCGAAAAGACCCGCCAGCGCGATGCGTGGGTGCTGAGCCACCGCGGTCATGCGGTCGCCAACGGCCTGCCGGTGCTGAGTTGCAACCGCGTCGGCCACGAGCCGTCGCCGCTGGGCGCATCCGGCATCGACTTCTGGGGCAACAGCCACGTGCTCGGGCCGCAGGGCGAATTCATCGCCGAGGCCGGCACCGGGCCGACGATCCTGTTGGCCGAGGTCGACATGGCCCGCAGCGAACACGTGCGCCGGATCTGGCCATTCCTGCGCGACCGCCGCATCGATGCCTATGGCGACCTGACCAAGCGCTATCGGGACTGATCGCTCGCCAAGGCTATTCCGACAGACGGTCAAATAAATCCGAACGGTCGTGCTAATGTCTCGACCATGAATCCGCTGACCGCCACCAGCAAGGGCGCCGCCACCCGCGACGCGATCATCGAAAAAGCCTACGAGATCGCCCGCTTCGCCGGTATCGAGGGCCTGTCGATCGGTCCCCTGGCGCAAGCAGTGGGCATGTCCAAGAGTGGCGTGTTCGCCCACTTCGGATCGCGCGAAGACCTCCAACTCGCCGTACTGGAATCGGCAGGCCAGCGCTTTGGCGAATTCGTGCTGGGTGCCGCGCTGTCCCAGCCGCGTGGTTTGCCGCGACTGCGCGCGATGATGCGCAACTGGTTCGAGTGGGGACGCCTGGAAACCGGTGGTTGCGTACTGGTGGCCTCCGTCAGCGAATTCGACGACCGTCCCGGACCACTCCGCGACCAGGTCGTCCTCAACGAACGGCGTTGGCGCCAGGCCCTGCAGCGCGCCGCGCAGCTGGCGATCGATTGCGGCCACCTGCGCGACGGCGACACCGACCAGTACGCCTTCGAGCTGTACGCAATTCCCCTGGCGATGCTGCATGAAGCCGGCCTGTTCGGTTACGACCAGGCACGCCGCCACGGCGACAGCGCGCTGGAACGCTGGTTCGCCGCCCACGCTCCCTCCCCCTGATCCCGCCACGAGGTGCCGTCATGCCTGCCAGTCTCTGCGCAATTAGCACGACCGTTCGTGATTATCTGAAACTGCCGCTGGTGCGGCTGATCTTCGCGCTGGGCGGGCCCATTGCGCCCGAAGCCATGGTGGCGAAGGCCGCCCGCCTGTTCACCACGCCGTTCGCCTCGAGCCGCTCGCGGGCACGCGCGGCACCCACGCTCGGCGCCCGTGAGGACGACCTCGGTATCGATGGCATCACCCTGCATACCTACGCCTGGGGCGATCCGGCCACGCAGCCCTACATCCTCTTCGCGCACGGCTGGTCAAGCCACGGCACCCGCGTGGCGCGCTGGATCCAGCCGCTGCGGGACGCCGGATACGCGGTGGTCACCTTCGACCAGGCCGCACACGGCCGCAGCGGTGGCATCCACACCACCCTGCCCGACTTCACCTGTCACCTGATGGCAGTCGCGAAACACTACGGCCCTGCGGCGGCCGTCATCGGCCACTCCCTGGGCGGTGCGGCGACCGCGCTGGCCCTGGCCCGCGGCATGCAGGCGAAGCGCGCGGTCCTGATCGCGCCCGCCGCGGATCCGCTGGCCGCGGTCGAACGGTTCTCCAACCTGCTGTGGCTTGCCAGCCACCTGGGCCGGCGCATGTTCGCGCGCTTCGAAGGCGCGATGCGATTCTCCGCGGATGAATTGCAGGCACAGCACAACGCACCGCGCATCGGCCGCCCGGCCTTGATCGTGCATGACATCGAGGATCGCGAGGTGCCGTGGTCGGAGGGCGAACGCTGGGCGCGCTACTGGCCGCAATCGCGGTTGCTGAGCACACGCGGGCTTGGCCACAACCGCATCGCCGACGACGAGGGCGTGATCGCCTCGGCGCTGCGTTTCCTGCGCGGCGAGTCCATCGGCGAACGCGTGGTCTCCACCGCCGACCTGCCCTACGGGCTGGCCTGAACGCACACGCTTCGCCAGCTCGAAACCGTCTATCCTGCGCCGCCGCCATGCGAATGGCGGCTTCCCGGACAACCCGCAGGCACGATGACCACCGAATCCAACAGCGCCGCCGACGCCTTCGCCGGGCAGCCCGTCGTCGAACTCGAGCGCGACGGCGTGCACTACACCCTGCTCGGCACCGCGCATGTCTCCAGGACCAGCATCGATGCGGTCATGGCGGCGATCGACACGGGACGCTTCGATGCGGTCGCCGTGGAGCTGGACGAGCAGCGGCACAAGGCGCTCACCCATCCGGATGCGCTGGCGCAACTCGACCTGGTCAAGGTCATTCGCGAGCGCAAGATCGCGCCCTTCGCGGCGAACCTGGCACTGGCCGCCTACCAGCGCCGCCTGGCCGAGCAGCTCGGCATCGAACCCGGCGCGGAGCTCAAGGCGGCCGCGGTCGAGGCCGCCGCGCGCGGGCTGTCGTTGCAACTGATCGACCGCGATGTCGGCATCACCTTCCGCCGCATCCTGCAGGGGCTGAGCTGGTGGGACCGGATGAAGCTGGTCGGTGGCCTGGCGGGCGGACTGTTCGCCAGCGACGAGGTGTCCGAGGACGACATCGAGCGGCTCAAGGAAGGCGACATGCTCGAGTCGAGCTTCGGCGAATTCGCGCGCGACACGCCCTCGCTCTATGCGACCCTGATCGACGAACGCGACCAGTACATGGCAGCCAAGCTGCGCGAACGCAGCGACGGCGCGACGCACGTGCTGGCCGTGGTGGGCGCCGGCCACCTCAAGGGCATGGCGCGCTACCTGACCGAAGACCAGCGCGAACCGGCCGAACTCACCGCGCAACTGGCGCACGTGGTCAAGAAGCGCAACATCCCGTGGATCACGATCATCCTGATGTTGCTGATCTGCGGCGGCATCGCCTGGGGCTATTTCAATGGCGGCCGCGAGCTGGGCCGCGAACTCTTGCTGCAATGGGTCGTGTGGACCGGCGGACTCGCGGGGCTGGGCGCATTGCTGGCACGCGGCCACGTCCTCAGCATCCTGGCCGCGGCGATCTCCGCGCCGCTGAAGCCGTTCCGCCCCGGCCTGCCGCCGGGCATGTTCAGTGCGCTGGTCGAAGTGCACCTGCGCAAGCCGGCCTATCCGGATTTCCTGGCCCTGCGCGACGACGCGCAGACGCTCGGCGGCTGGTATCGCAACCGCGTGTGCCGGGTGGTGCTGGTGTTCCTGCTCACCAACATCGGCAGCATGATCGGCGTGTGGGTCTCCGGCGCCGCGATCATCGGCAAGCTGATGGGATGAACCCGATCAGGCCGTGCGTGGCCAGCGCCAGGCTAGCCACACGATGACGGCGCCCAGCAGGATTTCGATGCTGCTGTAGGCCAGGTAGAACCACCACGCGCCGGGCATCGTGATCGCAACGAACGCGGCGTAGAAGACCGCCAGGCCGATGTTGAGCCAGCGCACCGGCCGCGCTGGCAGCGCCAGCGACAGGAACACCATCAACCCCGGCACCACCAGCAACAGGGCGACGAACAGCAACGAGCCCTGGCTGGTCGGCCCCATCGGCCCGGCACCCTCCAGCATGTGCTGGAGCTTGCCGGGCTTGTACAGGCCGAAGTAGTCGCCGTAGAGGTAGCAGAAGGTCAGGCTGGCCCACAACGCGGACAGCTTCAGCCGCGTTGGCAGCGGCGGGTCGGCGAGCTCGCGCGACGGAGACACCGGGATGGTCACGAGGCCGCCGTTCGCACGGGGTCGACTCGGCCTGCACGCGCGCCGAACACCAGCAACCACAGGCAGCTGCCGATCTCGCCGAACGCGGCGGGCATGCGCACGTAGCGCAGCCAGGACGCCTCCGCGAGACCGGGCACCAGGCCGCCGAACACCTGTGCCACGTAGCCCAGGCCACCCAGCACCAGCAGCAGGCCAAGCACGCGCGGCAACCGGCCGGAACGCAGCACCAGCCAGCCGAATGGCAGCAACCACAATCCCCAGAACAGGCTGGCGACGCGCAGGCCATGGCCGTAACGCTGCAGGCTCAGCGCGAAGGCGGCCTCCATCGCATCGGTGGTGCCTGCTGCCGCCTGGTCGAGCAGCGCCAACGCTTCCATGCGGTGGGTGACGGCGACCAACCCGATCGGCACGCTGACCACCGCCAGCGCCACCATCGCGATGGCGGCACGGCGGTCGACATCGCCCAGCACCCGGTACAGCGCCAACGGCAGCAGCAGGAACGCGACCTGCATCACCAGGAAACTGGCGATGCCGCTGCGGAACATCCCGGCATGCGCCGAGGCTTGCGCGAGCGTTTCGCCAACCTGTCCCGGCACATAGGCCAGGCAGTGCATGCCGGCCAGCACGACGATCAGGTAGAGGGCGCCGGCGAGACGCCCGTCCCCGCGAAGCTCGCCGCCCGTACTCACGCGGCAGCGGCCTTCGCGTCACGCCGCTGCGCGCGGTTCATCCGCGCCCTGCGGACCAGGTTGCCGCTGCCCATGCGCAGGTCGTCCAGCATCGCGTAGATGGTCGGCAGGAACAGCAGGCTGACCACCGTGGAGAACGCCAGGCCACCGGCGATCGCGCGCGCCATCGGGTAGTACGGCGGCATGCCCTCGGCGGTCTTGGTGGACAGCGCGATCGGGATCATCGCCAGGATCGCGGTGCCCATCGTCATCATGATCGGACGCAAGCGTTCGCGGCTGCCTTCGATCAGCGCCTCGGTGCGCGGCAGGCCGCGTCGCCGCAGGTTGTTGATGTGCTCGATCATCACGATGCCGTTGTTCACCACCACGCCCATCAGCACCAGGATGCCGATCACCGCCATGATGTTCATCTCGGTGCCGGTCAACCAGAACAGCCAGTACACGCCGAAGATCGAGAACAGCACGCAGGACATGATCGCCAGCGGGAACAGCAGCGACTCGAACACCGCGGCCATGATCACCAGCATCAGCACCAGCGCGATCATGATCGCGCGCATCATCTGGTCCATGCCGTCGAAGTTGATGTTGAAGCCGGCGCCGTCGAAGGTGTAGCTGTAGCCCGGCGGGAACTGCGTGCCGTTGAGGGTGGTCTCGATCGCCTTGCGCGCGTCCTCGACCGAAACGTCCTTGGCCAGTCCCGCCTGCACCTGCAGCATGGTCTGCCGGCTCTGTCGCTGGATCGAGGTGGCGGCCGGCGACGTGCCGACGTCGACCATCGCCAGCAGCGGCACGTCGCTGCCGTTCGGTGCGCGGACCATGAAGGTGGACAGGTCTTCCATGCCGTAGTCGTCGGAGCCGGCGAAGCGCACGTTGACCGGGATCTCGACGTCTTCGCGGTGGAAGTCGCGCAGCGAGGATCCGCGCAGCGCGACGCCGACGAACTGCGCCACTTCCCGCGCGCTGAAGCCGTAGGCCGCCGCGCGTTCGCGGTTCACCTGCACCCGCAGTTCGGTGTTGGCGTCGCCGGTGTCGATGCGCACGTCGCGCAGCTTCGGGTTGCGCGCCAGCATCGGCAGGATGTCGCCCGCCAGCTCCTGCAGGGTCTGGGTGGAATCGCCGATCAGGCTGAAGGTGATGCCCTCGCCCTCGTTGCCCTGCCCGCCCGGCCAGCCGATGCCCAGGTTGGCGCGCGCCGATTTCGGCAGCCCCTTGCGCACGTCCTCGGCGATCTTCTTGCTTTGCTCCGGATCCTCGATGTCCAGGAACAGGCGCGTCTGCGCCCAGCCCTGCTCGCTGTAGCGGCTGTACACGCGCTCGACGTGGAAGGGCTTCCGGTTGGCGTTGACGAACGCCTCCACCCGCGCCACTTCCTTGCCCATCTCTTCCTTGGAATACGCGCCCTTCCACTGGTAGAAGATGTTGATCTCGCTGGGGTCGTTGTCGTCGCCGCCACCCTGCGTATGGGTCATCGGATAGATGCTGAGCAGGGAGATGGCGAGGATGCCGGCCACGCTCCAGCCACGATGCCCCAGGGTCCAGCGCAAGGCACGCGCATAGCGCGCCTGCATCGCGGTGATGAACGGCGATTTCAGCGCCGGCGGGGTCTTCATCCGCGCGGACAGCATCGGGATCAGGCTGATCGCCACCAGCCACGATGCCAGCAGCGAGAACGAAATGGTCGCCGCCAGTTGGCCCAGGTAGATGGTGATGATGTTCTTCTCGCCGAACATCATCGGCAGGAACACCACGCAGTGGCACAGGGTGCCCGCCGACAGCGCGATGGCGACGTGGCGGGTGCCGATGATCGACGCCAGCCAGGGCCTGTCGGGATACTTCTCGCGCTCCTGGTAGATGCTCTCGACCACCACCACCGCGTTGTCGACCAGCATGCCCACCGCCAGCAGCAGGCCCATCATCGAGATGATGTTGAGCGAGATGCCGGTGAAGTACATGAAGCCCAGGGTCATGACGAAGCAGATCGGGATCGCCGTGCTCACCATGAGCGTGGACGGCCAGTGGCGCAGGAACGCGTACAGCACGATCACCGACAGCAGCAGGCCGATGCCGCCGGCCTCGGCGAGCGCCAGCAGCGAGCTGGTCACCGCCAGCCCCTGGTCGTCGGTGACTTCGATGTTGATCCCACCCATCGCCGGGTCTTTCTCGAGCTCGGCGATTTCCGCGCGCACGCCACGCGACAGGTCGACCAGGTTGGCCGAACGCTCCTTGTAGATGTCCACCCCGACGCTGGGCTTGCCGTCCATGCGCCGCACGTAATCCATCCGCTGCGGCTTCAACTCCACGTCGGCGACGTCGGACAGGCGGGTGCCGCGCCGGTCGATGCGCAGGTCGCGCAGTTGCTGGAGCTCCAGCAACTCGCCCTTGGGCTGCACGCGCAGGCGCTGCCCGGCCTCGGTGATCTGTCCGGCGGACACCGAGAAGTTCGCCGTCTGCAGTTGCTGCACCAGCTCGTTCAGTGCCACGCCGTGCGCGGTCAGGCGGTCCTTGTCCAGCGCCACCAGCACTTCCTGCTTGGCGACACCCTCCACTTCCACGCGGGCCACGCCCGGCAGGCGTTCCAGCCGTTGCTTGATGCTGCGTTCGATGAGGTCGGCGCGGGTGGTCAGGTCGACCTGGCTGGTCAGGCGGAGGCTGATCGCCTCGCGATCGGAGGTGCTCCAGCGATAGACGAAATAGCGGCGGAAATCGTCCGGCAGGTCGTCGCGGATCGCGTCGATGCGCTCGCGCGCCTCGGATGCGGCGATGGCGATGTCGCGGGTCCAGTCGCTGAAGCGCACCTGCACCGACCCACCCTCGGCGTTCGCGCGCGAGTTCATCGACTCGATGCCGGGCATCGTCGCCAGCGCTTCCTCGACCGGTCGGACCAGGTTGCGCTCCACTTCCTCCGGGGTCGAGCCGGAATACGGCAGCGAGACGAAGAAGAACGGGATGGTGGCTTCCGGTTCTGCCTCCAGCGGAAGCCGGAACGACGCGATCAGGCCGATCACCACCATCGACACGAACAGCATGATCGTGGTGACGGGCCTGCGGATGGACAGCTCGGTGATATTCATCGCATCAGGCCTTGTCGGCGCCTTCGCCCAGCGCGTCGTGCTCGTGCGACAGCACTTCCGCGACCTGCGCGGCGGCGTTGCGCGCGCGCCGGCCGCGCTCGGCGTAGAACTCGTCGGGCTTGCGGTCCAGCAGGTCGTACACGACCGGGATCACCAGCAGGGTCAGCAGCGTCGAGACCAGCAAGCCGCCGATCACCGTGGTCGCCATCGGCGAGCGCACTTCCGCGCCTTCGCCGAAGGCCAGCGCCAGCGGCAGGAAGCCGAACACCGCGCACAGCGTGGTCATCATGATCGGGCGCAGGCGTGAACGCGCGCCCTCGACCAGCGCCTCGCGCTTCGCCACGCCGTCCTCGCGCAACTGGTTGACCTTGTCGATCAGGATGATCGCGTTCTTCACCACCAGGCCGACCAGCAGGATCAATCCGATGAACACCACCACCGACACCGGTGCGCGGGTCAGCAGCAACGCGGCGACCGCGCCCACCAGTGCCAGCGGGATGGTGAACAGGATGACGAACGGATGCAGCAGCGATTCGAACTGCGAGGCCATCACCAGGTACACCAGGAAAATCGCCAGGGCGAACGCGAACAGCAACGAGCGGATGGATTCGCCGAGCTCCTGGCCCTGGCCACCGATGCGCATGTCGATGTCGGTGCCCAGCGGCGTCTTCGCGACCATCGCTTCGACTTCGCGGATCGCGTTGCCCAGGTCGATGTCGCGCAGGTTGGCGGAGATGATCGCCACCCGGCGCTGGTCGGCGCGATGGATCTCGCTGGGGCCGGTGGTGGAGACCACCTCGGCCACGGCAGCCAGCTCCACCGGCGCGCCGCTGCCCGGATTGACGATCAGGCGGCGGATGTCGTCGACCGAAGCGCGGTCGCTTTCCTGCGCGCGCACCAGCACGTCGATCTTGCGGTCGCGGAAGCTGTAGCGGGTGGCCACTTCGCCGCGCACCTTCTTCACCACCACGTCGGCGATCTGGCGGGTGGTCAGGCCCAGCGCGGCGGCGCGATCCTGGTCGAACACGATCTGGATCTCGGGGAAGCCCTGCTCCACCGTCGACTTCACGTCGGCGTAGTGCGGATTGGCGCGCAGCATCGCGGCGAGCTTGGCGCCGGCGACGCGGATGCCCTCCAGGTCGGAACCCTCCACCTCGATTTCCAGCGGCGGCGACAGGCTGAACAATTCCGGGCGGCTGAAATCGACCTGCGCCGACGGATGCGCCTGCATCGTCTTGCGCAGCGCCTCGGTCAAGCTGGCTTCGGCCTCGTTATCGGCCATCACCACCGACAGCTTGCCGATGTTCTCGCCACTCTCGGTCGGGCTGGCATCGAGCCGGGTACCGGTGCCGGACACGCCGTAGAGGACGCGCACGCCCTCGTCCTTGGCGTGCTTGCCCTGCACGTCGCGGATCAGCGCATCGGTCTGCGCCAGCGGCGTGCCGGGCGGCAGCTTGGCGGTCATGTCGAACCGGTCCTGGGCGAATTGCGGAATCAGGTCGGTGCCCAGCATCGGCACCGCCGCCAGGGTCAGCGCGAAGGCGATGCCGGCGACCAGCAAGACCGGCGTCGGCCGTGCCAGCGCATTCGGCAGGATGCGCAGGTAGCCACGTTCGGCGCGCGCGTAAGGCGCCATCGCCAGGTCGCTGGCCTTGCGCATCACCGGACCGATCACCGCCGCAAGGCCGCGCCAGATCCGCGTGATCAGCCAGGCGATGCTGAAGAAGGCATAGCGGAACATCGCGCCGATGCCCTTGCCGGTGTACGCGGCCGGCTTCTGCCAGGCCTTGGTCGGCTGCCAGCCCGGCGCGCGCGCCTCCTCCGGGAAACCCAATGGCGGGCGACCCTTCAGCGCACTCAGCATCGGGATCAGGGTCATCGCCACCACCAGCGACACGCCGATGGCGATCGCCACGGTCAGTGCCTGGTCGCGGAACAACTGCCCGGCGATGCCCTGCACGAACACCAGCGGCAGGAACACCGCGATCGTGGTGAGCGTGGACGCGACCACCGCCATGCTCACTTCGCGGGTGCCGACGATCGCCGCCTCGAGGATGCCCAGCCCGCGTTCGCGCGCCTTGGCGATCGACTCGAGGACCACGATGGAGTCGTCGACGACGAGGCCCGTCGCGAGCGCGAGTCCGCCCAGCGACATCACGTTGAGGCTCAGGCCCAACTGCCCCATGAAGAAGAACGTCGCGATGATCGACACCGGCAGCGACAGCGAGATCACGAACGTGCTCCAGCCATCGCGCAGGAACAGGAAGATGATCAGGATCGACAGCAGGCCGCCGATCACCGCGTCCAGCTTGACGTCGCCGATGGCATTGCGGATGAAGACCGACTGGTCTTCGATGGTGACCACGTCGATGTCGTCGGGCAGTTGCTCGCGGATCGTCTTCAGCTTGGCGTCCAGCGCATCGGCCGTAGACACCGTGTTGGCGTCGCCTTCCTTGTAGATCGCCAGTTCGACCGCCTCGCGGCCATTGAGGCGGATGATCGCCTCGCGCTCCTTGTAGCCCTGGCGCACGTCGGCGACATCGCGCAGGCGTACCGGCAGGCTGCCGGACGACGCGCTGCCGCCCTGCTGCGAGAGCGCCGCCATCACGCTGGCGTCGCCGCTGGCCGCGGCCAGGCGCATCGCCTGCTCGGAGCCGCCGCCGGCCGCCGACGCGGTGCGCGTGGTGAGCAGCATGTTGGCGATTTCATCGACCGTCGCGAACTGGTTGACCGTGCGCACCAGGTAGCGCTGCGAGCCTTCCTCGAGGCGACCACCGGAGACGTTGACGTTCTCCTGCTGCAGGCGGTTGATCACGGTGTCAAGCGACAGGCCGAGCTGGGCGATCTTGCGCTGGTCGATGTCGACCTGCACTTCATCCTCCAGGCCACCACCGACTTTGACCGCGGCCACGCCTTCGACCGGCTCAAGCTTGCGCTTGAGGTCGTCGTCGGCGAAGCGGCGCAGTTCCATCAGCTGGCGGATGTTGTCGGCATCGCTGCCGCCATCCTTCTTCGGCGACAGCGCCAGGCGCATGATCGGCTGGGTCGACGGATTGAAGCGCAGCAGCACCGGCGGCTTGGCCTCCAGCGGGAATTGCAGCGCCTCCATCTTGTCGCGCACGTCCAGGCTGGCCTGGTCCATGTTGGTGCCCCACGCGAACTCCAGCACCACGTCGCTCTGCCCGGTGCGGCTGATCGACTTCAGCTTGCGCAGGCCCTTGACCACGCCCAGCGCTTCCTCGGCGGGCTGCGAGATCAGGGTTTCGATCTCCGATGGCGCCGCGCCGGTGTAGTCGGTGCGCACGGTCAGCGTGGGATAGCTGAGGTCGGGCAACAGGTTGACCTTGAGGCTGCCCAGCGAGATCAGGCCGAACAGCACCAGGGTCAGCGTCATCATGAAGATGGTGACGCGCCGGCGGGTGGCGAACTCGACCAGGCTGAACCCGCCAGGCGACGCCAGCGGGTCGTAGGCACCGTCCTTCTTCGGTTCCGCCGGACTCATTGCGCGGCCGCCTGCGCCGGTGCCGTCGTGGCGACGGACTTGGTGGACGCGCCTGCACCGATCACCTGCACCGCGCTGCCCTCGCGCAGCGCCGCCTTGCCGGCGATCACGACCGGATCGCCCTGGCGCAGGCCATCGCGCACCTCGACCCATTCGCCATCGACATAGCCCAGCTTCAGCGCGACCCGCGTGGCCTTGTCGGCCTTGACCGTGTACACCGCGGGCGAACTGCCGTCTTCCAGCAGCGCGGTGCGCGGGATGACCAGCGCATTGGCGCGCTGGTCGTACTCGATGCGGATGCGCCCGAACATGCCGGGCTGCAGCAGGCCGCCACCGTCGAACGCGCAGATGACGCGGAACGTGCCGCTGCCGGAATCCACCACCGGGGACACCCGGTCGATGCGGCCCGCGAATGTCTTGCCCGGCAGCGCATCCACGCTGAGCTGCACCGTCTGCCCGGCCTTCAGGGTTTCGATCTCGCGCTCGGGCGCGTTGAGCGTCGCTTCCAGCCGCGAGTTGTCGACGATGGTGAAGATCGGCGTGTTGATCTGCACCAGGTTGCCCGGCTTGATGTTGCGGGTAGCGACCACGCCGGAGATCGGCGCATTGACCGTGCCGTAGGAGAGTTCCAGTCGCGCCAGGCGCAGGCTGGCGCGCGCATTCTCGAGGTCGTAGCGCAGTTGCTCCACGTCGTTGACGCTGACCATTTTCTGCTCGACGAGCTGCGAGGCGCGCCGGTAGTTGGCCTCCAGCTTGCGCACCTGCGCATCCGCCTGCGCCACCTGCAGCGCGGCACGGTCACGGTCGATCTGCACCAGCGGCTGGCCGGCGCGCACCTGCTGGCCGACGTCGGCGAACACGCGCAAGGCGATACCCGAGGTCTTGGCCACCACCTGCGCCTCGCCACGCGCTTCCAGCGGCGCGCTGCCGGCGTAGCTGGCGGCGATCGAGCGGCGTCCGGCCTTGGCGACCTCCACCGGCACGGCCTCGGGGCCCTTGTTGGCCGCGTCCTTGCCATCCTCGCCCTTGCCGTCGCCCGGCTTGCCGCCCTTGCAGGCCGCCAGCGCCAGCATCATGGCCAGCAGGCCCAGGCGCGCGATGGGGAGGAAATGGCCGGTGCGGGGGGCGGCGGCCTGGGTGGTGTCGTGCATGGAGAGGAGCCTGTCTGGTGTTGTAGTCAAGTATCTCACCTATCACCAGCACCTTGGCATGCGCCGAAGGTCATGGTCTGGCGATCGCGCGCATGATCGTCGATGCGCATGCCGCGAATATGAAGCGGCCGGCTCCCTCGCTATACTTGCCCGATGCATGCCGCTTGCACGGCATCCAACCCGCTCCTCGAATCCGGAACCGCCACATGATGCGACCGTTGTCGATCGCCGCCAGCCTTGCCTTGGTGCTCGTCGCCTCTGCCGTTACCGCGCAGAATGCCGCCACCCCGCCCGCCGCCAGCGATCCCGCTGCCGTTGCTGCCCCGGCAGCCGAAATGGCCCCGGCCGCCGCACCCGCGGCCGCGCTGGCCGGCGACGCCACCCGCGGCAAGGGCCTGACCTACACCTGTCGCGGCTGCCATGGCGTGACCGGTTACAAGAATGCGTACCCGAGCTACCACGTGCCCAAGCTGGGTGGCCAGTCCGACGTCTACCTGCGCAACGCACTGATGGAATACCGCGGCGCCAAGCGCAAGCACCCGACCATGCAGGCGCAGGCGGAGAGCTTCTCCGAGCAGGACATCGCCGACATCGCCGCCTACCTGTCCAGCATCAAGTGAGCCGCGCCATGACCAAGACCTCCATGACCCTGCTCGCCGTTGCCTGCGCACTTGCCCTGTCCGCCTGTGGCGGGTCGGAGAAGGCGGCCGAAGGCGAACACGCCGCCACCGAAACCGCCCATGCGTCGTCCTCCGCCGGGATGCCGAACGGCCACATCGAGGCCGGCAAGGCGCTGGCCTCGAAGAAGGGCGCGACCGGCCAGGCCTGCGTGGACTGCCACGGCGCCGACGGCAACAGCCCGATCGATGCGACCTACCCGAAGCTGGGCGGCCAGTACGCCGACTACATCGAACACGCCCTGCAGGCCTACCGCTCGGGCGACCGCGGCGGCAGCACCACCACCGACCTGATGGGCAGCCAGGCGAAGGAATTGACCGACCAGCAGATCGCCGACCTGGCGGCCTACTACGGCAGCGTCACCGGCCAATTGCGCGACCTGCACAACGCCGAATAAGCGTTCAGCGCATCGTGCCGAACCGAAGGGGCCGCAAGGCCCCTTTCGTTTGCGCGCGAGATGCCGCCGGGCGAAAAAGAAAGACCCGGTCTCGCGGGCTTTGCGCCTGGAGGGGACCGGGTCCGGTATGCCGAAGCGATTTTCCGGGGAGCCTTGCGCAACCCGAAGTTTTTCTTCGACGGGCACAGGCTACGCTCGCGAATGTTAGGAATCGGCTAAGCGTTCCCCGTTCAGGATGCCGTTCGTCGGAACGGCCACCAACCGCGACCGCTCTGGGCGTAGCGATCGGCGGCGCGCTCGAAGCGGTTGCGCACGCTCACCCCGCCGAACGCCAGGTACAGCGGCAGGAACAGCGGGCCCAGCACCATGTATTGGTACACATGCGCGCGTTCGTGGTCGCCGATGCGGATTGGCGCTTCCTTGCCCAGCCCGGCCTGGTGCGCATAGGTCAGGCACAGCGAATCGAGGGTATCGCCGGTGTGCAGGATCACGTTGCCCAGCGTCAGCGCCCCGCCCTTGCCCCAGGGCACGCGATGGAACACCAGGGCGAGATCCTGGCCGCGCCAATGCCAATGCGCGCCGCGGGCGAGCGATGCAGCACCTGCCAACAGCCCGAGCACCGTGTTCGGCGATGTCCACGTCGCGCCCAGCACCTGCAGGCAACGCAGCAGCCACCGCGGCATGTCGCCCATGTCGTTCAACGCGAGCGCTTGGCCAGCCACTCGTGGATGGTCTGCGGCACTTCCTTCTGCGCACGACCGGAGACGTAGATGCCGATATGGCCGCCCTTGAACGACAACTCGGTGTAGTCGCGCGTCCCGGCCAGGTCCCTGAGCGCGCGCGAGGCATCCGGCGGCACCAGGTGGTCCTGTTCGGCGAAGATGTTGAGGATCGGCATCTCGACAAGCCCCAGGTGCACCTCGCGGCCGCCGACCTGCGCGCCGCCCTTGACGAAGCGGTTTTCCTGGAAGAACTGGGTATTGAATTCGCGGAAGGCCTCACCGGCCTGGTCGGGCGAATCGAAGATCCACTTCTCCATGCGCAGGAAATCTTCCA
>ERZ795044.316-NODE-316-length-44850-cov-8.652841_pt1 | contig 44850 bp, 28 predicted proteins | sample MGYA00375128_ERZ795044 | MGnify/ENA primary metagenome ERZ795044 (study PRJEB30173, sample SAMN05720213) | anaerobic digester metagenome | isolation source: active sludge of municipal wastewater-treating anaerobic digesters | place: USA | collected 2014-12-22 ...
CCTCGACCCCGGCTGCGGTCCGTTCTGTCTCCCCGCCCAGGAGACGGTCGTGTGGAAGGGGGGGACCCGCATCACGCTCCCCCCCGGCGGCACCCCGCTCTACCTCAACAATCAGGGGGTCATCGCCGGACAGGCTGGGACACACGCGGCACGCTGGGTCCCGACTGCCACCGGCTACACCTTCCAGGACCTTGGCCTCTTCCCCGGGACGTCCGATGCCTCCGTGGGCGGCATCGACGACCAGGGGCGCATCGTCGGATGGGCGACGCTGGGCGGGGCGATCCCGTCGATCGCCCTCCCCTTCATGTGGTCGCAGGGGACCGGCATGGTCGACCTCAAGCTGCTCGGCTACCCTAACGAGCGCCCCGCCGCCATCAGTCCTGGGGGCCAGGTCGTGACCTGGGGCTATTCCTATCAGCTCGGTACGCCGGCCAGCGCCGTGGCGATGCCCCCGCTGCCGAGGGGCTTCGTGGGTGCCGGCTCCAACGGGAGCGCGATCAACGACAACGGCGACCAGGCGCACTTCCTCGTCTCCACGGTTTCGCAGAGCCTCGTCTATCCGTTCCGGCTGTCGCGCGGCGGCACGTGGCAGCAGATCTCGTCGTTCGGCACCGGCCGCCTGACGAGTTCCGGAATGGGATCGATCAACGCCTCGCAGGACATCACGTTCACGGCGCAGAGCAGTGCCTTCATCGCCGCCGGACCCGCCGGTGTCGGCCAGCCACTCGGGACCTTCCTGTCGCCCGCCTATCCGGGCGCCATGCTGAGCAGCGCGGGGGCGATGAACAACGCGGGGCAGATCCTGGCCTCGGTCTACATCGGGCGCAGCCCGCGCCTCGTGAAGATGGTCCCGACGACGCCGTGCGTGGGGAACTGCCTCGTCGTGAGTTCCTTCGTGATGGTGGGGCGCTTCGTGCAGGATCCGCAGTTCCCGGGCTCCTGCTTTGCCGGCGGAAAGATGTACAACACCACCACGACGACGCTCACCGTCACCGATGAAGCCGGGAGACCGATGGCCAATGCGGTGGTGCGCGGTCGCTACATGGACGACTACTGGACCGACCAGCCCGTGAGCGGGACCACCAACGCCAACGGCGTGGTCGCCGTCACGCACAAGGGGCTGTGCGGCGTCGGGGCCATCGCCTTCCTCGTCGACGGCGTGACCCTCGGCACGCGCACGCTCGATCGCACGCGCGGCACGCTGGCCAACTCCGTCATCCCCAGCGTGGGGCCGCCGCCTAACCAGCCCCCGGTGGCGCGTTTCACCTACAGCTGCAACAACGGCACGCGCGCCTGCAGCTTCAACGGCACCACCTCCAGCGACGACGTCGGCGTCACCTCGTATCGCTGGACCTTCGGCGACGGCACCACGGCCACCGGGGCGTCGCCCTCGCACACGTACCCGGCGCTGGGGACGTACAACGTCACGCTGACCGTCACCGACGGGGCGGGGCTCACCAACGCCACCACCAAGGCGATCACCCTGAGCAGCGCGACCAACCTGGCGCCGATCGCTGCGTGGAGCGCCACCTGCCTCCCGGCGCCGGCGCACAAGTGCACCTTCGATGGCCGCGCCTCCATGGACCCGGACGGCACCATCGCGTCGTACCGTTGGACGCGCGCGAATGGCCAGCCGATGTCCACCCTCCCGGTGGTCACCATCTCGTTCGAGGTCGGGGGGACGCGGAACTTCACCCTCACCGTGACCGACAACAAGGGTAAGTCCGCTTCGCTCACGAAGTCGGTCGTGGTCCCCTAGCGTGGCGCAGCAGGCACACGCCAAAGCCGCCGGGTCCCGAGGGGATCCGGCGGCTTTGACTTCGCGGCGCGGCTACCTCGCGCGGTGGGGCATCGCGTCGACGGCGCGCACGGCGGCGCCGTCGCCGCTGCTTCCTCGCGCCCGCCCTATTTCTGGGGCGCCATCGTCACCCCGTGCGGCGCCAGCGCCCGGCTCATCGACTCGGCCCTGGCCAGCACCGCGCGCGCCTGCGCCATCGCCCCGTTGAGCTCCGTGCGGGCGTTGCTCACCTGGCGCATCGTCCCCGCGGTCGGGACCTCCCAGATCCCGAGGATCGCCCCCTTGAGCGTCCCGACCCTCCCGAGGACGTTGGCCGCCGCTGCAGCGGCCGCCGCGGCACCACCACCCCCGCCGCCAAAACCGCCGCCCGCCGTCGCCGGCACGCCGAATCGAGCACGCACAGAATCGAACTGCGCGCGGAAGCTGGCCCACTCGCTCTTCACGTTGGCGGGCGCGGCACTCGAGTCGACCTTTGGGGCCACGCGCAGCACCTCATCGTAGAGCGTCGCGAGCGGCCGGGCGGCGTCGGTCCCGGTGCGATGCAGTGCGTGCAGGTCGGCGGCCACGGCGTTGTAGCGCGCGCGGTCACCACCCGTCAGCTGCACCGACGGGTCCATCACCAGCCGCAACGCCTTGCTCGAGAGCACCTTGCCGTCGGCCACCAGCGAGACGGTGTACGTCCCCGGGACCACGAGCGGCCCCTGGTTGTTGCCGCCACCACCGAAGAAGCCCCCACCGCCACCACCACCGCCGCCCACCGCGCCGCTATCCGGCGGCGGGCACGGGCTCTCGGCCTTGTAGCCCACCGGCGGGAGCTGCTGCGGCACGCCGGGCACGGCGCGCGCGCCCCCCTGCGCGCCGGGGCCTCCCGGTCCGCCTGGGCCTCCGGCGCCAGGGCCGCGCCTCACGGGGAGCGGGGTGATCGGCTCGGGGCGCTGGTCCCAGCACATCGTCTGGATCCCCGCCTTGTTGCGGCTGGCGGGAATGGCCAGCTCGCGCACCACGCGACCGCCGGCGTCGGCGATGCGCAGCTTGCCGTTGGTAAGCGGCGCGCGCAGGTACATCGGGATCACCGCCTCGGACGGCGGATTCTCGCCGGTGAAGAACTGGTGCCCCCAGAACTCGTCGTTGCGGTCGTCCTTGTACTTCCACTGCAACGTGAAGCCCGGGGTGATGAGCGTCGCGTCGGCCTCCTTGACCGCCGTGTACTCCTGGATGGGCTCGAGATGATCGAGGATCCAGAGCGCGCGCCCGTGCGTGGCCACCAGCAGGGCGTTGTCACGCGGATGGATCGTGAGTTCGTCGACGCGCACCGTAGGGAGGTTGCCGCGCAGGCGACGCCAGCTCCCGCCGCGATCGAGCGAGACGAAGATCCCCGTCTCGGTTCCGATGTACAGCACGTCGCGGTTGCGCGTGTCCTCGGTCAGGGTGCGCACGTTCTCGCCGCGCAGCCCGCTCACGATCGAGCGGAACGTCGCGCCGAAGTCGGTGCTCACCCAGAGGTACGGCTCGTAGTCGTTCAACCGGTGGTTGTCGACGGTGACGTAGACGGTCGCGGCGTCGAAGCGCGACGGCGCCACCTTCGACACGAAGGCGTGCCCCGCCGGGAAGCCCGGGAGGTTCTTCGTGATGTCCTGCCACGTGCGCCCGTTGTCGCGCGTCACGCTCACCGTGCCGTCGTCGCTCCCCGCATAGAACACCCCCGCCTGCCGCGGCGACTCGGCGAGCGCCACGATCGTCGGCCACGCCGAGATGCCGTCGTTGCGGGCGATGGTGATCTCGCTCCCCTTGAGCCCCATCGTCACCAGCGAGTCGCGGCTGGCGTTCTTCGTGAGGTCGGGGCTGATCGCCTCCCACGAGTCGCCGCGGTCGCGCGAGCGGAACACGCGGTTGCCCGCCGCCAGCAGCGCGCCGGGATCGTTAGGTGACTGCATCAACGGCGTATCCCAGTGGAAGCGATACGTCTCCCCCTTGGTGGCGTTCACCACGTTGAACGGCGTGGGGCGGATGCTCCGGGACTCACCGGTCACCTTGTTGCGCCGGATGATGTTCCCGTCCTGCGACTCGGTGTAGATGATCTTCGGGTCGCGAATGTCCGGGATGGCCACGAAGCCGTCGCCGCCGAGGATCTGGAACCAATCGTGGTTCATGATCCCGCGTCCCAGTCGCGCGGCGCTGGGGCCGCACCAGTTGTAGTTGTCCTGCATCCCGCCGCAGATGTTGTACGGGATCTCCATGTCGTAGCCGACATGATAGAAGAGCCCGACCGGGAGGTTGGGGATGAAGGTCCACGTGCGGCTCATGTCGTACGACACGGCGAGCCCGCCGTCGTTACCGGTGAGGATGTGGTTGGGGTTGGCCGGGTTGATCCAGATCGCGTGCACGTCGTCGTGCGTGACCAGCGCGGCATCGGTCTCGAAGGTGCGCGCGCCGTCGACGGACATGTGCAGGCCGACACCGCCCAGGTAGACCCGCTCCGGCGACGTCGGGTCGATGCGAAGTTGCGAGAAGTACATCGGGCGCGGGTTGGTCGCGCTCATCTTGCGCCAGGTCTCTCCGCCGTCATCGGACCGATAGACCCCGGTCGGCGTCGCCGCCGCCCCTCGTCCGCCGGCTGCTCCGCCTGGCGCTCCGCCAGCTGCAGGCGCGCCCCCGCCCGGGCCACCGGCGCCCGGCCCTTCGATCATCGTGTACACGATCCGCGAGCTCTGCCGGTAGATGTCGACCGCGATGCGGCCGAGCGGTCCGGCGGGGAGCCCATTTCCGGCGAGCTTCTTCCAGGTGTCGCCACCATCGGTCGAGCGCCAGAGCGCGCTCCCGGGACCGCCGCCGTTCATGCAGCAGGCCGTGCGACGCCGCTGGTACGACGACGCGTACATCACGTTAGGCTCGGAGAGCGAGACGGCGAGGTCGTTGGCCCCGGTGTCCTCGTCGAGCACGAGCACCTGCTTCCACGTCTTGCCACCGTCGGTGGTCTTGTAGATCCCGCGCTCTCCGCCGGGGCCAAAGAGCGGCCCGGTCGCCGCCACCAGCACCACGTCGTTGTTGGTGGGATGGATGACGATGCGGTTGATGTGCCGGGACTGCGGGAGCCCCATGAAGGTGAAGGTCTTCCCGCCATCTATCGACTTGTAGACCCCGCCCCCCCACGACGTGCTCTGGCGATTGTTCGATTCCCCCGTCCCGACCCACACGAGGTCGGGGTTGATCTGCGAGACCGCGACGTCACCAATGGCGATGAGCCCCTGGTCCTGGAAGAGCGGCTCGAAGGTCGCGCCATTGCTGGTCGTCTTCCACACGCCGCCGTGGGCCGTCCCCACGTAGTAGAGCGCGGGGTTGGCCTCGTACACCGCAACGTCGGCGATGCGGCCCGACATCGTGGCCGGCCCGATGGAGCGGAAGTGGAGGCGGTCGAACTCCTCGGCGACCCCCTGCCCCGGCGACTGCGCCGACGCATCGGGCGCCACCGCCGCGAGCAAGAACAGGGAGAGGACAACGGGGCGTGCGCGGGGCATGGAGAGCTCCAGACGAGAGGCGGGAGACGGGGGGATCGGCGTCGCGAGCGTTGACTCTCACGTGCCAGATCGCTCTACGCGCGATCGTGCCGAGACGCTGCCTCCCTACACTGGCAAGCACCAGCACCTCGCCGCGCCGCTTCCCTCGTTCCGTCCCCACCCACCGCCTGGGGTCTACCGCTTCGGGTGCGCCTTGAAGAAGTCCCAGATCACGTCCGTCGCGTCGAGCGCGTGGCCGGGATCGTCCCCGCGCCGCGAACCGCGGCGCCCGCCGGGCCAGGCGTGCCCACCCTCCGGGATGGCGTAGCGCGCCACCCCCACCGGTGACGGACAGTCGTACTGCCAGAGCGTGTAACCACCACCGTCCGATTCGCGCGGCGTCGGATTGCACCTGCCGGCAGACGCCCAGAAGCTCCCCTGCTCCACCGCCGGCCGGGTCGGCGTTCCGTCCCACGCACGCGCGCCAAGCCCCCCGGACTTGCCCCCGTCGTACGGGACCGACTCGTCGCGCATGCCGTTGATGATGATCGCCGAGACCGGAGCACGCGGCGAGGCTTCATCACCAAAGACCGCCCCGACCACCGGCGCAATCGCCGCCACGCGATCGGCCAGCCCGACCCCCACGCGGTGTGACATCATCCCCCCGTTCGACATCCCGGTGACGTAGATCCGGTCGGGGTCGATGCGATGATCGCGTTGCACCTGGTCGATGAGCGCGCCAATGAACCCGACGTCGTCCACCTTGTTCTGCATCGCGTAACCGCAGCAGTGCCCAGCGTTCCAGGTGAACATCGGCGCGCGCCCGCCCCCCGTCCCGTCGGGATAGGCGACGATGAACCCCTCGCGATCGGCCTTGGGCGAGAAGCCGGACATCGACTCGGCGTTGTCGGCGTTGCCACCGCCGCCATGCAGCATGATCACCAACGGCACGGGCGCGTTCTCCTGCCGCACGCGCTCGGGGACGTGGAGCGTGTAGCTTCGCGTGCGACCGCCGTGCTGCAGCGTCAGGCGGTTCTGTGCGCCGCGCTGCCCCGACGAGCGGCCGAGGATTGCACGATCACGCCGACGGCGAAGCTGCGCGTCGGCCTCCTCGAGCGGCACGAGCACCGCGAGGAGCACGAGAATGGGAACGACGAAGCGCATCATGCCCGTTCGACGGCGGCCGCAGCCGCCTCGTTAACGCCGTCACCCGCAGCGCACCGTCCGCGGTACCCAGATGGCCCGGAAGCGACCCTTGATCATCCCCGCCTTCGGAAACACGAGCTGGACCGTCCCTGTCACCGTCTTCGCCGCATCGACCGCCTCGATCACGACCGTCCCGCTGCGTGCGAGCTCACCCGAATCGGGCGACGCCATGTACGACGCGACGCCGACCTCCGGGCCGAGCGTCCAGCGACTCGTGAGGCTCGAAAGGCCCTGGTAGATCGTCACGTTCGCGCGCGGGACGGTGGCCGGATTGCCGCTGGCGGCGAGCGTGATCTCCACCGCCGGGCCGTCGACCGGGCTGCACGACGGCGACGCGGTGGAGAACGGGAGGTTGGAGATCGGCTCAGTGATCGTCGTCTGCGGGCAGGCGACAAGCAGCGCGGCCGCCATCAGGACGGCCAACGAACGAGACGCGCGGCGCCGCGAATCGACGTGGGCGGTCATCATCGGAATCCTAACGAGCCCCTGCGGGTTGGGTGAGGTGGCGCGGTCGCTTGAAGAGGCAGCTGTAGTAGTACGAACCCGACCGGTCCATCAGCTGGCATTCCACCGCTTCCCAGCCCTGGCCCCCGAGCAGGTTGAGGACGGCCGAGTTCCAACGCTCCTCCGCCGCGTACTTCTCGGGCACCTCGACAGGAGCGGCGCCGAGGGCAGTGCCGAGTGCGGTGAGGAACTCGGGGAGCTTGGAGTGTTCGATCATCTTGCCGTCTGGGCCGACCCAGCGCTTGGCGGCACCGTAGTGGTGGGCAAAGGTCCCGTACTCCCACGTGACGTTCCGATGCGGAGTCCGCTCCGCGTCCTGCGCGGAGAGTAGTCGAGGGACGAGACAGACGAAGGCGAGGGAGAGCGCGAGCGCACGCATGATCGACGACGAAGAGGGACTCCCCAGGGCGCGTGATGAGTGCGGCGCAGGGGCTGAGCGATAGGACTCCGACTTGGGGGGAGAAGTTCCGCGCGTCGGCGTGCAAAACGCCGACGTTTGCTCGTGCCGCCACACCGCCCGCCGCGGCATCACATCACTGCACGCACGGCGCATTCGGGTTCCGGCGCGGCACATCCACCAGCGGGCGATGATCCAGGTTGGCCACTGCCTCCACGACGGCCTTCGCGAAGTGCCCCACGCGCACCATCAGGTCGAAGTCGGCATACTGCGCCTCATCCGTCACCTGGTGATAGTCGGCGTGCTCGCCGCGTGAAATCACCGCTGCGGGAATGTCGTAGCGCGCGTAGCTGTAGTGATCGGCACGGCAGTAGTACTGCAGTGGATGCCCGGGCTGGTCGTACGTGAGGTTGAAGGTGAAGGGGAGCGGCTGCCTGGCGTTGGCGGCGTCGATGAGCGCCCCGTACTCCCTCGACAGTCGGCGTGAGCCGATGAGTTCCAGGTAGGTCGGACTCCCTTCGGCCAGGTCGGTGGCGTTGCCGCGGGCGACCATGTCCATGTCGAACTCGCTCACGATCGAGTCGCGGGGAACGGTGGGATGGTCGGTGAACCAGCGGCTCCCCAGCAACCCTTCCTCCTCGGCGGCGTGCGAGACAAACAGCACAGAGCGGGCGGGGCGCACGCGCGCCGAGGCCAGCGCTTCCGCGATCTCCAGCATCACGACCGTCCCGCTACCATCGTCGTCGGCGCCGTTGCGAATGGAGTCGAGGCGGGGCGGCCGCAGGCGGCGCAGGCTGTCGAGTGTCGCGCGGATGCTCGCCCACTCGGCGGCCGTCGGCTCGCGGGCCGGCGAGTCGGCGCCCAGCGGGCGCGTGACACGCTGCAAGGCCCGAAGCGAGTCGTGGTCGACCGGTGCCGAGTCGAAGCCGACGTGATCGTTGTGCGAGGTGAGCGAGACGTAGGTGCCCGCCCGCCGGGGATCTCGCCCGGGGAGCACCGCGACGACGTTGCGTGCGGCGTAGGGGAGCGGCTGGTACGACACCGTCCCCGCGCCGTGCATCACCTCGCCTAACGTCCCAGGTGCGGTGCCGGCGAGCGGGCGTCCGAGGAATCGTTCGGCCGCGGCCGTCGTGATGAACAGCCGCCCCGGCGCGCTCGCGGTGCGCGTGGTGTCGATGGTGACCCGCCCGGCCTGCTGCGACGCCGCGAGTTCGGGGGGGAAGCTCTCGAGGATGGGAACGGCCACTGTCACCGCCTCCTGGAAGCGGCGCGTCTGGTTGAGCAGGAAGGTGGTGCGAAACGTTGCGCCTGGCGGAGCCGACAGGACGACCACCCGGTCGCGGGCACTATCGGCCGAGATCCAGCTGCTCGAGTCGTCGAGCGCCCCGCCGTAGACCACGCGCTTGCCATCGAGCGGGCGCGGGATGGAGCGTACGAGGGCCACGATGACGTCGCGTCCCATCTGGAGTGTGGCCGCTCCCGCCATCAGCTGCGACGCGGAATCGGCCCGGAGCCGGAAGAACGGGACCGTCTGGAAGTAGGTCCCGTCGTCACCCGCCGGACGCAGGCCAAGGCGCTTGAACTCGCGGGCGATGTATTCGGCCGACTGGTAGTTCCCCCTGCTGCCGGTGGCGCGCCCCCCCATCGAGTCATCGGCGACGAGGAAGAGCCGCCTCCGCAGATCTGCCGCGGTGATCGCCGCTCCGGTCGTCTGTGCGTCGACGAGCGCCGGGAGGCAGAGCGCGGCGACGAGGAGCAGTGCGCGGCCGCGCGAGCCGCGGTGCCTGGTGGTGCTCGAGCGCGGTGGGATCATCACGGTGCGGAGGGAGAGAGGCGCATGGATGGCGACCGGTCCCTTCGGCTGCCTCGGTGTAGGGACGAGTACGGCGCCGGACGTGACAAGCCGTGGCGCGGCGTGGATCCGGAGAAGGCGCCGATCGCGCGGGAACCTATCGCAAACCGCCGCGCGGCGCGACTTTCGGTCGCATGGGACCAGCGTCGCCTGATCCGCAACCTCCGTTCGTACCGCACACGATCCCGGTGGTCGTGCTCTCGGCGAGCCGTCTCGCCGAGTCTGCGGCGTTCTACTCGCGCGTATTCGGGTGGGACGTGCGCGCGGTCTCGGACGAGATTTCGGTGGTCTTGGCGCCGGCCGGCCCGACGATGGTCCTGCGGCGGTACGGCCCGGGCGGGGGACCGGCCGTGATCCCGTTCATCCAGGTCGACGACGCGGAGGAGGCGTTGGGGCGCGTAATCGCCGCGGGGGCGACGGTCGACCGCCTGCCGTATGAGGTCCCGATGGCGGGACGCATCACGCGGTTTGCCGACCCGTCGGGGACCGTCTACGGCCTAACGAGCGCCAATCCCCCGGGGGCCAACCCGCCCGTCCCGATGCCGATGGGAGCCAATCCGCGCCCGATGGCGGGGACGGTCTGCCACGTGGAGCTGTACTCCCGCGACTTGTCGGCGACGGCGCACTTCTTCCACGAGCAGTTCGGGTGGGAAGTGACCCCGACGACGCCGCAGTACACGGCGTTCAATCCCAACGTCGGCATCTCGGGGATCTGGCAATCGCACACCCCGGTGCCCAGCGCGCTCCCCTACATTTACGTTGCCGACGTGAACGCCACGCTTGCCGCGATCGACGCCGCCAACGGGAGGCACCACGGACACGCCGTGGCCGTCCCGGGCATGGCGACCTTCGGCTACTTCACCGATCCCTCGGGGACGGCGATGGGGTTGATGGGCGGGTGAGCCAGGCAGGCGAGCCGGGCGGGTCGTTACGGTTCGTCACGGAACCGATGAGATGCGGGCGCGGAGAAAGGCGGTATCTTGTCGGCGCGGGGCACGACCGTCCCCGTCCCCCTCACCAAGGAGCCACATGGACACCCGTGTCTTCGTCTTGGCCGCCGCCCTTGCGGTGGCAGCCCCCGTCGCCCTCAGGGCGCAAGCCGCGCCTACCGCACCCAGCTGGATGGGCGAGATGCACCGCGACGTCAACGGCGCGCAGAAGAAGATGATCGACCTCGCCAAGGCGATCCCCGAAGCCGCGTACGACTGGCGCCCCAGCGCCGGGACTCGCTCCGTGCGCGAGGTGTTCCTGCACGTCGCGTCGGACAACTACTTCATCCCGATCGGGATGGGAAAGCCGGCCCCGGAGGCGAGCGGGATCACGAGCGACATGAAGTCGGTGGGTGCGTACGAGAAGCGCAACCTGAGCAAGGACCAGATCGTCGCCGAGCTCGAAGCCTCGTATAAGCACCTGCACCAGGGGATGGCGCTCACGACCGACGCCAACGCCTCGGAGTCGATCAAGTTCTTCGGGCAGGACTGGACGCGGATGCGCGCGATGACGCTGACGGTGACGCACCTGCACGAGCACCTCGGGCAGGCGATCGCTTATGCCCGCAGCAACAACGTCGTGCCGCCCTGGAGCCAGTAGTCGACGGTCGTGTTGTCGTGAAACGCCCCCCTCGGCACCGCCGAGGGGGGCGTTTCCGTTCCACCCCCGGTTGCGGTCGGCGCTGCAGTCGGCGATCGCTGGCAGCGTGCGGCGATCCCCGCTCCCCGGCTTTTGGTGTGCCATGCGGCATCCGCCGGTCTCGCGCGAATTGGCCCCATCCGCCCGGAGGATCTGGAGCTGTTGACGGGCCAGCGGCGATGGCATCATGCGCTCGCACCCCATGAAGACCATCGCCTTCAGCTGTGCGTCGCGCACCTCCGGGCTCGCGACGCACTCGGGAGTCCCTGCATGTCCCGGCGCGCCTGTCCACGTCGTCTCGCTTCGTTGCACCTGTCGGCAGCTCGCGCCACCGCCCTGGTCGTCTCGCTGGTGTCGTCCGGCGCATGGGCGTGCCGCGCGCCGTCACCCATCGCCCCCGTCGTCAGCGGGGCGATCGACGTGCACCACGTCGCCCTCGCCCTGCGCTTCGACATCGCTGAGCGGCAGGCCGCCGGCACCGCCACGCTCACGCTCTCGCCCACGCGCGACGTCGAACGCATCACGCTCGACGGCGTGCAGCTGACGATCGAGGGCGTTCGCCTGGCCAACGGCACGCCGCTGGCGTTCACGTACGACCGGGCGGCCCACGACGACGCGCTGGCGATCACGCTCGACCGCCGTTACGCGCGCGACGAGTCGCTGACGGTCGCGATCGCCTATCGCACCACGTGGGTCAACGACTCCGACCCCAACAACCTGGGCGGGAGCGACGGGAAGGGGGTGCGCTTCTTTTCGCCGACGACCACGGAACCCCGGAAGCGGCCGCAGCTCTGGTCGATGGGGATGCCCGAGGGCAACCGCTACTGGTTCCCGGCGAACGACTCACCCGACGATCACCACACAACCGACTTCTCGGCGATCGTCGCGGCACCCCTGATGGTGATCGCCACCGGCGTTCAGGAATCGACCACGAACAACGCCGACGGGACCCGGACCTTTCGCTGGCGCAGCACCACCCCGCACGCCAACCACCTCACGTCGTTCGTTATCGGCGAGTTCGTGGACGTGCCGCAGGAGGCCGACGGCGTGCCGCTGCACAGCTTTGGCTACCCCGATGAAGTCGATGCCGTCAGGGCCAGCGTCGTGCGCCTCCCCGACATGATGCGCTACTTCGTGCAGCTCACCGGCGCCCGCTACCCGTATCCGCGCTATTCGCAGGTCTTCGTGCAGGACCTCGGCTGGGGACACGGCAACGTCATGGCGTCGACGCTGACGGAGAACATGGTCGACGACGCGCCAACGCACGCCGACTACTTCTACCTGTGGGACGGGCTCGAGGCCGAGGCGCTGGCGCATCAGTGGTTTGGCGCGTGGATCACGCCACGCGACTGGCGGCACGCGTGGCTCGCGCGCGCCTTTGCTCACTATCTCGACGCGCTCTACTCGGAGCATCGCAATGGACGCAGCGAGTTTCTCCTCTGGAATCGACAGGGCGACCAGTGGACCTACTTCGCCGACTGGACGAACGGCGCGCGCTACACGGTGGTCCCAGCCGTCGGCGCCGACAGCGCCGCCGCCGAGGCGATGGGCAATGCCCCGTCCGTGCGCGGCGCCATGGTGCTGCACATGCTGCGCAAGGAACTGGGCGAGGCGCAGTGGCAGCTGCTGGTGCGTCGCTTCGTCGCGACGCACGGCGGCACATCGGTGACTACGGATGACCTGCAGCAGGCGGTCGAAGCGGTGCATGGCACCTCGATGCAGTGGTTCTTCGACCAATGGGTCTACGGCGCGGGCCACCCGGTCTTCGACGTCACGCAGCGCTACGACGCCAGCGCGCAGCGACTCACCCTCACCGTCAAGCAGGTGCAACGCCCCGATTCGGGCAGCGGCCGTCCGGCGCCCCTCTTCCAGGGAAACGTGGACGTGGCGATCGACGGGACCGTGCGCACCGTGCGCCTCGCCGCCCAGGGCGAGAACGTCTTCTCCTTCTCGCTGCCGGCTCGACCGCGCCTCGTGCACTTCGATGTGGAGGGGAGCTGGATCAAGGAGATGACCTTCGAGAAGTCGCTCGACGACCTGCTCTACCAGCTGGAGCACGACCGCGACGTCGTGGCGCAGCGATGGGCCATCACGCAGCTCGTCGCGCACTCTCGCGATACGACGACCTCGTCTGACGCGCGCCCCCGCATTCGCGCCGCCCTGCGCCAGGTCGTGCTCGGTCCCGCCCATTGGAGGCTTCGCCTCACCGCCCTCGCCCAGCTGCAAGCGCTGCTGACGCCACCCGACGCACGCGTGCCGCTCGTCCTCGACGACTCCACCGCGGACATGCTGCGCGCGGTGGTCGCGCGCGACAGCGCCTGGGTGCGCGCCCAGGCGTACGGCTTCATGGGGGCGACGCGCGACACGGCCTGGGTCCCAACCTATCTGGCCGCCCTCTCCGCCAGGAGCCATGTCGAGAGCTTCGCCGCCGCCACCGCGCTCGGCGCCAGCCGGAGCGCGCACGCGTACGATGCGCTCGTGGCCATGATCGGTGTACCATCCTGGAAGGGTGAGAACCGGCTCAGCGCGCTCGCGGGGCTCAAGGCGCTCGGCGATCCACGCGCCGTGAAGCCGGCCGTCGCGGCGCTCGCCGATTCCACCTCACCGCGGTGGACACTCGCCATCGCGCGATGGGATTTCCGCATCGCCGCCGCCGAGCTGCTCGCCTCGCTCGGACGGGGAGCGGACGGATATTCCATCGTGAACGCCCGGTTCGAACGCTCCCTTGCCGAAGGCGACGTGAACGACATGTTCAGCAACATGCTCCTGCTGTCCACGCTTGGTGACGCACGGGCGGGCCGCGCGATCGCCGCGCTCAGGGCACGCTTTTCCTCCGACAGCAACGCCTTGGCCGCAGTCTCCTTTTACGAGCGGACGCTCACGTCCGCAGCAGGTGCGCGATGACTCACACGCTGCGCGCGGCGCTGGCCGTGCTCCTGGTCCCGCTGGTCGGTTGCCACTCCAGCACGTCGCTCGACGAGGCGCTGCGCGAATCGGCGTTCGTTCGGAGCATCAGCTCGAGCGCCACGCTCGTCTCCGCGCCGATGACACTCCGCGCCGGCATTCCCTTCGACCTCGTCCTGCGCACCTACCCTGCCGACGGGTGCAGCGTCGTCGACCGCACCGAGCTCACGCGGAACTCGAAGGGCGAGTTCGTGATCACCCCGTACAATCGATCCGTCCTGCCGCCCAGCGGCAGCTGCGGGGTCGCCCGCCCGACCCTCGCGCACACGGTTCGGCTCACCTATGCGACCGCTGGTCGCAAGCGCCTGATCGTGCGCGGGCGCGACTTCGACAGCAAGGCGGCGGTTCAGGTGGAGGTCACGCTCGTCGTCGAGCCGTAGGGGCGCTGCCTCGCGGCTGTATCGCGGCGATGCAGTGCTGATTCGCCGCGGACCGGCGAGCGCGCGCCGCCGCCATGGAATTGTGGGCGTAAACGATTGCCCGCGAACGTCTTGCAATCAGGCAAGTGAACGGACCACGGCTTGCACCGTGCTCGACGCACAGTGTGCGTCACCCGTCCGGCTCCCCCTCTTCCACGCGGCCCCATCATGTCGATCCCTTCCCGCCTTCGCGTCGCCTCGGCGTCGCTCGCCCTCGTCGTCCTGGGCGCCTGCTCCGCCGACTCCCCGACCGCTCCCGCATCACCCGCCACGCTGGTGACGGGTCCGTCGCGACTCTTCGAGGTCGACTCGGGTTCGTTCCGGATCCTCGCCGACTACATGCAGGGGAACAACCACATCATGGAGTTCGAACTCGGCGCCGCGCTCCTCAACCAGAAGGAGTATCAGGGGTCGGTCTACATCCGTGTCTCCGTCCCGCCGGTGCCGGCCGCGACGGCCAGCAGCAGCCTGCCGTGCATCACGAGTTCGATCATGCGCACCGAAGTGCGCCCCGGTTGGACGGCGACGGTGAAGAAGCCGGGCGGCTGTGACAAGGACATCGTCGTCGACTTCAGCAACGCCGCCCGTCAGCGCGCCACGTTCAAGTGGACGTACATCTTCGGGTTGTCCAAGGTCGATCACGGCGCGGTGAAGTAGGGGCGTCAGCAGCAGGGCGAGGAGCGGGGCAGGCGCGGCACCTCTCCGGCGCCGTGCCCTCGCCCCGGACCTTTCGTCGGCGGGACGAACGAGCGACCTTCGCGGGCGTCCGCGATTCCTGCGCCCTCCTCGACCGCTCCGCCTCCATGCGTCTCACGCGCCGTCGCACCGCGCTGTTCGCCGCCCTCGCCTCCTTTTCGCTCGTCGCGGGCCCAGCGTCCCTTCCGCTTTCGGCGCAGCCCCCCGCTTCGGCCTCCGCATCGGGCGCCACGGGGCGCCTGGCCCCCGCCACGGCCGCGGCGATCGATTCCCTGTACCTCCAGATGTCGCACTTCGGTGAGCCGGGGTGCGCGGCAGGGGTCTACCAGAATGGGGCGATCACCTTCGCGCGCGGGTACGGCTTCGCCAACCTGACGCACGACGTCCCGATCACCCCGACCACGCGCTTCACCACCGGCTCGGTCTCCAAGCAGTTCACCGCAGCGAGCATCGCCCTGCTCGTGCGCGCGGGGCGCCTCTCGCTCGATGACGATGTGCGCAAGTACATCCCCGAGATGAACGCCTACCCCACGCCGGTGCGCGTCCGTCACCTGGTGCACCACACCAGTGGGCTGCGCGACTTCTGGGAGCTGGTGGGACTCGCCGGAGTGCGGTACGACGATGGCTACACCTCCGACGACATGCTGGCGATGGCCGCGCGACAGAAGGGGCTCAACTTTCCCCCGGGGAGCCAGTACCGCTACAGCAACACCGGCTACCTGGCCATGGCGGTGATCGTGCAGCGCATCACCGGGCAGTCGCTGCGCCGCTTTGCCGACTCGGCGATCTTCAAGCCGTTAGGCATGCGCGAGACGCTCTTCCTCGACGACCACAACGAAATCGTCCCGGGACGCGCGATGGCCTACTCGCCGCGCGGCACCGGGTGGCGGATCGATGTCTGGAACAACGACATCGTGGGACAGGGCGGCGTCGTCACCACGCTCGCCGACCTGCAGAAGTGGGACGAGAATTTCTACTCCGGCACGGTCGGGGGACGCGAGTTCCTCGAGCTGATGCACACCACTGAACCGCTCACCGGCGGCGCCGAGAATCGGTATGCGTTCGGGCTCACGGTGGGGACGTATCGCGGGCAGCGCCTGGTGGAGCACACCGGCTCCACCGGCGGCTACCGCGCGGCGCTCTTCCGCTTCCCCGAACTGCACACGTCGTTCGCCATGCTCTGCAACCGGAGCACGGCCAACACGACGGCGCTGGCGCTGCGCATGGCCGACGTGGTGCTGCGCGAGTCGTTAGGGGCCGCCACCGCGCGGGGGGCGACGGCTGGCGAGGAAGGGGGACGCCCGGCGGCGGCCGGCGCGGCGCGGCCGCAGGAACACGCTGCCATCATCGGACGCTACGCCAGCCCGGAGCTTGGCGGCGCGGTGTACGAGGTCGTCGCCGGCGAATCGGGGGCGTTGCAGCTGCGGCGCCCGCGCGCCGAGCCGGTGCCGCTCGTTCCACTCGAGGGGGCGCTCCGCTACAGCGCGGGGGGGATGCTGACCCTGGTCTTCGACAAGCCGGTGCGCGGCAAGGCACCGGGCTTCAGGCTCGACGCCAACCGCGTGAACGACATCCGCTTCGACCGCGCGTCACCGTAGCGGCGCCCCGGCCACCAGACACGATCGCTCAGCAGCCGCTCACATGATCGCTCGCGCCCCACACCCTTCCGCACATTCACGCCTGTTGGTCGGCGTCGTGCGCGCCCTCTGCTTCCTGCCCCTCGCCACGTCACTCGCGTGCGGACGAGCAGACGGGTTCGCCGACATCGCATTCTCCGACCGTGCGTACGACGACGCGGCGAACAGCGTGCGCGAGGCAACGCTCTCCCGCCGCATCGACGACCTGGCCGCCGACTCCATGTTGGGGCGCGCGCCGGGAACGCGTGGGGATACGCTGACGGTGGCATATCTCGAACGTGAAATGCGCGCGATCGGACTCACCCCTGGGGGGAGCGACGGCTACCGCCAAGCGGTGTCGCTCGCGCGGGTACGGGCCCAGGGGAGCGCGCGCTTCCATGCGGGCGGCCACCCCGTCGCCCTCGACAGTACGGCCGTCGTCTTTGCGGCGACGGCCGCGGGCGAGCACGTGGTGCGAGACGCCCCCATCGTCTTCGTGGGTTACGGCATCGTTGCACCTGAGTTCGGCTGGGACGACTACGGCGACATCGACCTGCGCGGCAAGGTGGCGCTGATCCTCGACGGCGAGCCGGCGATCGTGAGCGGCCGACGGTTCGGCACCCGCGCGGAGCAGAGCCCGCACGCCATGCCCTTCCTCAAGGGAGGGCACGCGCTGGCGCACGGCGCGAGCGCGGTGGTGCTCCTTCGCTCCGGCGACGACTCGGCCCACGCCCGGCGGCGCTTGCGCCTGCAGGACGAGGGAGTGATCGGCGAGGCCCTCGATCCCGCCCCGCAGGCCCCGATCTCCTTGCACCTGTCGACCATCGCCGCCGAGCGGCTGGCGCGCGCGAGCGGGACGACGCTCGCGGCGTGGCGTGCGATGGCCGAGGACTCCGCGGCGGCCCCGTCGGAGCTAGCGCTGCGTCTCGACGCCCGCGTGCAGACCGACGCCGCCCCGTTCGTCAGCTACAACATGATCGGGACGATTCCCGGGAGCGACGCGGCACGACGCGACGAGTGCGTGGTCTACCTCGCGCATTGGGACGCCTTCGGCATCGGCCCGGCGGTGCACGGCGACTCGATCTACAACGGCGCCCTCGACGATGCGGCCGGGGTGTCACAGATGCTGCTGATCGCGCAAGCCATGCGCGCCCTCCCGCGCGCACCGCGCCGCACGATGGTGTTCGTGGCCACCACGGCCGAGGAGCATGGAACGCGCGGGGCCAACGCGTACGCGGCCGCGCCCACGTGCGCGCTCGAGCGGACCGCCCTGGCCGTCGGCATGGACTGGCCGTGGACCTGGGGGGTGACCGACACGGTGGTGAGTAACGGCTACGGCTACTCCACCGTCGACTCGCTCGCGCGCGAGGTAGCCACGCGACACGGCAAGGCGTTGGTGGCGGGGCTTGGCGACTACTGGCTGGCCTCGGATCACGCCACGCTGGCGCTGCGCGGCGTCCCCGCCTGGTTTGGCGGACTCGATGGTGAGGTGCACGGCAAGCCGTCGGGATGGGCGGCCCAGCAGCTGGAAACGCAGGAGTCGCACGTTCCCTCGGATGAGCGCAAGTCGACCTGGGACCTGTCGGGGGCGCTGTTCGAGGTGCGCTTTCTCTTCGAGCTGGGGGTTCGTGCGGCCGAGGGACCGGGCCGCTTCGAGTGGAGCGTGGACAGCGAGTCGCGGCGCGCGGCGACGGCGTTGCGTCGCGCGACTGGCGCGCCCTAACGCGGGCCCACGGCCCCGGGCCATCTGCTGCACGCCGTTTGCCGAGCGCGGCCATGGCGATGCTGCACCGCTCACCCATTTCGCCGCACGACTCGCTGGTCACCTGCGCGCACGCTGAGTATCGTGCATGGCGTTGGTGCGGGGCATCGGTGCGAGTCGCCCCCTGCCACGCGCGGCGTGCCTAACACGTCGCACATCTCCCTGTCGTTAGACGCCACCTCACCACTGGTCGCCGGTGCACCGGCGCCCACGCCGGCCCGGAGCCGTCGACCAATGGTGTGCTGGCCCATCGCCTCACCCTCACGCGGACCCTGGGTAGCCATGCCAGTCTCGCATCGCCGATTCCGACCATACCGTGCGTGGCCGCAGCTCGTGCGGGGACGTGTCGCCCTCATCGTCGCGGCGGTCCAGCTCACGACGCTCGCCGCCTGCGGCGAGACGACCGTCAACGAACCGCTGTCCGCCGGCACCCTGGCGACGGTCTCGGGGAATGGTCAGGTCGGCGTTGCCGGCCAGACGCTCCCCGCCCCCATCCAGGTGCGCGTCCTCGGGAGCGACGACCAGCCTCTCCCCGGGGCGACGGTGACGTTCGCCGTCACGACGGGCGGCGGAACGGTCTCGCCGGCCAGCGCGACGTCCGACGCCAACGGCCTTGCCAGCACGACCTGGACGCTGGGCAAGACGGCCGGGAACAACGTCCTCACCGTCACCGCCGGCACCGCCACCATGACGGTCGCCGCCAGCGGCACCGCCGCACGCGCGAGCACCGTGAGCGGCACCTCGGGTGACAACCAGACGACCGTGGTGAACACGGCGGTCACCCTCCCCCCCACCGTGCGCGTCAACGATGCGAACGGCAATCCGGTGGAAGGGGTCGCGGTCACCTTCGCCGTTGCGTCTGGCGGCGGACGGGTGACCGACGGCCTCCGTCGCACCAACGCGCAGGGGGTCGCCACGGTCGGAAGCTGGGTCCTTGGCCCCACCGCCGGAACGCAGACACTGACGGCGCGCGTGGAAGAGAGCGGAGTGGCCAACAACCCGGTGCTCTTCACCGGCACGGCCACCGCAGGGGCCGCATCGCAGCTCGTCGCCCTCACCGCGACGTCGCAGGCGGCGACGGTCGGGACGGCGGTCGCGACGCTCCCCAGCGTTCGGGTGACCGATGCCGCCGGGAACCCGGTGGCGGGGACGCAGGTCACCTTCGCCATCGTCTCGGGGAACGGCCAGGTGACACCGACGGCCGTGGCGAGCAACGCGCAGGGAATCGCGACCGTCACCAGCTGGACGCTCGGCCCGGTGGCCGGCGTGCAGCAGCTGTCGGCCACGATCGCCGGCGCCCCCGCGGTGCTCTTCAGCGCCACGGCCACCGCCGGCGCTGCGGCGCAGCTCAGCATCGCCGCGGGGAACAACCAGCGGGCGCAGACGACCCGCGCGGTCACCATCGCCCCGTCGGTGATCGTGCGCGACGCGTTAGGGAACCGGGTCGCCGGCGCGGTGGTGACCTTCACGGTCGCGTCGGGAGGCGGGAGCGTCGTGGGCGGGCGCCAAGTGACCGACGCCACGGGCACCGCCGAAGTGGGCGGGTGGTTCCTGGGCGACGTCCCGGGGACCAACACACTCACCGCCTCGACGCCTAACGTCTCGGCGGTGACCTTCACCGCCATCGGCGATCCGGGACGCGCGGTGTCGATGGTCGCCAACTCCGCCACGGCGCAGTCGGCAGCGGCGGGGGCCGACGTGGCCGATCCGCCGAGCGTGGTGGTCCGCGACCTCGCCGGGAATCCGGTGGCTGGCGTCGCCGTGACCTTCGCCGTGACGGCAGGAGGTGGCGCGGTGGTCGGATCGCCCGTCACCACCAACGCCAGCGGCGTGGCCACGGTGACGTCATGGACGCTGGGCTCCACCGTCGGCGCCAACACGGTGGTGGCCAGTGCGACGGGGCTCCCCAGCGTGACCTTCACCGCGACGGCGACCGCCGGTGCGGCGGCCAGCGTGGTCGCAACCGCCGGCACCAACCAGGTCGCGCTGCAGGGGACGGCCGTCACGACACGCCCGACAGTGCGGGTGACCGACGCGCTGGGGAACGTCGTGAGCGGTGCCACGGTGACCTTTGCCGTGACCGCCGGGGGCGGGACGCTGACGGGGGTCACGCAGGTGACCGACGCCGCCGGCATCGCCACGGTGGGGAGCTGGACGTTAGGCAACCTGTCGCCCAACACGATGACGGCGACGGTGACCGGGGCGGGGATCACCGGCAACCCGGTGACCTTCACGGCGCAGGGGGTCACCACGATCGCCCTGACCAGCGTCCCCACCGGCCCCATCACGCTCGGCACCGACTTCACCATCACCGCGCAGTTGCGTGACGCGGCCGGCGCCGCGGCACCGCTCGCGGGCGTCACGCTCACCATCGCCATCGATACGGGGGGCGGCACGCTCAACGGCACGCTCACCGCCACGACCGATGCCGCCGGGGCGGCGACCTTCACCGTCAACGTCACGGGCGCCGTCGGGGCACGCACGATCATCGTCACCGGCACCGGGCTCACCTCGGCGACCTCCGCTGCGATCACCTTCAATTGATGCCCTCCTCCATGAAACGTGAATCGATTCTGACGGCGCGCGCGGCGGTGGTCCTGGTCGCGGGGTTGACCGCACTGGCCTCGAGCGCTGGCGCACAGGCGCCGGTCGCGGCGCGGCGCATCGGCGAGGAGATCTGGCGGGTGACGGCGTCGACGGGGGCCTATGTCCCCCGGTCGGCGCTGATCATCGGCGCCGACGGCAAGGACACCCGCCTGGGGGCCGGGCCAAGCTTCTCCATCGACGTGCAGTACCTCATCTCCGAGTACGCGGCGGGTTATGCCAACGGGACGCTGGGATTCAACAGCATCACGTTAGGCACGGCGATCCGTCCCACCACCACCGGCCCCTCCAACCAGGTCATGTTGATGGGGGGCACGGCGGGCGTGATGCTCAGCGCCCCGCTGGGGGACAAGTTCCAGCCGACGTTGCGGCTGGGGGGCGGCTTCAAGGGCTACTCGTTCGACCTCACCGACGCCGAGAACCAGTGGCGCCCGACGGCCGACATCGGAATCGGCTTTCGCGGCGTGGGGAACGGGCCGATCGAGATGAGCGCCGAGGTGCGGTACCTTCCCAGCTCGTTCGACCAGGGGAAGTTGCCGATTCGCGGGATCACGCCGCAGGCGCAGCGACAGACGGATCTCGTCTTCAGCGTCGGGGTGAGCATTCGGCCGTAGGGGCGCGAGGCTCCCGGTCGGCCAGGGTGCCGCCTGCGGAGTGTGGAACGGCACGGCATCGGATACCGCAGGACGAAGGGGTCGGAGTCCTTGATCGAAATCGAGGACTGCGACCCCTTGGTACTTGGTAGACTCACGTGGTGGCGTGAGCGTGCACGATCGTGGCGCCGCCGTGCGGCGTGCTCCACATTCGGGCCGCCGCCGCGCACATGAATGCGTGCCCCCCTCCCTCCCCCCGCCGCGTGACCTTCCCCCGATACCTCTCCGCGCTGACGCTCCTCGCCGCCAGCGCATGCGCCTCACCCCCTGCCGAGCAGGCCGCGCCGGCGTCGCCGCCGACGCCGGCCGCGCAGTATCTCTACCTCTGGACTGCCGCCAGCGACTCGACGCAGCCCGACTTCCTGGCGGTGCTCGATGTCACCGAGGACTCCGTGCGCTACGGGCGCCTGGTCACGACGCTCCCGGTCCCGGGACGCGGGAACGGGCCGCACCACACCGAGCACGAACTCGCCGCCGACGCGCAGCTCTTCGCCAACGGCTTCGCCAGCGGGCAGTCGTTCATCTTCGACCTGCGAGACGCGGCCTCGCCACGCATCGCCGGGCAATTCGGCGATGTGTCGGGCTACGCGCACCCGCATTCGTTCCTGCGGCTGCCTAACGGTAACGTCCTGGGGACCTTCCAGATGCAGCACGTGGGCGGGGCGATGCTCGCCGGCGGGCTGGTGGAGATGACCACCTCCGGAACGGTGGTGCGCTCGAGCTCCGCAAATGCCCCGGGGAGCCGTGCCGACCTGCGCGTCTACAGCGCCGGCATCGTCCCGGCGCTCGACCGCATCGTGACGACGACGACCGACATGGACAAGGACACCCCATCTTCGCGCACGTTGCAGCTGTGGCGCCTGTCGGACCTCGCGCTCCTCACGTCGTTCCAGCTCCCCGATGGGCCCGCGGGAAACGAGGGGCTGCTCTCCGCGGAACCTCGCCTGATGGCCGACGGCAAGACGCTGCTCGTCTCGACGTTCAACTGCGGGTTGTACCTCGTGGACGGAATCGACGGCAGCACCCCGTCGGCGCGCCTCGTCTCGTCGTTCCCCCAGAAGAAGGGGACGTATTGTGCGATCCCGGCGATCTCGGGGCACTACTACCTGGTGACCGTCCCCGCATGGAATGCAGTCGTGAGCCTCGACATCAGCGATCCCGCCAAGCCACGCGAGGTGAGCCGCGTGTCGCTCGGGAAGGATGACACGCCGCACTGGCTCTCGGTCTCGCCCGATCAGCGTCGCGTCGTCGTGACCGGCTACGACGGCATGCAGCATCGCGTCGTCATCGCCCGCTTCGATTCCACGAGCGGACAGCTGACGCTGGACGAGCGATTCAAGGAGGAGGGGGCGACCGAGCCCGGCTTCCGCATGGACAACAAGACGTGGCCGCACGGGGGATCCACCAAGGGGGTCCCGCACGGGGCGGTGTTCAGCCGACCGTAGGGGCCAACGCCCTGAGGTCATCGTTCGTTACTGCAATCACGGCCGCAACCTGACCCCGTCCCCACCCTGCAGGAGTGCTTTGGATGTCGACGCCTGACGAGCTGCTTGAGGAGATGGAGGCCGAACTCGCGGCCGCCGACTACGGGTTGGGTGGAGCGAACCATGCCTGGCGTGGCGCCAGCGAGATCGACCGGCGCCACTTCATCTTCGCCTCGCTCGTTGCGGCGGCAGCGAGCACGCTCGGCGGCGCCTCGGCGCTCCGGGCGCAAGGGACAGCCGGTCGCGCGCAGGCGCAGCAGCCGCAGCTGCCGCCCTTTCCGCTGGGCAACGGCGAAGCGCCAGCGCTGCAGTTCCAGCCGTATCCCGGGGGGACGGGGGCGGTGCTGGAGCGGTTGGCCAGGGAGCGGGGGCGCGCCGCTTTCGATCGCGCGGAGTTCTCCGTCCCAAAGTGGTCGGGGACGGTACCGTCTGCTCCCGAAGACCTCGCCTTCCTCCCGGCACACCGCCTCTCGGCGTTGCTGCGCGCGCGCAAGGTCACGTCTGTGCAGCTGACGGAGCTCTATTTGGAGCGCCTCACACGGCTCAACGGTACGCTCAACTGCGCGGTGACGATCATGGCCGAGCAGGCGCGCGCCGAGGCACGGCGTGCCGATGCCGAGATCGCCGCAGGAAAGTGGCGCGGGCCGTTGCACGGGCTCCCGTACGGCGTGAAGGACCTCTTCTCCACCCAGGGGGTGCCGACGACATGGGGAGCCGCCGACTTCAAGGATCGCGTCATCGACGAGGACGCGGAAATCGTCGTGCGACTCCGCGAGGCCGGGGCAGTGCTCATCGCCAAGCTGTCGACGGGGCTCTTTGCACAGAACGACTGGTGGTTCGGTGGGCGCACGAACAACCCGTGGAATCTCTCGCAGGGGTCGAGCGGCTCGTCGGCGGGGCCGGCGTCGGCAACGGCGGGCGGGTGCGTCGCCTTCGCCATCGGAACGGAGACGTCGGGGTCGATCGTCTCGCCGTCGATTCGCTGCGGGGTGAGTGCGCTGCGCCCCACCTTCGGGCGCGTGAGCCGGCACGGCGGGATGGTGCTGGCCTGGTCGCAGGACCGCGTCGGCCCCATCTGCCGCACGGTCGAGGACTGCGCGATGGTCTTCAACGTGTTGCACGGCGTGGACGAGAAGGACCCATCGACGGTGACGACCCCGTTCCAGTTCGATCGGGCGCTGCGCGTGGGGGCGATCCGTCTCGGCGTCGACCCGAACGCCCCCAAGGAGTTGGTCGCGGCACTGCGCGACCTGGGGATGCAGCCGAAGGAGATCGGGGCCCGCCCCACGGTGCCGGGGATGGCCGGGGGCGGGCCCGGCGTGGAGTATGCGGCCGCCTTCGATTCGTACGTGCAGCGCAAGGCCAAGGAGGTGGGGCTCGACCTCACCGCACTCCCCGAGCGCCCGGCGACTCCGCCAGGTGCACCGCCGCCGACACCGGCACCTAACGCGCCACCCGCTAACCCGATGGCCCCCGCCGACTGGAACCCGCGCTTCGTCAACGGGCGCCTGACGAGGGGGTTCGACTTCATCCAGGCGCAGCGCCGACGCTACGTGCTCATCTCCAGGTGGGGCGAGTTCATGCGCGACCTCGACATGTTCGTCGGCGCACCGTCGGCAGACGTCGGGGCGAACGCACAGACGGGGCATCCCTGCGTCGTCTTCCCCTACAAGTTCGACGTGCCACCGGTGCAGCAGTTCGGCCAGCGCGCGCAAGTCGATACGACGCAGAAGGCCCCGCCACTCGCACCGCAACCGATCTGCGCGACCATCGTGGGGGCGCTCTACCAGGACGATCGCATCCTCGGTGTGGCGCACCAGCTGCAGCTGAAGTCGGGGATCCACCTCAAGCGCCCCGCGCTGTGAGGCGGCGCATCGAGGGCGCACGACGCGCGACGACGTGGCTCGCGGTGCCGGCCCTGCTGGTTGGGTGCGCGAGTGGCGGGGCGACATCGTCCGCGGGAGGCGCGCCGGCTGTGGCACCGGCAGCTGCCACGGCGAGCGTTGGGGTCGAGCGAACGCTGAACGCGCAGGAAGCAGCGGCGCGCATCGCGCAGCTCAAGCGCTCATTCGACTGCGTGTCGGTTGGGACTGCAGGCGACTTCGTGTGTTCGATGAAGGACGGCGTCGTAGGCTCCCTGGTGAGGAAGCGCATCGAGCCGGTGGTGACGTCACGGGGGACGCTCTTCCTGCGCAGCATCTATCGTGACCGCGACTGGATCTACCACGACCACGTGATCGTGCGCATTGGCGACGAGGAGTTGCGCACCGCGCCCTTGCCGGCGACCAGCCGCGACGTGTCGCGCCGGACGATCCAGCGCACCTCGAGCCTCGGCGAGCGCAACCGGAACCGGCGGCAGGACGACGACTACGTGTCGGAGGCGGTGTCGTATCGCGGCAACGATGGCGATGCGATCATCCGAGCCATCGTGCGTGCCGGGAGCGCGAACGTGACCATGCAGCTGGCGGGAGGCCCGCGCGTCTTCGACAAGACGCTGTCGGATGACGAAAAGCGGCTGTTTCGGGAGGCGGCGGAGCTCGCGACGCTGCTGCGGGGCCAGCCGTAACGATGGGCATGCCCGCTCCGCGCGGGGCGTCTGCGGTTTCGTCCGTCCACTCCGTGTGCGCTCCGTGATCCTCCGCGTAGAGCTTTGACACGGAGGGGCACGGAGGATTCACGGAGGTTCACGGGGGGCGTCCCACCCCACGCCGAGCACACGGACCGATGAGAATCGCGCCCTCGTGGAGTCAGAAGAGCTGATGCATATTCGCCCCCCTCTCCGGGGCCCCCTCTGACACTCTCCCCTCGCATCCCATGTCGATCCTCGCCGCCACCCCCTACCTCATCCTCAACGGCCGAGCCGACGAGGCCATCGCCCACTACCAGCACGCGCTCGGCACGACCACCACGTCGCTGCAGCGATTTGGCGACAACAACCCCAACTGTCCCGAGGCACTCCGCAACAACGTCATGCATGCGGAACTCAAGGCCGGGAACGGGACACTCATGCTGAGCGATGGCCCAGGTGCCGCGCCGCCGCCCCCGGCCGGTGCGGTGAACGTGGCACTGCACATGAACGACGAGGCACAGGCGCGCCGGAGCTTCGAGATCCTCGCCGACGGCGGCACCGTCTTCCAGCCGTTGATGGATGCGCCGTGGGGAGCGCTCTTTGGCGCCGTGATCGACCGGTACGGCGTGTCGTGGATGTTCAACTGCGAGAAGCAGCCGGCGTAGCGCGGCAGCGCAGGCACGCGCATGCAAGACGGGCGCGGCCCCTTTCGGAGGCCGCGCCCGTCCGCGTCTTCCATGGCCGATCCAGCTACGGAATCAACCGAACGACGAAGGCGTCGAGCGATCCACCGATTCTCGTGAACGGTGCGTTGAGCAGCGGAAAGTTCGGCGAGTCGGTCTGACCGACGAGCACGAACTGATTCAGCGGTCCGAACCACGAGGCGCGCGCGACATCGTCCCCGCTTCCGCCAAAGCGTTGTGCGTACATGAGGCGCGTCGCGTCGCTGGAGAGCTTCACCGCCACCACATCCTCACCACCACCCACTCCCCCGGGAACGGTGAGTGGAATGTTGGCCGACTCGGTGGTGGCCGAGAAGAAGATGTTCCCCTGGGCGTCGGTAGACACGCCCTGGATGGCATCGGACGCGGCCCCGCCGTAGTAGCTCACCGCCAGGAACTGCCCGGTCGGCGACACCTTCCAGATCCCGACGTCGAAGGGGCCGCCGCCGTACTGGCTCTGGTACGCGCCGGGGGTGGTCGTGAGGTTGGTCGAGCTGGTGGCGACGACGACGACCGCGTTCCCCTGCGGGTCGACCGCGAGGCCGTGCGTTTCCGACGCCTCGAGTCCATTGCCGCCGATGTACGTCCCGTACAGCAGCGTCGAGCCGTCAGGGCTCAGCTTGGCGAGGAACTGGTCGCCCGCGCCGCCCAGAGTGGCGTCGGCACCGTTAGGCGTGGGGAGGTTGGTGGACGTGGTGGCGAACAGGACGAGGACGTTGCCGCTCGGGTCGACGCGAATGGCGGGCGTACCACTGTCGTCGCCAGCGCCGCCGAGGTAGGTGGCCCACAGCACCTGGCTCCCGTCGGCCTTGATCTTGGCGACGATCACGTCGAACCCGGCCGCCTTCGTGCGCTGGTACGCGTTGGTGAACCATGCTGCCGGGAAGCCGCCCGTGTTGGTCCAGGCGACGACGTACACGTTTCCCTGCGCATCGATCGCGAGGTCGCGCGCGATGCCGTCATCGCCTACCCCGAAGTAGCTGCACCAGACGCGCGCCGAGCCGTTAGGCAGCAGCTTGCAGACAAAGGCGTCCTGCGGGCCGTAGAAGTTGGAGGTGCTGCCACCGCCGAAGGTCGTCTGGAACGCCCCCGCCGTCACCGGGAAGCCGGCCCCCGCCCGTCCGCCCACGTACACGAAACCCTGCGCGTCGGTCTCGACCGAGTAGGCGCGCTCGTAGCCGGGGCCGCCGAGGTAGGTGGACCAGAGCAGCGTGCCGCCGGGGGTGAAGGTGGAGATGAAGGCGTCGGAGGGCGGATTGAATCCGGAATCGCGAGTCTGGTCGTAGGCCCCGGCGGTCACCGGAAAGTTGGTCGACGCCGCGTTGCCGACCACGACCACGTTGCCGGAGGCGTCGACGGTGACATCGCGCGGCATGTCGCTGTCGTTGCCGCCGAGGTAGGTCATGAGATTGGGGCGATACGGCGCGTTGGAGGTCGGCGAACCGATCGTCACGTTCACCTGCCCGCTCGCCGGTGCGCTGGCCGCGGTGACGGTCGTGCCCCCAGCCTGCAGCGCGCGCAGCATGCCGTTGGCCGAGACCGAAGCGGTCTGGGAGTTGCCCACGCTCCAACTCACGGTCGCGTTCGGCATGACGATGCCGTTGCCGTCGCGCACCACCGCGGTGAGTTGCACCGAGTCTGGGACGATGAGCGCCACGGCACTCGGCGAGATGGTGACCGACGCCGCGACGACCACGGTGGGATTGGGGACGCCGGTGCCGTTGTCGTCGCCGCTGCAGCTGGCGGCAATGAGGGCACACAGGACGACGACGAGCGGGGGCATGAGGCGGAAGCGGTCGGGCGGCAGTAGGGGCACTCGATATCCTCGCGGTCCGGCGGCTCAAGGAGCAGCCGGCATTCGGCTTCTGCAATCTAGGGGAACCCCGTGAACCACGCGGCGTGACACGGGTCACACCTGCGGGCCGCACGCCAGGGCAGGGTGTCACCGCGTGGCCCGGGAGGGGCCGCCGCGACGGGCGACAGCAGTGCTACCCGGCAGCGCGACGAAGGTGCGCCGATGAACGACGTGACGCGCGAGGTATCCCGGAAGTTCCGGGGCCCCCGCGCGTCACGGAGAGGAGTACCGGGATTTGTGCCTACTGCACGACGAAGACGTGCGTGACCGTGTTGTTGGTCGACAGTGGGTCGGGTTGATGACCGGCGACGGTCGCGGTGTTGGCGTATGAGCCCGCCGCCCCGGCGGTGGCGGTGACGAAGACGGTCTGCTTCCCCGCCGCGGCGAGCGCGGTCAAGGGACAGCTCATCGTCGTCGCCGTCCAGCTGCACCCCGCCCCGCTCACACTCGTGATGGTGAAGCCCACCGCGCCCGACATCGCGAGCGTGCCACCGGTGATCGCCGTGGGACCGTTGTTGGTCGCCTGCACGCCGAAGGTGAACGACTGCCCGGCGAGGATCGTGGCGGGTATCTCGCGATAGGTGACGACTACGTCGGCGCTGCCGTCGTTGTCGGTGACGCTGACCGTCGGGTGGACGAGGGCGAGGGCGTTGTACGCTGCATCAGCACTGCTTGTGGTGGCGGCCAGCACATCGACCAACGGCGCCTCGACGACGGCGTCGTCAATCGCACTGGTGGTGATGATACGGGGTAGCACCCAGTCGGTGAGGGAAAAGACCGCTGGCGTCGCCGTCACCTGCCCCAGTGAGGCGGGGAGGTTCACCGTCACCGCCGCGGTCGGGGCCGCGCGCCCGAGACACGCCTGCAACGTATCGCTCATTCCACCCTCGGCCACGGACAGCGACGAGCGCGTGAAGTGCACCACCTCGTCAGGGTTGAAGCCCACCACGTTGTAGGTGCCCTTGGGATTGTAGGCCCGCCACTCACGCCCCGGCCCCTGCGCCCCCAGGCCCGTGACCGTGGTAAACGCGCCGCGTGGCACCACGGAGTTGTCGGTGATGCTCGGCACCACCTGGCCGCACGCGCCACCGGCGAACGTCACGAGGGTCCGGATGCTCAGCGTGCCGCCGTAGTGAATGCCCCCCGTCACGACCAGTTGGTCGTAACTCCCCGCGCTGGTTCCGCCGATATCGACAGCCAGGGTCGAAGCCGGATCGAGGGTGACGGACTTCGCCGTGATCGTCCCGAGTCCCACGCCGGGCGCCACCGTGCCACCTAACGACACGACGTTGCCGACCTGTCCCACGCCGGTGAGCGTCGCGCGATCGAGCACCAGCTCGCCGGTCATCACGCCAGAGGCGCGGGTGCGGAAGGTGGTGGTGGGACGCATCACGAGTTCGGCGCTGGCGACAGTGCGCGCGATGGTCCCCTCGTTGCTGAGCGTGCTCCCCGCGCGCGCGAATCGGAGGTCGTCCGACAGCACGATCTGTCCCGTCCCCACGTTGCGCAGGCTGTCGGTGAGGATGGTCGAGGGCTCCACAACATTGATCGTCCCGCTGTTGACCATCGGCGGGAATTCGTACGGCAACTGGCCTGCCGTGCGTCGCAGCTCGATCGTCCCCGCATTGGTGAACAGCGCCTGCGGCACGACGAATCGGACCGAGTCGGCCGATCCACCCACGTCGAGGTGAACGCCAGCCCCGACCGAGCCCCGGATCGTCCCGTTGACCAGGGGCGCCATCTCGATCGTGCCGGCCAGCGCGAGATTCCCGAGGACGAGCGTATCGGCGATCACCTGTACCACGCTCTCGGTTGGCGCGTTGGCCCGCACTCCCAGGGTTCCTCCGCTCCACTCGAACGCACCTTCACCCATGACCACGACCGGCGAGGCACCCGTGATGCTGCCGCCGGTTTGCCGAATGCGCCCGTGGTCGGCGATGAGGAGGCACAGGCTGTCCGACCTGATGGAGGCGCGGTTTTCGAAGACGCCACCATCGTCCGTCTCAGCCCCGCTCCTGCCACCGACGCAGGCAATGGTGCCGTCGTTGACGACGGTATCCGCGAACAGCCACGAGGCGTTGAGTGTCAGCGTCCCCTCGATCGTGATGCGATTGGAAAACAGCGAGCTCGAATCGAGCACCAGCGTGCTTCCCGCCCGCAGCAGGATCCATGCGTCCCCCGAGACCCCCTGGTCGAAGAACTTCGCGGTGACGTTGCTCTTGGGTCCACCGATCTGCAGCGCAGCGGCACCGCCACCGTCAGCGGTCAGCGAGACCTCGTACGTCCCGGGCGCGACGATGCATAACGTGTCGTCGGCGGTGATCGGGGTAGCCGGGGACCACTTGGTGCTGTCGTCGATCACCCCGGAGACCCCCGTCTTCCAGTAGTGCGTGCAGTACGACGGAACGGGGAAGACGGCAGCGGATGGGGCGTCCGGCCCAATCGCCAACTTGCGCGTCGCCTCCGTCGGTACGGCGGAGCACCCCTGCGCTACCGCCCCCCACACCAGCAGGAAGACGACCATCGGATGCCGTACGCCCTGCGACACCACCGTCGACCTCGCCCGGGACCGCGCCTTGTCCATTGCTCCCTCCGCCAGGAACCGTCAGGAGGCCTCGCCCTGTCGAGGCTCCCTGCAGCTTCTGGCGCCGGATGGGGCGCCGAGCGGACATCGAGGCGCGCGACGGGACGCACTCGGCCGCCTTCGCCTCGCGTGGGGTCAGCGCGCGAGGGCGTCGCGGCTCCAGGAGACGAGCAACCGGTCGGCCATTCCCCACGTCGCGTAGCGCCGGCAACTCTCCCCCTCGCTTTCCGACGGGCGTGTTGGCGACGCAGCTCCGGCGCCGAGCGGACGTGCCGCGCGCACGCTCGCCACGAAGTGCCCGCAACGCGCGCCGGCGACGGATGGGTGCGTCGACGGGAGTGCGTGCGCAAAGAGGGCGCTCGCCGAGTCGAACCGCCCCACCGCCGTCGCGGCGTCTCCACGCGCCAACGCGCTCATCCCCTGCCAGAACTCCAGCTCGGCGCGGTACAGGTGCAACGGCGGCAGGTGCAAACGCAGCACGGGGTCGGCATCGTCGATGGCGCGCGCCCCCTCGACCGTGCGCCCCATGCCTAACAGGATGCGCGCCCGCTGCAGGGCTATGAAGGCGCGGGCCTCGGGCGGCGGCGCCGACGTCGGCGCCGCCCGGTGCCAGGCGATCACGGTATCGAAGCGCGCCAGCCCTTCGGCATGTCTCCCCCGGGCCGCGGCGATCAGGGCCAGGTTGCGCTGCGCATTCCCCACCTCGTCCTGGCGGCTGGAGCGCGTGGCCCGGTAGATGTCCAGCGCCTCGCGCCCCAGCGAGTCGGCGACGTCCAGGTCGCCAAGGTGTGCGCGCAGCACGGCGTAGTTGGCCAGCTGCGTGACCGAGCGCGACGGCGCCCCGGCATCGTCGGTGCCCCCCGCAGCGCTCATCGCCAGGGTCACCCGGGTCAGCGAGTCGGCCCGGTGGTAGTCACCCGAGTTGGTGAGGGCCACCGTGAGGTTGCGAAGCACGGTCAGGCGGATCGGATGCCCTGGGGGCAGGAGGCGCTCGACGAGGGTCTGAGATGCCTCGTACAGCGACTGCGCCTCCCGCGGGCGCAACGACAGCCACCGGCCCGCGAGCGCATTGAAGGTCCCCGCCAGTTGCAACGAATCGTCGTGCGTGCGCACCTGCCGCACCGCCGACAGCGTATCGAGGAGGGCCCGGTGTCGCGACGGATCGTTCGTCACGCCGATCAGGTCCTGCCACGCAGCGACCACGTCGCCCTGGGCCACGCCGGGGAGACGGCGCATCCGCGCGAGCGACGCCAGCAGCATCGGCCGCGCGGCGTCGCTCCCGTCGACGAAGAGCGTGGCGCGCGCGAGGTCGTGATAGGCGCCCGCCACGTCCACGTGATCGTCCGTCCCGGCCTGACGGCGTGCCGACTGCCACGCGCGCTCGAGGAGCGCCTTCGCGCGAAGGTATTCGCCGCGTGCCAGCCGCATGCGCCCGAGCACGCGCCACATGCGCGCCTGAACCGCGGGCTGCGCGGTGAGCGCATCCACGCGCTGTTCTCCATCGTCGATCAGCGCCGCCACCCGCATGGTGTCGCCACGCGGTACGAGCAGCGGATTGGCCCGATCGAACAGGTCGGTGAGGAGCGCGATGGCCGCTTCGGCGGAGGCGCGCTCACGCTCGCTGCGGTCGCGCTCGCGCGTGAGGCGCCGCGCCTGCAGCGTTGCCACCACCGACGACGTGGCGAGCGTAGCCAGCAGGAGCGCCCCCGCGATGGCCAGGCTCCGGTTTCGCCCGAGGAACTTGCGCACACGGTACCCGACCCGGTCGGGTTGGGCCATCACCGCCATCCCGTCCAGATAGCGCTGCACGTCCTCGCCGAACTGCCCCGCCGACTGGTAGCGTCGTTCGGGCTCGCGCCGCAGCGCCATGAGCACGATGCGATCGAGGTCGCCGCGCAGCTGCCGAGCCACGGCTCGATCCCCCACGACCGCACTCGGCGACGGAGGCGTGCCGTGCAGGATCTCCTGCTCCAGCGAGCGGCCCTGCTGCACACCGCGCTGCCAGGGACGGCGCCCCGTGAGCAGCTCGAAGAGCAGGATGCCCAACGCATACACATCGGTTGCCGTCGTCACCCCCTCGTCGGCCAACTGCTCCGGCGCGGCGTGCTCGGGCGTGAGGAGGCGCAGGTTCGTGCGGGTGCGCACCGTATCGCCGCCTGCCATTGCCGCGTCGTCGTCGAGCAGCTTGGCGATGCCGAAGTCGAGCAGGTGTATCCCGTCTTCCGTATCGACCAGGATGTTGGACGGCTTGAGGTCGCGGTGCACCACCAGGCGTGCGTGGGCGAACTGGACCGCGGCCGCCACGCGACAAAAAAGGCGAAGCCGGGCGTCGCGCGACAGCGCACGCCGCTCTGCGTGGGTTGTGATCGGCTCCCCCGCCACCAGCGGCATCACCAGGAACGGGCGACCGTCCGGGGTCTCACCGCCGTCGAGGATCGGGACGATGTCGGGATGCACCAGGCGCGCCAGCAGTTGCCGTTCTGCCTCGAAGCGGCGCGTGAACTCGACCGAACGCAGCGTGGGGCGCAGAACCTTGAGGGCGACCGTCTGCCCGAAGCCGCCGACCACACGCTCGGCGCGATAGATCTCGGCCATCCCCCCTTCGCCGTGCAACGCCTCGACGCGATAGGCGCCCACGCGCGTCCCGGGGGCCAGGCTGCCGGTCGACGACGGTTCGGCAGGTGCAACGAAACGGCGCTCGAACTGCAAGGCCCCATCGGCCTCGTGCGCCGCGAGCATCTCGAGCCCCTCCAGCAGCAGCGTCGCATCACCGCCGAGCGCATGCTCCATCGCTCCGCGACGCTCGGACGGGGTTCGCTCGAGGCAATCGGCAAAGGCCGTGGAGAGAAGTTCCCACTGCGCGGTGGTGAGCGACACGGGCAACGGGGGAGTGGGAAGGTTTCGGCGGCGTGGGGAGGAAGGCGCGTCGTGCACGTCCCCTCACGAGTTCTGGCGCCGGACGCGCTCGCCAGGGGACACGCAGGGGCGGCGTCCAGCAATCAGGTCATGAAACCGAGGTCGCGCGCGATCTCCTTTCGCAACCAGGCGCGCGCCGAGACCCACTCGCGCTGAACCGTCTTGGTCGAGACGCCGAGCAGCTGGGCCGTCTCTTCCACGGAGAGCCCGCCAAAGAAGCGGTGCTGGATGACCTCGACGCCACGCGCACTCACGCGTCCCAGTCGTTCGAGTGCGTCATCGAGCGCGACGAGCTCGTCCGCCTCCGACTCGCTCAGGAAGAGCGATTCCTCCGCCTCCTCGAGCGAGACCTGCTCGCCGCCGGCGCCACGCTTGAGTCGATGCCGGCGACGAGCATGATCGACGAGGACGCGCCGCATGGTGTTGGAGGCCGCGGCGAAGAAGCGGGGGACGTCTTCGCGAGGCAGCCCGTACTGTGCCGACAGGCGCAGCCATGCCTCGTGGACGAGTGCAGTCGTCCCCAGCGTGTGCGGCCTGCGCTCACCCCGCAGGTGGCAATGCGCCATGGCACGCAACTCGTCGTAGAGTTGCGGGACGAACACGTCCAGTACTGGTGGGTTCGACGTCGCCGTCATGTGCAATTCCCCCGGTTCGTCCCGAAGGTGCGGCCGCCGGGGGAACGGCGCTAGACGTGCGGCGCTAGTGCGACAATCCCGGCGCCCGCGAAGCGCGTAAGCGCGTGAGGCACATCGAGCGCAGTGGGGTCAGCGTCATCGAACGAGATTCTCGATGACGCTGACCCCAGTTGCCGCCCCGACCGGTGCACGGCCCCGCTCGCCTACCTCACGGCCACGGCAGCGGAATCACCTGGAAGCGCGACCGGCTGGCCGGCTCATCCTCGCCGGCGAAGTAGCGCGCGATCTCCCGCCGTGCACTCGCCCGCAGCGCCTGGTCGGCCGGCGCTCCACCACTCATCGCCGCAATCGCCGCGTCGAGCTGCTGCAGCTCCCACTCGGCCCCCTGCCGCACGTCCGCCAGCGCCTGCTTGTCGCCGGCGCGGTCGAGGAGCGTGTTGAGCACCACGCGTTGCACCGCGCGCCGCAACGCCTGATCGTTAGGCTCCCCGCTCGCGGCGGCCCCCCACGTACGCTCGACCACGCCATGCAGCACCTGCGCCAGCGTCGGCAACGACGCATCACGCGCCGAGAACTGCGCCACGCGCGCCAGGCGCTCACGGTGCATGATCCCTTCGATCACCTCGGTCGCGAGGCCGCCCGCGAGCGAGATCTGGTCGAATGACGTGCCACCGGCCGACCCGATCCACGCCAGCGCATCGTCCCCGCCAAACGGCACGGGGGGAATGAGCTTCATCACGCGCTCCGGGACGGCGAGCGCCGCGGGCTCCAAGGCGTCGAGCGCCATGCCCAGCGCCTTCTCCTGCTGCGCCGCTGGAATGATCGTCGTCGGGATCTGCCCGTCGCCGCGCATCGCGTAACGGAAGTCCATCCCGCCGATGTTCTTGATCAACCCCTCCAACGAATAGCGGTGGTGCAGGTACACATGCGTGAAGCGCATGTTGAGCAGGTACATCGGCTCACCCGGCTTGATGGCACGCTCGTCGAACTTGTCGATGAGCAGCTTGCGCACCCCGGCAGTCCGTTCAACGGCGTCGAACATCGTCTTCCCTTCCACCCAGCGCGTCACTTCGGGGATCGACCCCTCGGCTCCCGCATCCTGGTCGGCGACGAAGCGCACGTTGCGATCGAGCATCTCCTTGACCGTCTTCGCCAGCCCGGCACGTTCGCTCGCCTCGTCGGGATACCAGCGATAGCCATAGCGGATCGCCAGCGAGTCCCACGCCCCGGCAAAGGGCGCGTAGGCCTTGGAGAGGTCCAGGTTCCCCTTCGCATCGACCGTCACGAGCGGGAAGGGATAGTCCATCACGCTCGTGCGCCCCTGTGAATGGGCGATGTAGTTGTGCGAGAGCCCGATCGTATGCCCGATCTCGTGCGCCGCGTGCTGCCGGCGACGCGACATGGCGAACGCCTCGGCGCTCACGTTGAGCCCGTTGGGACCGGCGGCCGGGAGCATCCCTGCATAGATGTTGTAGTCGACCAGCGACCGCCACGCGTCCATGCGCACCACGGTGCGCAGGATCTCGCCCGTGCGCGGATCGCTCAGCGACGGACCGACGCTGGGGCCGGGGCCGTTGCGGTGGATCCAGTACATCATGCTGTAGCGCGCATCCATTGGGTCGGCCCCCGACGGCAGGTCGCGCACGCTGAAGGCGTTCTTGAATCCCGCGCCCTCCATCACCTTCCCCCACCAGTTCCCCCCTTCGCGCAGCGCGGTGCGATACGGCTCGGGAATCCCCGGATCGAGGTAGTAGATGATGGGCTTCACCGGCTCGACCAACTCACCGCGCGCGTACGCCGCCGGATCCTTCGGCACGAGGCGCCACCGGTTGATGTAGCCATCGCCGTACGTTCCCTGGAACGTCTGGGCGAAGTCGAAGAAGCGCGGGCCAAAGAATCCGGCGCGCGGATCGGCCTCGCGCGGGCGCCACCCGTTGGCTTCGGGGAGCGCCACGAGCGAGTGGTGCAGCTCGAAGGTCGGCGACGCCGCGTCGGGCGCGGCACGCCGCAGCACCGCGCCGGGGTTGTCGACACCGAAGGTCAGCACCGCGTGGATCTCGGTATTGAGCGGGAAGCCCCGGGTGCGCGCCGCGTCGATCCAGCTGCGGTTGGCGTCGACCCGCGCATTGCCTCCCTGCGATCGGCGCACCGACTCGGCGATGCCATACGTATCCGACAGAAACAACGACGTCGCGTCGGCGGTCACCGTCCCGTTGGCCTCCCCTTCGATCGGGAAGGAGGCAACGACCGACGCGGGGAAGGCCTCACGCGCCGCGCGCATCCCCGCCTCGTCGGCGCCTAACGCGCGCACGCTCCAGTTGTCGCGCACGAGGACGAGCCGCTTGCCGCGTCGCTCGAGGCGCACGACGGCGCTCCCCCCGGTCTGTCCGCGGTCGAGTCCCAGCGCCCCGACACCACCACCCGTGGCAAGGACGGTCTGGTGCAGGAAGTCCTTCCCGATGCGATCGGGGGTGACTTCGAGCAGGACCTTGTTGCGGTCTGCATCGACGCGCACGCCGATGAAGGGACGCTCCTGGGCGTAAAGCACGCGTGGCGCTTCCGCCGTGATGCCGAAAGCCAGCGCGGCAGCCGCGCCGAGTCGCAGGATGTGACGCATGAGGGTTGATTGGAGTGGCAGGATGTGCGAGCAGTTCGGGAGGCGCAGACTCAGATGTCGCCGTCTCTTCAACGTTTGCCCGGGCGAGATCGCTGGCCGTTTCCCCCGTGATCCTCCGTGTGAACCCCGTGCCCCCCGTGTCAAAGCTCTACACGGGGGTTCACGGGGGCTTCACGGGGGATCACAGAGGACGCTACTTGCGCTTCAGCATGTTGTTCTGTGAACCACCGTCCAGGCGCACCGCCGTGATCGTCCCCGCACTGTCGGTGAAGACGAAGCGGACGCCGCCCCAGACGAAGGTGTTGTTCCCCACATGGGTCAGCATCCGCTTGCTGCCACGGAACTGCGCCGACACGGCGCCGTTCTCGACCACGATCGTCAGCGACTGCGGCCCACCGCGCCCGCGCCCCGTGAATGTCCCCGCATAACGACTCGCCTCTCCCACGATCGGCGTCGACGTGACCGCCTTTCGCCCGAGCACTGCCTCGGCGATCGCCTCCGAGGTCTCCGACGGCCCTGAAGGCCCCGAGACGTTGTACAGCACGATGATGCTCAGCGAATCGTCGGGGAAGTAGAGGTTGTCCGACGTCCATCCGTTGATCCCGCCCCCGTGGTGAATGGAGCGGTGCCCCACGACCGGCGTGAAGGCGAGCCCCTTCGCATAGCCCACGCGCGTCCCGTCGTTGAGCGTGTCCGGCGTGGTCAACTGGCGGTAGGCGTCCGCGCCGAGGATCGTGCGCGAGCGGTGCAGCGCGGTGTTCCACGCCACCAGGTCGCGCGCCGTGCTGCATAACGAGCCGGCGGCATACGGCCAGACGTGGCTCAGCGGGCGCTTCTGGATCGGGCCGTTGCTGCCGCCCCAGTCGTAGCCGGTGGTCTTGTTGGGCGTGATGGTGACGTCACTGCAGTAGTGCGACGCGGTCATCCCCGCGGGTTCGAAGAGGTGCTTCTTCACGTAGCCGGCGTACGACTCGCCGCTCGCCTTCTCCACGATCATCCCCGCAAGGAAGAAGGCCGAGTTGTTGTAGATCTGCTCCTCGCCGGGCTCGAAGTCGTATGGCCACTTTGCGATCACCTGCAGGATCGAATCCTTGGCGAGGGCGAATGGCATGAGGGCGCGCGCCTCGGGGATCTCGGTGTAGCCGCGGATCCCGGAGGTGTGGTCCAGCAGGCGGCGGACGGCAATGCGACGCCCCTTGGTGTTGAATTGCGGCACCCACTTCGAGATGTCGTCGTCGAGCGAGAGCTTCCCCTGCTCCACCAGCTGCATAATCGCGGCGCCGGTGAACTGCTTGGTGACCGAGCCGATCTCGTAGATGGCGTTAGGCGGCGTGGCCACGCCCAGTTCGAGGTTGGCCTTGCCGTACCCCTTCACGGCAATGGTGTCGCGCCCGCGCACGACGGCGATGGAGGCACCGACCACCTGCCCGCCAGCGATGGCGGCATTCATGATCGAGTCGATGCGCGCCACGAGGGCGGGGCGCGAGGCGCCCTGCGCCGCCAGCGCGGAGTCGGCGAGGGGGGCGGCCACGAGCGCCGCGACGGCAAGTAGACTGGATCTCATCGAACGAGCCTGGCGTGAGGGTGGGGCGAGCCGAATCACGGGGCACAATATGCGCCCCGACTGGCGGCCGCGTCACACTCCCGCTCCCCAATTGCACCATCAGGCCGTCGGCGCACCCACCGGCCGCCCCCCCCGACTGTCCTCCGCGCTCCAACCGGCACATACTCTCCGCATGTCCACTCGCCGCGATTTCGTCCGCAGCGCCGCGCTGGCCTCCGCCGCCTCGCTCGCCGCCTCCGTCCCCGCCGCCGCCGCGCCGCTCGATGAGAGCGAAGCGCGCGCGCTCCTCCGCGAACCGCTCGCGCCGCCCCTAGGACACCCCGACGAGGCCGCGCGCGACGAAGGGTATTGGCGCAAGGTCGCCGCCCGCTATCGCGTGCTCGGCGGGACGACGAACCTCGAGGCGGGCTACTTCGGCATGATGGCAACGCCGGTCCTCGAGGCCTACCACCGCCACATCGACCGCGCCAACCGCGCCAGCTCGTACTTCGCGCGCCGAGAGTACCCGGCGCTCTTCGCCGGCGCGCGCGACCGGGTGGCGGCAGCGTTAGGCGCCCAGCCCTCCGAGGTCGCCCTCTCCCGCGGCGCCACCGAGGCACTGCAGGCACTCATCGGCCAATACAACGGGGTGAAGGCGGGCGAGACGGTGCTGTACGCGGACCTCGACTACAACGCCATGCAGTGGGCGATGAACGCGCTCGCCCAGCGCACAGGCGCGACGGTCGCGCGCTTTGACATCCCCGAGCCGGCCACCTACGACAACGTCATCGCCGCCTACGCCGCCGCGCTCGACGCCAACCCGCGCACCAAGCTCCTCCTCCTCACGCACTGCAACAACAAGACGGGGCTCGTCATCCCCGTGAAGGAGATCACCGCCCTCGCCCACGCACGCGGCGTCGACGTCGTCGTCGACGCGGCGCACTCGTTCGGGCAGATCCCGGTCTCGCTCGCCGACCTCGGCGCCGACTTCGTCGGGATCAACCTGCACAAGTGGATCGGCGCCCCCGTAGGGGCCGGCGCGCTCTACATTCGCCAGGGAAAGCTCGACCGCATCGACCGCGCGCACGCCGACGAGAGCGCCCCCATCACCAGCATCAACTCGCGCATCCACACGGGGACGACACACTTCGCCATCGTCATGACCATCCCCGACGCGCTCGACTTCCACGCGTCGATCGGGATCGAGGCCAAGTCGGCGCGCCTGCGCTTCCTGCGCGATCGCTGGGCGATCCCGGCGCGCCAGGTCGCTGGAGTCGACATTCTCACCCCCGACGACCCGCGCATGGTCGGGTCGCTCACCGCCTTCCGCCTCAAAGGGCGCGGCGATCGGGAGTTCAACCAGGGGATCGCCCGCACGCTGCTCGACGACTTCGGGATCTTCACCTTCCCGCGGACGGGGCTGGCGAAGGGCGATTGCGTGCGCGTCACGCCGGCGCTGTACAACGCCCCGGCCGATGCGGACCGGTTGGTCGCGGCGCTGCGAGTGCTCGCCGCACGATGAGGGCTCGCTGTACGCGTGCCACCGGCGGTGCGTTGCTGCCCGTCATCGCCAGTTGCAACGCCGTGGGAGAATCGACGCTGGGGAACGACGCGATCACAGACCACATGACCCACGTCCCCAGCCCCGGGCGCTTCTCCCTCGTCACGGGGCTTCCGGCCGTCCGGCAGGCGGCGGACACCGGCATCACCGAGTTTTCCTTTCGCGATGTGGCCACGACGTTCCGCGGGCACCACGGAGAGCCGGTCGCCATCCGCGAGTGACGAGGTGACCTCCCCGTGACCGGGCGCTGACGTCACCGAGACAACCGAGAGGGAGCATTCGCGATTCGGAGGGTCCCGAGTCGCGACGCGACGACGGACGCCGAACGCGTCTCACCCCCCTCTCCGTCTCGCCATGCCCCCCCGCTTCGCCACCGCCACGCGCGCCCTGTTGCTCACACTGCTCGCGGTGAGCGCCGCGGCGTGCGGCGACGACGAGCCGGGCGCTCCCGTCGCCCCGACATCCCCCACGCTCACAACGCTCTCCGTCGTGGTGACTGCGGCCTCCATGGAAGCGGGCCAGACCGCGACGGCATCCGTTGTGGGGCTCGACCAATCGGGCAACCAACTGACGGTGGGGACCGTCACGTGGACGTCGAGCAGCGCGACGGTCGCCACGATCACCTCCAACGGTGTCGTGACGGCGACCGGCGGCGGCACCACGCAGATCACCGCGACGGTCGACGGAAAGACCGCGCAGCAGCCGCTCACCGTCACCGTCGCGCCAGCGGTGCGGATCAACGAGGTCGAGTCCAACGGCGGCATCCCGGGTGACTGGGTGGAACTCTACAATCCCACCGCCGCCTCGGTGAACATCGGGGGCTGGCGTCTGCGCGACAACGACTCCACGCGCACCTTTCGTTTCCCCGAAGGGACGGTGATCCCGCCCGGCGGCTACTTCGTCGCCGAGGAAGCGCTGTTCGACTTCGGGCTCGGCGCGGCCGACGAGGTGCGCCTGCTGTCAAGATTTGGAGTCCCCGTCGACCAGTACAGCTGGACCAGTCACGCGACCTCGACCTACGGGCGCTGCCCCACGGCGAGCAGCGGCTTCGTGACGACCACCAGCGTCACCAAGGGCGAGGCCAACGATTGTCGCCCGATGGTGAAGGTCAACGAAGTCGAGTCCAACGGCGGGACGCCGGGCGACTGGATCGAGCTGTACAACGCCGGGACGACGGTCATCGACCTCTCGAACTTCCTCGTCAAGGACAACGACGACACGCGGACCACGCGCCTTCCCGCGGGCTCGACGATCGCCCCCGGGGCCTTCTTCCTCATCGAGGAGGCGACGCTCGGCTTCGGCTTGGGCGCTGCCGATGCCGCCCGCCTGTACGATGCCTCCGGCGTCCTGATCGACAGCTACAACTGGACGGCGCACGCGACGACCAGCTACGGACGGTGTCCCGACGGGTCGGGTGGTTTCACCACCACCACGGCCGTCACCAAGGGGAGCGCCAACGACTGCCGGGCCGCCGTGAAGATCAACGAGGTGGAGTCGAGCGGCGGCGTTCCCGGTGATTGGATCGAGTTGTACAACACCGGGCTCACGCCGCTCGACCTGTCGGGCTTCCTGGTGAAGGACAACGACGACACGCGGACGACAACGCTTCCTGCCGGGACGACGATTGCGCCTGGCGGCATCTACGTCATCGAGGAGACGGTGCTCGGCTTTGGCCTAGGTGCCGCCGACGCCGCGCGCCTGTACGACCGCAACGGGGCGCTGCTCGACAGCTACACCTGGACCGCGCACGCCACCACGACGTACGGGCGCTGCCCCGACGGGACCGGCACCTTCACCACCACATCGGCCCCGACCAAGGGAGTACCGAACGATTGCGGGGGCGGCGGTGGGGGCGGCGGCGGAACGCCGGCCGCCACCTGGCCGGGGAGCGACGACGTGCGCACCGTCGACGGGACGAGCGTCTTCGGCGGGAACATGAGCGGGCTGACGTACGAGCCCGCCGCGGGCGCGCAGCCGGCGGTGCTGTGGGCGGCACGGAACGGTCCGGGGACGCTCTTCCGCCTCGTGTCGCGCGGCGGGACCTGGACGCCCGACACCGCCAACGGGTGGGGGAGTGGAAAGGGGCTGCGCTACACCGACAACACGGGCGACGCCGACGCCGAAGGCGTCACGTTCGCGGGCACCGGCTCGACCGGTGGCCTCTATGTCGCGAGTGAGCGCAACAACGCCGCCAACTCCGTCAGCCGCAACAGCATCCTTCGCTTCGACCCCGCCCAGGCAGGCGCGACGCTGCGAGCCACCAACGATTGGAACATCACCGGCGACCTCCCGGCCGTCGGCGCCAACCTCGGGATCGAGGCGATCACCTGGATCCCCGACTCCATGCTCGTCGCGCGCGGCTTCCGCGACGAGGCCAAGGGACGCGCGTACGCGCCGTCCGACTACCCGGACCACGGCACGGGCCTCTTCTTCGTCGGCGTCGAAGCCAACGGGACGATCTATGCCTACGCGCTCAATCACGTCACCAACGGCTTCACGCGCGTCGCCACCATCACCACCGGCTACCCGGGAGTGATGGGGCTCGAGTACGACCGCGAAACCGGGTACCTGTGGGCCACCTGCGATGACGGGTGCGGCAACATCGCCGGCGTGCTGGAGCTCGATGTCGCGGCCGGATCATCCACGCGCGGGACCTTCCTCGCACCGCGTCGATTCGCCCGTCCAACCACGATGCCGAATATCAACAACGAGGGCTTTGCCTTCGCCCCCGGGGCGGAGTGCGTCGCGGGACGAAAGCCCGTCTTCTGGGCCGACGATAGCGAGACCGGTGGGCATGCAATCCGCGCCGCCTCCATACCGTGCGGTGCGATTTCGTCATCGCTCCTGTCACCCTTCACGGTGCCGAGGCGACTACCGTAATCACGGCGCACTGGCGGGCGGTCGCCTTCGCTCGCCACGGGGAGTAGCAGAGGCAGTTGCACAGGCAGTGACGGAGCGGGCGCACGCGTGCAGATTGAGCGCGTGCCCCGCTTCCGCCCCCTCGCTCAATTCCGTGCGCGCGCGCGCATAGGCGTCCGGGTGCTGTCGATCGGGCGCCTTCCGCCCACGCCAGTCCCGTCATGACCGCTCCCCGCGCACACTACCACATTGCCGCCATCCCCGGCGACGGGATCGGCGTCGAAGTCCTCCCCGAGGGAATTCGTGTCGTCGATGCCGTGGCCCGGCGCCACGGCATCACCATCGACTGGCAGCACAAGGCGTGGGCCAGCTGCAACTGGTACCTCGAGCACGGCGCGATGATGCCCGACGACTGGCACGCGCAACTGGCCCCGCTCGACGCGATCTTCTTCGGTGCCGTCGGCTGGCCCGCCACCGTTCCCGACCACATCTCGCTCTGGGGCTCGCTCCTCAAGTTCCGCCGCGCCTTCGACCAGTACGTGAACCTGCGCCCGTGCCGCCTCATGCCGGGCGTCCCGTCGCCGCTGGCCAATCGTGCACCTGGCGACATCGACTTCTACGTGGTGCGGGAGAACACCGAAGGCGAGTACTCCAGCATCGGCGGCCGCATCTTCGAGGGGACGGATCGCGAGATGGTGATGCAGGAGACGGTGATGACGCGCACCGGCGTCGACCGCGTGCTGCGTTACGCCTTCGACCTCGCCCAGCGCCGCCCCAAGCGCCACCTCACCTCGGCGACCAAGAGCAACGGCATCGCCATCACCATGCCGTACTGGGACGAGCGGGTGGTCGCGATGGCGGCGGACTTCCCCAACGTGCGCGTAGACAAGTACCACATCGACATCCTCACGGCCCACTTCGTCCTGCACCCCGACTGGTTCGATGTCGTCGTGGCCAGCAACCTCTTTGGCGACATCCTCTCCGACCTCGGGCCCGCGTGCACGGGGACGATCGGGATTGCGCCCAGCGGCAACATCAATCCCGAGCATCGCTTTCCGTCGTTGTTCGAACCCGTGCACGGCTCGGCTCCCGACATCGCCGGCCAGGGGATTGCCAACCCGATCGGGATGATCTGGTCGGGGGCGCTCATGTTCGACCACCTGGGGCACGCCGAGGCGGCGGCAGAGATCGTCGCAGCGATCGAGCGCGTGCTCGCCGATCCCGCGGCGCCGCGCACGCGCGACATGGGAGGGACAGCGTCGACGGTGGAGATGGGGAAGGCCATCGCCGCCGCCATCTAGCACGCGTGCCTGACGAGTCGGCACGGCCAGCGCCGAACGACGACTGGCTCTGGGGGTGGGACCCGACGCCGGGGATCGTTTCGGTGTGGGGCGACGCGAGCGGGCGCGTGGCGATCTGGCGCCGGCTCCCAGACACCGGGATGCTCGTGCGCGAGAACGTGCGCTTTCGCCCGTGGCTCCTGCTCGCGCGACTCGACGACTTGCGCCACCTGGGCGACCATCTCGTCCCCGCAGGGCGTGGCGCGGCGCGCGGGGCCGGGCACGTGACCTGGCGAGAGCTCGAGGGGAACGGCGAATTGCGCTACTTGGTCCGCGCCCACGACCTCCCCACGCTCACCAACGCCGTGCTGCAGGGAGCGTCGCGCCGGCTGGGGCAGCGCGTGCGCCACGTGCGCGACCTGGGCGACGCCGAGGTGCTCGCCCTCTCACCCGAGGAGCAGTACCTGGTCGCCACCGGGCGCACCTACTTCCGCAACCTCACCTTCGACCAGCTGCACCGGTTGCAGTTCGACCTCGAGACGACGGGGCTCGATGCGTCGCGCGACCGGATCTTCATGGTCGCGGTGCGGCATCCGTCAGGTGCAGTCGAGGTGCTGGAGGCGCCGAGCGT
>ERZ795044.321-NODE-321-length-44598-cov-6.566397_pt1 | contig 44598 bp, 43 predicted proteins | sample MGYA00375128_ERZ795044 | MGnify/ENA primary metagenome ERZ795044 (study PRJEB30173, sample SAMN05720213) | anaerobic digester metagenome | isolation source: active sludge of municipal wastewater-treating anaerobic digesters | place: USA | collected 2014-12-22 ...
TGCGCTGACATAATTTGCAACGAAACCAATTTCCGACCCGCCGCAGGCGGAGCTGGAAGCCTCCGGCCCGCGCCCGCTGAGACGCTGCCCGGAGTGCGGCGAGGTTTTGGAGCACGAGGGCGGCTGCGTCTCCTGCCGCTCCTGCGGATGGTCGAAATGTAACTGATCGCAAACCAAAAATGCCGGCGGGGGCCTTCCCCTCCCGGCATTTTTTATTGAAAAATTTTGCCGCCTAAAAGTTCAAATTGAGTTCATAAAACAGATATGTTATACTGGAGCCGCAAAGGGAGGCGGGCGTATGACGAACATTCTGATCGTGGAGGACAACGCGGAGCTGCGCAGGCTGATGCAGATCTATCTCCGGCGCGCCGGCTACGGGGTCTATGAGGCCGAAAACGGCGCGGCCGCGCTCGACGTGATGGAGCACACCAGCGTCCATCTGATCGTCGTGGACCTCATGATGCCCGTGATGGACGGCTACGAGCTGACCGCGGAGATCCGCGGGGCGAATCTCACCGTCCCGGTGCTGATCGTCTCGGCGAAGGACGCGCTTTGCGACAAGCGCGAGGGATTCCGCCGCGGGGCCGACGACTACATGACCAAGCCCGTCAACATGGAGGAGCTGCTGCTCCGCATCGAGGCCCTGCTCCGGCGCTGCAACATGATGCGGGAATCCGTCACGGAGATCGGCGGCTGCACGCTCGACTCGGACGCGCTTTCCGTCTCGGATAAGGAAAACGCCGTCCCGCTGCGCCAAAAGGAATATCTGCTGCTGCGGATGCTGCTCTCCTACCCGAACAAGATCTTTTCGCGGCAGAACCTGATGGATGAGATTTGGGGCTACGACAGCGACTCCGACCCCCGGACCGTGGACACGCACATCAAGCGCCTTCGTGAAAAGCTGTTAAACTTTACAGGGTTTGAAATCCAGACCGTCCGCGGGCTGGGATACCGGGCGGTGCTCAAATGAAGGGGGCCTTGATATGAAACGGATCCGGTTCCGGCTGGCTCTGACCTTTTTTATCGTCGTCGCGCTCAGCTCCGCCTACACGCTGAGCCTGTCGGCGCTGATCCGAAACGGCGAAATCCTCAATCGGGAGGATCTCGAGCACCTGATCTCCGAATACGCGGTCAAGGACGTCATTTTGCTCCTGATCTCCGCCTGTTTTGTGATCGGCATGGTCGTTTTGATGTCGCGCCGCACGTCGAACCCGATCGTGGAGCTCTCCAAGGCGGCGGAGCAGATCGCCGCGGGCAATTTCGACGTCCGCCTCAACTTCAAGGAGCGCGCGGCCGGCAGGACGCTCGAGTATCAAGAGCTCCAGCGGAACTTCAACCTGATGGTCAGGGAGCTCAAAAGCAACGACTACCTCCGCAGGGACTTCATCTCCAACGTCTCCCACGAATTTAAAACGCCGCTCTCGATCATCGGCGGCTACGCGAGGCTGCTCCAAAGCGGCGGTCTCACCGAGGCGGAGCAGCGCGAATACGCCGGCTTCATCGCCGAGGAGACCGAGCGCCTCTCGGAGATGACCGGGAATCTCTTGCGCATCTCGCGCCTCGACAACCAGAAAATCACCGAAAAAAAGCGGACGTTCTCTCTCGACGAGCAGATCCGGCAGTCCATCCTCCAGCTCGAGCCGAAATGGCGCGCGAAGGAGCTCCGCCTCGACGTGAGCCTGCCGGAGATCCCCTTCACCGGCGACGAGGACCTGCTCTCCTGCGTCTGGTTCAATCTGCTCGACAACGCGGTTAAATTTTCGCCCGCCGGCGGCGGCGTATCCGTCTCCCTGCGAAAGGAGAATTCCACGGTCGCCGCGGTCTTCGTAAACGATAGCGCCGGCGTCTCGGAGGAGACGACCGTCCGGGCGTTCGAGCTCTTTTATCAGCAGGAGGGCGAACACCGGAAGGAGGGCTTCGGTCTGGGGCTCGCGCTGGCGAAGCGGATCGCAGAGCTCCACGGCGGCAAAATCGCCGTCGAGACGACGCCCGGCGGCCGGGTCGCCTTCACGGTGAGGCTCCCCTGCTGATTTTTCTCCCGAATCAGAAACGCTCGTCCGGCAAGCGAATCGCCTTTACATGCAGATTCCCTTGCGTTTTTTCAGAAGCAAGAGCGCTTCGCCCGGAGACGGGCGGAGCGCTCTTTTTGCCGGGCGGTCCCGCGCGCGGGACCATGGATGATCTCATGATATCCGGCCTTTTAAAAGATTCCAGAGAACGGCGGCCGTGAAGTTATCCCATAGCGATCGGCTTTCCGAAGGGCCTTTCGCTCATTCAAGTCCGCCGCCACCCGGGACGTTTTTTTGCGGTTCAAACATAGTTCACACGGAGGATTAGTATAGAGGTATCACAGTAACGAAAGGCGGTGCCTTTATGACAACCGGAATCAACCTCTGGGATAAGGAAGTATGGTCCTTCGTCGTGACATTGACCCTGCTCTTTTTCGCGATGATGACGGCAAACACGCTGCGAAACATGATCCCCGCCCTGCGCAAGCTGATGATTCCAAGCTCCGTCCTCGGCGGTTTTCTGATTTTATTTCTCGGGTATTTTTATAGACAAATCACGGGCGAGCCCCTCCTGCGGACCGCCACGCTGGAGATGCTCACCTACCATGGGCTGGGGCTGGGGTTTGTGGCGATGTCCTTACGCAACACGGAGCCGCAGAAGGACCGCACGATGAAGACCGGTGGGTTTGATTCGGGCGTCACCGTCGTCGCGACCTATTTGATGCAGGCCGTGCTCGGCATGGCGATTTCCATCGCCTGCTATTATTCTCTGGGCAGCTTTTTCGCCTCCGGCATGCTGCTGCCGCTCGGCTACGGGCAGGGCCCGGGCAATGCCTACACGTGGGGCCGCACCTACGAAAACAGCTACGGCTTCACGGACGGCACCAGCTTCGGCCTGACCGTCGCGGCCATGGGATTTATCGCGGCGAGCGTCGGCGGGGTTATCTACCTGAACATTTTGCGCAAAAAAGGCCGTTTCTCCGGGGAAATCGGCTCCTCCTCCGAATCAGAGCACGTCACGCTGGGCGATATTCTGGGAGAAAAAGAGATCCCGATGACCGAGGCGATGGACAAATTCACCGTCCAAGTCGCGCTGGTGTTTTTGGCTTACAGCATGGCGTATCTCTTCCTGCTCGGCGTCAACCTGCTGACGGATTCCGGGGCGCTCGGGGGCTTCGGCACGATCCTAAAAACGACGCTCTGGCCGTTTAACTTCCTGCTCGGCACGCTGTTCGCGCTGCTGCTCAAGGCCGTGCTCAACGCGCTGAAAAAGAAAGGCGTGATCCACCGCGAGTACACAAACAACTTCATGCAAAACCGGATCTCCGGCTTCATGTTCGATATCATGGTGGTGGCCTCCATCGCCGCGATCGACCTCTCCGCCTTCAAGCATCAGAGTTTTGTGGTCCCTCTGGCGCTGCTGTGCCTGCTGGGCGGCGTGACCACCTATTTCTACTTGGATATCGTCTGCAAAAAGGTGTTTCATCTCTACCGGGACGAGGCGTTTCTGTCCCTTTACGGCATGCTGACCGGCACCGCCAGCACCGGAATCATCCTGCTGCGCGAGACCGACCCGAGATTTGAGACCCAAGCCGCCAGCAACCTCGTCTATCACCAGCCGTGGGCGATCCTGTTCGGGTTTCCGATGCTTTTGCTGCTGAGCGTCGCGCCGTCCAGCATCGGCAAGGCGTGGCTCACGCTCGGCGTCGTGACGCTTTTGTTTCTCGCCATGAACGTCATCTCCTTCCGAAATTATCTTTTCAAAAGACAGAAAAAGACGGTGCGGTAAGCCAAAATGATAAAACGCCCGCAGGATTCGCCTGAATCCCGCGGGCGTTTTTTGCGTGCTTTTTTCGGCGGGCCGGGACCCGGCCGCCGGCCCTTCCCGGATGAAGATCCCCCGAGGTTTCGGCGGTCGAAAGCTTGCCCGGACGTTTCGGCAAGCGGAAGCCCTGCCGAAGCCCCCGGCTGGCGGATCTCTACTCACCGGCCCTTCCCGGATGAAGATCCCCCGAGGTTTCGGCGGTCAAAAGCTTGCCCGGACGTTTCGGCAAGCGGAAGCCCTGCCGAAGCCCCCGGCGGGCGGATCTCCACTCACCGGCCCTTCCCGGACGAAAATCCCCCGAAACTCCAATGGTTGAAAGCTTGCCCGGACGTTTCGGCAAAGGAAAACCGGCCCGGATGTTTCAATGGGCATAAAAAAACGGCATCCCGCGATGTCGTAAAAGCGATTCTTATTAAAACGCGGACGGAACCGCGTATAAATCCGGATAGACGGCCGCGAACTCCTCCGCCGTCCGGCGGACACGACCGAAATAGGCGCCGCTCCCGCAGAGCGCGTCCAGCAGCGGGAGCATCGCCCCGCCCTTGTCCGCGACGACGCGGACATACTCAAACGGCTCGGCCGCGTCGAGCGCCTCCCCGAGCTTTTCCAGCGCAAGCTCCCGCCTCCCCAGCGCCTCCAGCGCCAAAGCCATGCAGGAGAGGGCGTCGGCATGGTCGAGCACACGGTTGTCCCTCAAGATCGCCTGCTCGAGCTGCTCGAGCAGGGAGAGCGCCTCCTGATACCGGCCAAGGCTCAGATAGGCATGGGCTTTCGTCATCATCCGGTAAAAATTTTCCGGCGTGATCCCGTCCCACTCGTTCTCCGAGGCATCCAGCCAGAGCCGCACCGCGTCCATGTTGCCGGAGAGCGCCTCCATGCGGACCCGGAACGCCTCGAAGTTCGGGATGAGCCAATCCGCATGCCGCTCCTCCAAAATATGGGCAAGGTGCTCCACGGCGTCTTGCCAGCCCGGGCCGCTCGGCTTCAGCGCGCGCAGGCGGGCCATGAGCGCATAGGTGACAAACAGGATCTCCGGCTCCTGCGCGCGCAGCGCGGAGGCGATCTCCAGCGAAGCCGAGGTCGGATCGTTTTGCTCATAAAACATCTCGGCGCGCGCGCACTCGACCAGCCCGCTTCCATCCCCGCAGTAGAGCGCCGACAGCATCGGGCGGACGATGGAGCTCACCGCGCCCGCGTAGATCGTCAGATCGGAGAGATCTCTCGCGCCGCGCAGCACGCTCGGCATGCGGCAGGTCGGCAGGATCGGGTAGGGCGAGCGGCCCCTGCCGCCGTTATATAAAATCCCGAGCATCAGCAGCAGGCGGGAATTTTCCTTCGGCACGCGCAGCAGATTTGCGGAGCAGATATAAATTTCAAGCTGGGCTCTTGCCGGGGAATCCTCGTGGAATTTGCCCCTGCGGGCGGTCAGCGCGCCATACCAGCGGTCCATCTCGGAAAAACGGCCCTCCAGCCAGCGGAGCCTCATCTCCTGAAGGCAATGGACCATCGAGTTTTTTCGCTCCTGCTCCGGGATCAAATCAAAAAATTCCCGAAGCTGCCGCAGCTCCTGCTTCGTCAGGCGGTCCACCCAGACGGACTCCAAGACGGCGACCGCGGCGCTGTTTCTGCCGGAAGCGCGCAGTTTTTCCGCTTTTTTTAGATCGTCGGCAAACGCCATATGGTCACCTCCCGAAACGCGAATTTCCTCTAATATCTTATTATAAAGAGATATTCCAGTAATTTCAACTGTTTCCAGCCGAATCCGGCTTTAAAAATAGCAAAAAAGCAGAAAAAAAGACGAAAACGGCATAAAAACCGGGCGGCTATGCTTGATTTCCTCAAAAAAAGGAGCCGGCGTTCATCCGGCTCCGCGATCCGCCAAAGGCCGGATCACTTATGCATTCATGTTGTTTTCATAGGACTCGATCATCTTTTTGACCATCTGTCCACCGACGGAACCGGCCTGACGGGAAGTGAGATCGCCGTTATAACCCTGTTTCAGATTGACACCGACGTCGCTCGCAGCCTGCTGTTTGAACTGTTCGAGAGAACTTTTCGCCTGCTTGTTAGCCATCAATTTTTCACTCCTTGTTTTGCTTGTGATTTGCGTTTGCAAGAATATTGTTTTCCTATCGCGAAAATTTATGATCGGTAATTATTAGCGATAAAGGAAAGTGCTCTCTTTTTGCTCATCCGCCCGACATGGCCGCGGCGGGATTTTTTAAAAAATTTGTAAAATCCGTCCCGCGAGCGGCGGCCGCGCCGAAAACGAGACGCGGGCTCCCGGCCGCGAAAGCAACCGCCGCGCGGACAAGGCCGCCTCGAAGATAAAAAACGCGCCCCGCCTCCGGAGATTCCGCGTTTTTACGTGGAAATCCTCCCGAAAGACGGGGCGCGTTTCGTTTTTATGGAACCGGCGCGGACTCGCGAAGCCGCTTACTTCACGTCGCCGCCGTCAAAGGGATCCCCGCACTGCGGACAGAATTTCGGCGGGTGCGCCGGATCCGCGGGCTCCCAGCCGCATTTGTCGCATTTATAAAGAGGCTCGCCCTCCGGTTTTTTCGCGCCGCAGTCCATGCAGAACTTTCCTTTGTTGACGGCTCCGCACTGCGGGCAGGCCCAGCCCTCCGGCTTCGCTTCCGGCTTTTTCGCGCCGCACTCGAGGCAGAATTTCCCGGCGTTGCCCTTATGCCCGCAGGCCGGGCAGTCCCAGTTTCCCTCGGCGGGTTTCGGCTCCGGCTTTTTCGCGCCGCACTCGAGGCAGAATTTCCCGGCGTTGCCTTTATTCCCGCAGGCCGGGCAGTCCCAGCCGTCCGCGGCCGGCGCCGCCTGCTGGCCCATCCCGTAGAGGGCGTTCGCGTTGACGCCGCCCGCGTTCGCCGCCATATTCATGCCCGCGAAGGCCATAAACGCGCCGCCGCCGCCCTGATTTTTCGCGGCGTCCTGCATCGCCTGCGCCTGCGCGCCCGCGAGATTCGCCGCCGCCATCGTCGGATTGCGGAGCACCGCGTTCCTCTGCAGCTCCTTGATCATCGCCTCGTCCTCCTCGGGGGCCTTGACCGAGCTGACGCCGAAGCTCACGACCTTGAGGCCGCGCAGCTTCCCCCATTTCTCGGAGAGGACCTCGTTGAGGGCGTCCGCCAGATCGTCCGTATGCCCCGGAAGCGCGCTGTAACGAATCCCCATCGCGCTGATCTTCGCGAACGCGGGCTGCAGGGCCGTCATCAGCTCGGTCTTGAGCTGGCTGTCGATCGTCGCGCGCAGGAAATCCCCGGTCATGTTGCCGCAGACGTTGGTGTAAAACAGCATCGGATCGACGATCCGGTAGGAATATTCGCCGAAGCATTTGATCGCGATGTCGATATCGAGCCCGATATTCTGATCCACGACGCGGAACGGGACCGCGTTCGCGGTGCCGTATTTGTTCCCGAGGATCTCCTTGGTGTTGAAATAATAGACGCGCTGATCCTTGCCGGTGTCGCCGCCGAACGTGAAGCGCTTGCCGATGGTTTTGAAGGTGTTAATGATGCCCTCTCCGAGCGGGCCGTAGAAAAGGCTCGGCTCCGTGGAGGTGTCGTAGGTGAACTGTCCCGGCTCCGCGCAGAAATCCACGACCTTGCCCTGCTCCACAATGATCATGCACTGGCCGTCGTTGACCGCGATGGCGGAGCCGTTGGAAATGATATTGTCCTCCCCTTTGGTGTTGGAGCTTCTGGCGCTGGTGCGTTTTATGCCCTTTGTCGCCAAGACATCCTCTTCGAGCGAATCGCAATAGAAATATTCGCGCCACTGATCCGCCAGCGTGCCGCCCGTCGCTCCAAAGAGCGCTTTGATCAGACCCATCCCGCATTCTCCTTTGTGATTGATTTTTATTTATAATGTATGATTCCCGACTTTTAGAAACGGCTTGAGCACGGTGTTTTATTAGCCATCCGGCCCGTGCTCATCGAGCGCCGCGAAAAAACGAACGGCGGCCGTCCCCCGCGCGGGGCGCGTAAGGTTATGTTTTTATTATTATACCTCAAAAAAATCGGACTGTATAGATCGAACTTTGCGCCGCCCGCCTTTTTGATCGTCCGGGGAAAAAAACTCACCCGCGCGGCGCGGGGACTTTTCTTCCGTGGCGCGGCCTTCGGCTATGCGAAAATGGTCTCGGGCGGCTTCTTCCCCATTCCAACAAAATAGGAAAAGGCCCCCGGCCATAGAATATGACCGGGGGCCTCCGAAAATCCATATTGGGCGGACGCCGGGCGGAGACGGGACGGGGTTTTTCCCCTTTCGGAAAGCCGTCCTCTCAAGGCAAGGCACCGCCGCTTCAATCGGCTTTCTTATAGCTCGATGGCGAACCGGGCGTCGCCCTCGAGCGGGATGACCACGCAGTCCCGCGCGTATTCCCGCTCCGGCAGGACGACCACAGTGCTGACGGTCTCCCGGTCGACCGGGAACGGCGCCTTATGCCACACGCCGGGCCTAAACGCGACCATGGTCCCCTTCGGCACGACGAACGCCTCCTCTTTTCCGGCGGGATAGACGCGGTCGGTGGCCGGCGCCGCGAAGACGACGATGTCGCCGTCGAGCGGGATCAGCACCTCCGTCCCGGCGACATGCTGCTCCGCGTCCTCGGGGACCATCGCCCGCTTTGACGTAAGCACGACGGAGAAGGAGGTCACCTGCTCCCCGGTAAAGACGCTGACCATGTCGCGGTAAAACGCGACCGGCAGCTCGCCGATTTTCTCACCCTCCGGGTGCAGAAGATCGGCGAATTGCCCGTAGGGCGAAAACGATTCCAAGGTCAGCGGCCGCGCCTTGACGGTTCTCATAGAAATCCCCTCACTTTTTCGGCGGATAGCAGATCGCGAGCTTGCAGAAAAGATCCTCCAGCACGACGCGGAGATCCATCTCTTGGTAAACCTTGATCATTTTCGCGTTTTCGCGCGGAAAATAGAACATCTCCTCGGAGATCGCGGGCGCGGGCGTCCACTTAACGTTGAAGGGCTGCTCGTCGAGCAGCGCGCCGATGACCGTCTCGTCACAGATGGAAAACACCTCGCTCATCGGCCAGCCGTTCGCGTCCGCCATGGTCAAAAACTCGATCAGCTGACGGAAAAGATAATGCCCGATCTCGCCGCAGGGCTCCAGTTTCACTTGCAGCTCCGCGAGGCTGACCCGCGGCATGTCGTAGACCTTGGTCGGGATCTGCCAGACCTCGGCGTCGGACTGCAGGACGACGTTCGCCGCGGCGATGTCGTTGACGAGGTTAAACTCCCGCCCGCCCGCGGGGTAGGTCGCGCCGCCGTTCCAGACGACGACGAGCTTTTTGCCGATGTCCGGGCGTTTGAGCAGCGCGGAGGCGACGTTGGTCATCGGGCCGAGCACGCCGATCCAGAGCTTCTCGTTGAGGCACCGGTCGGCCTCCTCGATGATGAGCTCGACGCCGTCGCTCTCCTCCGGTTTGTACCACTTAAAGAAGGACGGCTCGGCGCTCATCTTGATGTTGGTCCGGCAGCCCTTGACCGCGCGGACTTTCCCTTGAAGCCCCATGTAGCCGAGAATGCGGTTCAGCTCCTCCCAGCTCGCCTCCATGGAGTCCTCGATGCGCGCGTGGCCGAAATGGGTGGCGATCACGCCCCGGATATCGAAGCTCGGCGAGAGCAGCGCGTGGGTGATCGCGAACTGGTCGTCCGCCTCGTTCTTCGCGTCCGTGTCGATGATCACTTTTTTGATCCGGGTCCCGGGGATCCGGTAATGATAATTTTCGAAATTCAAAAGAAACCCCTCCCTGTCGGAAAATGTTCAGCCTTTGATGGCTCCGGCGGAAAGGCCCTCTACAAAGCCCTTCTGCGCGATCAGATAGACGATGATGATCGGGATGGAGATGATCACCAGCGCCGCGAAAAGCACCGTGTAATCCACGCCGTGGCGGCCGATGAAGTTCGCGGCCGCGACCGGCAGCGTGCGCATGCTGTCCTCGGTGAGCATCAGGTTGGCAAAATAATATTCGTTCCAGTATCCGAGGCCGCTAAAAATGACCTGCGTCACGATGCCCGGCTTCGCGAGCGGCAGGATGATGCGCGTGAAGCTCTGGAATCGCGTCGCGCCGTCGATCATCGCCGCCTCCTCGAGCCCCTTGGGCAGCGAAATGAAGAACGCCCGCATGATGAAGACGCCCATCGCGATGGAGCCGGAGGCGTAGAGCAGGATCAGGCCGATCCGCGTGTTATTTAAATTGAGGAACAGCGCGACCTGATAGGTCGGGATGCCGAGCACGCCGCTCGGGATCATGATGCCGAGCAGCAGGAACGAATAGATCAGCTTCCGGAAGCGGAAGTTGATCCGTCCGATCGCGTAGGCCGCGCAGCAGTTGACCGGGATCATGATGGCGACCGCGCCGGCGGTGACGAGGAAGCTGTTGAGAAATTTCTGCCCGAGCTCCCCCTGCTTCCACGCGTTCCTATAATTTTCAAGCTGCGGGGCCTGCGGCAGGCCCCAGATGTTCGTATAAAACTCGCCCTCCGCTTTGAGCGAGCCGAGGATCATCCAGACCAGCGGGTAGACGCACACGACAAAGAAGAACGCGACAAAGAAAAACCAGAGCAGCCCCGGCAAAAACCGTTTGAGTTTCGTCATAGCCATCCCCCCTTAATCGTAGCTGCTTTCCTTGGTCATGATCTTGAGCTGCAAGAAGCCGAAGAGGAAGGTCATGACGAAAAGGATCATGCTCATCGCGTTTGCCTTCCCCATGTTGCTGTACTGGAAGGCTGTTCGCAGGATATAGGTGGCCGAGACCTCCGTCGCGTGGAAGGGGCCGCCGTCGGTCATGATATGGACGATGTCGTAGTTGGAGACGAGCCCGCCCGTGACGGACATCAGCACGTTGACAACGATCGTGCTGTTGAGCTGCGGGATCGTGATGTAGCGCAGTTTCTGCCAGCCGCTCGCGCCGTCGATGGACGCGGCCTCGTAATAATCCTTGGAGATCGCCTGAAGGCCCGCGATGTAGAGCACCATGTGGTAGCCGGTCCATTTCCAGATGTCGACCCAGATCACGCTGACGAGCGCGTAGGTCGAATCGCTGAGCCAGCCGACGATCAGATGCTCCAGCCCGACCGCTTTCAAAAACGCGTTGAGCAGGCCGAACGTGGGGTTGTAGATCCACGTCCACAGGATGCCGATCACGACATAGGACATCATCACCGGCATGTAGATGCCCGCCCGCAGGTAATCCCTGCCCGGGATCTTTTTTACGAGGACGAACGCGAGCGCGAGCGCGATGATGTTCTTAAAAACCGTGACCAGCGCGGCGTAGGCAAAGGTGTTTTTGATCGCCTGCCAGAAGACGTCGTCCTTGAACACATAAAAATAGTTCAAGATCCCGTTCCAGCTCATGGAGCCGTAGCCGTCCCACTTAAAAAAGCTGACGGAGAGGCCGGTCAGGAACGGGCAGATCGTAAAGACGGAGAACAGGATCACGGCGGGCGCGCACATGAAGTACGGAAACCCTTTTTCATTCCACACGGCCAGTTTTTTCCGCAAAGGACTCACCCCCAAGAGAAGGCCGGGCCGGCTTTTTGCCGGACCGCCGCGAGCTATAAAAACCGTGGATTTCGCATTTTGGAAACGGCGGTACCGGCCTTAAATCAGGAAGATACCGCCGTTTTTTCTTTTACCTGTAACGGAGAGGATCAGCCGGGATAGACGAGCTTCGCCTCTTCCTCCGTGAAGTTGTTCCACCACTGATAGATATAGTTGTCCTCCTGCACGATGGTGTCGTAGGCGTCCTGCACAAGCCCGCAGGCCTGCTCGGACGTGATCGTGCCGGAGACCAGCGCCGGAATGCCTTGGCAGAACGCGTCGTTGATCTCCGCCGGCCAGATCCAGTCGAGGTAGGTGACCGCGTGCGGCGTGACGACTTCGTTCATCTCGGCGACGAATTCGGACGGGTCGGTGTCGATGTCTTTAAAGATCTTGAATTTGGTCGGGCCGTCGCAGGTGAGGATCTTCTCCGCCTCCTCGGGCCTCGTGACGAACTCGATGAAATCGACGGCCATGGCGATCCGATCATCCTCGATGAAGGACGGGATGCACAGGCTCCCGTCGCCGATGCCGTAGCCGTAATAGTAATCGGTGGCGCCCTCCATGACCGGGTACGGCATCACGCCGACCTCCAGATCGGGGTTGGCGGCCTCGCAGTAGGTGACGTAGCTGTCGAGCGTGAAGAGCATCGCGCATTTCTCCTGCGCGAACGCGGCGATCAGGCCGGTGGAGTCGGTATCGAGGCTGTCGGCCTTCATGATGCCCGCCTCAAAGAGATCGGAGATCCAGTCGAAGGCCTGAATTTCGGCCTCGCCGTTAAAGGTCTTTTCGCCGCTCAGGAAGGCCTCGACGTTCTCGATGGACTGGCCGCCCGTCGCCTCGCCGTAGGTGGACATATAGATGCCCGGCCACGACCAAGATTCCTTGCCGTTGATCATCATCGGGGTGATGCCGAGCTCGGTGTTGATGACGTCGGCGCAGTGCGCGAGCTCCTCGAACGTGGAGGGGATCTCCAAGCCGAGCTCGTTAAAGATCGCCTTGTTGTAGACGATGCACCAGCATCCGCCGTCCGCGAGCGGCAGGCACCACAGGTGGTCGCCCATGTAGCAGCTGTCGAGGACGCCCTCCTCGTACCGGCCGATGATGTCGTCGCCGACCAGCGTGGTCAGGTCCTTGACCATCGCGCCCGGCCCGAGCGGGGACTGAATCAGGCCCACGCCGTTGATGAAAATGTCGATCGGCGTGCCGGCAAGCTTGGCCGCCGTCAGCAGCTCCGGGGTCTCCGACCACGTGCCCTGATAGGTGGCCTCCACCTTGATGCCGGTCTCCGCCTCATAGTCCGCGAAGACCTCCGACCACGCGGCCTCCTGCGCCTCGTCGGAAAGCGTGTACGTAAAGAGATAAAGGGTATTCGGGTCGGTCTTCTCGCTCCCCTTCGAGCCGCATGCGGATAGCAGGAGAACCATCAGCAGCGCAAGAAACAGAGCCGCCATTTTTTGAAATTTCATGCGATTTCCTCCTCCGTTATTTCTTTTTCTCAATCTTCATTATTATACGGATCTGCATCAGCGATACAGGGCCATATACAAAAACAGGACGCCGGCGGCGTACAGCAGCACGCCGGCCGCGAGCAGGCCTTTCACCTTCCGGGAGGTTCCCTCAAACTCGCCGTAAAGGATGCCCCAGAAATAGGCCCAGATGTTGCTCGTCGTGGTGATCGGCCACGCCACGGAGAGGCTCAGCAGCGGGGCCGCCATCATGTTGGTGACGTTGCCGCCGAAATGCCCGATCGCGGACAAAAAGGAAAACAGGACGACCTTCGGCGGCGTATGAAAGAACCGGCCGAGCTCCCGCGTATGTACCAAGCGGACGGACGACAAGATCAAAGTCCCCGCGAGCGCGCCCAAGCAGATGATCGCGCAGCACAGCATCGGCGGGAGCGCGTCCGGGTTGGTCACGGACGCCATGCCGTAGGAGACGCCCAGCGTGTATCCGAAGCCGAGCAGGATGTTGATCCCAAACAAGAGGTAGATTTTGGCGTCGGGGCGGGCCGTCCCGTCCCGCGCGCGAAGATCCCCCCGCGCCCTGCGCTCCCTGTCGCGCAGGGCCCCGGAGAGCTGGCTCAGCAGCGTGCCGCCGAGAAAGACGAGCGAGATCAGGATTAAAGTCGCCGGCGTGATCCCCTCCGGCAGGCCGCTCACCAGCATCGGGATGATCGTGCCGGAAAGAATGCCGAGCGGGGACATGATGGAGATGGAGAGGATCAGCCCCACCTTTTTCATAATCATCATGCCGATCTGGATCCCGACGCCGAACGGGATCCCGCAGAGGAAACAAAACAGCGAGAGGCCCGGCTTTTCGGCGACCGCGGCGAAGATCCCCTGCGGCACGAAAACCGACCGGAAAAGGACCGCCGCGCCCCAGATGATGGCGTTGGAGAAAAGATAGAGCCAGATCATGAAGGCCGGAATGGGATAATCCCCGATCCGCTTGATCACCTGATACCAAGATCCCCACAAAAACGCGGTCAGCAGTTCAAGGCAGATCGCGGAGCCCAACGAAAGTTCCAGCAAGCGGACGCTCCTCCCATCCAGCAGATAAAGCGTTTAACCATGCAAAGTATAGCACCATCTAAATAATGTTGTCAATATATATATAATTTTCACCCGGGCTTTCCTTTAATTTATGCAAGGTTATTTATAAATGATAAATAAAACTAACAGATTTACTGGTTTTTTTCAAGATTGGGAAATGAAAATAGAAAATATGTTGGAAAACGACGCCCCGGCGCGCCCGAATTCCCTTGACGAAACGAAATCTCTGCAATATAATGAATTTATATTTGATAAATATTTATCACAAGGGGCTGGCAGTATGAAAGTGACCATCAAAGACATCGCGGAGAAGCTCGGCGTCTCGACCACCGCGGTGTCTCTCGTCCTCAACAATCGGGAAAACCGCATCTCCCCGGAGAAGAAAGAGCTGATCGTCCGCACCGCCAAAGAGATGAATTACCATCCGAATCAGGCCGCGGTCACCCTTGTGAAGAAGAACAGCCGAACGATCGGGCTCATCATCCCCGACCCCAGCAACATGTTTTTCGCCGATCTCACGAAGGGCGTCGGCGACGCCGTGGCGCGGGACAAGATGAGCCTTATCATCGCGAGCACGAACGACATCGCCAAAAACGACCTGAGCTATCTCGACATGTTCATCGCCGCGGGCGCGGACGCGATCATCATGACGATCGCGTCGGATTCCTCCTCCGGGCTGATCCCCCTTTACCAGAGCGCGATCGAGGCCTACGGCAAACCCGTCGTCATGGTGGACCGCTATGTGATGTCGATCGGCTGCTCGGCCGTCACCCTCAATCACCGCAAGGGCGCGTACGTCGCGCTGCAGCATCTTTTTTCTCTGGGCCACCGGAAGATCGCCTGCCTGACCGGGCCAAGGTATCTGCTCAACACATCGGAGCTCTTGGAGGGCGTGCGCGCCGCGTACCGCGACAACGAGGTCCCGTTCAGCGAAAAATCCGTGATCGAGGGGAATTATCAGGTCTCCGGCGGGATGAAAGCCGCGGAACAGATCATCAAAGAGGGCTACACGGCGGTCTTTTCTTTCAACGACATGATGGCCTACGGCCTCTATAAAAAATTCGGGGAATCCGGTGTGCGGGTCCCGGAGGACATTTCCGTCGTGGGATTCGACGACGTCTTTTTCTCCGAGCTGCTCGACCCGCCGCTGACCACGATCAAGCAGCCCGCCTATCTGATCGGCGAGGGCGCCGCGATGCGCGCGCTCTACGAGATCCAGCATCCCGAGGAGGAAAAACAGACCACCTTTTTTGAACCCGCTTTGAAAATCAGGAAAAGCACCCGGGCCATATAATTTTTCATCGGCAAATTTTATCATTGTCTGAGGTGAACGTCATATGAATCTGTTGAGCTTCGGTTCCGCAAACAGGGATCTTGTCTATCATGTCGATCACATCGTCCGGGAAAAGGAGACGATCTCCTGCCGGGATGTGACGACCGGGATCGGCGGAAAGGGTCTGAATCAGTCCATCGCGCTGAGCCGTGCGGGCGGCGGGGCCTACCTTGCGGCAAGGATCTGCGAAAAGGACGGCGACATCCTCGATTTTCTCCATACGCAAAACGTCGACACCCGCTTTGTGGAGATCTGCGCGGAGGAGACCGGCCACGCGATCATTCAGGTGGATAAAAACGGGCAAAACAGCATCATCGTGGTCCCCGGCGCGAACGCCGGGTTTACCCAAAGCTATGTCGACCGGGTCTTCGCCGAATTCCACGGCGGGGCCGTCGTCCTCCAAAACGAGATCAACCTGATCCCCGAGATTATGAAAAAAGCGAGCGAGGCCGGGAACATGATTTTGTTTAACCCCTCCCCCTTCTCCGGCGAGATCCTCGCGAAATACCCTCTGGAGCTCGTGGACATTTTCGTTGTCAACGAGGTGGAGGGCGGCGCGATGACCGGCGAAACGGGGCCGGAGGAGATCCTCCGCGCCCTGCTGGATGCCTACCCCGCCGCCAAAATCGTGCTCACCGTGGGGGCGGACGGCTCTTGGTTCGCCGACCGGCATGGCGCGTTGTTTCAGCCGATCTTCCCGGCCGAAGTGGTCGATACGACCGCGGCCGGCGACACGTTTCTCGGCTATTTCCTCAGCAGCTACGCGGAATCGCCCGACCCGGAGCGCGCCCTGCGCCTCGCGTCCAGAGCCTCCGCGATCACCGTCTCAAGGCCCGGCGCGGCGGCGTCCATCCCGTTCCCCGGGGAGCTCGCCTGACCCGCCGGAACCGCGGCCGATTGTCCCGCGGCGAAATCTCCGCGCATATAATTCAAAAATAAAAAGAGAAACGGGCGCAGCCCGTTTCTCTTTTTTATATGCGCCGGAGGCGGGGCCGCTCCCCTGCCCGGCGCTTTTATTTTCATCCCGGCGGTGGGCGGAATCCACGCATGCCCGGCCGGCCGGCCATCAGCTCAGCCTCTCGTAGGCGGCGACGCCGCCTGTCAGGATCCAGCGGTAAAGGAGCCAGCAAATGAGAAGCAGCGCCATGGTCACAACCCCCGTCGCCGCGCCGAGCGGCATCAGCAGGGACAGCCCGTACCCGGCGGCGACCATCGCCATGACCGCGGCCGTGCTCACGCACAGCGCGATCAGGACGGCGACCCCGTTTTTCACCGCCTGCGTCTCGTTGACCCAGTCGAGATTCGGATGCCGCAGGTTCGCCACGAGCCCGGAGAGCGCCGTAAACGCCGTAAACGCGAGCGGCGTAAGCAGGCACCAGATCAGATTTTGCCACGACGGGCCGACCGCGAAGATCACGCCCGCCTGTGCGATCACGGTCGCCGGGCCGGCGATGCTCAGGTGCAGCAGCAGCTTCGCCTTTAGCAGATCGGCCGTGTCGACCGGCACGGACCGGGCGATCCAGAGCGCGCTGCCCTCGATGGACACGGCGGCCGCCGTGATGTTCGTCATCCCGGAGATCATGCAGATGATAAGGATCAGGATTGGGCAATAGAGCTCCTGCGGAAGCGGAAGTTTTTCCGTAATGCCCAGAAACGGCAGCGCCGCGCCGCCGACCGCGAGGATGATCGCCCCGAATCCCGCGTTGATCATGTACGCGGAGCTGGACGTAAACCGGCGCAGCTCCCGCTGATACAGGGCGGAAAAGACGCCGGAGACTTTCTGCATATTTTCTTTATAGACCGCCGTCTTGAAGCCGAATTTCGCGGTTACGGCGCGGATAAACGTCTTGGAGACGAGCCAGTACGCGAGCGCGAACGGCAGCGTCATGCAGATCACGGAAAGAAGCAGCGCGAGCGGGTTGCCGTCCGCGACCGCCGTGCCAATCCAGTAAAGGACGGAGACGCCGCCGAGCCGCGCGGCGACGGCCTCCCCGTTTTGGGCGAGTTTCGCGACCACGGTCTGCGCCTGCGTGACCAGCGCGAAATACGCGCCCAGAAACGCCAGCGAAAAGGCCGTGGAGAGCAGGGCTTTCTTCTGAATCCTGCGGGTCAGCAGCGAAAGCAGCCACGCAAACAGGATGGACAGCGAGAGCGAGAACAGCGGCAGCAGCAGGACGATCACGACAAACGCCGCCGCGCCGATCGGGTCGACCGGGCAGAACCGCGCCCACGCGATGCCCGCCGGGATCGCCGTGATAAGATCGAACACAAGGTTAATCAGCAGCAGGGTCAGCATCCGGCTCGCCAGAATGACCGACGGCGGGATCGGCATCGAGAGGAGCAGTTCGTTGTCCTTCGCCTCATAGAGCTGCGCTTTCGCCGCAAAAATGCTTCCGGCGAACATCAGCGCGAAATTCGTGATCGCGAACATGGCAAAATAGGTCCAGCCGATCCCGGCCTCATAGTACGGGCGGCTGATCGCGGAAAAATAGCTGTAAAACAGAAAGGCATAGGCCGCGCCCGCGTAGAGCATCAGAAAGGCGAAGCCGATCATTTTGGCCTTCGTCTGCCTCTGTTTGTAGCGCGACGCGCCCGTGAGCCAGCTGCGCAGCGACGCGAAGCGGACCCGCATCAACGCTTTAAGCATGGTCCCCCTCCAGTTCCAAAAAGACGGCCTCGAGCGAGGCGTCGCCCTTGACTTCCTCCATGCTCCCGCTGACGACCAGCCGCCCGTTGCGGATGATCGCGACCTTGTCGCAGAGCTTCTCGGCCACCTCGAGCACGTGCGTCGAGAAAAAGATCGAGCCTCCGGTGCCGCAGTGCGCGCGCATCATCTCCTTGAGCGAATGGGAGGCGATCGGGTCGAGGCCCACAAACGGCTCGTCCATGATGATCATCTTCGGCGCGTGCAGCCACGCGGAGACGATCGCGAGCTTCTGCTTCATGCCGTGGGAGTACGCGGAAATCTGCTGGGCGAGGTCGCCCGTCAACCCGAATTTCTCGGCGTATTCGCGGACGCGCTCCCTGCGGTCCGCCGCGCTTACCTTGTAAACGTCGGCGATAAAATTCAGGTACTGGATTCCGGTCAGGTAGTCGTAAAGATCCGGGTTGTCCGGAATATACGCGAGCATCCGCTTGCACTCGAGCGGCTCCTCTTTGATGGAGCGCCCGCCGATCAGGATCTCGCCCGCGTCGAACTGCAAAATCCCGCAGCAGGCTTTGATCGTCGTCGTCTTTCCGGCGCCGTTGTGGCCGATGAAGCCGTAGATCTCCCCCGGCGCGATCGAAAGGGTGAGGTCGTCCACCGCGACCTTGTCCCCGAATTTTTTGGTAAGGTGTTCGATTTTCAGCATGGTTTCTCCTTCGATTGATTCGCTTTTCCGTCCGGCCCCGCCTCTCAAGGCCCGCGCGCCGGAGCGCGGCGGAGCCTTGGGCGATCACCCTTATTTTAGGCCGAACGGAAAATAAATATGAACGATACCGGCCTTTAGAAAAGATTATACCGCCGATCCGGGGTCGGTTCAATGCTTTGAGAAGGATTTACCGGAGGGGTTTTCGCAAAAAAGGCCCCGCCGCCGGGCGGCGGCGCTCCGCGCCATCACGGAAGAGGCATCCGCCGCGTTGCCGATCGATTTCGTTTTTTCCCCCGCAGCCCGCCGACCGCTCTTCCTCGCCCGGGATCATCCGCCGCGCCCCGGGGCGGATCGCTCTCATGTCGCATCGCTTTGTAAGGCCGTTTTCGGCGGCGGCGCGGGGCGGCTCCGTCGCGAAAACTCACCCGAACAGCATATCCTCCACATAGCGTTCCATAAAAAAGGCGTCCGTGGAGAGGTCGACCGTCTCGGCCGCCGCCGCGAGCTCCTCCGAGCGGCGGCGCTCCGCAGCGCTTTGCAGCAGCATCGAGGCGCCGGAGCCCGCCGCGTTGCCGACCGCCCTTGTCCTTCCCCCGCAGCCCGCCGGCAAAAGCCCGGTCGCGGCGGCGTTCCCGGCGGGCAAAAAGCTGCCGAAGCCGCCGGCCAACAGGGTCTCCGACAGCTCCTCCGCCGCGAGGCCCGAATGATGGAGCAGCGTCTCCGCGCCCGCGCAGACCGCCGCCTTCGCGAGCTGAAATTTCCGCAGATCTTTCTGCGTGAGCACGATCTTGTTTTTGAGCACGACAGCGGACGTGTCCTCCGCCCGCGTGAGCACGCCGAACGACGCCGCGCGCTCCTCGTCGATCCGGCCGGTCTCGTCCAAAATCCCGGCCCCGAGCAGGGCGGCCGCCGCGTCGATCAGGCCGGAGCCGCAGATCCCGCAGGGCTCCCCGCCGCCGATCGTCCGGACAAAGAAGCCGCCGTCCCGAAACTCCACGCCGGAGACCGCTCCCGGGACCGCCTGCGTGCCGCAGTAGATGCCCGCGCCCTCGAACGCCGGCCCCGCCGCCGTGGAGCAGACGCGGATCTTCCCATCCTTCGCGAGCGCCATCTCGCCGTTCGTGCCGATGTCCATCAGCAGCACCGGCTTTTTCGCCTCGTCCAGCCGCGAGGCCAGCATCGCCGCCGTGATGTCCGCCCCGACAAAGGCGGAGACGCACCGGCCAAGGTAGACCTCGGCGTCCCGCAAAAGGCCCGCAAGGCCGAGCGAGGCGGCGGGGACCGTCTCCCCAAACAGGCGCTCCGGCAGAAACGGCGAGGCGCAGAGCCGCGCCGCGTCGCCCTCGGTCAAAAGGCAGAGCATGGCCGTGTTTCCGACAAAGGCGGCCTTTTGGACGGACGCCCCGGCGAGGCCCGCTCCTTCCGCGACCCGGTCGGCGAGACCGGAGATACCGGAGCGGACGGCCATCGCGAGATCGGCGGCACGCCCGTCCCGCGCGGCGCCAAGCCGCGTCATCACGTCCGCGCCGAAAGCGGCCTGCGGATTGGGCATGGTGCCGGAGGAGAGGAGCCTCCCCTCCGCGAGATCCCATAGATACGCCGCGAGCGTCGTCGTGCCGATGTCGACGGCGAGGCCGTACCCCTCCCCCCGGTCCGGCAGAAAATCCGGCAGGATGCCGTCGGAGAGGGCCTCGAGCCCCGACGCCTTGGGCAGGCGGACGAGGGCGTCGCCCCATACCTCCGTTTCGCAGGCGAGGCGCGTCCCTAAGCTCAGCTCCTCCCTCGTCAGCAGCAGGCGCTCCTGCGCCGTGACCGGGGAGAGCGTCCCCTCCGCGTGGACGCGGCATTTCCCGCAGCGCCCGCAGCCGCCGCACGGCATGGGGACGGAATACCCCGCCTCCCGCAGCAGATCGGATAGTTTTCCGCCGGAGGAGATCTCTCGGCGGCTCTCTTGTCCGCAGACGACCGTCAGCTTCATGCGCGCGCCCCTTTTCCTAAAAAGAATAAGGAAATCATAGCGCGGAAACGCCCCCGTGTCAAACCCGCCGCGCGTTTTTTTCACGCGGCGTCTGTGGCTCTTTTCGCTTCGCTTTCCATAAAAAAACGAGGCCCGTCTGAAAACAGGCCCCCGTCTTTTTCTTTCTCCGGTCACGTATTGGAATTGCAGGCGCAGTTATAGTTGCAGTTGCCGCTTGTGTCCGCATTTTCAAGCCGCGGCGGGAAAAATTCGTTGGTCGGGAATTTGATATGTTTGAATACCTCGCAGGGATCGTCCGTCGTGGTGACGCATTCCTTGCCCGGGACGCAGAAATCGTAGGCCGGGATGAGCATCTGCACCGGGCGTTCGAGCTGGACAATCGTAAATAGGCCCAGCGTAATGAGCACGTGGCGGCAGCTTCCGGAAACAAAACTGCCCTCGAACAACGAGGCGATATTGTTTGGGAAGTTGATCTCCGAAACGCAGTCGCATTCGTTGCCCTCGGCCAGGCGGGAATGTAAACAGATCGGATCGACCACTTGTACAACCGCTCTGGGGCTGTTGGTGGCGCGGTTCACTTCGCCAAAACCCGTTTCGGAGTCGTACACTTTGACGCTGCCTTCACTGCCGTAAAGGATGACTTTCTTTGAGAAAATCGCGATGCCGCGAACGGTGTCTGCCGTGGAAACCGGCGTATAATAGGCCGACAACCGAACGAGGAAATAGAAGGTCATGTCCACGGAATAGAATCCCCGGTTGAACGGGATGGGCTCAACCTCCAAAAAAACGTTCAATACTTCCACGCTCTTGGCTTTGACCGTCAGAGCGCGTTCGATCTTCGCCTGTTCCGTCTCAGTAAAATAAACCGGAAGGTCTTCCAAGCAATCTTTGTCTCTACGGTTCCCATCATTAACAACGAAGTGAGAAATCGCGAAGCCGCCCTCCCCCTCCAAGACCGCCGACGCGGCCTTTTTTTTGCGAAAACGGACGGCGCGGGCCGCAAAATTTAAAAAAAGCCGGGATGGATCCATCGGAGGCTCCGCGCCGTATGCTGGTGTGTCCGCCCGCCGCGGCTCGCCGCGCCGCGGCCCCGGCGAACGAAACGGCGTTCCTAAAATAGGTAATTTTGAATTTTTTTTGAAATTTCCAAAAAGGTATTGACCGCCGTACGTTTCATGATAGAATATGGTGCAGAATTCATGCAGCGAACGGAGCCCCCCGGGACCCGTCCGGGCAGAAAGAGGGATGAATATGGGAGACGACTCCGCCATCCAAAACGATGAAGCGGGTTTTCCGAGCGACAGCGAAGACGATTACGATTTCCCTTCCCGGAGATCGGACGAAGACGACGCCTCATGCGGATCGGAACTCCGGCGGACGGAGCTCAGCGAAACGTTCGCCTCGGCAAGAGAAAAGAAGGAAGCCGTTTCGATCTGGCAGCATGAACTTGATATTTTCCGCCGCTCGATGGAGAGAGAGAACGCGCATCTTTTCCATAACAAGTCGGACGCATAACCTTACGATAAAAGAAGCCCGGCCGGAAGGCCGGGCTTCTTTTATCGGCGGGGCGCTTAAACGATCCTTTTTCGGATATGCTAAACCCGAGGTGAACGGCATGGACAAAAAGGGAAAGTGGTCCCTCTTACATGAGAAAAAAGAGAAATCCATCCCCGAGGAGATCTACCCGGCGATCGACACCGACCTCGCGCGGGACAATGTGGAAAACGACATCCCCGCCGCCGATTTGCAGGATTTATAATCCCCTCTCTGCCCGGAGGGGCGGTTTTTTCCGGCGTTTTTTCCGCGCGCCCGGCGGCGTGTTTTTTTCGCCCGGCCCGTCCCTTGTGTTTTTTGGAAGAATCTGATACAATGCGATTGAGGTGATTGTTGTGGAGTTTCAGCATGAGCAAGACTGTATTTACGCGAACGACCCGTCCGGAAACCGCATCGCGGAGGTGACGTTCCCGACCGCCAATGGCGTCGCCGAGATCAACCACACCTACGTGGATCCCGCTCTGCGCGGCCAAGGCATCGCCGACAAGCTGCTCGCCGCCGCGGTGGAGCAGATCCGCTCCGCCGGGCTCAAGGCGCACCCGACCTGCTCCTACGCGGTCCGGTGGTTCGCCGAGCATCCCGAATATCTGTATCTGCTCTGACACGCCGCCCTCTCAGGAGGGCGGTTTTTTATGTTCCCCCGCACTCCGGCGCGAGCCTTTGCGCCGCGTTTTTGAGCGCGCTTTGCGCTTCCGCCGACCGCTTTTCGTCGGGCTCGAAGGCGTACCCGGCCGCCCCCCCGCCCTCCAGCGGCCGGAACGCGTCCGCCCTCATCCATCCGGCCCACGCGCCCATATACATCCACGTCTGCCCTTTCCATGTAAAAACGTCTTTCCCAAGCCAGTTTTTCTCCGCCTCCGGGATCGCCCCGATGTTGCCCATGCCGCCTCTCCCCCTCGCGAAATGCTATGCGGGCCCGGCTTGTCTCACGGCTTGTCCCATGGGGGGATATTTGAGGGCGGGATGGCACGCGCGGCTTTTGAGCCGCTTTTTCCCGTATAAAAAACGCCGCCCTCCGCCGCACCCGGCCTTTTTGCCGACGGTTGGGGGCGTTTTTGCGAGAAAAAGCGCCCTCCTTTCGGCTCTGGCCGGAGGCGGGCGGCGCGGCGGGGCGAACAAAATGGCAAAACGGCGGTGGGGTGGGACAGACAGAGATGTGGCACGGCGAGTGGCAAAGCGACGGCGCGGACGACCCAGCAGCACGGACGACACGGCAGCAATGTGACAGAGCGGCGGCGCAGTAAAACGGCATGGGCCGAGCAACAGCGCAGTGGCAAGGCCGTCATATCGAGAGCCGCCCGCATCTATAATGATAGCAAGATATTTCATGACGCCGCCGTGAAACCGGCGGCGCGTGTTTATGGCGCAAAGCCTTTTTGAAGGGGGGAACCCGTGTGGACTGCCTGATGTACCTGCGCAAAAGCCGCGCCGACCCGGCGGAGGAGACGGTCGAGGGCACGCTCCGCCGCCACCGGGAGCAGCTCGAGGACCTCGCCGCGCGCCACGGCTGCCATATCGCCAAAATCTACAAGGAGGTCGTCTCCGGCGGCTCCCTCTATGCCCGGCCGCAGATGCTCAAGCTGCTCGACGACGTGAGCACCGGCGAGTACGACGCCGTGCTCTGCATGGACATCGACCGGCTGGGCCGCTCGAGCATGGCGGAGCAGGGCGTCATCCTCGACACGCTCAAATATTCGCGCACACGCATTATTACTATGGATAAGATCTATGACCTCGCCGACGAGGCGGACGACGAGGCCTCCGATTTCAAATCCTTCATGGCGCGGATGGAGCTCCGCATTTATAAAAAGCGGTTCCGCCGCTCGCTCGAAAAGACCGTCTCGGACGGCGGCACAATCTCCGAGGCGCCGTTCGGCTACGCCAAGGTGCGGGTCAACCGCCTCCCGACTTTGCGGCCGGACCCGGTCGAGTCGGAGTTCGTCAAGATGATCTTCGACCTCTACACCGAGCGCGGCGTCGGCACCGAGCGGATCGCCCGCGAGCTCAACGCCTTGGGCGCGAAGCCGCGGCGCGGCGGCGCGGAGTTTGGCCGCGCCGCCGTGCGGTACATCCTGCGCAACCCGGTCTACCTCGGCACGGTCATCTGGAACAAAAAGCACTATATCCGCAAAGGCACCTGCGGCAGCGACAAACACCTCGCGGAGCCGAACCCGCGGGAGGAATGGATCGTGCGCGAGCACGTCCACCCCGCCCTTATTGCGCGGGAGCAGTTCGACCGGGCGCAGGAGATCATGCAAAAAAACTGGCATGCCAAATCCTTCACCGGCGAGATCAAAAACCCGCTGGCCTCGCTGGTCTTCTGCGGCAACTGCGGCCGGAAGATGGCGCGCCACCCGAGCGGCAAGCGCGTGAAGGAGGACTTCCTGATGTGCCCGCAAAAGGGCTGCATCCCCACCACGCGCGCCGGGGACGTCGAGCGCGCCGTGCTCGACAGCCTGCGCAAAAGGCTGCGGGAGCTGGACATCGGGGCCGAACCGAGCGCCCCGCCCGATCTCTCCGTGCCGGAGCGCGAGATCTCCATGGCGGCGGAGGAGCTGCGCAGGGCGGGCCGGCAGCTCGAGCGGCTGCACGATCTGCTGGAGCGGGGCGTCTACGACGCGGACACGTTTTTGCAGCGCCGCGACGCCCTGAACGCGAAGGCCGGGGAGCTGCGGCGGCTGATCTCCGAGAGGAAAAAGCTCCTCGAAAAGCCGCGCTCCGCCGACCCCCCCGCCGACCGCGAGAGGCTTTTAACCGCGCTCGACCTGTACGAGGCGGGCGGCCCCGCCGTCCGCAACGCGCTTTTGAAAGCCCTCGTCGAGCGCATAATATATTATAAGACGGAAAAAGGCAGCAGGGCGCCCTTTTCCGTCTTCGTTGAGCTCAAATTCTCTTCTTTTTAGGTGGGTTTCAGGGCCGGAAGAGGCTCCGCCGACCAAAAGGCGGGCGGGGTCGCCCCCGCCGGCCCTCTCCCCGTTGTCAACGATGGGAGCCGTCTATCGGAGCAACTATCATATACCCTCCCGGCATCGATGCAGACGGCCTCCTTAAAACAGGCAGAGCTTGCCGCTGACATCGTGCTGTTTGCCTTTTGTTCTGCCATAACTATCCTCCTATCGAAATGTTAGCTGCATGAAGCCGCTTGGTAACATTTTATGTAAGAAGGAACGTTTTGTGCACAAAATCAGCTTCTCAGGTCCTCAATCACGTCGGCGACGTGAATCGGACGAACCGCGCCCTCCGCAAGGCGGCACGCGATCCGCTCCGCTTCCTCCAAGCTCTCCGCAACAGCCGGACAGCGGACGCTCCGGATCGAATGGCCGGCGGCGGGACCCTCCTGCGCGCACTCGATTCCATATCGGCCGTTTTCCTCAAACACAAAATACCGGATCAAATAGGGACTTTCGTTTGGAACATCCGCCGAAAAACAGGAACAATACATCTGTTGTTTCACCTCGTATCAAATCACTCTCAGGTGATTTCAGTATAAGGCCCCCTATGAGGCCATACAACCGGAAAACGCTGGGAAACCCCATTCAGAATAGGTTTCCTGCAACAAAATCCGGATTGCCCCCGTATCGCGCCGCCCCGGGCCGCGATTTTTATCTTTTTTCGCATGATAAAGCGGTTTTCTATTTTTTCCACAAAATGATTGTAATCCTTAAACGGTTATGTTAAAATAAAATTTAATATTCCAAAAACCGGACTGGAGACGAAAGGAGCTGTACCCATGAACGTAGAAAACGGTATTCCCGGCAGAATCAGGGAACTTCGCGAAGTCTGCGGCTACTCTGTAAAAGAATTTGCCGAGGCCTTCGGCATCGACGCGGAAAAATACGCCGGCTATGAAAAAGATGGGGCGGATATTCCGATCAGCGTGATTTTCCAGATCGCCAACAAGTGCGGCGTCGATTTCAACGAAATCGTCACCGGCACCAGCGCCAAGCTCGACACCTATCATATCGTAAAACGCGGCGAGGGCAAACCCGTGAGCCGGTATCCCGGCTATTTCTACGAGGATCTCGCCTACCGTTACAGCAAGAAGGTGATGCAGCCGCTACTGGTCACGCTCAACCCCTCGGACGAACCGGCGGCCCTCGTATGCCACAGCGGACAGGAATTCAATATGGTATTGGAGGGGCAGGTCGCGATCGTCTTTGACGATAAGGAATTCATCCTTTCTCCCGGCGACACGATCTATTTCAATCCGACGCATCTGCACGGCCAGCGCTGCGTGGGGGATAAAAAAGCCCGCTTCCTGACCGTTATCGCCGACTAAAGCCCCAAAGGACGATCTCTTTCGGGGCCGGAATCCGTTTTCCGCATCCGCCGGCGCGGGCCCTGCCGCATGGAGCCGGAAGGCGCGGCGGCCTTCGCGAAGCCGGGGATGCCGGAACATTCAACTTTTGGGAAGAGGAATCAAATTATGCTTCTGGATCAATTTCTTCCGCGTATCGAGTTTGACTCCTACGAGGATTTTAAAGAAAATTACCGGGTCAACGTCCCGGAGGATTTCAATTTCGGCTTTGACGTCGTGGACGCGTGGGCAAAACAGGAGCCGGACAAACAGGCCCTTCTCTGGATCGACGACCACGGCGGGGAAAAAGCCTTCACCTTTTCCGAGATCAGCCGGATGTCGAACCGCGTCGCAAACTTTTTTTGCGATCTCGGCATCCAAAAGGGCGACGTCGTCCTGCTGGTCCTGCGGCAGAGGTGGGAATACTGGATCTGCGCCGTCGCGCTCCACAAGCTCGGCGCCATCCTCGTCCCGGGCTCGATGCAGCTCACAAAAAAGGACATCGTCTACCGCGCCGAGGCCGCGAAGATCAAGGCCGTCGTCTGCATCGACGACGCCTCCGCCGTCGCGCAGGCCGAGGCGGCCTTCGGGGAGGCCCCGTCGATTGAGCACCGCGTGCTCGTCGGCGGCGAGCGGGAGGGCTGGCTCTCCTTCGACCGGGCGCTCGCCGAGTACCCGGATACGTTTGAGCGCCCCTCGGGCGATCAGGCGACCCGCTGGGACGACAACATGCTCATCTACTTTACGAGCGGCACCACGGGCATGCCGAAGATGGTGCAGCAGAATTTCTCCTATCCGCTGGGGCACATCGTCACGGCGAAATACTGGCAGCGGGTGCAGGAAAACAAGCTCCACATGAGCGTCAGCGACTCCGGCTGGGCAAAATTCGGCTGGGGCAAGATCTACGGGCAGTGGATCTGCGGCGCGACCATCTTCGCCTACGACTGGGACAAATTCGTGCCCAAAAAGCTGCTCGAAGTCATCTCCAAATACAAGATCACGACGTTTTGCGCGCCGCCGACCATGTTCCGCTTCATGCTTCAGGAGGACGTGGCCTCCTACGACCTCTCCGCGACCGAGCAGTACTGCATCGCCGGAGAGCCGCTCAACCCCGAGGTCTTCCGCAAATGGGAGAAGCTGACCGGCCACAAGATGTACGAGGGCTTCGGTCAGAGCGAATCCTCCGTGATGATCGCGAATTTCCAGTGGTTCGAGCCGATCCCCGGCTCCACCGGCAAGCCCGCCCCGCTCTACCGCATCCAGCTGATGGACGCAAGCGGCAACCTCTGTGAGGACGGCGACGAGGGGCACATCGTGATCGCCGGGGTGGACAAGGAGTCCCCCGCCGGCCTGTTTACCGGCTATTACCACGACCCGGAGCGCACCGCCGTCGCGTTTGCGGGCGGCAACTATGACACCGGGGACGTGGCGTGGCGCGACAGCAACGGCTACTACTGGTTCATCGGCCGGTGCGACGACGTCATCAAATGCTCGGGCTACCGCATCGGGCCGTTTGAGGTGGAGAGCGCGCTGCTCGAGCACCCGGCGGTCGTGGAGTGCGCCGTCACCGCCGCCCCGGACCCGATCCGCGGTCAGGTCGTCAAGGCGACCGTCGTGCTCGCGGAGGGCTATCAGGGCTCGCCGGAGCTGACGAAGGAGCTTCAGGACCACGTCAAAAAAGTCACGGCCCCCTATAAATATCCGCGCATCGTCGAATACGTGAAAGAGCTCCCCAAAACCATCGGCGGGAAGATCAAGCGCGCGCAGATCCGCGAAAAGGACCTCGAGGCCAAGTCGGAATCCTGAGCGGGCGCATGGCCCGCCCCGGATAAACAGCATAAAAAAGCTCCGGAGATCCCTTTCGCGGGAACCCCGGAGCTTTTTTTCGTTTTTTCAGCGGGCGGTATGGCTGAGCAGATAATCCCGCAGGGTTTCATATGCCGCGGCCTCCAGTGTGACGCCGTCGCCCGCGGCCTCCTCGGGAAGGCCGCCCGACTCATCCTTGAGCGCCTCGGCGGCGTTCACATACCAGAAGCCCTTTTCCTTTGCCATGGCGAGGAATTTCTCGTTGATCGCGTCGATCTCCGCGTTCAGGAGGTCGTCTCCGCGCTCGGCGCAGAGGCCCTCGTTGACCGGAGGCATCGAGACGAGGTATAGATCGCACTCCGGTTTCGCGGCGATCACCGCGTCCAGAAACGCGGAAAATTTCTTGGTATAGGTCGGCACGTCCATCCAGCTCATGCTGTCCGCGCCCATCAGTATGTAGATTTTTTCGGCGGTTTCTTCGGCGGCCAGCGCCTCCGGGATCGAAAGGCTCTCCCCCTCGGAACGGACGACCTTTTTGGAGAGAACGGTGTCCGCGTTGACGGCCGTGCTCGCGAGGAACAAGGCGTCCCCGAAGCTCCGGCTCTCCTTGGCGCCGGAGGCCATCGCGTCGCCGATCAGGACGGCATGCTCAAAATGGGAGAGCTCCTTCGGCGCGCTCTCCGCCAAAAGGCCCCACGCCGGCAGCGCGGTTTCCTCCGCCTGCCCCCCGGAAGACGGTTCGCCCGCCTGTGCGCTCTCGCTCCCCGCTTCGGATCCCTCCGGCTGGGAGGACGCGGCCTCCGGCGCGGATTCGCCCGCCCCGTCCTTATGCGCGAGGTCGGTTAAAAGATTCACGAAGCCGAAGACCGCCTCGGCAAACTTGGAGCTCTGCCCTTCTCCGGCGGAGATCCGCTCGTTTTCGGCCTTTTGCCACGCCGCCGTGATGCCGGCGGCAAGAAGAAGCACTGCCGCAACCACCGCGGCAATGCGGAGAATCCGATGTTGTTTTTTATTCCTAAGGACCGCGTTGCCGTTTCCGCTCATCCGGGTGACGCACCTTCCAATATCGTTTAAGTGGCTTCAGTATAGCATGAAAACCTACCGAATTCATTAGAAAATTATGAATTTCCGCTTTTTTCTTTTTATGGGAAAACGCTTGACGGAAGGGCCGCTTTCCGTTATAATGTAGTACGTTCGCGAAGCGATACGTAGCGTTCGCGGGCCGGCCTTTCCCCGGGAAATTTTTAAAAAGAAGATAGACGCTGGCATAGCTCAGTCGGTAGAGCAGCTGATTCGTAATCAGCAGGTCGTGTGTTCGAGTCACATTGCCAGCTCCAAAAGATCCGCACCGGTAAGCCCTTTTAGGCTCGCCTGTGCGGATCTTTTTCGCCTTATTTTCGAGGTTGGTAGATATGCGGTAGTTACCCGGTAGATGCGGCGGTTATGAAGCCTCCCCCCCGGCCAGCTCCTCCATGCTGATGCAGAGGGCGCGCGCGAGGCGGCCGCCCGCCCCTCCCGTCATGTGCAGAATGCCAAGGCTACGCCGTTGCTCGTGTTGGCGTCGCGTTCTGAGGAGCTTGCGGTGCCGCCGCCATTCACATAAACTGTGCGAAAGTTGCCGCTGTCGGTAAGCGCCGGAGACCGCACAGACCAAGAACCGCCCGTGACTTTCGCCTTGCTGCCTCCCGCGGCATAATAGGAATATTGCGTGCCCTCTCCGCTTGCGGAATCCAGATTGTATCCCCAGATCTCGATTTCGGAGGTTAAAAACAGGCTGTCGCCGGTCGTATAGAGAGTGCCGCTTCCTCCGCCTTTCCCCGTTTTTTTATTGGCTGCGACAATGACGTTTTGTAACTGACTTTCCAGCATTCCCATGAATGTCGGCATACGGCTTGTCCTCATAACGCAGTCCCTCCAGCCGCCGGCATTCGTAGCCGTTCCATTCATTGCGTAGTTGGTCGCGTAGCAGCCGTGCATCTGCCAAGTGATGCCGGCGTAGGCGCCGCCGTAGGCCGCGGAATTCGTCGCCTCGTCGTGATGGAAACCGATGATGTCCACCCGATAATTGACGCCGCCGATGGAAATGTTGAGGTAGTCCCCGACGCCGAGTACCAGATTGTCCGAAAACGCGACCGACCGGACGGCGTTGGTATAGGTATGCTCCGCATCCTGCGAGATCGCCTTGCTGTATTCCGAGAGCTCCGCCCATGTGAGCGAGGAAACGCTTGCCCCTGTGTGCGCCGCCGTGCTCACGGAGGCCACGCGAAGGCTGCCGGCGGCGCACAGCGCCGCCCTTTTGCACATCCTCATCGCCCGTCCCCTCCCTTCCCGGCCGCTTTCCGGGGCGCGGCGCTCTTTGCCGTCCCTGTATATAATTTCATGCGCGTCATCCTTTCCTTTTTTTGACGGGACGTCCCCGTTTGAGCAAAGGATAGCGCCCGGAAACCGCCGATTCTGATCGCTTTCCGGCCCAAAGATATGGAGAAACTCCGGCGGCCGCGCCGTTCTTTGGCGATTTCGGCACACGGGGCAAAGCGGCCCGAAGGCGGCGGGCACAGCGGCTCGGATTCCGCGCGGAGGGAGGCCCTTTCCGCGCGGAATTTTTATGGAAAAGGAAAATAGTTCCGAGGGGCGGTGAATATATATATTAAAAGAAAGCGGCCGTTTTTTATGGTTTTTCGTTTTCGCATCGGGCCCCGTGCCGGCAGAAAATAAAACAGAAATGGATAAGGAGAGGGCGCTATGTCTCAGTTTCCGTTCACAAATGACCGAGCAAAGATGAAGCATCCGGATGACCCCGCGCGGAATAACTTAAATCCGGAGTTTCTCGTTGTAAATATCCCGCAGGCCGCGTGGCAAAACCAGAATTTCCGCGTCGCGTTATGGACGGGAGACCATATGCAGCTGACGCTGATGAGCATCCCGGTCAACGAGACCGCCGGCGCGGAGGTGCACCTCCAAATGGATCAGATGACCCGGGTGGAGGATGGGCAGGCCGCCATCCAGACCGGGATCGATCAAAACCATCTCGGCGCTCAGAAACGCCTCGGCCGGGGCGATACGGTCTTTGTGCCGGCGGGCATGTGGCACGAGGTTTTTAACATCGGGCCCAATCCTTTGAAGCTCTCCAACATCTACGCGCCGCCCGTCCACCCGATCGGAGACGTCCAGCACACCAAAGCGGAGGCGGAGGCCGCGCGCGCCGCCAGATCCCAATAAAAAGAAGCGCCGCACGGCGGTTTTATGGCCGCACGGCGCTTTTTCTACGCCGAAGCGGGCGTCGAAGCTCTCTTATCGCAAAACAAAAGGCCCCCGGTGCGGCGAAACTCCGCCGCACCGGGGGCCTTTTTATCCGATTACTGCACTTGGTACATGCCGTGGCTGTTCATATAGTTGAAAAGCTGCTCCCCGTGGTGCTGCTCCTCCTGCTGGATATGCTGAAGCGTCTGCCGGACCGTCGGGTTGGCCGCCTCAAAGATGCCCGTGTCGTAGGTGCTGGAGACAAACTTTTCGGTCGCCAGCAGGTCGTTGCAGAGGATTTTGTCCCCGGTGCTGCCCATCGCGCCCTGATAGTTCGACTGCGGCGCCTGCGCGGCGTCCTGCTGCTTGGACGGCGGCGCCTGATATCCCTGACCCTGACCCTGACCCTGCTGCGGCGCGTGGGCCATATCGGGCTGCTTCCCCTGAAGCATCTGGTCCAGCATATCGTAATGATGCTGCTCCTCGGAGGAAAGCGTCGTGAAAAGCTGCTTCAGCATGGGGTCTTTCGCCTGCTCCGCGTAGTTTTTATACTTGATGATGCAAAGGTCCTCCTGCTTTTTTTCGTCCTCGAGCAGCATCCTCTCCTTTTGGCTCAGCTGTATCTGTGTCTGCATAGCGCTCCTTTCAGCGCGTCTCCCCTTCCCGGCGGCCGGTTTGGGGATTCCGCGTTTTCCGCTCTCTTTCGGCGAAGCGGCGGCCGAATTTTGCAAAGATTGGTCTCTTTCATTTACTATTCTGACCAGCGCGGGCGGAATTATGTATCATAAAAAACGTCCCTTTCCAAGAAAAACGATCCCCCGCGCGGCGCGCCGGACGAAGGCAAAGAGCCGCCGGTTTTTACCGGCGGCTCTTTGCCTTTAATATAAAATTCCTTTAAAAATACGCGTGCTCAAGCGGAAAACAGCGTCGCTCCCGTAAAATCGGTCTTTAGCGTCTCGCCCTCGTCGAGGGTGACCTTCCCGGAATCATACGGCTTGCCCTCCACCGTCAGCGTCACCTTGCCCGCGCCGAAATAGTACCCGACGGTATCGGCGATGCTTTGGAGAATATCCTCCTCGCTCTCGGGCAGTTTTTTGATCTCCGTGAGGAACGCCTGACTCAGGTCGATCTTCGCCACGCCGTCGTCGCCGAGGGCGAGGCTTTTGATCTCCGTGTCGCCCAAAAGGACCGCCATCGTCCCGGCCGGGGCCTCTTTGTAGGCCGCCGCGAGGACGTCGCCGGTGCTGTCGTTCGTGCGGAACTCGACCGACCTGTCCTCGTATACGATCTTTTTGCCCTCCGCGTCGGGATAAAAGAGCCGGACGGTCTGCGTCAGCGGCACATTCTTTTGGATCGAGCCGAGCGTGGAGGAGACTTCGGTGTCCCCCGTCGGGTAGACGGCCCTGACGAGCCCCACGCCTTTGGCGTAATATTCCTTGGCCGCGTTATCCGTCCCCTCCGTGGTGACCTCGATCGCGTCGTAGTCCCCGGAAGGCGTGGAAACCGGCACCGAGAGATCGGTGATCGTCCTTGTGCTGCCGTCCTCCAGCGTCCATGTGGTGCCCTTCACGATCGGCTCCATCAAGAGGATCTCTTCCCCGCCGGTCTCCCCCATATAGTTTTGCCGGTGATAGGTCTCCCCGCGCGAAAACGTCTGCACCAGTTTCCCGTCCGAAATGGAGATCACCTTCGCGATGACCGTGCCGCCGTTGTCGATCCTCTGCTGGACCTGCGTCGACGAGGTGTAGTCGTTATAGACTTTATAGGAGGCATACTCGCTCCCCGCGCCCTGATAGACGTAATTTGTGTCGTTCATAATTGGAAAATAGTCGCCTACCGCGGCGGCTCCCTGCGACTCCGCGGAGGTTTCGGGAGCCGAGGACGAGGAGCCGGGCGTCGGGGTTCCCCCGTTGCGGCAGCCCGCCAAGGCCGCCAAACAAGAGCAGACCATCAAAAGAGCGATAGCTTTCTTCATCCGTTTTTTCCTCCGTTCATACGGTTCCCGAGGTGGCCGGCAGCGTCCCGGCCGAGCTTTCCGGAGCCGAGGACGACGCGCCGGGCGCCGAAGACGAGCCGGGCGTCGGGGTCCCCCCGTTCCAGCAGCCCGTCAGGGCCGCCAAAAAAGAGCAGACCATCAAAAGAGCGATGGCTTTTTTCATCCGTTTTTCCCTCCTTTTACGCGGTCCCGGAGGCGCTCGTCTCGGGCCCCATGGGATTCTCAGGGGCCGAGGACGACGCGCCGGGCGCCGAAGATGAGCCGGGAGCCGGGGTTCCCCCGTTCCCGCAGCCCGTCAGGGCCGCCAAAAAGGAGCAGATCATCAAAAGGGCGACGGCTTTCTTCATCCGTTTTCCCCTCCGCTCACGCAGTCCCGGAGGTAGCCGGCAGCGGCGCGGCCGAGCTCTCCGCGACCGCGGACGAGGAGCCGGGCGTCGGAGTTCCCCCGTTTCCGCAGCCCGCGAGGGCCATCAAAAAAGAGCAGACCATCAAAAGAGCGATTGTTTTTTTCATTCGTTTTTTCCTCCATTCCTATGATTCCCGTTTCCGGAAAACGACAAGGTTTTTTGCATCGATATTCCATGCACGCTTAGTCTGTACCGGAAACAGGAATTTTATGTATGGGGAGGAAATTTGGTTTCGCCGTCGGGCGGCGGAGATTTTAAAGGGCGGATTTCGCTCGGCCTTCGGCCGCGGCGGGCGGTCGGCCTCCCTTTCGGAAACCGAATCCGGGCCAAAAAACGGATACAAACGCCGCGCGTTTCGCCCCGATAAGCGGGGGCCCCGAAAACCGGGCGGGGAAAAACCGGCGGGCGGCTTTACTGCGCCCGCGCGATCACGCCTTTGTTTTCAAGTTTCCGCGCCGCGAGATCGTACCTGTACCGGTCGACCTCGCCGTCCGCGATGCGGGAGACGTAAAACCAGACGGCGCCGTCCTCCAGCGCAAAGCCGGGGTGGTCGTAATTCCACTGCTTGCCCGCCCACTCGTTGCCGAGCGCCTGCCCGCCGACGGTGTTATATTCCCCATCCAGCTCGTAAAAAACATCCGTGAAGATCCCGATCACCTCGTCCGCCGCCGGGTCGTAGAAATAGAGGCCGCTCGCGGAGGGGGTTTGGTCGTCCTTTCCCGGGATTGTCCGCAGAAACACCACCGCGCCCTCGGCGGCGGCGACGACGCCCATGGCGTCGTCGGCCACGAGCCGCTCCCCAGAGAGGCTGAGCTCGAACAGGCTGCCGTTTCGATTCAGCAGCTCCGGGTCGCGAAAGCCTGTGTAATAGGCCTTCCCTCCGGCGGCGTAAACCTCGTTGACCGGCTGCAAATAGGCCCGGTCGAGGCCGGTCGCCTGCGAGTAGATCTCCCACGCGTCGCGGCTCGCCGACACGAGTTCCCCGGTATCGCTGTCAAAAATCCCGATATTCGCCGTCGACGAGATATAGAAATACCGCTGGTCCAGCCACTCGATCTGCCACACCTCCGGCACGATGGCGCGGCTCTCCTCGTCCCGGATGTAGTCCAGCCCGACCGTCTGCGCCTCCCGGTAGGGCAGATAGATATCCCCGTCCGGGCCGCTGTCCGCGATGGTGACGGTCAGGGCATGGTTCCACTCCGCATCCGTGGTCAGGATGCCGGTCAGATGGCGAGTATCGCCGTTTGCGAGGGCGATGTCGCGGAAAAACACCTTCTGGTTGTTGGGGTACCAGACGACGCCCTCCGTCTCCATCTCCGGCTCCAGACCCGGCAGGTTGGCCTCCACCTCGGAGGCGCGCAGTTCCGCGATGGTGATGCCGCTCGGTTCCCGGCCGCTCTCCGCTTCCCCCGTGGACGAGCTTTCGCCGCCCGAGGCCGACGACGGCGTCTCCGGCTCCCCCGTGTCCTCCGGCCCCCGCCATGACATGCACCCCGCGAGCGCAATCAGCGCCGCGGCGAGCATGGCCGCAAACCGTCCCGTTTTTCTCAACGGATGATTCCCCCTATCCATTCTCTCGTTTCGGTCGCGGGCATTTTTCGCCCTTTACAAAGGTTATTTTATCACAAAAAAGGCCGTTTTTAAAGGAGGCCGCGGGCATCCGCATTTTTTCTCCCGGTGGCTCCGGCGGCGCGTGAGCCGAAATCCCAAAGAGCGCGCCGACATTTCCAAGAGCCTCCGGAAAGCCGCGCTCACCCGGCGGGCGGCGTTTCGAGGTTTTTGAGGATCTCCCGATACCGCGCGGTCGCCGGCGCGCTGGGCTCCCCCACCCGGCAAAACGCGAGTTTCGCGAGCTTCGGGACCGCGCGCTCCACGACGATCCGCCCGTCGGCCAGCTTCGATTCCAGTGTCCGGAACGCCTCCAGAAACCGCGGGTCCCTCTTCGCCCGATCGTAAAACGACAGGACATAGACGTACAAAAACAGATTGTAATTCCGGAAAGGGTATTCCACCCGCATAAACAGTGTGCCGATGCCGTAATGGCAGGGGCCGATCGGCCTCCGGATCGTCCAGTGCTCAAGCAAAAAATCCACGGCGCGGTCGAGCGCGGGCTCCCCGCGGAATTCCTCGCTGAAACGGAACGCATCTAAGGCGACCAGCGTGGGGTGCGGATTGGAATACTCCGTCTCCGGCCCGCGGCCGAAAATGAATTTGTTGCAGCGCCAGCCGCCGTCCGCGTACTGCGTCTCCAGCAGGTGCCGAAAGGTCCGCCGCAGCCGCTCGTCCTGCGCGTAGCCCATATGGCAGAGCACGTCGGCGGTGATCGCGGTCTGGCAGGGGTAGATCGCGCCCTGCGGAGATAATTTGAAGCGTCCGTCCTCCCTCCACACGCTGAAGATCAGCTCCGCGGCCTCTTGCATCAGCGGATCGTCCGGCTCCACGCCCAGCTCCAATAGATAGGACACGCACTCCAGCGTTTGGAACGGCGACCCTTTCATGAGGCGCTTGTCCGGCGTGGTCCAGAGATCGGCCCCGTTGTCGTGCCGATGCGAGAGGATCGCCTCTACGTCCGAAAGATATTGTTTCTCCACCGCCACCCTGTTTTCCCCCTCCCGGCTGTCATTTCCTCATATAAAAAGCGGGCTTCAGCACCGGACGCTTTTGCGTTTAAAACCCAGCCGTCCTTTGGCCGCCGCTTTTTCGATCTCCTGCGCCGCCGAGGCGATGCGGCACCTTGTTTTGCCCTTGGAAACCTCCACGGCCCCGATCTCCTTCGCGGCCGCGAGCGCCTCCTCGTGCAGCGGGAGATAGGAGATCCCCACGGTGGCGACGAAATTATTCATCGCGTACTTGGCACGGTCGGGGCTGCCGTGGATCGTATCTTTCACCGTCTCAAGCATGGCGGCGAGCTTTTTTTTATCAAATTCCTGATCCTTGCGGTTGCCGAGCAGCCAGCAGTAGCAGCTGTACCCGGCGGAGAGATACAGCTCCCCGCCGCGCGCGATCCAGCGGTCGGAGACCTCCTGCGCGATGTCGGATTCCGCGAGCGTGACGGCGACGATGTAATCGGAAATCATGTGGAAATAGGCGCTCTCCATCCACCGGTCGAAGTCCGCCCCGGTCATCGCCTTGGGATCCGCGATCATGCCCGCGAGATACATGGCGTCATAGTTGCCGGTCGCGTAAAGCTCCTCCGCGAGCGCCTGATCGATCCCGGCCTTTTTGAGGATCGGCTTCATCGGGCCGGTCGCGGCCCCAAAGAGCGGCTCACGCGCGCCCTGCTGCATATAGATTTTTTTGGTCCGCTCCGTGCCCAAGGCTTCCAGCTCCCGCAGCGCCTCCTGAACGTCCATGGGGATCCCTCCTCGATTAAAATTCCGACGGATTTCATTTTTTGCATAGAAATCCGGTCATGCTCAAGACGATTATATCATTTTTTCCGTATGGATGGTATTCCGTTTTATAAATATCGCAGACCGGGGTTTGCCGCGTCGTTCCACGGTTTTTAGGGCACCGCAAACCCGGAAAATCCCTCCGGGCCGCGTCGTTTTTTCCATCCGGCGCCGGCGGATGCCCGGGGCGCGGGGGCCCGCTCCCGTCAATGACTGCGTTCGCCGGTCGGCGGCTTCTACGCGGGCGAAACCGGGATGTCGGGGGCCCGCTCCCTTGGCGGGGAGAAATCCGCTAAAAAATACGGGCGGCGGAAAATTCGTTTCCTCCAAACAAAAAAAGCGCAGGCCCGCGCCGAAAAGGCGCGCCTGCGCGGCGCGGGGATCACTGGGTGTCGGAGGGCAGACTGCCCAAATTGTTTCCTTCGTTTTCGTCCGGCAGGGATTTCAAATACTCGCTCCCGTTTCTCGCCGCGATGCCGACCCCGCGGATGCCTCCCCGCCTTGCGAGCTCGACCCCCTCCTCTTTGCTCAAAACCCGGCCGTCCGACAGCCGGTAACCGGTGATCCGCCCGCTTTCCTTGACCAGCGCGGCGATCCGCTCGGCGTCCGCGTTCGGCTCCGGGATCTCCCGAAACGTCTGCAGCGGCAGTTTGGATAAATCGTTGTTCTTTTCAGACATGCTCCATTCGCCTCCTGTTTGCTCCATGGCCTCAAACGATCCTTTTGCAGATAGTTTTTTCAGGAAAGCGCGGGATTATTCCGAGGCCGGAGCTTCCGAATTTGCGGGCGGGAATATTTCTATACGAGTTAAAAAAAGGAGGGCGCGCCGGATTTGATACGAAACATAGAAAGACCGGTCCCGGCGTCCGTTTTTTTGAATATGGGCGCGCGCAAGCATCCCCCGCCGTTTTATGAAGATTTAAAAAACGGTTCCGATCCTTCTTTTATGCTGGAAACGCTTGACATTTTACGGTTACAGGCGCAGGTTATACATGTCTCATCGTATCGCTCAGAAAGGGGCTTCAAAACATGTTGCGAAAAAGAATCCGCATGATCTGGACAGCCGCCCTGCTTTGCGCCGCTTTGGCCGGGTGCGCCGTCCCCGCCTCCACCCCGGGCGGAGAGCAGGGAGAAAGCGCCCCGCAGGAGATTCCCCTCGCGTACACGCAGGACTATGTCCTGTTTTCGGGCGGGACCGACGCCGACGGCAACCCGCTGGTGGGGCTAATGGACCGGGACCGCCGGGAGATCCTGCCCGCCGTCTACCGCGAAATCAGCGTGGCGGAAAACGGGGTTATCTTTGCCAGCGGTGTGGAGGACGGCGCCTATGCGTATCAGATTTTTACCTCCGAAGGCGAGCAGATGGGCGGGGATTATGCCTTTATCGAATGCGCTTCCCCCGGAGGGGACGGCGTCTGGGTCTACCGCCAAGCCTCGTATATGGAGATGCGGCCGGTTCCCCCTTACATCGCCTATACGCAAGATGATTCCGAGAAACGCAGCTACTGGCTGCTGGATGAAAACGCCCTGCCCACCGAGGCGGAGCCCTACGACGATATGGCGCTTTACGACGACGGCGGCATGGCGAAATGCCGGGACGGCATTCTCTATCATCAGGCGGCCGACGGCACGGTGACCCAATCCGGCGGCGAAGTACAAACATATTTCGGCGGAAAATATCAAGTAAAGCTCTATTATCCGGGCGTACACGGTATGCTGTTCAGCCTGTGGGATCAGGGGGGAAACCAGATCGCCCCGCCCGAATATTCCACGATTCAGGTGCCGTTTGAGGACCGGTATGTGCTCTATCAAGGCTCCCGCGATTGTTTGGGCGGCGAGCAGGCCTTTCTTTACGACGACACGGGCAGGCTGCTGGCCGACAACAGCAACCGTTTTTCTTTTGAACTTCAGCCGGACGGCCGCTACTTCGGGATTTCTTATATCGGAAACCCTTATGACGAATACGCGGAAGTGCTGATTTTTGACGAAGCGGGGAATCCCGAGCCGCAGGGCGCCTTCTTTGTCGATAAAAACGGCCAGCGCCTCAGCGAACGCTATAAGGAGATCCAATTATATGAGAATGAAGCGCAGCTTCAAGAGACGGCCGCGGATACCGACAACGGCAGTTTTATTCTAAAACGGATCGGCGGCGCGGCGAATATCGCCGGGGCCGAAGGGCTGCGCCCGGAGGAGCCGTTTTTCCTCGTCCTGACCACCAATGGGGACGCTTTTAGGCTGCCGCTAAAGAGTGTGCTATTGGATGAAAAAACTACCGAAGCCGGGTGAGCGGCGCTCTTTTCCCCGCCGCCCGCGTGAAAAAGAAAAACCGTTTTGGGGTCCCGCCGTGGCGGTCCGCAAAGCGGCGAGGTAAGGACGGCGCGGTTTCTTATGGAAAGCCCGCGGGGAGAGCCGATGCTCTCCCCTTTTTTTGGGCTTTTCCATCCGGGCCTCCAGCTTCAAGCGGCCCTTTCAAAACACAAACTGTACCAGCAGCATATAGACCGCCGTGCCCCCGGCGATGGAGAGAAGCATCTGCCTTTTCCAGAGATGGAGCGCGATCACGGCCGCGACGGCAAGCAGTTCCGGGGCCCCGTGATTCCCGGCAAGGAGCGTCACATCCTTTAAACTATAAACGACCAGCATCCCGAGGACCGCGGAGGGGAGCACCGCGCCGAGATACCGGATAAACTTCGGCGTCTGATGATTGGGTGGAAAAAGAAGAAACGGCAAAAACCGTGTCAGCACCGTCCCCAGCGCCACCGCGCCGATCGTGATAAGCTGTTGGCCCACCGTCATCGTCATTGTCCCTCCCCCGCCTTCTCCAAAGGACGCCTCAGCAGCGTGAGCGCGCCGAAAATCGAGCACATGGACGGCAGGATGAAATTCGCGCCTTTAAATAAAATAAGGCAAATCAGAGACAGCCCCAAGCCCAAAAGAGAGCTGCCGTGATTTTTCTCTTTCCTCCACTGCTCGAGGAAAATGACCACAAACAGCGCGGTCATCACAAATTCGAGCCCCGTGGTATCAAAGCGGACGAGCGAGCCGAACAGCCCGCCGGCGGTCGCGCCGGCGACCCAGTAGATTTGATTGAGCAGGGTGACGAAGAACATAAACCAGCCCTTGTCCACCCCTTGGGGTATCTTCGCCGTGCAGTTGATGGAAAAGGACTCGTCGCACATGCCGAAGATTAAGTAATATTTCTTTTTCCCCGGCACGTTGTATTTGTCGAGCAGGGACAGGCCGTAAAACAGGTGCCTCGCGTTGATCATCAGCGTGAGCAAAAGCGCGCTCACCGGCGCGAAAGCGCCCAGAAGCCAGCCCACCGCCACAAACTCCACCGACCCGGCAAAAATGATCAGGCTCATAAGCATCGGATACCAAAACGCGAACCCCGAGACGTTCATGTAGATTCCGTAGGCGAGCCCCAAAAAGAGAAACCCCGCCATAATCGGTATGGTCAGGGGGAAGGCCGCCTTAAAGGCCGTTTTGATCGTCTTCTCTTTTTCGCTCATGTCTGTTCCCTCTTTCCGGATATGGATTCCGTCTTGGGACCCGGCGCGGGACGCCGCCTTTCGTTTCGTGGCCGGCAAATTGTTTCCGGACGCCCGCGTATCCCCATTCACCCAGTTTATATAATTTTCATTCGCCGCGCAACTTTTATTTTTGTAAGGCCAAACCGCGGCGGCAAACCGGCAAGGCCTGCCGCGTAACCCGCCGGAATTTCATGCGGCGGGAAACAAAAAATCCCCGGTTTCCGGGGATTTTTTGTAAGACTCGTCTCTCGGAACAGGATCTCTTTGGCGCCCGCCGCCGCGGTCAGCTTCTCTTTCTTATAAGAGCGCGGCGCGGGAGCGGTATCATGGGGGGCCCGTAATAATTCTTTGCGCCGAGCGCGATAAAGCCCGCGGGGTTGCCGGTCTTGACACCGGCATAATCGCCAAAATGCGGGGGCTTTGCCGCGCATATCGCCGTTGACCGGCGGTTTTCTTCCTATTTTCTTGAAAGGCGAGCGCCGCTTACGAACCCTCGGATATCATGTCGATCGCTTGGGAATCAACCAGCGACGCGACGTCTTTTACGATGAGCATCCCATTTTCCACCCACAACACCCTTTCCCCGTCCGGAGAAACGGTCGGAGAGACGATGTAATTCTCTGTCTCATAGACGGAGGAAACCCGATCTTGCCCGATATCATACAGGGCCAGTCCGGTTACGCCGTCTTTTTCGTAGCCAAACGCATACAGGTCCGTATCCGGATAAACTCTTCGCTGGCAGCTCAGAGCGACACATTCCAAGACCGTTCTTCCGGTTTGCCGGCATTCCGCGTCATACCGGGTAAAAATGGTGGCGTGTCCCGACGGGGTGCCGTCGAAAGCGTCCGTAATCTCCAAGGTGAAAAAGCCGTCATGATACCACAAAAAATCCAAGAAATCCGCATAGATCGGCAGCGTATCCGTTTGGGCAAGGATTTCCCCGCCGGTATCGCAGAGGATCACGTTTTGGTAAAAGCTCGCTTCATCTATGGCAACGCCAAATAAGATTTTATCTCCCCGATCGTTGAATTTCGGATGGTATGGAAATAGCGTGCGTGCGTCTCCGTTTTCATCTGTTATCGTGGAGGACGCGTATATTATTCTCGATTGGATATCGTCGCTATCGTTCAGCGCCCGGAAATAAAGGTTTAAATCGTCCTCCCCGACAAAGACTATCTGGTTGTTTGCGAGATCTAAATACGCCTCTCGTTTATACTCTTCGTTTAAATCCTGAGAGGAGAGAAGCTTCGCGTCCTTTGCCGTTAAAATCTTTTGACCGGTGAAGACGGTATCTTTTCCGGTGTCGTCTTGATATACCGACATATTCCATGCGCCGTCTATCGGAGAAAAGTCTCTGTAAATGACCTCCACCTTTTCCGTATCCAGATCGCATATCGCATAGATCAGCTCTCTCTGCGGTTTGCTTTTGTCCCGTTTTGCGCCGATGATATATACGCGATTGCCGTGGGGCTCCATGTACTCGATTCCGGTTGCGTCCATCTGCTCCACTAAATTGATCTGCAGATCGGTTTTAGGAGATTCCGGGCGGGAAGTGTCCGTACTACACGCGGTAAATGCGATCGTCACCGCGAAGGCCGCGAGCAGCAACTTTTTTTTCATAATCCGTGCCTCCTTCATTCTTTTATGCAGCGTAACGCCAAACAGCCAAAACCCTTTTTAAAATTATTTTCATCATTCGCTCCTCCAAGCCTTGATACCCGTCTACGGCAAATCCGGCCGATATTCGCGGAATGAGAGGAGCAAGAACCTTACGGTTTTTTAAAAATATTTTTTGCGATCCGGATCGTTTCTTCATAGAAGGCGTCTTGGGGAGGATCCGCGGCAAGCCCCTGAATGCCGCCGGTAAAATCCGCGGCAGAAGGCTTTTTTACGCGGGAGGACGGTGGAAACGTTTCTGAATTATAAAGCATATTTGACGGCGCAAAGCGCCTGATCTTCCGCTTGATTTTTAGACAGATGCACGTAAATATAATTTTCTGAAATTTCTTCGATATAGGCGCTGGTCTCCTCATCCGTAACGGAAAACAGCGGGCGGCTTTCATCCCAAAGGTCGTCCCTGAAGCAGAGATACGTCCTGAGCCCGGTGTTCTCTATGGAAGACCATTTTACGATAAGGAAGGCCGCGCAGTCCTCCGTGAGCGGAATCGCGCCGGTTCCTCGGCTATCAAAGGCAAAATCCTCGCTTTCGCCGGTCTCGGCGTCGGTGATCTTCAGAATTCCCGCCTCCCGAACATTGGTACGAAGGAAAACGTATCTATCGAAGATCGGGTAGCCGGGCGACCAATTTTCCAGATAGGAGAAGCCGGTTTCGATTTTATCCTGCGCGAGATCGTATACGACAAAGGCCCAATAGAGATAATCCGAGGACGTCGCCTGCGCGACGACTTTTGTGCCGCCGCAGATCAGCCGGGGCTCGAAATAAAAAAACGGAGCGCTCCCTTTTATGGTGGAGTGCGAAAACAGAGCTTTTTTCACGGTTTTCACAACTTCGGTTTCTATATCGGCGTTGTCGAGAATCCGTCTGGACTCGCCGGTTTTTCTGTCCATCAGCATGATTCCCTTTTTGTTCGCCCATACGAAATAGGCCTCGTTTTCCGAATAATGCGGGAAAAAGTCTACGGAAGAAAGGTCGTTTTTCATTTCGTCCGGCAGCTCTTCCACCAGCGTTTTCGAGGGTACGTCGCTGTTGTAATAGACGATGCGGTCATCGAATAACCGGCAATAGTCGAAGCCTTCTTTTTCGCTGCTTTTGTACATCTGCTCGCCTTCATCGGAGATGCCGGTATAAAAAGAATAGAGCTGTTCGCCGGTTTCGGGGCTGTATGCCGAGATGTTTCCGTCCTGCGTGGAAACCAGCACTTTATCGCCGATCTCAAAAATTCCCCCGTGGCGGACGGCGCCCGCGTCAAGATCGAGCGGCACATACTCACAGTCCAGCGGAAGCTCCCAGACCTCGGAGCCGCCCTCCGTCCCGGCTTGCGTTTCGCCGCTCTCCGGCGCCGAAGCGGAGCTTTCCGAGCGCTCCTCCCGCGCCGAAACGGGGTTTTCCATGCTTTCCCCGGGCGGCGGCGTTTCGTTTGAGCACGCGGCAAGCGGCGCGAGCACGGCGATGAGCATAAGACAGATCGCTTTTTTCAGTCCGAGCACCGGTAAATGAAAGGGGTTCGGTATGTAAAACCTTTTGCGCGCGCCTAACGATTTCCGGTTCTTCGCAAAAAGATCTGGGGCATCACGGGCAATATCGGTTGGTTCCATCGAAATCCCCTCTTTTCCAATTATTCTGCGCCCTCCGCTTGCATGGATTTGGCAATCTTGCGGCGCATGCCAAACCTCCGCCGCACTTGAGCGGCAGCGGTTAACCTAATTATAGGTTATCTTATCATCCGTTTCAACAAAAGATCTTTTGCTGGTGCGCTTGTGTCTTAATATAAGTTTTTAGATATCTGCCGCCTTTTTTGTATAGCCATGGGCGCTCCCCGACGGGCCGCGCGGGATACAAAAAGAGCCGGAAAGCCTTGTATGGTCAAGGTTTTTCGGCTTCTTCGCATAAAAATAGGGACGGCGTCTTTGTAGCAAAGATCCCGTCCTTTTTTTGCCGGATGGCGGCGCTTTTATGGATTGTGAAAAACTTTTAACAGACCTTCGGGCCGCCGCGCGGCTACTCGATTTCATCGAGCGCCTCGGGGCGTAAAATGCGGATTTTTTTGCCGCTTCGCTCCAAAAGGCC
>ERZ795044.326-NODE-326-length-43990-cov-21.390736_pt1 | contig 43990 bp, 42 predicted proteins | sample MGYA00375128_ERZ795044 | MGnify/ENA primary metagenome ERZ795044 (study PRJEB30173, sample SAMN05720213) | anaerobic digester metagenome | isolation source: active sludge of municipal wastewater-treating anaerobic digesters | place: USA | collected 2014-12-22 ...
CCGGATCGATGTCGTCGCGGAAATATTCGGCCATGGTCAGGCCGGTCAGCGCCACACGCAGGCGGTTGCCCGGCGGCTCGTTCATCTGGCCGTACACCATGGCCACTTTCGACTGCTGGATGTCGTCGAGCTTGACCACACCCGCGTCGATCATCTCGTGGTAGAAGTCGTTGCCTTCGCGGGTGCGCTCGCCCACGCCGGCGAACACCGACAGGCCGGAGTGCTGGGTGGCGATGTTGTTGATGAGTTCAAGCATGTTGACGGTCTTGCCGACGCCGGCGCCGCCGAACAGGCCGACCTTGCCGCCCTTGGCGAACGGGCAAACCAGGTCAATGACTTTGATGCCGGTTTCCAGCAGGTCGTTGCTGGATGACTGGTCGTCGTAGGAAGGCGCCTTGCGGTGGATCACCCAGCGTTCCTTTTCACCGATCGGGCCGGCTTCGTCGATGGGATTGCCGAGAACGTCCATGATGCGACCCAGGGTGGCCTTGCCGACCGGCACCTTGATGCCTTCGCCGGTGTTGTTGGCAACGAGGCCGCGCTTGAGTCCGTCGGTGGAGCCCAGTGCGATGGTGCGCACCACGCCGTCACCGAGCTGCTGCTGCACCTCGAGGGTGATAGCCATGCCGTCGATGCTGAGTGCGTCGAAGACCTTCGGCACCGCATCGCGCGGAAATTCGACGTCGACAACGGCGCCGATGATTTGTACGACTTTGCCTTGGTTCATTGGATGGAACTCCATGGATCTGTTCAAATCTTACGAAACGGGAATTGGGAATCGGGAGTAGGGAATGGAGAAATCAGAAGCAAGGCGCGAGGCTTTGTCGATTCCCTATTCTCGATTCCCCACTCCCGGCTTAATCACACTGCCGCCGCGCCGCCGACGATTTCCGAGATTTCCTGGGTGATCGCGGCCTGGCGAGCCTTGTTGTAGATCAGGGTCAGGTTGCCGATGGCCTTGGTCGCATTGTCCGAAGCGCTCTTCATGGCCACCATGCGCGCCGCGTGTTCACTGGCCAGGTTCTCGAGGGTCGCCTGGTAGACCAGCGATTCGACGTAGCGCGTCAACACGTGATCAAGCACGGTCGCGGCATCCGGCTCGTACAGGTAATCCCAGGCGTGCGTGCTCGGCAGCTCGTCGGAGGGCGGCAGCGGCAGCAACTGGTCGGTGGTCGCGCGCTGGGTCATGGTGTTGACGAAATCGTTGTAGACCAGCGACAGGCGATCAATGCGGCCGTCGGTGTAGGCATCCAGCATGACCTTGATCACGCCGATCAGCTGGTCCAGTTGCGGCTTCTCGCCCAGATGGGTGACGCTGCCGAGCATGTTGACCTTGAGCCGGCGGAAATACGCCGTGGCTTTCTGGCCAATGCAGACCATGTCGACTTCGACGCCCTTGTCCTGCCATTCGCGGATCTGGCCGAGCAGATTGCGGAACAGGTTGGTGTTGAGGCCGCCGCAAAGACCGCGATCGGTGGACACCACCACGTAGCCGACGCGCTTGATTTCCTCGCGCGCAACCATGAAGGGATGCTGGTACTCGCTGTTTGCATGCGCGATGTGGCCAATGGCGCGACGCATGAGGCGCGCATAGGGACGCGAGGCCTTCATCAGGTCCTGCGCCTTGCGGATCTTGGATGCCGAGACCATTTCAAGTGCCCGGGTTACTTTCCGGGTGTTCTGCACACTCTTGATCTTGGATTTGATTTCTCTGCCGCCGGCCATGCTTCGCTCGCTTTGCTCGCTTCGTGGGAATGGTGAATAGGGAGTTGGGAATGGTTAGAACGGAGACTCGGGAGATTGTGCTTCTGCGATTCCCGATTCTCTATTCCCCACTCCCGGCTCCATCACCAGGAGCCCGTCGTCTTGAACTCGTCCAATCCCTGCTTGAACTGGCCTTCGATATCGTTGTTCCAGTCGCCGGTCTCGACGATCTTCTTCATCAGGTCGCCGTAATTGCTGTGGAAGTGCTGGTGCATGGCAGCTTCGAACGGCAGGATCTTGGCAATCGGCAGACTGTCCAGGTAGCCCTTCTCGGCGGCGTACACCGAAAGCGCCAGTTCCGCGATCGACAGCGGCGAGTACTGCTTCTGCTTCATCAGTTCGGTGACGCGCTGACCGCGCTCAAGCTGGGCGCGGGTGGCGGCATCGAGGTCGGAGGCGAACTGCGCGAAGGCGGCCAGTTCACGGAACTGGGCCAGGGCCAGCTTCACGCCACCGGACAGCTTCTTGACGATCTTGGTCTGCGCCGCGCCACCCACGCGCGACACGGACACGCCGGCGTTCACCGCAGGGCGGATGCCCGCGTTGAAAAGGTCGGTTTCAAGGAAGATCTGGCCATCGGTGATCGAGATGACGTTGGTCGGCACGAAGGCGGACACGTCGCCGGCCTGGGTCTCGATGATCGGCAGCGCAGTCAGCGATCCGGTCTTGCCCTTCACGGCGCCGTTGGTGTGCTTCTCGACATAGTCTTCACTGACGCGCGCGGCGCGTTCGAGCAGGCGCGAGTGCAGGTAGAACACGTCGCCCGGATAGGCTTCGCGACCCGGCGGGCGCTTGAGCAGCAGCGAGATCTGGCGATAGGCCCAAGCCTGCTTGGTCAGATCGTCATAGATGATCAGCGCGTCTTCGCCGATATCACGGAAGAACTCGCCCATCGAACAGCCGGAGTACGGGGCGATGTACTGCATGGCCGCCGATTCGGATGCCGACGCGGCAACGATGATGGTATGGGCGAGGGCGTCGTTTTCTTCCAGCTTGCGCACCACGTTGGCAATCGAGCTTTGCTTCTGGCCGATGGCGACGTAGACGCATTTGATGCCCGAACCCTTCTGGTTGATGATCGCGTCGATGGCCAGTGCGGTCTTGCCGGTCTGGCGGTCGCCGATGATCAGCTCGCGCTGGCCGCGGCCAATCGGGATCATGGAGTCAACCGACTTGTAGCCTGTCTGCACGGGCTGGTCGACGGACTTGCGCCAGATCACGCCCGGTGCAACCTTTTCGATCGGTGCACGATGCTTGGCGTTGATCGGGCCCTTGCCGTCGATGGGGTTGCCGAGCGCATCGACCACGCGGCCGAGCAGTTCGCGCCCCACGGGGACTTCGAGAATGCGGCCCGTGGTCTTCACGGTGTCGCCTTCGCGCAGGTGTTCGTAGCTGCCCAGCACCACGGCGCCGACCGAGTCGCGCTCCAGGTTGAGGGCGAGGGCGATGGTTTCGCCCGGCAGCTCGATCATTTCGCCGGACATCACGTCATTGAGGCCGTGCACGCGCACGATACCGTCGGAAACGCTGGTGATGGTGCCTTCGTTGCGCGCATCGGCGCTGAGTTTGAACTCCTCGATGCGATGCTTGATGAGTTCGCTGATTTCTGACGGATTGATCGTGGTAGCCATGCTCGTTTCCCGGTTCAGGGTGGTTTCGTCACCACCGCAGACGATGGGCGCGAGCCCATCCGTGAAGTTCAATTCAGTTGATAAGTGCCTGTTCGAGGCGTGCCAGGCGGCCACGCACCGAACCATCTATGACGATTTCCCCGGCATCGATGATGGCGCCGCCGATCATTTTCGGATCGAGCGACTGGGTCATTTCGATGTCGCGATTGAAGCGGCGCTTGAGGGCCGCGCTGATCTTCTCGAGCTCTGCCGCATCAACCCGCGTTGCCGTGCGCAGATGAACCTTGAGGGTCTTCTCGGATTCGAGCTTGAGTTCCTCGAACAGCGTGCGGATTTCCGGCAACACCGGCAGCCGGCCATTTTCCGCCAGCAGGGCGATGAAGCGACCGAATTCGGAGGCAGTCGCCTCACCATGCGGCAGAAACATGGACGCAAGCTGGGCAGAAGTCAGGCGCGGATTGCCGAACAAGCCGGTCACCCGCGGATCGATCGCCACATTGGCGGCAAAGGCGAGTTTTTCCGCCCAGCCGGCCAGTGCGCGCTGTGCAAGGGCGCTTTCAAACGCGGCACGCGCGTAGGGACGCGCCAGGGTCAATGCGCTCGACATGGGGTCAGATCTCGCTAACCAGCTGGTCGATCAAATCCTTGTGCGCGCTGGCGTCGATTTCGCGCTTGAGGATCTTCTCGGCACCGGCAATGGCAAGGGCGGCGACCTTGCCGCGCAGCTCTTCGCGGGCACGGTGGGCCATGCTCTCGATTTCGGCGGCGGCGATGGCTTTCTGCTTGGTGCCCTCGACGATCGCGTCGGTCTTGGCCTTTTCAACCAGTTGGTTGGCCTGTTGGGTGGCCTTTTCGATGATCGCGGTGGCTTCGCTGCGCGCCTTGCGGATCTCGTCGGCAACGCGCGCATCGGCATCGGCCAGTTCCTGACGGGCACGGTCGGCAGCAGCCAGGCCTTCGGCAATCTTGGCCTGACGCTCCTCGATCGCCGCGATGATGTGCGGCCAGCCGTACTTCATCACGATCCAGGCAACGGCGAAGAACGCCAGGCCCTGGACCACCAGAGTGATATTCGGATTCATGCAATCTGCTCCTGCGGGACGGCGGCCTTGCGACCGCCGCGAGCAAGCGGGTGGATGTTTGCGCTTACTTCACGCCGAGCGTGGCGAGCAGCGGGTTCGCGAACAGCAGCAACAAGGCGATCGCAACGCCGATGATCGGCACCGCGTCGAGCAAGCCGGCGACGATGAACATCTTGGTCTGCAGCATCGGGGTCAATTCCGGCTGGCGCGAAGCACCTTCGAGGAACTTGCCGCCGAGCAGGGCGAAGCCGATCGCCGTACCCAACGCGCCGAGTCCGATCAGGAGGCCAGCGGCGATGACGGTCATGCTGAGCAGATCGCCGATCTGGGCAACGTTTGCAATGGTTTCCATGGTTGTCTCCTATTGAAGCAGGGATTGTTGAAGCAGGGATTGGGGATTTGTGATTGGTGATTCGGAAAAGCAAAACAAAGCGGGTGTTTCTTGACTTTCGCGATCAAGGATGATCGCAAAGGTCAATGATGTTCGGCTGCCATGCTCAGGTAGACGATGGTCAGGGTCATGAAAATGAAGGCCTGAAGAACAATGATCAAAATATGGAAGGCGGTCCACACGAAGCCGGCAATGAATTGGCCGACACCGAGCAGATAGGTCGAGAAATGCTCAAGCGATGCGCCCAGGGTGAGCACGGCGATCAGGATGAAGATCAACTCGCCTGCGTACATGTTGCCGAACAGTCGCAGCGACAGCGACAGCGGACGCACCGCTTCCTCGATGATGCGCAGGAGCAGGTTGAAGGGCGCGAATACCGGCCCGAACGGCGCAGTGAACCATTCCTTGAAGAATCCGCCGACGCCCTTGTGCTTGATGCCGACGTACTGGATGAGGAGGAAAACGGCAATCGACATGCCGAAGGTCGTGTTGATGTCGGCGGTCGGCACCACGCGCAGATAATGGACGCCCGCGGCAGCGCCTGCGGCCGGCAGCCAGTCGACCGGCAGCATGTCCATGAAATTCATCAGGAAAACGAGACCGAAGATGGTCAGGGAAAGCGGCGCAATCAGCTTGCTGCGACCATGGAAGGTCTCGCGCACCATGCCATCGACAAAACCGACAACCATCTCGATGGCGCACTGCAACTTGCCGGGAACGCCGGCGGTGGCGCGACGGGAAACACGCAGGAAAACCCACACGAACAGCACGCAGGCCAGCAGCTTGAAAATGATGCTGTCGATGTTGAGCAGCCAGAACTGGCCTTCGGTACCGGGCACCTGGACCTGCAGATGATGCAGGTGGTGCTTGATGTACTCGGTCATGTTGGCGGGCGCGGTTTCGCTGGACATCGATTTACCTGATAGCGATTAGGGCGATCCAGAATGCAAATTGCGCAACCAGTACGCCGGCGATCAACCCGGCGAACGGCAACTTCAGAACTGCAATGGCCAAGGCCAGCGCCAGGCAAAGCCAGGCCCACTTGATGACTTCAGCTGCGTAGGCCGCGCGCAGAGCGTTGCGCACCGGAGCAACCCCCTCGGCGAACAAGCGCAGCGCGAACAACCCGTTCCCAACCACAATGATGGCGCCTCCCGCAAACGTCGCCACACCGGTTCGCCAGCCAAAAATGGCGGCGATCAGGGCGGCAATCACGGTTGCTCCGAACTGCAGCAGCGAGGTCCGAATCGCCACCTGCCGACCATGGGCGATGGAGTTGCGCACCAAGCTGTTTCCGTAGTGATGGAGATGCCACGCGCAGACTGCCTGAAACCAATCTGCTTAGCCGCAGAATGATAGCAGCGGGGCCGCTGGAGTGGCAACCGGATTTCGCCGTCACCAGGCGGAAATCCGGCCATCGTATCGGGCAGGTCCGCGCGGCGGATTTTCGGCGCAATCGGGGTGCAAGAGAGCCTGTCGGGACCCGCAGGCGACTCGCGCTTGCGCGTCGATGGTCGTGGACAAGCCGGTCTGCGTCGCAACGCCGCAGTGTTCAGGCCGGGCCATCGAATGCCTCAAGGTTCGGCAGCCGCGCCAGGGCGCGGTTGCCGCTGATGCCGACGGCTCGGCATAATCCCTGATCCGAAGCGGAATCCGCCGAATCTTAGAGAGCGCTGCATGACCAAGTCGGCCGACTCATACCTTGATGCGCCGAAGGGCAAGTCGATCTTTGCCGAGGGTGACAAGGGGCAGACGATGTATATCGTCGAGTCCGGCTGCGTCGAGCTGTTTCTTGCCGAGCGCGGCAAGGACGCCATTGCCGTTGTCGGACCTGGCGAGTTCTTCGGCGAAGCGGCCATGTTCGAGGACGGTCCGCGGTTTTGCAGCGCCATTGCCAGGGAGCCGAGTCGCCTGCTCAAGGTGGAACGGGCGGTCTTTGCCGACTTGCTGCGTCAAAATGCGGATATCGCCCTCAAGATGATGAATCTGCTGGTTCGCCGCCAGCAACAGTGCGAGTTGAACCTCACAGTGTCGCTGGCCGAGCTGTCACGCCTGCGACGCAAGCCGGCGGCCCCTGCCGCGGCGCCAACCGTCGAATCAAAGCCCAAGCCGGAAAAACCTGCCCCGGCCAGGGCGCCGGTGCCTGCCGCCCCTGCCGCGGCGGAGCCGGCCGCAGCTCCGGTGGCCAAGACGCTTGAGGCCTGCGTCCTGCGCCACGCACAGGGCGAGTCGTTTGCGCTGGATCCGGCCATTTCCGAGTTCCTCATCGGCCGCCCGGATCCGGTGGCGGGGATCAATCCGGAAATCAATCTGACCTCGGTTGATCCCACCCGCAGCCTCAGTCGCCGGCACGCCAAGCTCATCCGCCAGGGGCGCCTCTTTTTTGTGCGCGAGGAAGCGGCTACCGTGAATGGCACCTTCGTCAACAATGTGCGTGTGGCCACTGGCCAGGATGTCCCCATCAAACCCGGTGACAAACTTCGGTTTGGCGCCGTGGAAGTCGAGTTTGCCGCAGCCTGATACGGCCTGGAGAGCGAGAAATGGTCACCACCCGAGATTTGCCGGAATCCCTTGCCGAGGTCGATCTTGGCGTCATTGATGCGCTCAAGCAGCTCAAGCAGGAAGCGGACGTCCTGCGTGAACGCCTGAGCGGACTCGAAGCGGTCAAGGCCGATTTCGATCCGGCCGTGTTCAGCCGCGTCAGTGCCGACTACTCGCGACAGCTGGACAGCATCGAAGCCAAGGCTGAGCCCCTGCGCCAGCAGGCGCGGGAATCCTACGCACGCTTGCGCGGCGCACTGGCGGACATCGCCGATGCGCACGAAGCAGTCAAGCTGGATCGGCAGGAAATCGAATTGCGCCGAAAGCTTGGCGAATTCGACGAGGCGACCTACAAGGATCGCATCAAGGACATTGAAACGGCATTGGCCGAGCGCGCCAAGGCGCACAAGCAGGGTGAAGCCCTGCGTGGCCGGTTCCTGGAGGTTTTTGCCAGCGAAGACGAACTGTTGCAGGTCGCGGCCGTCGTTGCAGGTCCGGCCAGCACCCAGGAAATGCCGATGGCCATCGAGCCACCGCCACCGCCGCCACCCAGCATGGTCGCGCCCGCTGCACCCATGCCACCGGCCGCACCTCGCGAGCCGGTCGTTGCGCAGACCCAGATCCTGCAGGTGTTGAAGATGCCGGAGCCACCCAAGGTTCCGCCGGCGCCCGGAGCCGATGCCAAGGCGCCGGCATTTGGTCCCAATGCCACCATGTCGCTGCGCACGGCGCGCCTGGTTCCGCAAAATCCGGAGGCCGGCCGCACGGCCATTCCGTTGCCGCCGCGCCCGGTTTCCATGGGGTCGGATCCGGCCAACGAAATCCGTATCGGCGGGCCTGGCGTGGAAGCGCGCCACGCACAGATCACGGTCGATTCCAAGGGTTACAGCCTGAATGACATGGGCAGCAAGTCGGGCACCCGGGTCAATGCCGAGGCCATCCAGCAGCGCCTGCTCAAGCACGAGGACGTGATCCAGATCGGCATGGCCAGGTTCGTGTTCAGGGAAGGCTGACGTGTCGCTGGAGATCAAGGATGAGCTGGTCGGCGAGATCCGCGTGCTCGCCCTCGAAGGACGCCTGGATACCGATACTTCGGCTGATCTCGAACTGGCCGTGCAGGATTTCCTGCAGGAAGGATCATCGGATTTCGTGATCGACCTGCAAGGCGTGGGTTATGTGAGCAGCGCCGGCTTGCGCGTGCTGCTGGCACTGGCCAAATCGCTGGAAGGCAAGGGTCGCCTGCGCCTTTGTGCGCTCAACCAGACGGTTCGCCAAGTCTTCGATGTTGCCGGGTTCACCCAGCTTTTTTCGATCTTTGCCAACCGCGATGCCGCGCTGGGATCGAGCAAGGGCAAGCCCGCTGCCGCGGCTGCTCCACTGGCGCCGCAGGTCGAGCGCCTGATCGGTGTTCAATCCGGAGCTGCACAATCCGGCACGCCGGCTCCCGCTGCGCTCGTTGCCGAGGTTTCGCGCGTGCTTGGCGCAGCCTTGCGCAGCTGAATTCGCCTCTACTGATTGAAGTCGCGAAAGATGTCGAGGTCCGGCACCGGTGCGCCGTTGCGGCTGAGCAGCAGCAAGGTGAGATCGTCGTTTGCCGGAGCTGCACCGACAAAACTGCCCATCTCGCCCTGGATCGTGTCGCGGATCGATGCTGCGCCACTGGCGCTCGCCATCGCGCGGGCAACGCGCTCCAGGCCAAACTGCTCGCCCGCCTCATTCTCCGCTTCGTTGAGACCATCGCTGTAGAGCAGCAGGCAAGCGCCTGGTTCAAGCGTGAACCTGCTGGCGCGAAACAGCGTCTGCGCGCCGGCGCCCAATGCCGCTCCGGGGTCCATCGCCAATTCACTGATCGATCCTTGCGCTGAGCGCAGCAACGGAGACGGGTGGCCCGCGTTTGCGATCTCGATTTCTCCACTTTGCGGAGAAAGCGCAAGTACCTGGGCGGTAACGAACATGCCTGCTTCCAGCTCATCGAGCAGCAGCACGTTCAAGGTGACCAGCAGGTCCAGCGGCGTGCTCGCCTGGCTTGCCATCAGGCGCAAGGCCATGCCAAAGCGGGCCATGACCAGTGCGGCGGACACTGCCTTGCCCGAAACGTCGGCAATGATCATGCCGACGCGATCATCGGCAAAACGGAAGTAGTCGTAATGATCGCCTCCCACCACGCGCGCGGGCGCATACGATTCGGCCAGCTGATAACCGTCGATGCGCAAAGAAGACTGCGGCAGGAAGTGCTGCTGCACGCGCCGCGCGAGCAACAGGTCGCGCTCGGCGACACGACGCTCCGGCCGACTGTTGCGTTCGGTATCGACAAATCCTGCCAGCACGCTGGCAAAGGCCTTTGCCAGCGGACGGTCCATCGGGTTCCAGGTGTCCGCGCGATCCGACTCGGCAACCACCACGCCCAGGGTTTCGCCGCCAAGGATGACCGGAGCGGCGAGTACGCATTGCGGCGGGTTGGCGATGCCAAGCGGTTCGAGAGCCGAGGCCCCGCCGGCAACGCCATCGACATGGCGCCTGCAGGCCTGGGCCAGTTCCGCGCTGGTCTGCCAGTCGCTTTTGCCGGCACTGGATCCTGCAAATGGAACCAGTCGATCACTGCCCGGCCGCGAAAGGAACAAGCCGACTTGTCGGCATTCGAAGCGGGTGACAAGGCTCTCGAGGATCTGGTCAATCAGTTGCCTTGGCGGTTCGCGACGCGCCGCAAGCGTGGCAAGCCAGGACAACAGTTCCACGCGATCAAGCAGATGTGGCAGCGCCGATTCGCGCTGGCCGGGAGCGGTCGGCGTTTCTTCCACGCTGAGCGTCGCCCGCACCTCGCCGATGACGATTTCCACCCGGCCTTCGATGAGCAGCTCGCCCCGGATCAGGCTTCCGCCAAACAGGATGCCGTTGGAACTGCCAAGGTCGCGCAAACGCCAGACGCCATCGCTGCCGCGGATGACCTCGGCATGGCGGCGTGACACGGACAAATCATCGATGCGGATATCCGAATACGCGCCACGGCCAATGACGGCAGATTCGGAAAAACTGAACTGCTGTCCGGCAAGCGCTCCGCTGGTAAGGGTCAGGCGTGGCATCGTGTTCGGAGTTTCGCATGGTCGCGCGGACGAGTGAATCATTCACTCTGGATCTCAGCTGATGCCAGTGACTGCTCGTTGGTTCGTCCTGCAAATGGCAGGCCTCGTGAGGCGGAGCTTGCTCCGCTGTCGTGCCAGGCGTTCCGGCCGTCTGTGCGATCCAACTGCGAGGCGTATTTGAGGCATCGCGGATCAAGCGGAATCCGTTCGTGGTGAGCCTGTGGAACCATGAACGGAATCAGGGGGCAAGGAGCCTGCGCGGCAGAAGCCATCCGGCTGCAACGACGCTGTCATCGATTGATCGGATCAATCGTCAGGCTTTCATAGAGCCCGCTATGCGCACCTTCCGATTAATCCGCTGAATCGCGCCAGCGCCGTTTCGCTTCGAATTCATTCTGCCGCGCAGGCTCCTAGGCAATCCTGTTTCAACATGCTCCGGACGGACGCGACGTGGTCGTCGTTGCCTTGCCCGTCCATGGCCATCGCCTGCAATTGCTCTTGCATTCTCTCCCTCTCCCGCTGGCGTACCCGGAGGGCATGAAGGAGAGGGTTGGGGTGTGGGTGGTGCTTCCACCATCCCTGGCCATCGCCTGCAATTGCTCTTGCATTCTCTCCCTCTCCCGCTGGCGTACCCGGAGGGCATGAAGGAGAGGGTTGGGGTGTGGGTGGTGCTTCCACCATCCCTGGCCATCGCCTGCAATTGCTCCTGCATTGCAGGCATACATGCCGTCCCTGGCAATAAAAAAACCGGACGGCGAACCGTCCGGTTTTCGATGCCACTGAAAACCGCTGCTGCGCAAGCGCGAACAGGGTTCTCGTTGGAGACTTACTTGCCCGAAGCAGCCTTCTTCACCGCATTGACCTGCTTGGTCACGGTTTCGTTGGTGGCTTCGAACGAACCCTTGATCAGGTTGCCGAGGGCTTCGTTGGTCTTCAGCGTGATGCCGAGGAGTTCCTGGTTGGTGTTGTACAGCTTCTCGGCGGATTCCTTGGCCAGCGCAACGCCCTTCGGCCAGATGGCCTTGGCGCCGTCGAAGTCACGGATTTCGGACGCTTCCGACCAGAAAGCGCTGGAAGCATTGACCTGCTTCTCGACAGCCTTGAGCTGCACGTCGGCGATCTTCTCGAAACCGGCGAGGGCAACGCCCTGGGCCTTGACTGCGGCGTCGGCAAAGGTCTTGCCGAGGGACAGGAACTGCGAATTGATTTGCTCGTACATGGGGTTTCTCCCGCTCTATGAGTGTTGGTGAAGCGCACTCTAGCAGGAGTCATTGTGCAATGCAACATGATTGAGCCGATTTCGTTCAGAAACTGGACGGAATCACGTTTTCAAGCCATTTCGCTTGGCTATGAGCCATGTTGCGACACCGCAGCAGCGGGCTTGGTCGGGGGGCGCTTCAGAGGGTGAACCCGCGATAGCGACAACCCGAGGTGCAGGTTTCGTGCACCACGATTTCGGATAGCTGTGGCAACTGTGGCTTCAATGCGTTCCAGATCCACACCGCCAGATTCTCGCTGGTCGGGTTTTCCAAGCCGGGGATCTCGTTGAGATAGTGATGATCCAGCCGCTCGAACACAGGGGCAAAGGCCTTGCTGACGTCGGAGAAATCGCAGACCCAGCCGAGCTGCGCATCTATCGGTCCTTCCAGATGCACCTCGATCTCGAAGGAATGCCCATGCAGGCGCGCGCACTTGTGTCCCTCCGGCACATTGGGCAGGCGATGTGCGGCTTCGATGCGGAATTTCTTGAAGATCTGCATGGGGGTCTGGATCGGGATGGTCAGCTTGCGGGTGAGCGTTTCCGGAATCCGCATTATGCCGTTGGCATGGATCCCGTAGGAGCCCATTCATGGGCGAGCGTTTTCGGAACTCGCATTCTGCCGGTGGCATCGATCCCGTAGGAGTCCATTCATGGGCGAGCGTTTGCGGATTCCGCATTCTGCCGGTGGCATCGATCCTGTAGGAGCCCATTCATGGGCGAGCGTTTGCGGATTCCGCATTCTGCCGGTGGCATCGATCCTGTAGGAGCCCATTCATGGGCGAGTTTCGTGCCGGCGGATTTTTCGTCCGGGTACGAAAATGACTTCGCGCCTCAACGGAAATCCCGCGAGCGCACATCCAGCGCATCCAGCAAGGCGCTGTGATCAAGCAGGCGTTCGGCAATCACGTGTTGCACGCCATCCACGCATTCGAGGCGACCGTGCACGCCGAGCAGGCGTGCTTCCAGCAGCACCCGGCGCTGGCGTTCGGCAATGGCCTGCCAGACCACCACGTTGAACAAGCCGCTCTCGTCTTCCAGAGTGACGAAGGTGACGCCACCGGCAGTCTGCGGACGTTGGCGCAGGGTGACGAGGCCCGCTACGCGCACCGGGCGTGAGTGATCCGATGCGCCCAATTCGCGTGCGCTGATGCAGCGGCGTGCCTTGAGTTGTGTGCGAATCAGGGCCAGCGGATGCGGGCCGAGCGAAAGGCCGGTGGCGGCATAGTCGGCGTTGACGGTTTCACGCGCGCTGGGCGGACGCAAGTTGACGCGATCTTCCGCGCTGCCGATGCCATCCAGCAGCGGCAGTTGTTTCTCGACACCGGCTACCTGCCAGCGGGCGCGATGGCGATGTCCGGCCAGGCCACGCAGCGCATCGGCTTCGGCCAGACGCGCCAGGGCGTGGCGATCAAGTTTCGCGCGCTGGGCAAGGTCCTCGACATCACGGAATGCCGATTGCCTGCGTGCCTGCACGATGGCATCGGCGGCAGCCTGCGAAAGGCCGCGGATCTCGCGAAACCCCAGACGAATGGCGGGTTGCTGCTCCGGCGTGCAGGGTTCCAGGTGGCAGTCCCAATGACTGAAGCGCACATCCACCGGATGCACGCGGATGCCGTGTCGGCGCGCGTCCTGGATGATCTGGCTGGGCGCGTAGAAACCCAGCGGTTGCGAGTTGAGCAGGGCGCAGGCAAACGCGGCCGGTTCATTGCATTTCAGCCAGCAGCTGAACCAGGTGAGCAGGGCAAAGCTGGCGGCGTGGGATTCGGGAAAACCGTAGCTGCCGAAACCGCGCAACTGGTTGAACAGGGCCTCGGCAAATTCCAGCGGATAGTTTTTCCCCAGCATGCCGCTGACGAAACGCTCGTGGAAATACTCGATGCCGCCGCGTCGCTTCCAGGCGGCCATGCCGCGGCGCAGTTCGTCGGCTTCGCCCGGCGTGAACCCGGCGGCAGTGATGGCCACTTGCATCACCTGTTCCTGGAACAGCGGCACGCCGAGGGTGCGCTTGAGCACCGGTTCCAGTTCCGCCGACGGATACACCACCGCGTGCGGATTCTTTCGGCGCAGCAGATAGGGATGAACCATGTCGCCCTGAATCGGTCCCGGTCGCACGATGGCGACCTGGATCACCAGGTCGTAGTAGCAGCGTGGCTGGAGTCGCGGCAGCATGGCCATCTGCGCGCGCGATTCGATCTGGAACACGCCAATGGTGTCGGCGCGACAGATCATGGCGTAGGTCTGGCGTGCGCTCGCATCATCGGCGCGATCGGTGGCGGCAAGGTCGGCCAGGCTCATGTCGCGACGGCCACTGTCGCGCAGCAGATGCAGGCATTTGCGGATGCAGGTGAGCATGCCGAGCGCCAGACAATCCACCTTGAGCAGGCGCATGGTTTCCAGATCATCCTTGTCCCACTGGATGATGGTGCGTTCCGGCATCGCCGCATTCTCGATCGGCACCAGCATGGCCAGCGGCTCGCCCGAGATCACGAAGCCGCCGACATGCTGGGACAGATGGCGCGGCATGCCGATGAGTTGCCGGGTCAGTGCAATGAGTTGCCGGATCACCGGCGAATCCGTATCAAAGCCGCGCTCGCGCAGGCGTGCATCCAGCACCGCATCGTCCTCGTGCGGACCCAGGCAACGACTCAGTTCATCGATCTGGTCCACGCCCAGACCCAGTGCCTTGGCCACGTCACGCACTGCGCTGCGGCTGCGATAGCAGATCACGGTGGCAGCCAGTGCGGTGCGCTCGCGACCGTACTTGGCGTAGATGTACTGGATCACTTCCTCGCGCCGCTCGTGCTCGAAATCCACATCGATGTCCGGTGGCTCGTTGCGTTCGCGCGAGATGAAACGTCCAAACAGCATCTGCACGCGGCGCGGATCGACCTCGGTGATGTGCAGGCAATAGCAGACGATGGAGTTGGCCGAGGAGCCGCGTCCCTGGCAGAGGATGTCGCGGCTGCGCGCGAAACGCACGATGTCGTGCACGGTGAGAAAGAACGCCTCGTAGTGCAACTCCTCGATCAGCTGCAACTCGTGCTCGATCTGCTGGCGCACCGGGGCCGGCACGTCTTCGCTCCAGCGTAGCGCGGCACCGGCCAGGGTGAGCGCGCGCAGGTGCGAAATCGGCGTTTCGCCTTCAGGCACCAGTTCCTGCGGATAGCGGTAGCCCAGCGAATCCAGGCTGAAGCGGCAGCGTTCGGCAATGCGCAGGGTTTCCTCCAGCAGCGCGCGTGGATACATGGCAGCGAGTGCGTCGCGATTTCGAAGATGACGTTCGCCATTGGGAAACAGCAGGGCGCCGGCCTCGCCGATCGTGCGCCGATGGCGGATCGCGGCAAGGGTGTCCTGCAGGCAGCGGCGTGAGCGCACATGCATGTGCACGTCACCACTGGCCACGGCCGGGATTTCCTGTTCGTCGCAAAAAGCCAGTTGCTGGGCAAGGCGTTTCGCATCGCGCGCACCGCGATGCAGTTCAACGGCCAGCCACAGGCGATCCGCGAAATGCTGTTTGAGCCACTGTGCATCGGCTGGTGAAGGCGCGGCATCGGCCAGCCACAGGCAGAGCAGGCCCTCGTTTGCGATCAGGTCATCGCGCTGTACCTGGTAACGGCCCTTCACGCTGCGCCGTCGCGCCTTCGTGATCAGCGCGCACAGGTTCTGGTAGCCGATCTGGTCTTCCACCAGCAACACCACGCGCAAGCCATCCTCGCAATGCAACTCGCTGCCGACGATCAGTGGGATTCCGGTTTTTCGCGAAGCTTCCAGCGCCCGCACGATGCCGGCCAGCGAGCACTCGTCGGTGATCGCCAGCGCGCCATAGCCGAGCTTTGCCGCACGCTCGAACAACTCCAGTGCCGAGGACGCCCCGCGCAGGAAGGAGAAGTTCGACAGGCAATGCAGCTCGGCGTAGTCGGCCGGGCTTTGCTCATCTTTGGCAACAAACGGCTCAGCATCGTCTGGCTGTTGCTGGCGTGCGCGTGGAATGGAACGTCTCGGTTGCATGTTGGACCACCCTCACCCCAACCCACGAGCCTGCCCCGGAGGTAATTCGCGCTGGCGCAGGCGCCTGAGGTTGTGCATAAGCAATCACGCAAACCATCCGTGCAGCAGCCACGGGCCATCCATGCCGCCGGCGGGGCGGAATGCCCAGGCGCGTTGGCCGAGTGAGGTTTGCAGCACGTAGTAATCACGTCCGGCCTGGTCGCCGTCCCACCAGCCGCTTTCGATGCGTTCCGGTCCGCTCACGATCTGCGCTGCGCGGTCACGCAGCGGAATCGGGCGTGGCAGCAACCACAGCGGGCGTGGGCCGCAGTCGATGTGGCCGAGGCGGGCGTCGGCTGCGGCAGTCCAGGCTTTTTCCGGTCGGTGATCGGCCTGCTCGATGGGCGTGCTCAACACCGCATCGCCAAGTCGCGCCTGCAGGCGATCAACCAGGGTTTGCCATTGGCTCAGCGCGGTTGCCTGGCGTTCGAACAAATCCCCGCGCAAGGGCACGAACGGCGGCAGGCGCGTGGCCACGACGCGCAAACCGGTGATCGGCGATGCGAGCTGGAGGCGATCCAGCTTGAGTCTGGCCAGTTCAAACAATCGCTGCGGATCGCGCTCGGGCAGGTTGCTGCCGATGCCCGCGCGCGTGGCCGGCTGGCGCTGATGCAGCAGGTGGATTTCAAACTGCTGCACGCCACCATCGCGGCAGGCAAGAAACGCAGCCAGTTGTTCGAGCTGACGACGCAACGGAAACAGGATGGCCGTGGTGGTGTGCAGTTCGGCATCGAATTCCAGCGCGGCACAAAAGCGCGCGGGTGGTTGCCAGGTCTCCAGCGGATCGGCCTTGCGTCCGCACAAGCGATCCAGATGATCGAGCAGGCTCGTGCCGAAGCGTCGGGCCAGACCGGCACGCGGCAAGGCGAGTACCTCGCCAAGGCGACGCAGCCCCATGCTTTCAAGCGCAGTCACCTGCGTGGCTTGCAGGCGGGCGTTGTGCAGCGGCAGATCGCGCAGCATCGTCTTCAGCGCATCGGTATCGACAATGTGGCCGTCGCGATCCGCTGCGGCCAGCACGGCAGCCAATGGCGTGACCGCCACGCCCAGTCGATGGGTCACACCCAGCGTGCGCAGGCGCGTACGCAAAATGCGTGCGATGCGCGGCCAGCCACCGAAGCAGCGCAGGCTGGCGCCGATTTCCACCAGCACCGCATCAGGCTCGCGCAGGCTGACCTGTTCGCTCACCGCATAACCGATGCTGGCGATGCTGTTGCGCAGGGTGTGCATGGCGGCGTGATCGACGGGCGCCGAGTGCAGGCCGGGCAACAGCGCCTGTGCGGCAGCCAGCGAATGTCCGGGGCGAATGCCCGCAGCTTGTGCGGCGGCGGATGCGGCATGCACATGACGACGTTGCAGCGGGCCGTCGATCAGGACAAGCGCTTCAGCCGGATCATGTCCATCGCGGGTGACGGCGTCGAGTGCCAGTTGCGGAAGCAGGAGTGCGGCCCACAGCATGTGCGCGATCCATCAATGTGCATCGTGCGCTGCGGGACTGCAATTGCCTTTCCCCGGCGTGGGAGAGGGCGCACTGTCCGCGAACGTGGATGGCGGGAGTGGGTTTGCGTTCCCCGCGTTTTGTAAGACGGGCAAGGGCTGAATCAAGAGCGTTCTACATCGCCTGCGGCGCTGCCGAGCTACTTTTCTTTGAGTCGGCAAAGAAAAGTAGCCAAAAGAAAGCCGACCCGAAGTCCGCGCGTCAGCTTCGCTGCCGTTCCCTGCGTTGCTCGGAATCCGGCGGCCGGCGCGAACTCGCGCATCCCTGCGCTCAAACATGCGCACCTTTCCCCGCCGGATTCCTGCGCTACTCGGCGCTGCCACGGGACTGAAGATCAAAAGCTTATCCTCGCTCCGGCTCGGCAGCGCTGCAGGCGATGCAGAAAGCTTTTGATTCGGCAACGGCACAGACGATGTAGATTGCATGACCGTCACCCCCAACCAACATCGCGCAGCGCGATGGATTGCACCGGTGCACGGCCACGACACTTGAGCACCTGCACGCGCAAGCCGGCATGCACGCACAGGCGCAAGGCCGCCGGTGACGGTTGCGCGGCGTGATGCTGATCGCGAAACGCAAAGGCCAGGCAATGCCCGCTTTCGGCCGCCAGTTGCAGGCGACGCAAGCCGCGCTCGTCGATCCCCTGCGGCCAGCACAACACGGCGGCACAGGCGTCACTGGCCAGGCATTGTTCGGCAGCCCACCAGGCCTCCTTGTCTTGCGCATGCACGACATGCACGCGCGCGCTGCGCACGCCGAATTGGGCAAAGGCCACCGGATAAGGCAGATAGGGTGGATCGACGAACACGATGGGCCGTTCGCCCTGGCTGAGCGCAGCCAGCGCCGGCATCAGCAAGGCAAGCTCACCCAGGCCATCGGCTTCGATGAGGATTTCCGATAGCGCACCCAGCGGCCAGCCAGCACCGGGCAACACGGCATCGAGTTCGACATGGCCGCTTGCCACGGTCGGCATCGGCGCAGCCTGCGTGCCGCGCCAGATGCGTGGATCGTGCAACACTTGCTGCAAGACAACGGCGTTCATGCGCGGCTGCCACGCAGCAGGCCGACGAGGATGCCTTCAATGGCAAACGCGTGCTTGCGCGGATCCACGCGCAGCACCGGATAGGCCGGATTCTCCGGCCACAACTCGATGCTGCCGCGATTGCGCTTGAAGCGTTTGAGGGTGACTTCCTCATCCAGTCGCGCCACCACGATCTGTCCGCTGCGCGCTTCGGCACTGCGCGCAACGATCACCCAGTCGCCATCGAGGATGCCGGCATCGCGCATGCTGTCGCCCTGCACGCGCAAGGCGAAATCCGCGCGCGCCCGAAACATGTCCGGATCCAGCAACACGCTGCGCTCGATGTTTTCCTGGGCCAGGATCGGCAAACCCGCCGCCACCCGTCCAACCAGCGGCACGCGTCGGCCAGGACGCGAAGCGGATCGGCCATCCTCGTTGACCAGGCGCAGGTTGCGCCGCTTGCCCGGCTCGCGCCGCAGCGCACCCTTGGCCTCCAGTGCCGCCACAAAATGCTGGGCCGAACTGGGATCGGCAAACCTGAAGGCTTGCGCAATCTCGGCCAGGCTCGGCGGCACCCCATCGCCCTCGATGCGCTCGCGGATGAAATCGAGGATTTCCTGCTGGCGATCGGTCAGTGTGTCCATACCCTAAATATATAGGGTCATTGGCTTGGCGGCAATGCGGGAGTCGCCATTGCTGCTTGACCGCATGTATCCGATCGGATACGGTGTCACATGAGCACGTTCCTGCGCACATCGGAGTTCGACGCATGGCTGAAAGCGCTGCGCGATCCCATTGCAACGGCCCGCATTGCGGCGCGCATCCGCTCGGCAGAGGCTGGCAATTTTGGCGACTGTGCGCCTGTCGGAGACGGTATCTCCGAGATGCGTATTCACGTTGGTCCAGGCTATCGCCTGTACTACTGCCGCAGGGGTGAAGTGACCTACCTGCTGCTGTGTGCGGGTGACAAATCTTCCCAAGCCAGGGACATCCGCACAGCCAAGACCTTGCTCAGGAATCTGGAGAGCTGACCCATGAAAAACATTGCCGCCTTTGATGCTGCCGACTATCTCGACAATGATGTTGTCATTGCGGAGTACCTGAATGCTGCGCTGGAAGACGAGAACCCCAATGTGTTTCTCCAGGCCATTGCCGACGTCGCCAAGGCGCGCGGCATGAGCCAATTGGCCAAGGACACGGGGCTTGGCCGTGAAAGTCTGTACAAGGCATTGGCCCCTGGCGCAAAACCACGCTACGACACGATCATCAAACTGGTTCGCGCGCTGGGTGTCGAGCTGCGCACCGCACCGGTTCACGGCGGTGGGTCGTAGCTCGCTGGAGAAGATCTGACCAGACCAGGTTGTCGTCGCCCCGGCGAACGCCGGGGTCCATTTTGACCTTGATTCCGTTGGAACAAATCAAGGCGGATGAACAGCCCTCGGTTGTTGCGAAGCGCTTCCGGCGTTCGCCGGAACGATGAACAGAATCAGCGTTTCCTCAAGGTTACGCAGCTTCAATCTGCCATCCGGGGAAGACCAGAACGGCGGGGTGGCCGCGCCGGGCAGCCAGATGACTTTGGCGGCGCCGTTCCATTGCCGTGTGAGAAACCCCGCCCTGCCGCGAATCATGTCGGCAACGGGCACAATCGCCCACATTCGGCAGGGTGTGATGGAAGGGGTCATCGGCGAAATGGAAAACACGCGGCAAGTGTTCGGCGAACGGTTGCAGCGTCATCGCGGCATCGTGTTCAAGGTGGCCAACACCTATTGCCGGGATGCGCAGGATCGCGCGGATCTGGCCCAGGACATCGCCGTGCAGTTGTGGAAGGCGTGGCCGGGCTACGACCCGTCCCGTTCCTTCACCACCTGGATGTACCGCATCGCGTTGAATGTCGCGATCAGCTCGCTGCGCGCTTCTGAAACCCGCGAACGCGCATCGCTGCCGCTGGATGAAGCGCTGCACGACGTGGCCGATGCCAACGCCACCGACCACGAGGCCGATCAGCAGCTGCGCCTGTTGGAGCAGTTCATCCGCCGCCAAGGCGCGCTGGATCGCGCCTTGCTGCTGCTCTATCTCGATGAGCGCAGCCAGCGCGAGATTGGCGAGATTCTCGGTATCAGTGAAACCAATGTCTCGACACGGATCGGCCGCCTCAAGCAACGCATCCGCGAGGAGATCTGAGGCAACGCTGATCAAATCCTGCCTGTCCGGAGCCCACCTGCAAATGAGCCCATGTCGCCTTCGTTTCGTTCATGGTTCGACAGGCTCACCACGAACGGAGGGGGTGAGAGCCGTTCATGGTTCGATGGGCTCACCACGAACGGAGGGGGTGAGAGCCGTTCATGGTTCGACGGGCTCACCACGAACGGAAGACGACTTGATCAGCGGTGCCCCAAACCCAGCCCTCAACCCACCACACGGAACTCTTCAATGGAAACCACCATGGAACTCGACGACTTCAAATCTGCCTGGAAAACCCTGGATGCACGCCTGCAACGCGACAACGCGCTGCAATTGCACCTGCTGCGTGATCGCAAACTGGACAAGGCTCGCAATCGCCTGCGGCCGCTGTTCTGGGGTCAGATTGCACAGATCCTGTTTGCGCTTCCGTTCCTGCTGTTGGTAGTGGCGCTGTGGTCCTCGAATCCGACGCAGGTGTCTGTGATCGTGGCCGGCGTCGTGCTGCATGCCTATTCGGTGTTCACCATCATCGCCGCCGGCGTGGTGCTCGGGCAGATGTCCAAAGTGGATTACGCAGCTCCGGTTCTGGAAATCCAGAAACAGCTACTGCGCGTACGCACGTACTACATCCGCAGCGGCATGGTGGCCGGTTTGCCCTGGTGGTTCTTGTGGGTGGTGATCCTGATGGTGCTGGCCGGGCTTGGCGGTGGTGACCTGCTTGCACGGGCGCCGTGGATGGTCTGGGGTGGCTTGGGTTTCGGCGCAGCGGGACTCGTCGCCACTGCCTGGTTTCATCGCTGGTCGCGTCGTCCTGAGCGTGCGGCACTTGGTCGCAGACTTGATGACAGTCTGGGCGGCGGCAGCCTGCGGCGTGCCCAGGCGGAACTGGCGGAACTCCTGCGCTTTGAAAAGGATGCGTGACGGCCGAACGTGCGCTATTCGCGAACCGATTCACACTTTGTCTGCGATGGTGTTCGCGGTCTGACCGATGCGGCAAAACCATCATGCCGGCGCGGTCGTCGACCGCACTTGCAATTTGAAGATCCAAGCAAACCGGGAGGAACCATGTTCACAACACGACATAAACTCTTAGCGGCCATCCTGCTTGCGGGTGCCAGTCTGTCCGTACAGGCCACGGAAGCCTCGTTCGACGGTGCCGAGGAACCGGGTAACCACGTCGTTTTCCATGCGCCTGGCGCAGATGAAGCCGGGTTGTTCGCTCCGACTGGCGCTGCCAATGACTATCTTTTTGTCGCCGGATCGGCCTTCAACGCCCGCACGTCCACTCAGACGGTGACCTACCCAGGGGCTGGGTGCATCAACTCAACTGCCGCTGTCACCACCGACCTGCAGTTGCCGCAGGGTGCAGAAATCCAGGGTATTCGTACCTACTACTACGACATGGCCAGCGCGGGAAGTGTTGGTACCTACCTCACCGTCTATGACGGCGCGGGCGGATCGAGCGACCTGTTGAACCAAGATTCGACCCTGGAGTCGGGGTACGCGAGCGAATACTTCAACTTGGCGGTCCCGGTAGTAGTGGACAATCTCGCGCAATCCTATGTGCTGACGGCGAATATGGCCGCGAATCTGCGATTTTGCGGCATGCGCGTTTTCTACGACGCGCCGTGAGGACCTGCCATGAAACCGAGAATCCAGAAAAACAACGTGCTGATGCCGGTCAAGTCCATGCGCCTTGTCGCCTTGGCGGTCGCTGCCAGCCTGGCTTGTGAAGTCGCATACGCGGCGCCTGGCGATGCTCCGGAAGGCCCCCCGGCACTACCCTCAGCCAATCTGCCCGAGCAAATGCTGGGTGGCGGCGGCTATCAGTATCTGTGGCTGCCGGGATCGGTGTTCCATCCATTTCAGACAGGCGCTGCGTTCAGCTACACCGGTTCGGGCTGCATCCACGCGACAGGCGGAACGGAAAAGCGGTTTGCCCACAAGGTCGTGTTGCCGACGGGTTCGGTCGTCAAGTTTGTGCGGTTGTACGCCTACGACAATTCCGCGAGTTCGGCGATAACCGCATTCTTTACCACCTATGATGGTGGCGGTGATTTCACGGAACTCATTTCCGTGGACTCGACCAACGCTGGCGGGTACGTCTCCAATCTGGGGCCCGAGATGAACTACACGATCAACGGCTTGCTCGAATCCGCGAACATTGTTGCCAACCTCGGCACCCAGAACGATAACAGCCTGCAATTTTGCGGCGTGCGCATCGCCTACATCTCGGACCTGATCTTCGAGAATGGATTCGAGTAGTCAGCATTGGACCGCTGCATTCGAGGCAACGGAAGCCTGAAGCCGGTTTGTGCCACTCGATCAGCGTTGCCTCGATGGCCGACAGGGACGTCGGCCTCTTCTTGTGCGTGTCGGAGCACTGCCGTTGGCGATTACACTTTGACTGCCTCATCGGGGTGCCGGTCCGTGAGGAGATGGCGGGTGCCGGTCACGGGGAGGCAACATGAAGACTCTTGAAAACCGCATTCCGCCGCCGCTGGTTGGCCTGGTCTGTGCCATCGCCATGTGGGGTCTGGCGCGGGCCACGCCAGCGTTTGCGATGCCAAGCGCGCTGCGTCTCGCCCTGGCAGCGGGATGTGCATTGCTGGGTATCGGGATTGCGGTGGCGGGTGTTGCGGCATTCCGTCGCGCACGCACCACGGTCAATCCGCTGAAACCCGAATCCGCCAGTGAGTTGGTCACCGGCGGCATTTACCGAATCACACGCAATCCGATGTATCTCGGAATGGCGCTGGTTTTGCTCGGCTGGGCACTATTCCTTTCCGCGCCGGCATCGCTGCTCGGTGTGGTGGCGTTTGTGGCGTTCATCGACCGCTTGCAGATCCGTCCGGAAGAACGCGCCATGCTTGCCTTGTTCGGCGAATCCTTTCGAGCCTATGCCACGCGCGTGCGGCGCTGGCTGTGATCAATCCCGCATCACGATGGGCTGGCGTTCCTCGCACAGTTGCGCAAGTACCGCGCGGGTGGCGGCGCGGGTGGACAGCGGGGCCGTGGTGGACGCGAGATCGGCGGTGAATGCGCCGGCATGCAGCGCCTCGGACACCGCGCGTTCGATGCACTCCGCTTCGTCGACCAGCTCCAGTGAATGGCGCAGCAGCAAGGCGGCACTGAGGATGCTGGCGTACGGATTGGCCATGCCGCGCCCGGCAATATCCGGTGCCGAACCGTGGATGGGCTCGTAAAGTCCACGGCGGCCATCGCCGAGTGATGCCGAGGGCAGCAGGCCGAGCGATCCGGCCAGCATCGAGGCCTCGTCGGTGAGGATGTCGCCGAACATGTTCTCGGTGACGATCACGTCGTACTCGCGCGGGCGGGCCAGCAGGTGCATGGCCATGGCATCGACCAGTTGATGCTCGATCTGCACGTCGGGAAATTCCTCGCGCGCCACGCGCGTGGCCACTTCGCGCCATAGTCGCGATGTTTCCAGCACGTTGGCCTTGTCCACCGACGTGAGCTTGCCGCGTCGCGCGCGCGCGAGCTGGCAGGCGCGACGCACGATGCGTTCCACTTCGACCACGCTGTAGCTGCACAGGTCGCTGGCGTGATCAGGGCTGCGCTGCTTGTCGCCGAAATAGATGCCGCCGGTCAGCTCGCGCACGACCAGCAGGTCCACGCCGGCGAGCAGATGCGGCTTGATCGGTGCCGCGCCAAGTGCGGCCGGATGCGGTGCCACCGGACGCAGGTTGGCGTAAAGGCCCAATGCCTGGCGCAAGGCGAGCAGGCCTTGTTCCGGGCGCACGCGGGCGTTCGGGTCAGACCACTTCGGCCCGCCCACCGCACCCAGCAATACGGCATCGGCGTGTTGGCAGGCGTGCAGCGTCTCCTCCGGCAACGGCGCGCCGCAGGCATCAATGGCGGCGCCGCCAATCAGGTGATGTTGGAAGTTGAAGCAATGGCCGAAGTTGCGTGCCACCGCAGTCAGCACGTCAACGGCGGCTGCGGTGACTTCAGGACCAATGCCGTCACCGGGCAAGACAACGATTTCAGCATGCATGGTGCAATTCCTCATGGCGGGTAATGGCGGGTGCGTGACGCAGCAGGTAACCGAGCTGGTCCAGGCCCTCGAGCAGGCAGGTGCGTGCAAAGGCATCCAGTGCAAAGCGGTGACGGCTGCCGTCGGGCAGAGTCACTTCACAGCGCGCGACATCGATGTGCAGTTCGATGCCCGGTTGCTCGATCAACGCATCGACCACGGACTCCGCAAGCACGATGGGCAGCAGGCCGTTTTTCAGTGCGTTGCTGCGGAAAATATCGGCAATCTCCGCGCTGATCACCGCACGCAAGCCGAGGTCGGTCAGAGCCCATGGCGCGTGTTCGCGCGAAGAGCCGCAGCCGAAATTGCGACCGGCCACGAGGATCTGCACTCCAGCGTTCTGCGCTTGGTTGAATGGAAACTCGGGATTGAGCGAGCCATCCGCGCGCCTGCGCCAGTCGTTGAAGGCGTGGCTGCCGAGCCCGGCACGTTCGGTGGTGGTGAGGAAGCGCGCGGGAATGATCTGGTCGGTATCGATGTTGCGTTCGCGCAGTACCACCGTGCGCGACGTCAGTGTGCTGAAGGCTTTCATCACGCCGCCTCCGTACAGCTCAGGCTGCGCGGATCGGCAATGACTCCGGCGATGGCGCAGGCCGCCGCAGTCAAGGGCGAGGCCAGCACCGTGCGAGCGCCCGGACCCTGGCGACCTTCGAAGTTTCGGTTGGAGGTAGAAACCGCAAGTTGGCCCGGAGCCACCAGGTCACCGTTCATGGCGATGCACATCGAGCAGCCCGGCTCGCGCCACTCGGCACCGGCCGCGCGCACGATGGCATCGATGCCCTCGGCTTCGGCGGCACGTCGCACCTGTTCGGAACCCGGCACCACCAGCATGCGCACGCGCGGATGCACGCGGCGGGCACGCAGCACGCGCGCCACCTCACGCAAATCCGACAGGCGTGCATTGGTGCAACTGCCGACAAAGACGACATCCACCGGCTGGCCCAGCATCGCCTCGCCCGCGCGCAAGCCCATGTAGGCCAGCGCCTTGGCTTCGTCGGGCTGCACACTCGACGGCAGGCGCGAACCAATCGCGCTGACCTGGCCCGGATGCGTACCCCAGCTGACCGTGGGCTGCACTTCGCCTGCGTCGATCACCACGTCGCGGTCGAACACGGCGTCCGCATCGCTGTGCCAGCGACCCCAGGATTCGACGGCGCGTCGGAAGTCTTCGCCCTTGGGGGCGCGCGGCGTGCCGGCGAGGTAATCGAAAGTGACCTGATCCGCGGCGATCAGGCCGGCCCGCGCACCCGCCTCGATCGACATGTTGCACACGGTCATGCGCGCGTCCATCGACAGCGCGCGAATGGCTTCGCCGCGATATTCGATGACATGGCCGGTGCCGCCGTTGACCCCGATCACGCCGATGATGTGCAGGATCAGGTCCTTGGCGCTGACGCCTGCGCCCAGGCGACCATTGACGGTGATCGCGAGGGTTTTCGGCTTGCGTTGCAGCAGGCACTGGCTGGCCAGTACATGCGCCACTTCACTGGTGCCGATGCCGAAGGCAAGCGCGCCGAACGCGCCATGTGTAGCCGTGTGGCTGTCGCCGCAGACGATGGTCATGCCCGGTTGGGTCAGGCCCAGTTCGGGTGCCACCACATGCACGATGCCGCGATTCGGGTCGTCGAAATCAAACAGTTCGATGGCGTGGCGCTGGCAGTTGCGACGCAAGGTATCGACCTGGAGCTTGGCCTGCTCGTTGGTGAACCGTGGTGCCGCGCCGCGTTCGCGTGGGGTGGTCGGGGTCGAGTGATCAAGCGTCGCGCAGGTGCGTTCGGGCCGACGCACGCCAAGGCTGCGCGCATCGAGTTCCGCAAAGGCCTGTGGCGAGGTGACTTCGTGGATCAGGTGCAGGTCGATGTAGAGCAGCGCGGGCGCGTCATCGCTTTCGGCGACAACGGTATGCGCGTCCCACAGTTTGTCGAACAGGGTTCGTGGCGTGTTGCTTGCGGGATTCATGCATTTCTCAGGCGGTGATCGCGGCGCGTTTGGCCGCAGGGGTCGGGATGGGCAGGGAGGCGCGAAGGGCGCGATTGGCGATGTCGAGCCAGGCCAGCGCACTGGCATCGAGAATGTCCGGGCTGGTGCCCGATCCGGTGAACTCACGGCCGGCCACGCGTGCGGTCACGCTGGCCTGACCTTGCGCATCGTCGCCGGTGGTGACGCTGGAGACGTGGTAGTGCTCGATATCGAGGACCATGCCGGTGGCGCGACTGAGGGCCGCAAACAAGGCGTGCACCGGCCCATCGCCCACCGCCGCTTCGCTGATGCGTTCACCATCGGCAGCCAGCAATTGCACGCTGGCCGTCGGCAGGCTGTCATCGGCGACACCGGTGCTCACATGCAGGCGCAGCAGTCGATAGCCGCTGGGCGTGCGTGCATCGGCATCCAGCAACAAGGCCTCAAGATCGGCATCAAATACCTCGCGCTTCTTCTCGGCCAGGGTCTTGAACGCGGCAAACACCGCATTCAGCTGTGCCTCATCGACGCCAAAGCCCATCGACTGCAGGCGATCAGCCAGCGCGGCGCGTCCGCTGTGCCTGCCCAGCACGATCTGCGACTGCGCCCAGCCCACGTCTTCCGGATGCATGATTTCGTAGGTGCCGCGGTGGCGCAGCATGCCGTGTTGATGGATGCCGGACTCATGCGCAAACGCGTTCTGGCCGACGATGGCCTTGTTGCGTTGCACGCTCATGCCGGTGATGCGCGAGAGCAGGCGCGAGGTGGGCACCAGGCGGCGCGTATCGATGCGCGTCTGCGCGTTGAAGTAGTGGCGGCGTACCTTGAGTGCCATCACCAGTTCTTCCAGCGCGGCGTTGCCGGCGCGCTCGCCGATGCCGTTGATCGTGCATTCCACCTGGCGCGCACCGCCTTCGATGGCGGCCAGGCTGTTGGCCACGGCGAGGCCGAGGTCATCATGGCAATGCGCGCTGAACACCGCGTGTTCTGCGCCGTGCACGTGGGCGCGCAGATACTCGAACAGGGCGCGGATCTCCGCCGGCGTGGTGTAGCCAACGGTGTCGGGAATGTTGAGCGTGCGCGCACCAGCCGCCAGTGCGGCGCTGCATACCTCGGCGAGGAAGTCGGGTTCGGTGCGCAAGGCGTCCTCGGCGGAGAACTCGACATCATCGGCATGGCGGCGTGCCAGTTCCACGCCCTGCACGGCACGTTCCAGCACGGCGGCCTTGTCCAGGCCCAGCTTGTGCTCGCGATGCAGCGGGCTGGTGGAAATAAACACATGGATGCGCGGGTTGCGCGCGCCATCCAAAGCGCGTGCGCAAGCCTCGATGTCGCCGGCATGGCAACGTGCAAGCGCGGCAATGGTCGCGCGCGGAACGCTGCGCGCAATCGCGCGCACGGCATCGAGGTCGGCGCTGGAGCTGGCCGGGAAACCGGCTTCGATCACGTCCACGCCGAGATCGGCAAGCGCATGGGCAAAGCGCAATTTCTGCGAGGCGCTCATGCTGCAACCGGGCGACTGTTCACCGTCGCGCAGGCTGGTATCGAAGATGGTGATGGATTCAGGGCGTGTGTTCATGCGCAGGCTTCGCTTCGGGAGCTGACAGGTTCAGGAGACGGGCTGGCCGGTGTCGGCGTGGTGGCCGGTTGTGGCAGGGTGAGTGTCTTGCCAATGGCATCCTCCGCGCTGGATCGCACCCGACGCCGCGGCCTGCGCGGAGCGCGCGTACGCACATCGCACAGCAGTTGGGCGAGCAGGGCGGCATCGATGTTGCCGCCGGAGACCACGGCACACTTGCGCTTGCCGACCACGCGACGACCGGCGGCAAGGGCGAGTGCGCCCGCACCTTCGGCAATGACATGTTCCTCAAGGGCAAGGCGCACCAGGGTTTCGCGCAACTCTGCTTCACGCACCACCACCACGTCGTCGAGCAATTCGCGCAACACGCAGCGGGTGATTTCACCGGGAACCTTCACGCGCACGCCGTTGGCCAGGGTGGCACGCGGCTCGGACAGGGTTTGCTTGCCCGCCAGCACCTGCGCCATGGCATCGACGCCATCGACTTGTGCGCCGACGATGCGCACGCCTTGCGAGTGCAAGGCAAGGGCGATGCCGGAGGCGAGCCCGCCACCACCAATCGGCACGATCACTACATCCGGCGCCAGCGCGCCCAGTTCGAGGCCGACCGTACCTTGTCCGGCAATGACATCCGGATCATCGAAGGCCGAGAGCAGGCGGTAATCGTGCTGTTGGGCAAGATCACTGGCCAGGGCGCGTGCTTCGTCGAAGGTTTCACCGTGCAGGCGCACCGTCGCACCCCAATGGGCGACGCCGGCAATCTTGGTTTGCGGCGCGTTGCGCGGCATCACCGTGATCACCGGCATGCGCAGCCGATAACCGGCCCAGGCCAGGCCCTGCGCATGGTTGCCGGCAGAGGCGGCAATCACCGGGCGGGTGTCACCGCGTTCGCGCGCGGCAAGCAGCGCATTCAGCGCGCCGCGCACCTTGTAGGAGCCGGTGCGTTGCAGGTTTTCCAGTTTCAGCCAGCAACCGAAACGTTCCGCGTGATGCACGGGTGTGGCGGCAAGGTGCGGGCGCAGGCGTGCCTGCGCGGCCAGCACATCGCTTGCGGTAACGGCTACATCCGGATCAGACATGGCTGAGCCATCCGAGCCGCGAGGCATCCTCGCCGCGCACCGCACGTTGATAGTGGGCGGCAATTTCGCGGGTCAGCGATTCTCCGTAGCGACGCCCATCCAGTTCGCTGATCGGCAACACTTCAGCGGCGGTTCCGCACACGAACACTTCATCGGCGTCGCGCAATTCCTCGTAGGCCAGCTTGCGCGTGTCGGCACCGACCAGCTGGATCACGCTGTCGCGGGTGATGCCGGCCAGCGCGTCGACATGCTCGACCGCGGTCACCCGGCCCGCGCGCACCATGAACACATTGGCGCCAGTGCACTCGACCACCAGCCCATCGCCATCGACGAACAGGGCTTCGTCGAAACCGCGCTGTTTTGCCTCGCGCTTGGCCAGGATGGAGTTGACGTAGGCACCGCAGAGTTTCAGCGGCGGCAGGGAACTGGACGGATTGCGCTTCCATGGTGATCGCGTCAGGCGCACGCGCTCGACGGCCAGGTGCACCTTGCTGGCCAGCGTGGTCACCATCAGGTGTTTGCTGAGCGCGGAAACATCGAGGCCGATCGATCCGGTTCCACACCAGGCCAGTGGCCGGATGTAGGCATCACGATGGGCGTTGGCGCGCAAGGTTTGCAGGATGGCCTGGCTGGCCTGCGCGCTGTCGAACGGGATGTCCAGCAACGCGCATCCCTTCTGCATGCGGCGCAAATGTTCCGGCAGGCGGAACACGGCAGTACCGCCATTCGCGGTGGCGTAGCTGCGGATGCCTTCGAACACTCCGCTGCCGTAATGCAGGGCGTGGGTGGTCAGTGGTATCTGCGCGGATTCGGCATCCAGCAGCGCACCATCGAGCCACAGTTTCGGCCGCACCTGCGTACGGCCGTCCTTGTGCATGCCGGGGCAGGCAACTGGCGCGGACGCTGTTTCGGGCGACGAATCGGGCGCTGCCTCGCGATGATGATCCACGCTGCGCAATGCATCGCTATCCATTCCGGGTTCGCTCACGGTCACGGACATGGCATCGCCTCCACGGCCAGGCAGTCGTAAAGCTTCTCCAGTTGCGCGGTGAGGAATTCGGCGGAACGCTCGCCTTCAACCGACAGGCGCAGGTACCAGCGATCACCGTCCTCGCGGGTTTCGCCATCCACACTGAGTGGACGGAAGCCACGGCGTTCGGCCGTGCCGATCACGCGGCCGAGGGCCCCTTCTGCGCGGCGCAGGGTGAGATCAAGTTGGTAGCGCGGCATCGGCGTCCTCCATTTCCAGGGTTTGTGGATCCAGCAGCATCTGCGCGTTGTTTCGATTGGGTGGCACCAGCGGCCAGACATTGGCCATGGCGTCGATGGCGACATGCAGCAGCGCAGGTCCATCGCTGGCGAGCAAGCGATCCAGCGCGTCGTTCACGTCGGCGGCGCAGTCCACGAACATCGCCTCAACACCGAAGGCGCGGGCGAGGGCGGCAAAGTCCGGGTTGTCCGACAGGTCGGTTTCGGAATATCGCCCGGCAAAGAACAGTTCCTGCCATTGGCGCACCATGCCCAAGCGCTGGTTGTCGAGCAGCACGATCTTCACCGGCAGGCGGTAACGGACCAGGGTGGCCAGCTCCTGCACATTCATCATGAACGAGCCATCGCCACTGACGCAGATGACCTGCGCATCCGGCATGGCCAGTTGCGCGCCCATCGCCGCCGGCAGGCCGAAGCCCATGGCGCCCAGTGATCCGCTGGTCAGGTGCTTGCGCGGATCGTTGAACTGCCAGTGCTGGGCCACCCACATCTGATGCTGGCCGACATCGCAACTGACGATGGCCGCTGGCACGCGTTGCGAGAGGCGCTTCAACAAGGCCGGCGCATACACGCCCGGGCCCGGTGCGTCGTAGCGAAAACCAAGGCGCCGCTTGTTGTCCAGGCAGTGTTCGCGCCAGTGTGCGCAGTCGGGCCTCACGGTGGCGAGCAAGTCCAGGCTGCTGCGCAAATCACCGCGCACGCCGACCTCGGCCGCGCGCAGCTTGCCGATCTCGGCGGCATCAAGATCCAGATGAATGACCTTGGCGTGCGGCGCGAACTCGGACAGTTTGCCGGTGGCGCGATCATCGAAACGCGCGCCGATCACCACCAGCGCATCGCATTCCTGCACGGCCAGGTTCGCGGCCTGGGTGCCGTGCATGCCGAGCATGCCGAGGTTGAGCGGATGCGTGGCTGGCAGTGCACCGATGCCACGCAAGGTGAGCACGGCAGGAATCTCGGTGGCCTCGACGAAGGTGCGGAACTCGGCGACTGCATCAGCCAAGGCAATGCCACCGCCGGCGTAGGCCAACGGGCGGCGCGCCTTGGAGAGCAGTTCGAGTGCCGCGCGCAAAGTGTGCGTTTGCGGCTGAGGAACCGCGTCGGTGGCTGCCGGCGCGTGCGCGGGAAGATGCGTGGCATCGACCGTCTGCACGTTTTTCGGCAGGTCGATCAGCACCGGTCCCGGCCGGCCCGAGCGCGCCAGACGAAACGCCTCGCCGACCGCCTGCGGCAATTCATCGACACTGCGCACCAGAAAACTGTGTTTGACCACGGGCAGGGTCATGCCGAACACATCGACTTCCTGGAACGCATCGGTGCCCATCAGGTGGGTCGGCACCTGGCCGGTGATCGCCACCATCGGCACCGAATCGAACATGGCATCGGCGATGCCGGTGACCAGGTTGGTGGCGCCCGGACCCGAGGTGGCCACGCACACGCCGACCTTGCCGGAAGCGCGCGCGTAGCCATTGGCGGCAAACGCGGCGCCCTGTTCGTGACGCACCAGGATGTGCTTCAACGCGCTGCCATACAGCGCGTCGTAGAACGGCATGATGGCGCCGCCGGGATAGCCAAACAGCGTATCGACGCCTTCGGCTTCCAGTGCGCGCACCAGCCACTGCGCGGCGTTCATGCCATGGCCTGCTCGGCTTGGCTGGCGGGCGTGCTTGCCTGCGCCGTTGCCGAAAGCCACTTCATGTTGGCACGCAGGCGCTTGCCGACAGCCTCGATCGGATGCTCGAGATCAGCCTGCTTGAGTGCCTTGTAGTTCGCGTTGCCGTTTTGGTATTCGGCGATCCATTGGCGGGCAAAGCTGCCGTCCTGGATTTCCGCCAGGATCTTCCGCATCTGCGCGCGGGTGTGATCGTCGATCACGTATTCGCCACGGGTCAGTGCGCCGTACTGCGCGGTCTCGCTGATGAATTCGTGCATGCGCGTGATGCCGCCCTCGTAGAACAGGTCGACGATCAACTTCAGTTCGTGCAGGCATTCGTAGTACGCCACTTCCGGCTGGTAGCCGGCCGCGACCAGGGTTTCCCAGCCGGCCTGCACCAGCTTGGTCGCGCCACCGCAGAGCACGGCTTGTTCGCCGAACAGGTCAGTTTCGGTTTCCTCCTTGAAGCTGGTGCGGATCGCATTCTGGCGCGCACCGCCGATGCCCGCGCAGTACTGCAAGGCCAGTTGTTCGGCCTTGCCGCTCACGTCCTGGTGCACGGCATACACGCTCGGCACGCCGCGACCGATTTCGTATTCACGACGCACCAATGCGCCCGGACCCTTGGGCGCAACCAGCACCACGTCGAGATCGGCGCGCGGATGCACCTGTGCGTAGTGCACGTTGAAGCCGTGCGCGAACAGCAGGCAGGCGCCCTTCGCCATGTTCGGCTCAAGCACGTCGCGATAGAGCTGCGGCTGCACCATGTCCGGCACCAGCACTGCCACCAGTTCGGCATCGCGCGCGGCCAATGCCGGACTCTTCACGGTGAATCCGTCGGCGATGGCCTTGATCTCGGTCGGTCCACCGGGACGCAAGCCAATGGTCACTGCAAAGCCGGAGTCGCGCAGGTTGAGCGCATGCGCGCGCCCCTGGCTGCCGTAGCCGATGATGGAGATGCGGGGGGATTGATGCGAGGTCATGATCGGGGTTCCTTGGGAGAAGAGGGTGCTTGTGGGAGCGTTTGCATGTGTGTTTGCAGGAGCCCCGAAACAGGGGCAAGCGCCTTCAGGCGCGATCGAAATTCGAATACCAGCGTCAAGACCTGATCGCGCCTAAAGGCGCTCCTACGGAAGCGGTCGGTGAACGCGTGGCGGCGAATTCGAGCAAGCCCGGTGAAGTGACCGCGCCCTTGGACGCCGAGGAAACATCGCGCGCGAATTTGGCGAGTGCGCCGGTGGTGACGCGCGGGGCGATGCGCGCCGGTTCGCGCTGGCTGAGATCGGCGGCCACATCGATGCGCCGCGTGGCCACATCGATGCGCACGCGATCACCATTGCGCAGGCAGGCAATGGGGCCTCCGCGTGCCGCTTCCGGCGCAACATGGCCCACCATGAAACCGTGGGTGGCGCCGCTGAAACGTCCATCGGTGATCAGGGCGACATCATTGCCGAGTCCCTGGCCAACCAGGGCGGCCGTCACCGCCAGCATCTCGCGCATGCCAGGTCCCCCGGCCGGTCCTTCGAAGCGGATCACCACCACGTCGCCGGCCGTGATCTGGCGATCCTGCACGGCGGCGAAGGCGGCTTCTTCGGAATCAAACACGCGAGCCGGGCCTTCGAAGGTGTGGCGACCATGGCCGGCGAGCTTGACGATCGAGCCTTCCGGAGCGAGATCGCCGTAGAGGATCGAATAGCCACCGCGCGGCTTGAGCGGGCTGGCCACCGGACGCACCACGTCCTGCGCGACGCTGCCGGGCAAGGCGTCGAGCGCGGCAAAAAAAGATGGGCCTTCGACACTGGGCACATCGAAAATCAATCCGGCGCTGCGCAGTTCGTGTGCGACCAGGGCCACGCCACCGGCGGCAAACAGTTCCGCCGCGGTGTAACGGCCACCGGGTTTGAGATCGGCGATCACCGGCGTGCTGGCTGCCTTGTGGAAATCTTCCAGATCAAAGGCAACCCCGGCTTCATGGGCAATGGCGAGCAGGTGCAAGGCGGCATTGGTGGAACCCGCCGTGGCCGACACCGCGCGCGCGGCGTTGCGCAGCGCCGCGGGGGAGAGGAGGTCGCGGGGTGTCGGCCCGCCATCGCGCAAGAGTTGCATTACCCGCTCGCCGCAGGCACGTGCCGTGGCGGGCTTGTCGGCATGTACAGCCGGAACATCGTTGAATCCCAACGGCGACAGGCCGAGGAAGGTCAGCACCATGGCCATGGTGTTGGCGGTGAACTGGCCACCACACGCGCCCGCACCGGGACAGGCGTGCGATTCGATGGCATGCAAGCCCGCATCATCCAGGCTTCCCGCCGCATGCGCGCCGACTGCCTCGAACACATCCTGCACGGTGATGGGTATGGCAGTGCCTCCGCCTGCGACGTCGGTTCTCACCCCACCCTTTGTGGTGGAGGTCAACGCATGCAACGCCTCACCACCTTTCTTCACCTCTCCCCTCGCGGGAGAGGTCGACGCACGCAATGCGTCGGGAGAGGGGGAAATGCTGGGGCAATGTCCCGGCATGATGGTGCCGCCGTAGAGGATCACTGTCGGCAGGTCCAGGCGCGCCGCCGCCATCACCGCCGCCGGAATGGTCTTGTCGCAGCCGACCAGCAGCACCAGCGCATCGAGGCAATGGCCGCGTGCCGCCAGTTCCATGGAATCGGCGATGGTCTCGCGCGAGGCCAGCGATGCGCGCATGCCATCCGTGCCCATGGCGATGCCGTCGGTCACCGCAATGGTGTTGAACTCGACCGCGGTGCCGCCAGCGGACTGCACGCCTTCGCGCACATGCCGGGCCAACTCGCGCAGGTTCAGGTTGCACGGCGAGACATCGGTCCAGGTGTGGATCACGCCGACGAACGGTTTGGCGATCGCGGCATCATCCAGGCCCGTCGCGCGCAACATGGCGCGGGCAGGTGCACGGGCGGGTCCGGATTTGATGGCATTGCTTTTCACGAAGCGAGTTCCTTGGAAATTGCAGGAAACCCGGGCCGCAAAAACAAAAACCCCGCGCCTTTTGGGGCGCGGGGTTCAGGTTCTTGTTACCTGGGTTTAGTGTTTAGCTACACGTACCCGAACCCCGCGCCTGTAAGGACGGTAAGTACGATAATAATTACGAGAGCAAGGTTGGAAGATGGCTGCACGGCCGCAGGCATGTTGGCAATCGCCACATGTTCAAAAGTTTGCGGGTTGTTGGTGCGCTGCGTCATGGCCGCATGGAAACACGGCCTTCGCGAATCTGTCAACAGCTTTTTTTGCATAAGTCGAAACGCTCAACCAATTCGCCCGCGTATGGGGTCCGCGCTGGCCGAGGGCGCAAATCACGCGGAAAATGCATGGGCAACACGGCATGAAAATACCCGGCAAAGCGCCATATCATGCGGGTTCCCGTGGTTTGTCGGGTGCCCGTGGATTGAATGGGAAATTGCGACCATTCGCTTGGTCCGGTACCTGCACCTCAAACTGACAAGGACAAACCATGTTCAAGGCGCTGGGCGCACTGCTGGTGATCTACACGGTCTATGCCGCCGTTGAGGGCAAGGTTTTCGCCAAATCCGGTGTGCGTGGGCGCACGGTCCACCGCGAGGAGTCGCCAACCTATTTCTGGATCGTAGTCGGCATCTACGCCGCACTCGCCATCGCCCTGCTGACCGTGTTCTGAGCAATTTCTGGCGTTTGATTGCCAACGGTTGCGCAAATTCCCGAGCGCCAGGCAATTGCGACGAGCATGCGTAGGGTTCCACAATGCTGCGCAAGCTCGGGGAGGCCGTAAAGCCATGACGTCGATTGTGGAATCCAGTCCTGCGGGATCGCTCGATGCCCGTTTCGACGAGGTCTACAGCCAGTTGCGCCGGCTTGCGCGTGGGCAACGCGCCTCTGGCCAGGACACGCTCAATACCACTGCCCTGGTGCATGAGCTTTACCTGCAGATGCGAAATGGCAGTGCTGCCCCGCAATTCAACGAGCCGCGTCAGTTCTACGCCTATGCCGCGCGGGCCATGCGCCATCTGCTGGTGGATCGCGCGCGCGCGCGCCTTCGTTTGAAGCGTGGAGGTGACTTGCAGCGCGTCGATCTGACGGATTCTTCCCTGGGTCCGGGTCGCGCAAGTCCCGAACAGGCAATCCTGCTGGACGATGCCTTGCGCCGCCTGTCGGATGACGATGCGCGCGCAGCCGAAGTGATGGAGCTGCACTATTTCTCAGGCCTGCCGATCGAACGCATCGCCGAATTGCTGGGCGTCTCCTCGCGTACCGTCGATCGTCATTGGCGTTACGCGCGTGCCTTCCTGCATGCCCAATTCGCAGAATGATGGCGTGATGGGTGGCCAGACGACGCTAGGGAAACTCTGAACAAGTACGGAACTCATTCGTCGCGAGCAAGCTCGCTCCCACAAAATCAAGCAATGGTGGGAGCGAGCTTGCTCGCGACAATACTTGATCAGAGCTTCCCTAGGGAAACTCTGATCAACCACAATTTTCGTCACCCCGGCATACGCCGGGGTCCATTTTGCCCTTGATTCCATTGCAACAAGATCAAGATGGGTTCCGGCTTGACCAGCCATTCGGCTGTTGTAAAGCACCTCGCCGGAATGACGAACAAGATCAGAGTTTCCCTAGGGTTTGTTTGAGTCAATCCGAGAGCCTCGATGAGCAACATCCTGTTGACTGCACGCGACTGGTTTGAAGCAGCCTTGGAACTGCCGGTGGCAGAACGTGGGGATTGGCTTGCCAGGCATTGCGCCGATCCGGTCCTGGTCAACCAAGTAACGGGAATGCTGGATGCCGAAAGCACGGGCGATGGGTTGTTGGACAGGCCGGCGATGCAGTGGATCGAGGACCTGCATGATCCCGTTGACCTGCAAACCGATGGCTTGATCGGATCGCGGATCGGCGGGTTTCGCCTGCTGCGTCTGCTTGGTCAGGGAGGCATGGCGACGGTGTTCCTCGGCGAGCGCTCGAGCGGTGATTTCGAGCAGCGCGTTGCGGTGAAACTCCTGCGCCGCGGCCTCTATTCCGAATTGGAGCAGCGCCTGTTTCGACGCGAGCGCCAGACCCTGGCAAATCTCTCGCATCCGAACATCGCGCACCTGATCGATGGTGGCGTCACCGATACCGGAATTCCCTACCTGGTCATGGAGTACGTCGACGGCGTGCCCATCAGTGAGCATGTCGTTCAGCAGCAACTCGACCTGCGCGCGAGATTGCGCTTGTTTGTCACCATCTGCCATGCGGTGGATGCCGCCCATCGCGCACTCATTGTCCATCGCGACATCAAGCCGTCGAACATTCTGGTAGACGCGAGCGGAAATCCCAAGCTGCTGGATTTCGGCATTGCCAAGCTGTTGGATGAGGAAGAGGGCGCCACGCGCAGTGCCTATGTCCCGTTGACGCCTGGCTATGCAGCTCCCGAGCAATACGCCGGCGGCGTGATCACCACGGCAACCGACGTCTATGCGCTTGGCATCCTGCTGCATGAGCTTTTGCTTGGTGAACGACCCAAGCTTGAGCCGACCCTGCGTCGTGCCTCGTCGCGGGTCGCTGAATTGAGCACCGACCTGTGGCTGCTGCCGCTTTCGCGCACGGCATTGCGAACCGCACTCAAGGGTGACATCGACAATGTGCTCTCCACTGCGCTCGAAGCCGAAGCGGGTCGGCGCTACGCCTCGGCCGGCGCCCTCGCGGATGACATCAACCGCTACCTCGATGCGCAGCCGGTGCTGGCACACCCTCCCTCACGCTGGTACCGGGCGAGGAAATTCGTGCAGCGCCATCGCGGTGGCGTGGCGGTGAGTGCTGCACTTGCACTGGCTGTCATCGCCAGTCTCGGCATTGCCTTGTGGCAGGCAAGGCACGCGCAGATCCAGGCGCAGCGCGCCACCAGCGTGCGCGACTTCGTGCTGGATTTGTTCGATGCCGCCAAGGACCAGTTGCCGCGTGATGTGCGTCCGACGCCCGACGTGTTGGCTCGCGCAGCTGTCAGGAAAATCGATGCGAACCAAAGCCTGGATGCGCAGACGCGCGCCCAGTTCCTGTCCACGCTGGGCGCGATCAGCCAGACCAGCAGCGACTACGCGCTGGCGCGCGAGTTTGCCGATCGCGCGCTGGCCGCGCTGGATGCCGGAGGCGAGGGTCATTCCCGACTGCGCCTGGGCATCGAGATTGCGCGTATCGAAGCGATGCACAGTCTCGGGGAGTCGGAGCAGGCCGACCAACTGCTTGGAGCGCGCATGAACGAGGTGCGCGCGCTGGATGATGAAATTGCGGTGCGTGGCACGGCCATGTACGCCGCAACCCGGATGTCGCGTGGCGCATTGGAGGAATCCATTGCGCTGGCGCGTGAATCCAGCGCGATTGCGGATCGTGTGTTCGGTGCCAACGACGAGAAATCGCTGGTGGCCAGTCTGCGGGTCGGAGATAGCCTCGGTGGTGCCGGGCAGCACGAGCGTGCGGCCAGCGAACTTGCCGCTGCGTTGGCGCGCTGGGACGCCAGCGGCGTGCCGCCGAACCGTGACTACCAGGCTTCGCTTTTGAATCTCGCGGCGACCACCAGCTTCCTCGGCGACTATGATCGCAGCGAGCGCTTGCACAAACAGGCTTTGCAACTGGCGCTGCGAATATTCGAATCACCGCACGAACGAATCGCCGACGCGCAGGAAAGCCTGGGCGCGCTGCTTTCGGTCCGCGGCAACCAGAACGAAGCCGAGCCCTTGCTGCAACAGGCCTCCGCGACCTTCGCGACACTGTTCGGCAACGATCACCCGGCCATGGCTTCGGTGCAGTCCGCGCTTGCGCGTCTGGCCTTCGATCAAAAGGACTACGCCACGGCCGCGCGGCGCTACGAGGGGGTCACCGAACTGTGCACCCGCGCGAAGCTGGACAGTGATCCGACCTGCGCCAGGGCATGGCAAAACATGAGCACCGTCTACCTGCGCCAGGGCAGGCTTGATGAGGCAGAAACGGCCAATTTGCGCAGCCTGGAATTGCGCCGTGCCCTGTACGGTGAAAATCATGCGCAGTACGCCAATGCGTTGGCGGGGCTCGGTGCCATCCATCTCGCGCGCCACGATTTTTCCGCTGCCCTGCGCGCGTTCGATCAATCCATCGCCATCAGTGATGCGACTGGTCACGGCGGCAGCCTTGAGGCGGCGCAGAAGCAGGGCGCACGCGCAGCGGCTTTGATCGGCTTGAATCGAGCAAGTGAAGCCTTGCCTGCTCTGGACATTGCCGAACAGATTGTCGCGAAGCTGGTGCCGGATGATCACTCGCTGATGCAGCGCATGCTCACCTTGCGCGCGCAGGCGCTCGACCAATTGGGACGCGCTGAAGAAACCCGATCCGTGGCACGCCAGGCCATCGCCCTGGATGGCACGGGCAGCCTGCTCAAGCCGGGTGAACTCGAACAGCTCAGGGCAATGGCCCGCTGATTTTTCCCCGCAGCTGTCGTGTTGCCCGATCAGACGACGCTTGTAGCAGTACGCCCCACATTTCCCCGGGGCGTGGAGCCCTGCAATGTCCCGATCCTTCCCCGGCCTGGCGTCCGTTTCATCCAGCGCAGGTGTGCGCATTCCACGCATCGAATGGGCACAGTTGACCTGCCGCGTAGTTGCCCTTCTGGTTCTCGCAAGCGTGTTGCCCGCAACGACCCTGGCCGCAACCTATCGGGTCGGCAGCGGAGGCGGATGCACCCACGCATCGATCCAGGCAGCGGTCAACACAGCGGCAGGCAACGCGGGGCTGGACACCATCCGCATCACGCGCACCCTGGCTTATGGCAACCAGAACATCGTGGTCGAGGCGGATACCGCAGGCATCGAGTTCATCGGTGGCTATGCCGATTGCCAGACCAACAGCATCACCTTGCCGAATACCGCGGTCAGCGGTGCCGGCGGAGCCGCCGCCGCAGTGTTCAGCCTGCGCGGGATCGCCACCGTGTTCATGAACAATCTCGAGATCAGCGGCGGTGACAGCACCAGCGCCGGCGGCGGAATCGAGATTGTCGGTGGTCCAAAGTCCATCGTGCTGAGCAACCTCTTCATCCACAACAACCAGGGGCGCTATGGCGGCGGCATCAGCGCCAGGCACAGCGCGCCGAATACCAACGAGTTGTTCGTGCTGATCGACGGGGATACGGCCATCAGCGGCAACACGTCCACGGAATCCGGATTCAATTTCGGCGGCGGAGGCTTGTACTGCGAGAATGCCAGTGTGCTCGTGTCGGGCGGCACCTACCTGCTTGGAAACTCCAGCGCCAACTACGGCGGCGGAATTGCGGCCTCCGGGTGCGCGGTGGAGATTGGCTCCGTGGGTTTGCTCGGCGGTGTGCTGCTGAACAACTACGCGGCACGCGATGGTGGCGGCCTGTATGCCAGCCTCAGTCGATCGATCGTTTCTTTCTACACCGCAGATCCGGAGCAGCCGGCCGCCGTGATCGGAAACACGGCAGGCGAAGACGGTGGCGGCATCATGGCATTCACCAACGCCCAGGTTTCGGTGTACGACGCCATCATCCGGGACAATGTCGCGCAGCGCGGCGCTGGTGTCGCAATCGAGGATGTCGATGGCACCCCCTCGGTGACCCGCTTCCTGATGCAGGGCACCACGCTCGGTGCGCCCGGAGCGGCGCGCAACTGCGCTAGGCGTGAAGCATGCAATCGGATCAGCGACAACTCTGCACAGAATGGCAGCGGCGGTGCCACGCCAGGCGCGGCGCTTTTCGTCAGAGCCGGCAACGATTTTGCCGCCAGCGCGATCCTGCGCAGCACGCGAGTGGAAGGCAACGAGGGACAGAACCTGATCGACTTCGACCTCGATGGTGACGTGAGTCTGGATGGCGCCCTGGTCGAAGGCAACACACTCACTGGTCCGATGTTCGATACCTCAGGTCCGAACGCAGAGAACCTCGTGATAGCCGCCTCCACCATTGCCGCGAACGTGTTCGGCGCCGGCCAGCCGGTGATCAATGCGCGCAACGTCTGCGCAATCGAATCCGGCGGCTATCGCGGCACTCACGTGTATCGCAGCATCATCTGGCAACCGGGCCACGCCCTGATCGCGATGGGTGGAACACCCAACCTCAATTGCTTTCAGTACCTGCTGGCCAATGATCTGGGCGTGCTGCCTGCGTCAACCTTGAACGGCGTCGGTGACCCGTTGTTCAACAACGCCGCCGCTGGCAATTTCCGCTTGCGCCTGGCATCCCCGGCCATCGACTACGCCGTCGCACAAGCGGCGAATTCGACACGCGATATCGGCCCGCGCGTGCTGGACGATCCCACCATCTTCAACGAGTTCGGTGCGCATGATCTTGGCGCCTACGAGATCGACCAGATCTTCGTTGATGGATTCGAGTAGCAGCTCGCAGTTTCCGCTTCTTGCCATGCATTCCCCCATCCGAAACGCGTGCACATTTCTCCCGAGGACCTCCGAATGAAACGATTCACCGGCTTCGCAATCATCTTGACCATGGCTCTTGCCGGACTCGCGCGCGCGGGTGATCCACCTCTGTTCGACAACGTGCGCGTATCGCCGAACCCGGCACCCAGTGGTCAGCCTGTGGTGTTGTTGGCGCGCTGGGGTGGCTGTGGTGCCAATGGCGGGACTACGACCAGCGTCGCCGGCTCGATCATCACCGTGACTCAAGACACCGGTGAACAGGTTTGCGGGGTACCGCCGCCGGCGGCGGATGTGTCCTATCCACTGGGAACGTTTGCACCGGGGAATTACCTGGCCCGCTACATCGTTGATCCCGGCAGCACACAACAGGTCACGGATGTTCCGTTCGTGGTGACCGGCGTGGGCATCGCCGAAGTGTTGCCCGTCAATTCAGCGCTTGCGCTTGCGAGTCTCGCCTTGATGATCGTGTTGTTGGTCCGGCGTGCTCTGCCACGGTGAGTCACGTCTCATCGAGGCAGCCGTTCGGGCTAGCTATACGCGTGCAAAAAATCCTCGCCAATCCACACACGCATCTCAACTGAACTCGGGAAGTCGCCAACATGGCTGCAAACAAGAACAAGCATGGACGGTCGGCCTGGTTGCTGGCATGTGTGATGGGCGTGGGTGAGGCGAATGCTGCCGTGTACACGGTGGGGCCAACGGGCACGCCGGGAAACTGCACGCACTCCACGATCCAGGCCGCCATCAACGCCGCAGCCGGCAACCCGGGCACCGATGAAATTCGCATTTCGGCAAACCAGATCTGGCCAGCACAAGCCCTGTACGTCGAGAACCATGGCGTGGATCTCATTGGCGGCTTTGCGGATTGTGCCTCCGAGATGCCGACTGCACAGACCGAATTGAGCGGAGCGGGCGGCGTGTCGGCACCCGTCGTTGTTGTTTCAAACACGGACAGCCACCAAGTTCGGCTCAATCGGCTGGCAATCGTTGATGGCGACCCGGCCTTCGCGATGGCGGGAAGCAGGGACGGTGGCGGTATCCGGTTTCTCGGTCCAGGTGGGCTGGAATTGGAACGGGTGCGCATTGCCGACAATCGCGCATCCAGCGGTGGCGGAGTTTTTGTCCAGAGTTATTCGGCGAAGGCGCCCATGACCCTGGCCATTGGCGATCACGTGCAGATCGAGGACAACCAGGCCGTCGAGGGGTTCGGTGGTGGAATCCGCGTGGTTGGTGCCAATCTGGCTCTGGCTGGCGTCGAGACAAGCATTCGCCGCAACAGTGCGGAAAACAATGGCGGGGGCATCTCGGCGTCTTCTGACTGGGAGGCGAGCATCGTCATTGTCTCCGCCGGCGCGGAAGCCGATGGCGTGATTGCCGACAATACCAGTCTGGTCGATGGCGGCGGCATCCATGTCTGGGGCAGTTACGTTGTTCGGCTGTACACCGATGATCCTGTTCGTCCATTGCGACTGGAACGCAACACGGCACGAACCGGAGGCGCCATCTTCGCGGAACGTGGGGCGAACGTCCTCCTGTGGGAGTCGATAGTCAGCGACAACCTCTCAAGCGGAAGTGGCGCTGCGCTGGGTCTTGATGGTGCGCGCATCGGGTCCTATCGGATTCCAGGCGCTGCGCATGCCCCCGCGGGCGCGGTTGCCTGCGCCCAGCCGATCCTTTGCAATCTGTGGGAGAACAACATCTCCCGTGCTGACAGCGGATTGCCACGAGAAGGAGCAATCGCCAAGTTTGTCGGCAATCCTTCCTTTTCGACCGAGCTGACGCTTGAATCTGCCTCAGTTCGCAACAACCAGGGCTTCAACCTTTTCTCCGATGTCTGCTCGGCTGGCGGCGGCCAGTGCGCTATGGACATCCTATTGAGCAACAGCGAGTTGGTTGGCAATTCGGTGCAATCGCTTGCCGATCTGGAATACGGCTCCGACCTTCAGCTTGACCTGTGCACGGTTGCCGAAATCGGGGCGATCAATGCCCCGATGTTCAATGTAGGCGCTGGCTTGCTGGGCTTGAATCGAAGCATCATCTGGCAGCCGGGCCGCGCGATCATCGGCAACTCGCAGATACTCAATACCGGCCATCTGCTGGTGCATGACACCAGCCAGTTTCCGCCTGACCCCGGCATTCGCAGTGCGGATCCACGGTTCATCGACCCGGCCAATGGCAACTGGCAACTGATGCCGGATTCACCCGCCCTGGACAGCGCGCCCGTATTCGAAACGCCACTTCAGGATCTGGCACGCGCACCACGCGTTGTCGATCTGCCCCAGCTCACCAATCTGGCCGGCCCGGTGGATCTCGGTGCCTGGGAACGCCAGGAGATCGATGTCATCTTCATCGACGGTTTTGATTCGCTGGCCAATTGAATGTTGGTGTGTTGCATGGCGAGTGCGGGTGCGCAGCGACACGCATGCAATCAGAAGCCGACAGTTGGCATTCACGCGCCGTGGATGGTCAATCTGCTCCCAGTCACCTGCGCAATCATGAGTGGTGG
>ERZ795044.327-NODE-327-length-43990-cov-15.438079_pt1 | contig 43990 bp, 46 predicted proteins | sample MGYA00375128_ERZ795044 | MGnify/ENA primary metagenome ERZ795044 (study PRJEB30173, sample SAMN05720213) | anaerobic digester metagenome | isolation source: active sludge of municipal wastewater-treating anaerobic digesters | place: USA | collected 2014-12-22 ...
CGCCCAAGCTCATCGAGCGGCTGCGCAGCACCTCGGGCATGTCGCTGAACCGGGTTTGATCCCGACACGGTCTCAGTAGTAGCGGCCGGGGCCGGAACGGTCCCGCAGGCTGTCGATCGCGTTGCGCATGTCGCGCTGCTCGCGCCGGGCGCGGGCCTCTTCCTGCATCCACAGCGGCAAGCCCATGTCGCGCAGCGTGGCTTCGTCGAGTTCGTTCAGGTCCTGCGTCTCGCGGCGCTCGCGCCAGCGGCGCTGCAGCGAGGCCCATGCATTGCCGACGGCCTCGGCCGCGCGGGCAATCCAGGAACGGCGAAGGCGGATGGTGGTGGACGTCATGGCGGGCTCCTTGGGTTCGTGCTGGTAAGCATAGAAGCCCAATTGCCGCGACGGAATTGACTTGTTCCGCCCAGTCTGGTCAGTTATGCTGAACAGCATGGCCCGCCTGCCGCTGCACACCCTGCCCGCTTTCCGCACCCTCGCCCGCCTGCAGAACCTGCGCGCCGCGGCGGAGCAGTTGCACCTCACGCACAGCGCGGTGAGCCAGCAATTGCGGCTGCTGGAGGAACAGATCGGATTCCGGCTGTTCGATCGGAACGGCCGGCGCATCGTGCTGAACGCGGCCGGCAGCGCCTTCCTGCGCGCCGTGGAGCCGGCCCTCGCGCAACTCGATGAAGGCCTGCGCGCTGCTTCCGCCGCTGCAAGTGGCTCCGACGACGAGACGCTGCGCGTCACCTCGTTGCCCTCCTTCGCGCAACGCTGGCTGCTGCCGCGCATGGGCGCCTGGCGTGATCGCCATCCGCAGATCGCGCTGGACCTGCACGCCTCGCAGCAGATCGTCGACCTGGAGCGGGACGGTTACCACGCCGCGCTGCGCACTGGCAGCGGCCCGTGGCGGGGAATGGTGGCCGAACGGCTGCTCGATTCGCCCTGGATCGTGGTGGGCACGCCGTCGGTTGCGCGGCGGCTGCTCGGCGCGCCGGCCGAATCGCTGGCTCACGAACCGCTGCTCGGCGACGGGCCGATGTGGCAGCGCTGGTTCATGCTGTCTGGCTTGAAGGTTCGCATCAAGCCGGTGGCAGAGTTCAACGACGCCGGCATGATGCTGCAGGCCGCCGAGCAGGACCTCGGCCTGGCGCTGGCGCGCGAGGTGCTGGCGGCCGACGCGCTGCAGCGCGGCCGGCTGGTGCGCCTGTCGACGGTGGCGCTGGTCGACCCCGACGCCTACCCCTACTGGCTGGTCTACCCGCCGTCGTTGTCCGAATGGCCGCCGCTGGTCGCCCTGCGCACCTGGCTGCGCGAGGAGCTGGATCGTGCGGCGGCCCCGCTCAATCGCCCAGAAACAGCGCCTGCAGATCCGACAGGAAGTCGAAGCCCCGCGGCGTCGGCCGCAGCCAGGCGCCGTCGCGCTCGATGAGGCCACGCTGCTGGGCGTCGTGCAGCGGCGCTTCGATGGCTGACAGCGGCAAGCCGGTGCGCTCGGTGAAGCGTGCGAGCTCGAAACCTTCGCGCAGGCGCAATGCGTTGAGCATGTACTCGAAGGGCAGGGCGCGACGCGACACCTCCTCGTCGTTCGACACCGCCTGCCCGGCCAGCGCACGCGCCATGTAGGTGGCCGGATCGCGCCAGCGCACCTGCCGCACCACGCGATGCGGAAAGCTCAGCTTGCCGTGCGCGCCGGCGCCGATGCCCAGGTAGTCGCCGAAGTTCCAGTAGTTCAGGTTGTGCACGCAGCGGTGGCCCGGCTTCGCGAAGGCCGAGACCTCGTAGCGCTCCAGCCCGATGGCTGCAGTGCGATCGCCGATCAGGTCCAGCATGTCGGACGACACGTCGTCGTCGGGCAGCCCCGCCGGCGGCGCGTTCGCGAACAGCGTGTTCGGCTCGATCGTCAGGTGGTAGATCGACAGGTGCGGCGGCGCGAAGCCCAGCGCGGTGTCGAGCTCGCGCGCGAGGTCGGCCGTCGTCTGGCCCGGCAGCGCGTACATCAGGTCGATGTTGAAGGTGTCGAAGCAGCGTGCGGCCTCTTCGATGGCAGTGCGCGCCTGCGCCGCATCGTGCACGCGGCCGAGCGTTTGCAGGCGCGCATCGTCGAAGCTCTGCACGCCGATCGACAGGCGCGTCACGCCGGCCTCGCGGAAGGCGCGGAAGCGGTCGCGCTCGAAGGTGCCGGGGTTGGCCTCCAGCGTGATCTCGCAGCCGGGCTCCAGCGGCAAGCGTGCGCGGATGTCCGCAATCAATGTGCCGATCGCGTCGGGCGAGAACAGGCTGGGCGTGCCGCCGCCGATGAAGACGCTGACCACGCGCCGGCCCCACACGAAGGGCAGCGCGGCCTCCAGGTCGGCACGCAGCGCATCGAGATAACGCGCCTCGGGCGGTGCGCCGCCGTCGCGCCACTCGTGGCTGTTGAAGTCGCAGTAGGGGCACTTCTTCAGGCACCAGGGAAGGTGCACGTACAGCGACAGCGGCGGCAGCGCCGGCAGCGACAGCGTGCCCAGCCGCATGTAGCGCGCCATGCGGTCGGCGGTTGATTCCGGCGCAGGCTCTGCCGGCGCGATGCGGATGCCCTCAGCCAAGATGCCAGGCCGAGCGCATCAGCGCGATCATCTGCTGCGCGGCCAGTGCGCGGTGGCTGTGCGCGTTCTTGGTCGCCGCATCCAGCTCGGCGACGCTGGTGGCCAGTGCCGGGATGAACATCAGCGGGTCGTAGCCGAAACCGCCCGCGCCGCGCGGCGCCTCGAGGATCTCGCCCTGCCAGCGCCCCACCGCCACCAGCGGCTCGGGGTCGTCGGCCGAACGCAGCGCGACCAGCGTGCTGACGAACTTCGCGCGACGGTCGGTCGCGCCTTGCAGGCGCTGCAGCAGCAGCGCGTTGTTGGCAGCGTCCTGCACGCCGCGCTGCGATTCGCGGTCACTCGCGGGCAGCTCGACGCTCGCGAAATTCGCCGAGGCCACGCCCGGCAATCCGCCCAGCGCATCGACGCACAGGCCCGAGTCGTCGGCGATCGCCGCGCCACCGGTGGCCTGCGCGGCGTGGCGCGCCTTGGCCAGCGCGTTCTCGATGAAGGTGTGGTGCGGCTCCTCGGCCTCGGCGACGCCGAGCGCCCCCTGCGTGACGATGTCCAGCGGCAGTGCAGCGAACAGCGCCTTCAGCTCGGCGAGCTTCTTCGCGTTGTTGGAGGCAAGCACCAGCCTCATGTTCAGACGCCGAGCGCGGCCTTCTGCGCCAGCACCAGCTCGCGGATGCCCTTGTCGGCCAGCGCCAGCAGCGTGGCCATCTCGGCATGCGAGAACGCGGCACCTTCGGCTGTGCCTTGCACCTCGACGTAGCCGCCGGCGCCGGTCATCACCACGTTCATGTCGGTGTCGCAGGCCGAGTCCTCGATGTACTCGAGGTCGAGCAGCGGCGTGCCATCGACGATGCCCACCGACACCGCGGCGACGAACTCGCGGATCGGCGAAGCCTGCAGCTTGCCCTGGGCCTGCAGCCAGCTCACCGCGTCGTGTGCGGCGACGAAGGCGCCGGTGATCGCCGCGGTGCGCGTGCCGCCGTCGGCCTGGATCACGTCGCAGTCCAGCGAAATGGTGCGCTCGCCGAGTGACTTCAGGTCGAACACGCAGCGCAGCGAGCGGCCGATCAGGCGCTGGATCTCCTGCGTGCGCCCGCTCTGCTTGCCCCGGGCCGCTTCGCGGTCGCTGCGCGTGTGGGTGGAGCGCGGCAGCATGCCGTACTCGGCGGTCACCCAGCCCTCGCCGCTGCCACGCTTGTGCGGCGGCACCTTCTCCTCGACGGAGGCGGTGCACAGCACCTTCGTGTCGCCGAAGGCGACGAGCACCGATCCCTCGGCGTGGCGGGTGTAGTGGCGGGTGATGGTGACAGGACGCAGGGCGTCCGCGGCACGGCCTTGCGTGCGATGGAAGGTAGTCATGCCAGGATTGTCGTTCAGCGCGCGGGCACGAGCGCCGGGCCGCCCCAAGCCGTGCCCGCACCCCCTCGGGGGGGGTACTCGCCGTACTCGGCGAGCGGGGGCTCCGTCAGCTCTTCTTCTGGGAAGAGCGGCGAATCGCCTCGTTGATCTCGCGGATCGATCGTTCGATCTCGGCGTCGTCGAGTTCGTCGGGCGCGTCGGTGCCCATCACGCTGGCCTGGATGGTGGAGGCGAACACCTCCTCGCCGAGCGACTGGGTCGAGATGCCCATGCCGCTGTCGCTGTCCTCGGCGGCTTCCCACTCGACGGCAAGCACCGAGACGTTGTCGCTCTTCGGGCCGCCGTTGCGCAGCGCCTGCTCGACGAGCTCGGGCACCGCGTCGGAGATCGCGTTGCGCGACAGCTGGTTCGTGATCTCGGCGTCGGCGACGCTGCTCCACAGGCCGTCACTGCACAGCAGCAGCCGGTCACCCGCCTGCAGCAGCAGCGGGCCGACGGTGTCGACCACCGGCTTGCCCGGGCTGCCCAGGCAGGTGAACAGCACGTTGCGGTTGAAGCGCTCGCCCATGGGCACGACCTGGCTCATGGTCTCCTGCAACTCGGAGTAGGAGTGGTCACGCGTACGGGCGATCAGCTTGTCGCCGCGCACCATGTACAGCCGCGAGTCGCCGCAGTGCGCCCAGTAGGCGGCGTTGCCCTGCAGCAGGCAGGCGACGATGGTGGTGCGCGGCGTGTCGATCAGCGCCTTCTGCGTGGCGTAGCGCAGCAACTGGTGGTGGCCGGCGATGATCGATTCGTTGAGGAACCGCATCGGGTCAGGCAGCGTCGGCTTGGAGTCGCGCTGGAACATCGCGGCCAGAGTCTGCAGCGCGAGCTGAGAGGCAACCTCGCCCTCGGGGTGGCCGCCCATGCCGTCGGCCAGGGCGAACAGGCCCGAATCCCGCGTGTAGCAATAGCCCATGCGGTCTTCGTTCTTTTCGCGCCCGCCCTTGCGGCTGACCTGGTAGACAGAAAAACGCATGAAGGTACTTCCCTGCCGGCGCTCAGGCCTTGGCGCCGGTGGTCAGGTTCTCGATCTGCAGCTTCAGACGTTCGCTGAAGCTGAGCTTGGTGTAGCGGCGCTCGGTCTCGCGCGCCAGTTCCTTCTGCAGCGCGAACACGCTCTGCGGCCGCGACAGCGGGTCCAGAGACATGCACCACTCCGTGACCTCGATCAGGTTGTCGGAGTACACGTTGCGCAAGCGAGAAAGCGACAGCGCGAGGCGGTCCTTCTCGATGCGCTGCGGCGCGTCGTTGGGCGGGTAGCCCTGCATGCACGCGTAGATGCACGCGCCGATGGCATAGATGTCGGTCCAGGGGCCGAGCGTGCCGTCGCGGCGGTACATCTCGGGCGCCGCGAAACCCGGCGTGTACATCGGGCGGATGAAGTTGCCTTCCTTGCTCAGCACTTCGCGCGCCGCGCCGAAGTCCAGAAGCACCGCCTTGTTGTCATTGGTGATGAAGATGTTCGCCGGCTTGATGTCCAGGTGGAGCATCTTGTGCTGATGCACGATGCGCAAGCCGCGCAGGATCTCGTCGAACAGCGAGCGGATGGTCGACTCGCGAAACACCTTGTCACGCTTGAGGTCGCGGGCGGTGACGATGAAGTCCTGCAGGGTGTCGCCCTGCAGGTAGTTCATCACCATGTAGACGGTCTCGTTCTCGCGGAAGAAGTTCAGCACCGAGACCACGCTCGGGTGGCTGATCTGCGCGAGGGAGCGGCCTTCTTCGAAGAAGCTCTTCAGGCCCAGGCGATACAGCGGCTGCTTCTCGGGCTTGACGCGTGGTGTCAGTTCGCCGGGCGAGCGTTCGGCCAGCGACGAGGGCAGGTATTCCTTGAGCGCGACGAGGTGTCGATCGGGGTCTTCGCAGAGGTAGACGACGCCGAAACCACCGGCCGCCAGCTTCTTGATGACCTGATAGCCGCCAACCACCGTGCCGGAGGGCAAAGGTGCTGGTTTGGGCTTTGACATAATCGCGTTTTTCGAGGGGAAAAGGCCTGATGGCAGTCTACAGCATGACCGGCTACGCCAGCGCCACGGCGGGGGCTCCCGCCCAGGGCGAGGAGGTCGGAAGTGCGGAAACTGGCACGCACCGCGCCCCCGCATCGTCGCAAGGGTCGGTGACCGTGGAGATGCGATCCGTCAACGGCCGCTTCCTCGACCTTGCACTGCGCCTGCCCGACGAGTTCCGCTCGCTCGAGCCCGCCCTGCGCGACCTGATCGGCGCCGCCGTGCGCCGCGGCAAGGTCGAACTGCGGCTCAATGCGCACACCGAAGCCGACTCCGCCTGGCCGCAGCCGCAGCCCGAACAGCTCAACCGCCTGACGCGGCTGGAAAGCACGATCCAGGGCTGGATGCCGAAGGCGCAGGGCCTGTCGGTCCACGAGATCCTGCAGTGGTGCAAGAGCGGCTCGAGCCCGGCGCGCCTGGACGAAGCGGCGCTCGAGGCGGCCAGGCGCTGCATCGACGGCCTGCGCGAGGCGCGTGCGCGCGAAGGCGACAAGCTGGTGGCGGTGCTGATGGAGCGAGTGCAGCGCCTGCGCGAACTGGCCAAACAAGCCGAGCCGCTCGTGCCGGCCGTGGTGCAACGCCAGCAGCAGCGTTTTCTCGAGCGCTGGCAGGAGGCGCTCGAGATCGTCGGTGCGGGCCAGACCATCCCGCGCGAGGCGCTGCAGGAGCGCGCCATCAACGAGGCCGCGGCCTACGCGATCCGCATCGACGTGGCCGAGGAACTGGCGCGGCTGCGTGCCCACCTCGACGAGATCCAGCGCCTGCTCAAGGCCGGCGGCGAACTTGGCAAGCGGCTCGATTTCCTCGTGCAGGAACTGCTGCGCGAAGCCAACACGCTCGCCTCGAAGGCCGCCTCGCTGGAGCTGACCAACATCTCGGTGGAGATGAAGGTGGCGATCGAGCAGCTTCGCGAGCAGGTCCAGAACATCGAATGAACCCGGGTCTTCGGGGACTCATCGACTCGACTAGACTGGTGCCGTGAAGACTGCCCTGCGTTCGCTGTGGATCTGCCTCTTGCTGCTGGCGCTGCCGGTGCAGGGCTTTGCCGCGGCGCAGATGGCGCAGTGCGGTCCGGGCCATGGGCGCTTGCAGCATGCGTCGGTCGGCGGGCACGGCGATGGCGGAGCCCTCCACACGCACGAGCAGCACGCGCAAGACGATCATCAGCATGCGGCATCGCATGCAGACGACGCTTCGATCGACGACTCGACGCCTGCGGCCAAGCACCACTGCAGCGCCTGCGCCTCCTGTTGCGTGGGTTTGGCGCTGCCCAGCAGCACACCGGTCGTGGTCGCGCCGTCGGAGGCCACGCTGCACGTGTCGGGCGGCGGCGCCGCCGATCCGGTCTTCCTGACCAGCGGGCTCGAACGCCCGCCTCGATCGCCCGGCGCCTGAGCAGCACTCGCCACGGCGAGTGCCGGGACCGGCCGCGCACGCGGCCGGACGATGCCCCTGTTCACGCGAGGACGACATGGTCCCCCACTCATGGCGCAGGCGCACGCCTGCCCTGCTGGCAGCCGCCTTGCTGCTGGCCACTGCAATGGCCCCGGCCCAAACGCCTGGCGGCGGAGCCAAAGCCGATCCGTTGAATCCGCAGGCCGAGGTGCCGGCACTTCGGCACGACTCGGCGCTGGCGCGATACCGACAGGTCGGCGAGCCCCTTCCTCTTGGCTGGAAGGAGGCGAATGACACGGCAGCGCGCATCGGCGGCTGGCGCGCCTATGCGCGCGAGGCGGCAGCGCCCGCGTCGTCAGCCGCGCCGAAGCCGCCCGGCGGGAGCCCACGATGAGCGCCCGCAGCATCCGCCTGGCCGCACCGCTCGCGCTGGCCGCGCTGCTGGCCGGCTGCGCATCGTTCAGCGCGGACGGTGGCTTCGGCCAGGTCGAGCAGGTCGCGAAAGACAGGCTCGGCAAGAACCTGCACTGGGCTCGCACTGAGGAGCAGCAGTCGCACATCGACCAGCGCGTGGCGGAGTTGCTGGCGCGGCCGCTGTCGGCCGACGACGCCGTGCAGCTCGCGCTGCTGAACAACCGCGGCCTGCAGGCGGCCTTCTTCGAGCTGGGCATCGGCGAGGCCGAGCTCGTGCAGGCCGGCCGTCTGCCCAATCCGGGCTTCGGCTTCGGGCGGCTCACGCGTGGCGACGAGGTCGAGCTGGAACGAGGGCTGCACTTCGACCTGGCGGCATTGATCGCGATGCCCATGCGGCGCGACGTGGAATCGCGCCGCTTCGCGCAGACCCAGAGCGTGGCCGCGGCCAGCGTGCTCGCGCTCGCCGCCGACACCCGCAAGGCCTGGGTGCAGGCGGTGGCCGCCGAGGAGACCCTGCGCTATACGCGCCAGGTGATGCAGGCCGCCGAGGCCGGCGCGGAGCTCGCGCGTCGCATGGCGCAAGTGGGCAACTTCAACAAGTTGCAGCAGGCTCGCGAGCAGGGCTTCTACGCCGACGCGGCACTCAACCTGGCCCGCGCGCAGCAGGCCCGGCTGGCCGCGCGCGAGCGGCTGATCCGCCTGCTCGGCCTGTGGGGCAGGCAGACGCAGTTCACGCTGCCCGAACGCCTGCCCGATCTTCCCCCGCAGCCCGCCGATCAGCCCGACATCGAACGCACGGCGCTGGCGCAGCGCCTGGACGTGCAGGCTGCGAAGCTGGCCACCGAGCAGACCGCCCGCAACCTCGGCCTCACGAAGACCACCCGCTTCATCAACGTGCTCGAAGTCGGCGCCGTTCGCAACAGTTCCAACGAAGCGCCCACGCAACGTGGCTGGGAGATCAGCTTCGAGCTGCCACTGTTCGACTGGAGCGGCTCGCGTGTCGCACGCGCCGAGAGCGTCTACCGGCAGTCGCTGCAGCGCACCGCGCAGACGGCCATCGAAGCCCGTTCCGAAGTGCGCGAAGCCTACGGCGCCTACCGCACGGCCTGGGACATCGCGAAGCACCAGCGCGACGAGATCGTGCCCCTGCGCCAGCGCATCGCCGAAGAAAACCTGCTTCGCTACAACGGCATGCTGATCGGCGTGTTCGAGCTGCTCGCCGACGCGCGCGCGCAGATCGCCGGCGTGAACGCCTCGATCGATGCACTGCGCGACTTCTGGCTCGCGCAGGCCGACCTGGACATGGCGATGCTCGGCCGTCCCACGCTCGTGCCGATGGCCGGCCCCTCGCCAGCGAACGCCGACAGCGGCGGCGCCGGCCACTGAACCCGAAGGACACAGCCATGGTTTCCCGACGTCACTTTCTCGGCGGCACCAGTGCCGTCGCGGCCGCAGTGAGCGCGGCCACAGTGGGCAAGGCGGCGATGGCCGCACTGCCCGAACCCGTGCTGCAGACCCGGCCCGACACCATGCCACCGCTGGTGCCGCCCACCGGCCGCCCCTACAACCCGGTGGTCACGCTCAACGGCTGGACGCTGCCCTGGCGCATGAACGCTGGCGTGAAGGAGTTCCATCTCGTCGCCGAACCCGTCGTGCGCGAGATGAGCCCTGGGTTCAAGGCCCACCTGTGGGGCTACAACGGCCAGAGCCCGGGGCCGACCATCGAGGTGGTCGAAGGCGACCGCGTGCGCATCTTCGTCACCAACCGGTTGCCCGAGGTGCACAGCGTGCATTGGCACGGACAGCGCCTGCCCAACGGCATGGACGGCGTCACCGGGCTCACCCAGCCGGGCATCCCACCGGGCAAGACTTTCGTCTACGAGTTCGTGGCACGGCGGCCGGGCAACTTCATGTACCACCCGCATGCCGACGAAATGGTGCAGATGGCAATGGGCCTGTACGGCATGTGGGTCACGCACCCGAAGGCGAAACACCCGCTGATCGACGAAGTCGACCGCGACTTCTGCTTCCTGCTCAATGCCTTCGACATCGAGCCCGGCAGTGCCACGCCCAAGGTGATGACGATGCTCGACTTCAACCTGTGGGCCTGGAACAGCCGCGTCTTTCCCGGCATCGACCCGCTCGTGGTGCGCAAGAACGACAAGGTGCGCTTTCGCATCGGCAACCTGACGATGACCAACCACCCCATCCACCTGCACGGCCACGAGTTCTTCATCACCGGCACCGACGGCGGGCCGACGCCGAAGAGCGCGCGCTGGCCCGAGATCACCGCCGACATCGCGGTGGGCCAGATGCGCCAGCTGGACTTCGTGGCCGACGAGGAGGGCGACTGGGCGATGCACTGCCACAAGAGCCACCACACCATGAATGCGATGGGCCACGACGTGCCGACCATGATCGGCGTGGACCACCGCGCGGTGGCGCGCCAGATCACCGGCCTGGTGCCCGACTACATGGTGATGGGCGAGCGCGGCATGCATGACATGACCGAAATGCAGATGCCGCTGCCCGACAACACCGCGCCGATGATGACCGGCACCGGCCCGTTCGGCGCGGTGGGCATGGGCGGCATGTTCAGCGTGCTCAAGGTTCGGCGCGACCAGCCGCACGGAGACTACCGCGACCCCGGCTGGTTCAAGCACCCGCCAGGGACGGTTGCGTACGAATGGACCGGCACGCTGGCGGAGGCGCCGCGCGGCGGCCCCCCGGCGGCGGCGAAGGCGGCCGTCGAAGTGCAGGTGCGCAAACCAGGGGCAGGCCATGGCCATCATTGATCGACGCAGCCTGCTGCTCGCCACGGGTTCGGTGCTGCTGGTCGGCGCCGTGCAAGCGCATGGCGAGTCGACGCACCCGAAGGCCGCCGTGCCGGCGGCGCCGGAACAGCAGCCCTGGGGCATCGCCGGCGAAGCGCGGCGCGCGACGCGCACGGTCGAGCTGCGCATGCTCGACTCGATGCGTTTCGTGCCGGATCGCCTCGCGGTGAAACTCGGCCAGACGCTGCGCCTGCGCATCCGCAACACCGGTGCGGTGCTGCACGAACTCGTCATCGGCACGCCCGCCGCGCTCGACGAGCATGCCGCGCTGATGGCGCGATTCCCGGACATGCAGCACGACGAGCCCTGGATGGCCCACGTGCCGCCGGGTCGCACCGGCGAGATCGTCTGGACCTTCAATCGCGCGGGCGAGTTCGCCTTTGCCTGCCTCATCGCCGGCCACTACCAGGCCGGCATGGTCGGCCGCATCACGGTGCGCCCCGCCTGACACCCAACAACCCCTCACGGAAGGAATCCGACATGAGAACCCCTGTGCTGTCATTGCTGCTCGCGGGCGCCTGCGCCAGCGCCATCGCCGCGGACACCGCCGACCTGAGCGAAGGCGAGATCCGCAAGGTCGACAAGAGCGCCGCCAAGCTCACCATCAGGCATGGCGAGCTGAAGAACCTCGACATGCCCCCGATGACCATGGTCTTCCAGGTCAAGGACAAGGCCTGGCTCGACAAGCTAAAGGCCGGCGACAAGGTGCGCTTCCAGGCCGAAAAGCAGGGCACCGACTACGTGGTGACGGTCATCGAGCCCAAGGGGGACTGACCATGGCCTCGCGCATGCTGCTGTGGCTGGGAGCGCTGGCCGTGTTCGTGGCGGGGGGCATGGCGATCGCGTTGTCGGGCGGGAACACGGCGCCGGGCGAACCCTGGCGTCTGCGGCCCGACGATGCGAAGCTGGTCACGCTGGGCCAGCAGGTCTACGAGGCGCGCTGCGCGTCCTGCCACGGCGTGCGACTGGAAGGGCAGGCGAACTGGCGGCAGCCCGGCGCCGACGGCCTGCTGCCCGCACCGCCGCACGACGCCAGCGGCCACACCTGGCATCACCCGGACGAAATGCTGTTCCGCATCACCAAGTACGGCGTGGCCCGGGCCGCCAAGCTGCCCAACCACGCCTCGGCGATGCCGGCCTTCGAAGGCGTGCTCAGCGACACGGAGATCGTCGCCGCGCTCTCTTGGATCAAGTCGCAGTGGCCGCCGAGCGTGCAAAGCCGGCACGACGCGCTCAACCGCCCCGACCCGGCATCGCGCTGAGCGGCGATACTTCGCTCTGGCCCGGCACACCGACACGCCCATGGACTACCCCGGCAACCTGTTCGTCGTCGCCGCCCCCAGCGGGGCCGGCAAGTCGAGCCTGGTCAAGGCCCTGCTCGAACTCGACTCGCACCTGGCGGTGTCGGTGTCGCACACCACGCGCGCGCCGCGAGGCCAGGAGCAGCAGGGCCGCGAGTACCACTTCATCGGCGAGCCCGAGTTCCGCGCCAAGATCACCCACGGGGACTTCTTCGAGTGGGCCGAGGTGCACGGCAACCTCTACGGCACCTCGCGCGAAGCCATCGAGGCGCGCATTGCCGGTGGCCAGGACGTCGTGCTCGAGATCGACTGGCAGGGCGCCTTGCAGATCAAGAAGCTGTTCCAGCACGCGGTGCTGATCTTCATCCTGCCGCCGAGCTGGGACGAACTCCGCCAGCGCCTGATGCGCCGCGGCGAGGACGGCGTGGACGTGATCGCCAGGCGCATGGACAACGCACGCATCGAGGTGGCCCAGGCCCGGCATTTCGACTTCGTTATAATCAACGCCCTGTTCGAGACGGCCCTCTTCGACCTGAAGACCGTCGTCCACTCCCAGCGTCTGAAGTACGCTGCCCAGCGCCGCAACAAGTCCCAGGTTTTTGCAGCGCTCGATCTGATCTGATCTCCCCCGGAGCATCCGCATGGCCCGCATCACCGTCGAAGACTGTCTCGTCAAGATCCCGAACCGCTTCCAGCTCGTGCTGGCCGCGACCTACCGTGCGCGCATGCTCAGCCAGGGCCACGCCCCGAAGATCGAGACCAAGAACAAGCCCGGCGTGACCGCGCTGCGCGAGATCGCCGCCGGCGAAGTCGGTATCGAGATGCTCCGCAAAGTCCCCGTCTGACGCGCCATTGACCCCATGGCGGCCCTCCTTCGGCCGCCTCGCCCTGCGGGCCCGGTGTCGGCCTGCTAAATTCCGGACATGGGCGACCGCACCCCCGAAGCACTGCGTGACTCGACCGCGCCGTCGAGCCGGCGCAGCGCTGCCCCGGCGAAGCTGGTCACCGCCGACGCCGCCGCCGCCTCCTTCGCGGCGCTGACCTCCAAGCTCGACTACCTTGACGCCGCCGACATCAAGCGCGTGCGCGACGCCTACCGCTTCGCCGACGAGGCGCACCTCGGCCAGTTCCGCGCCAGCGGCGAGCCCTACATCACGCACCCGATCGCGGTGGCCGGCCTGTGCGCCGAGTGGAAGCTCGACGCCCAGGCCATCATGGCCGCGCTGATGCACGACGCGATGGAGGACTGCGGCATCCCGAAGTCCGAGCTGATCGAACGTTTCGGCGCGCCCACCGCCGACCTGGTCGATGGCCTCACCAAGCTCGACAAGCTGCGCTTCTCGACGCGCGAGGAGTCGCAGGCCGAGTCCTTCCGCAAGATGCTGCTGGCGATGGCGCGCGACGTTCGCGTCATCCTCATCAAGCTGGCCGACCGGCTGCACAACATGCGCACGATGGACGCGATGGTGCCGTCCAAGCGCGTGCGCATCGCCGGCGAGACGCTGGACATCTACGCCCCCATCGCCCACCGCCTGGGCCTGAACCAGACCTACCGCGAACTGCAGGAGCTCTCGTTCCAGCACCTGCGGCCGTGGCGCCACACGGCGCTGTTCAAGGCGGTGCAGAAGGCGCGCGGCTACCGGCGCGACGTGGTCGAGCGCATCCAGCGCGAGGTGGAGAAGTCCTTCGCGCAGTCCAAGCTACCGGTGCAGGTGTTCGGCCGCGAGAAGACGCTGTTCTCGATCTACAAGAAGATGAGCGAGAAGCACCTCAGCTTTGCGCAGGTGAACGACATCTTCGGCTTTCGCATCGTCGTGAGCACGCTTCCCGAGTGCTACATGGCGATGGGCGTGCTGCACCAGCTCTACAAGCCGATGCCCGGGCGCTTCAAGGACTACATCGCCATCCCGAAGGCGAACGGCTACCAGTCGCTGCACACCACGCTGGTCAGCCCGCTGGGCACGGCGGTGGAGTTCCAGATCCGCACGGAGCAGATGCACGCCGTGGCCGAGAAGGGCATCGCCGCGCACTGGATGTACAAATCCAAGGGCGCCGGCGGCAACCACGCGCAGGACGCGCAGCGCCTGGGTGCGATGTGGCTGCAGTCGCTGCTCGACATCCAGGACGAGACGCGCGACGCGAGCGAGTTCCTCGAGCACGTCAAGATCGACCTGTTCCCCGACGCGATCTACGTGTTCACGCCGAAATCGAAGATCCTCGCCCTGCCCAAGGGCGCCACGCCGGTGGACTTCGCCTACGCGATCCACTCCGACGTCGGCGACCACTGCGTGGCCGCCAAGGTCAACGGCGAGCCGGTGGCGCTGCGCACCGAGCTGCGCAGCGGCGACGTGGTCGAGATCGTCAGCGCGCCCAACGCGCGGCCGAACCCGGCCTGGCTGAACTTCGTGCGCACCGGCCGGGCGCGCTCGAAGATCCGCCACTACCTGAAGACGATGGAGCAAGAGGAGTCGCAGGACCTGGGCGAGAAGATGCTCGCGCAGGCCCTGCGCGCCGAAGGCCTGCAGCTGCCCGACGAGCGCGAGGAACACGCGCCTCTGTGGCAGCAGGTGACACGCTGGAGCGGTAACCGCAACCGCGCCGAACTGCTCACCGACATCGGCCTGGGCCGCAAGATCGCCAGCATCGTCGCCAAGCGCGTGGCGCGGCTGATGGCCGAAGAAGGCCAGCGCCCCGACGCGCTGACGCTGACCATGGGCCGCTACGCCAGCGACGACAACGCGCCGCTGCAGGGCATGGTGCTGATCGACGGCAGCGAAGGCGCCTCGGTACAACTGGCGCCGTGTTGCCGGCCGATCCCGGGGGATTCCATCGTCGGCTACCTCGGCCGCGGCGAGGGCCTGACGGTGCACACCGCCGACTGCAGCGTCGGCAAGCGCCTGTTCGAGCGCGACAGCGAACGCTGGATGACGGTCGAGTGGGCCGAGCAGCCCACGCGCGCCTTCGAGACCGCGATCAGCGTGCTGCTCAAGAACGGCAAGGGCGTGCTCGCCGAGGTGGCCTCGGCAGTGGCTTCGGCCGAGGCCGACATCACCCACATCGACATGGGCGACGAACGTGCCGCGCAGACCAGCGAGCTGCGCTTGCTGCTGAGCGTGCGCGACCGGCTGCACCTGGCCGAGGTGATGCGCGTGCTCAAGCGCTCGGCCTCGGTGCTGCGCGTGGCACGCGTCAAGCCCTGAGCCTGCGGCTCAGGGCTGCGCCCCGACCACACCGCTCCCCCGAGCCCCCTCCGGGAGGGGGCGCCATCCAGACTCACGATGCTGCGGGAGCCGGATAGATCACATCGAGCACCTCGATTCTTTCCAGCCCACCAGGCGTCTGTAGCGTGACCTCTTCACCCACACGCGCCTTGAGCAGCGCACGCGCGATCGGCGCGATCCAGCTCACCTCGCCCTGCGCGCTGTCGGACTCGTCGATGCCCTTGATGGTGATGGTGCGCTCGTCGCCCTTCTGGTTGGCGTAGGTCACCGTGGCGCCGAAGAAGACCTGGTCGTGGCCGTGGTGCAGCGACGGGTCGACCACCTCGGCGATGTCCAGCCGCTTGGTGAGGAAGCGGATGCGCCGGTCGATCTCGCGAAGGCGCTTCTTGCCGTAGAGGTAGTCGCCGTTCTCGGAGCGATCGCCGTTCTTCGCCGCCCACGACACCACCTCGACGATCTTCGGCCGTTCGTCGTCGAGCAGGCTCATCAGCTCGGCGCGCAGCCGCGCGTAGCCCTGCGGGGTGACGTAGTTCTTCGTGCCCTGCGGCATCGCCGGCAGCGCGAGTTCTTCTTCGTCGTCGCCGTCGGATTCCTTGGTGAAGGCCTTGTTCATCGCGTCTCGATTCTGCCAGCCGCCGCTACGATGGCGGCATGACACACGAGACCGACGTGATCGTCGTCGGCGCCGGCATCGCCGGGGCCTCGCTCGCCGCCTTTCTGTCCGAGTCGCACCGCGTGCTGCTGCTCGAGGCCGAGTCGCAGCCGGGCTACCACAGCACCGGCCGCTCGGCGGCGATGTTCATGGAGAGCTACGGCACGCCGACGATCCGTGCGCTGACGCGCGCGAGCCGTGCGTTCTACACCGCGCCGCCGGCGGGCTTCAGCGCCACGCCGCTGATCTCGCCGCGCGGCGCGATGTACGTCGGCACGCCGGCGCAGCACGATCTGCTCGACCAGACCGAGGCCGAACTGCGGCCGCACACGCCGAACCTGCAGCGCTTGTCCGCCGCCGAGGCCATCGCGCGTGTGCCCATGCTGCGAGCCGATCAGGTCGGCGGCGCCCTGCTCGACCCCGATGCGGCCGACATCGACGTGCATGCGCTGCACCAGGGCTTTCTGCGCCGCGCGAAGGCGAATGGCACGCGGATCGTCTGCGATGCACGCGTCAGCGGGCTGCAGCGGCGCGAGGGCCTGTGGCACGTGCACAGCGTCGCCGGTGACTGGCGCGCTGCCACCGTCGTCAACGCCGCCGGAGCCTGGGCCGAAACGCTCGCGCAACTCGCCGGCCTCCCGCCCATCGGGCTGCAACCGAAACGCCGGGCCGCCTTCCTCTTCGCACCGCCTGCCGACCTGGATTGCGCGTCCTGGCCCTGCGTCTGCGGCGTCGACGAAGGCTGGTACTTCAAGCCCGATGCGGGCTCCCTGCTCGGCTCGCCGGCCAACGCCGACCCGGTGGATCCGCACGATGTGCGGCCGGAGGAGCTCGACATCGCCACCGGCATCGCGCGCATCGAGGAGATGACCACGCTGCAGATCCGCCGCCCGAGCCACACGTGGGCCGGGCTGCGCTCCTTCGTGGCCGACGGAGACCTGGTCGCCGGCTTCGACCCGCTGGTGCCCGGCTTCTTCTGGCTCGCCGCGCAAGGCGGTTACGGCATCCAGACCGCGCCGGCGATGGGGGAACTCGCCGCCGCCTGGGTGCGTGGCGAGCCGACCCCCGCGCACATCGCCGCCGCGGGTGTGGATGCTGCGTATCTGCACGTCGATCGCCTGCGCCGACAATCTGCTTCCTGACCGGAGACCTCCCATGAGCAAGTCCCACCGCATCGCCGTGATCCCCGGCGACGGCATCGGCCGCGAAGTCATGCCTGAAGGCCTGCGTGCCCTCGAGGCCGTCGGCGCACGCCACGGCATCCGCTTCGAGTGGAAGCACATCGACTGGGCCAGCTGCGACTGGTACGCCAAGCACGGCACGATGATGCCGGCCGACTGGTTCGATCAGCTCGCCGGCCTGGACGCGATCTACTTCGGCGCCGTCGGCTGGCCCGACACCGTGCCCGACCACATCTCGCTGTGGGGCTCGCTGCTGAAGTTCCGCCGCGACTTCGACCAGTACGTGAACCTGCGCCCCTGCCGCCTGATGCCCGGCATCCCGTCGCCGCTGGTCGATCGCAGCGGCCGCGCGCGGCAGCCCGGCGAGATCGACTTCTACGTGGTGCGAGAGAACACCGAGGGCGAATACTCCAGCGTCGGCGGCCGCATGTTCGAAGGCACCGACCGCGAGGTGGTGATCCAGGAAACGGTGATGACACGCGTGGGCGTCGACCGCGTGCTGCGCTATGCCTTCGAGCTGGCGAACAAGCGCCCGAAGAAGCACCTCACCTCGGCCACCAAGAGCAACGGCATCGCCATCACCATGCCCTACTGGGACGAGCGCGTCGCGGCGATGGCGAAGAGCTATGCGGACGTGAAGGTCGACAAGTACCACATCGACATCCTCACCGCGAACTTCGTGCTGCACCCGGACTGGTTCGACGTGGTGGTGGCGAGCAACCTGTTCGGCGACATCCTGTCCGACCTCGGCCCGGCCTGCACCGGCACGATCGGCATCGCGCCGAGCGCCAACATCAACCCGGACCGCAAGTTCCCGTCGCTGTTCGAACCGGTGCACGGCTCCGCGCCGGACATCGCCGGCAAGGGCGTGGCCAACCCGATCGGCATGGTCTGGTCGGGCGCGCTGATGCTCGAGCACCTGGGCCACGCGCAGGCCGGCGCCGAGGTGCTGGCGGCGATCGAGAAGCTGCTCGCCGACCCGCACGCGCCGAAGACGCGCGACATCGGCGGCACCGCCGGCACACAGGACGTGGGGCGCGCGCTCGCCTGGCTGCTGGCATGAAGGTTTGCATCGTCGGCGCCGGCGCGATCGGCGGCTTCATCGGCACGCGGCTGGCACGCGCCGGTGAAGCGCAGGTCAGCGCCCTGGCGCGCGGGGCTACGCTGCAGGCGTTGCGCACGCAGGGCTGGCGGCTGCGCCAGGGCGGCGAACTGCTGCAGGCGCCGGCCACGGCGAGCGATGACCCGGCGGCGCTGGGTGTGCAGGAGCTCGTCGTCGTCGCGCTGAAGGGCCAGGCGCTGCCCGAACTGGCGCCGCGCCTGGCGCCGCTGTTCGGTCGCGACACCCTCGTGCTGCCAGCGATGAACGGCGTGCCCTGGTGGTTCGGACGTGGCGTGGCAGCACTCGGCGACGCGCCGCTGCAAAGCGTCGATCCGGGCGGCGTGGTGGGCCGCGCCATTCCATTCGAGCAGGTGCTCGGCTGCGTGGTGCATGCCAGCACGGCGACGTCGGAGCCCGGGCTCGTCGAACATCGCATGGGCCAGGGCCTGATCGTCGGCGAGGCGTCCGGTGGCCTGAGCGAGAGGGTGCAACGCGTCGTGGCGCTGCTCCAGAACGCGGGCTTCGATGCGACGGCGTCGGCGAACATCCGCCAGGACATCTGGTACAAATTGTGGGGCAACCTGACGGTGAATCCGGTGACGGCGATCACCGGCGCCACCACCGACCGCGTGCTCGACGACCCGCTGGTAAGGGCCTTCTGCACCGCGGCGATGCGCGAGGCCGCGGCCATCGGCGAGCGCCTGGGCTGCGCCATCGCGCAGAGCCCGGACGACCGCCACGCCATCACGCGCAAGCTCGGCGCCTTCCGCAGTTCGATGCTGCAGGACGTGCAGGCCGGCCGCGCCATCGAGCTCGACGCCATCGTCGGCGTGGTGCACGAGATCGCCACGCGTCTGGGCGTGGCCTCGCCGAACATCGACGCGCTGCTCGGCCTCACGCGGCTGTTCGGCCGCGTGCACGGCCTCTACCCGGAATCGCCGGAAGCCCCCGCCGCCTGAAGCTCAGGCCCCGAGACGCAGGTGCTGCCCCTGCACCGCCTCGCCGCTGCGCGTGGCGAGGAAGGCGATCGCCTCGGCGGCGGCCGCGGTGCTCACCCAGGCCGTGCGGTCGGCATCGGGCATCGCGGCGCGGTTCGCCGGCGTGTCCAGCGTGGTCGGCGCGACGCTGTTGACGCGGATGCCGCTGCCCGCCACCTCCTGCGCGAGCGATTCGACGAGGCGCTGCAACGCGCTTTTCGACGCAATGTAGGCGCCCTTGAGCGCCTGCCCGCCACCGGCCGCCGCCGCGCTCACCGCGACGATGCTGCCGCTGCCCTGCGTGCGCATCTGCGCCACCACCGGCTTGGCCAGCGCGACGAACGACCACGCATTCAGGCCGAACATGCGATCCCACGAGGCCCGCGTCAACTGCGCCACGCCCTCGCCCATCTCGAAGCCACCGGCCACGTGCACCAGCGCGTCGACTCGGCCGAGCGACTGCACGATGCGGCCGACAGCCGCCGCGACTGCGGCCTCGTCGGTGATGTCGACCGCTTCAGCGAACGCGGCGGCGGGGAACATCTGCTTCAACACCGCCGCATCGCGGTCGAACAGCGCCAGCCGCGCGCCGTCCGCGAGCAAGCGCTGCACCACCGCGCGGCCCAGCGCGCCGGCAGCGCCGGTGACGATCACCACCGAATCGTTCGTGCTCATCGTGTGTGCTCCGGCAGAGCCTGCGCCAGCGCGCGGGCGAGGTCTTTCTGGAGATCGTCGACATTCTCCAGCCCGACCGAGTAGCGCACGAAGTTCGGCGGAATGCCCGCGGCCTTCATCTGCGCCTCGTTCATCGTGCCCGACCACATCGCCGCCGTGTGAACGATCAGCGACTCGACGCCGCCGAGGCTCACCGCATGCGTGGCCAGTTCGAGCGCGCCGACAAATCGGCTGGTCGCCTCGAAGCCGCCCTTCACCGCGAAGGCGATCACCGGGCCGCCGCCCTTCATCTGGCGCTTCGCCAGCGCGTGCTGCGGGTGGCTCTCGAGGCCCGGGTAATGCACCTTCTCCACCTGCGGCTGCTGCTCCAGCCAGCGCGCCAGCGCCAGGGCATTGGCGTTGATGCGCTCGATGCGCACGGCCAGCGTGCGCAAGCCGCGCAGCAGCAGCCAGGCGTCCATCGGCGAGAGCACCGCGCCCAGCGTGATGTGCATGCGCCAGATCTTCTCGGCGAGTGCGTTCGAGCAGCACACCGCGCCGGCGGTGATGTCGTGGTGGCCGCCGAGCAGCTTGGTGGCGCTGTGCACCACGACGTCGATGCCCAGCGCGTGAGGCTGCTGGTTCAGCGGCGAGGCGAAGGTGTTGTCGACGATGGTGAGGATGCCGCGCTCGCGCGCCATCGCCGCCACCGCCTGCAGGTCGGTCAGCACCAGCGTCGGGTTGGCCGGCGTCTCCAGCATGATCAGTTTCGTGTTCGGTCGGATCGCGGCACGCAGGGCCTCGATGTCGCTCTGCTCGACCAGCGTGGCCTGCACGCCGAAGCGCGGCAGCACTTCGTCGAACAGTTTGGCGGTGCTCATGTAGTGGCGTGTCTGGGCCACCACGTGGTCGCCGGCCGAGACGAGCGCCAGCACCGTGGTGCTGATGGCGCCCATGCCCGAGGCGGTGAGCAGCGCGGTCTCGGTGCCTTCGAGGCCGGCGATGATCGCCGCCACGCGCTCGTGCACCGGGTTGCCATAGCGCGTGTAGTAGGCCGGGTGGCGCGCGCGCGTGGCCATGTCGGCGAACTCGCCGGCGTCGCGGGCACGGAAGGTGGCGCTGTAGTGGATGGGCGCCACCACCGAGCTGTCGTCGGACAGGCCGCTGTCGCCGTGTAGCACGCGGGTGTCGGCGTGCCAGTCGTGGGGATCGTCGTTCATGCAGCGGGCTCCGGAGGCAGGCGCGGCGCGCCTATAGTGCAGCCGTCGCATTATTCCGGAGGAGTGACCATGCGCAGCGAGTGGATCTCGATCGACGCCAGCGGAGGCGGACGCTACGACGCCTACCTCTCGCTGCCGCCGGCCGGGCGCGGCCCGGGACTGCTGCTGTTCCAGGAGATCTTCGGCGTGAACCGGCACATCCGTTCAGTGGCCGACCAGTACGCGCTCGACGGCTTCGTGGTGCTGGCGCCCGACCTGTTCTGGCGCGACGCTCCGCGTGTCGAGCTCGGCTATGCCGGCGCCGACCGCGAACGCGCGATGTCGCTGCTCAAGGGCACCGACCCGGCCCTGCTGGCGGCCGACATCCCGACGAGCCTGGCCGCTCTGCGTGCGCGGCCCGAGCGCGACGGCCGCGTCGGCGCCTTCGGCTACTGCCTGGGCGGGCGGCTGGCCTACGTGGCCGCGGCCACCGCCGATGTCGATGCGGCGTCGTGCTACTACGGCGGCGGCATCCACGACCAGCTCGGCATCGCCGGCAGCGTGCGCTGCCCGATCCAGTTCCACTACGGCGCGCGCGACACGCACATTCCGCTGCCCGCCGTCGACCGGGTCAAGGCGGCGTTCAGCGGCCGCGACGCCGAAATCCACCTCTACGACGCCGAGCACGGCTTCAACTGCTGGGAGCGCGCGAGCTACCACGCACCCTCGGCCGCTCTGGCGCATGCGCGCACGTTGGCGCACTTTGCTCGCACGCTGTTCTGAGCAGGCCACTGTGGGCAGGGTGCTTGTGATTCGTCAAGCGGTGCCCGGAGCGCCGCGCCCACAATGAAGCCGACATCCTGAGGAGTTGATGATGAGTTCGACCTATCCGCTCGACCCGCGCAGTGCCGCTGCGGCACAGGTGCGTGCCACGCTGCAGGACCGTGAACGCGCCCTGCGCGCCGAGGTCGAGGCCGCGCGGCAGATCGGCCGGACCGACCCTTCCGCCGTGGCGCGCGAAGTGCGCGACCGCGAGGAAGAAGCCGACGCACAGGTCACGACCGGCATCAACGACGCCGAGATCGACCGCGACGTGGCCGAATTGCGCGAGATCGGCGAGGCACTGCAGCGCCTGGACGCCGGCCGCTACGGCCAGTGCAAGTCCTGCGACGAACTCATCGACCCGCGCCGGCTGGCAGCCGAGCCCTTCGCGGTGCGCTGCACGCGTTGCCAGGGCGCGCGCGAGCAGGCGCAGCGCCGCATCTAGACACGCCGCTCAATCCAGGCGCAGCGTCAGCAGCGTCTCGCCGCGCATCACCACCATGCGCGTGCCGGCTTCACGCCGCCACGCGAGCAGCGCCCGCGCCAGGTCGGCGCTGTGCGCGATGGGGCGGTCGTTGATCGCCAGCACGATGTCGTCGACCTTCAGGCCGAAACGCTCGGCCAGGCTGCCCCGGCGCACGATGGACACCATCGCGCCTTGCACCGTGCTGCGCCCGCGCGCCACGGCCACCGGCGCGCTCACGTCGTCGAACTCGGCGCCCAGACGCGGCCGCACGATGCTGCCGCTGCTGCGCAGCTCGGCGACGATGTCCAGCACGATCTCGATCGGAATGGACAGGCTCACGCCGGGTGCGCCATAGGCGCCGACCACCGTGCGCAGGTTCATGCCGACGATGTCGCCCGTGGCGTCGAGCAGCGGCCCGCCGGAGTTGCCCGGGTTCAAGGCCAGATCGGTCTGCACGAACAGCAGTTCGGGTTCGTCGCCGAAGTGGCGGTCCATGCCGCCGACGATGCCGGCGGCCACCGAGCGGTTCAGCCCATAGGGCTCGCCCACCGACAGCACCCAGTGGCCCGGTCGTAGCGTGGTACTGCGGCCCAGCGGCGGCGCCACCGGGCCGGCGCTGTCGATGCGCAGCAGCGCGATGTCGGTGTCGAGGTCGGTGCCGATCAAGGAGGCACGCAGCACCCGCTGGTCGGCCAGCTTGACGATCACCTCGTCGCTCTCGCTGACCACGTGGGCAGCTGTCACGATGTGGCCCGCAGCGTCGATCAGGAAGCCCGCGCCGATGCGTGCGTAGGGCAAGGCGGAGACGCCACGCTCGTCCGCGTTGGGCGGCAGGCCGCCGATCGCGGCCGGCTCGCTTCGCGCCACGCCATACACGCCGACAGCGAACGGCAGCGCGCGGGCCAGTGCCGTCGCAAAGCCGCCGCGCGGATCGGCCGGTGGTGTGCTGCAGGCGGCCAGCAGGCAGGCGGCTGCCAGCGCGGCGGCGCGGGCGGCGCTGATGGGCGCCGTTGAGAACCAGGTCATCGCGCGGACTCTGCCACGACCCGCTGCAGCTTGCCGCTGCGGCCGGCGCGCCTCGCGTTGCCGCGGCTCAGGGCCACCCGCACGCCCGGCAGCCCCTGGCGGGCCAGGTGCGCACGCAGGGCATCCGCGGCGTGGCGAGCGTCGCGCTCGCCATGGCAGGCGCCGATGTCCAGGCTGAGCTGGCGTTCGCCGGCCTGCACCAGCTGGAAGTCCAGCAAGCCTGCTTCCTCCAGCACGCTGACCAGGGCCAGTGGGGGCAGCATGACGCTGCGGCCTCGTGCATCGCGCAGGCGCAGCATGTCGTCGGTGCGGCCGAGCACGTCCATCGCCGGCAGCGGCGAGCCGCAGGCGCAAGGCTGGGCGTGCAGCGTCACGCGGTCACCGATGTCGTAGCGGATCAGCGGCTGCACGTGGTTGGCCAGGTTGGTCAGCCAGGTGGTCGCGCCGCACACGCCGGCCGGCACGGCGCGGCCGCGCTCGTCCACCGGCTCGAGCAACACCCAGTCGGCGTTCAGGTGCAGCACGCCCCGCCGGCATGGCACTGCGATGGCGAGGAATTCCGACGCACCGTAGCTGTTCGCCGCCGGGCAGCCGAACGCGGCCTCGATCTCGACCTGCATCGCCGCGCTGAGCGATTCGCCGCCGGTCCAGACCTCGGCCAGCGAGAGCTGCAGGCGCCCGGCGCGTGCCGCCTCGGCCAGCATGAGCGCAGCACTCGGGTAAGTGGCCAGCACGGTGGGCGCATGACGGTGCAACTGCGCGATGAGTTCGGGCAGAGGCTGCAGGAAGTCGAACCCCTGCAGGCGCTGCCCCAGCCCCGGCTGCAGGCGGCGCAGGCGCTGCATCGACACCGTGCTGGCAAAGTGCCCGGTGGTGGCGCCGACGAAGGCGATGCGTTCGCCCAGGCACCAGGGGTCGAACCAGCGGCGCCACGGGTTCAGCGGCGCACGGCGCAGGCCCTCGAGCGCGTCGTAGACCGCCATCGCCCGCGCGTCCTGCACGAACAGGCCCGGCTCGCCGGTGCTGCCGGAGCTTTCCCACACCACGAATCGGCCGTCGAAGGCCTCGCCGATGCGCGCCGGGTCGGCCACGAAGGCCTGCAGCGCCGGCAGGCGCAGGGCCGGGTCGGTCACCCAGTCCTCGAAGTGCTGCATCAGTTCGCGCTTGCCGATCGGCGCGATGCCGTTGAGCCCGCCTTCGCCGCGCCAGCCGGCGAGTCGTTGCCGGTAGACCGGTGCGGCGCTCGCCGCCTCCAGCAGCGCCGCCAGACGGTCACGTTGGCGTTCGGCCAGCATCCGCGGCCCGCCGGCAGACACGGCCAGCACGTCGCCGGCGGCCAGGCTGGTCTGCCAGGGGTCGTGGTCGCTGCGCATGGCCTTCGACGCTAGGCGCGCTGGCGGTCTCCCGGCTTGAGCCGGCTCAAGCGCCAGCGGCCGAAAAGGTCAAGCCGGGAACGTGCGGAGCCGATGTCATGATTGACGCAAGGCAAGCGGGTGTCTAATGTCGCCCATCCCGCTTTCGAGAATCACCGCCACGTGACGAACCCGACCCACCTAGCCGTTCTCGATGATGAAGTCGACATCACGCGCTTGCTGGGCCTGTACCTGGAGAGCCAGGGCTTCAGGGTCACCCAGCTGCACACCGGCGCCGCACTGATCGACCTGATGGGCCGCGACCCGCCGACGCTGGTGCTGCTCGACCTCGGCCTGCCCGGCGAAGACGGCTTCGCCATCGCGCGGCAACTGCGCGAGCACTGGCACTGCGGGCTGGTCATCGTCACCGGCCGCGGCGACGCGATCGACAAGGTGGTCGGGCTCGAGGTCGGTGCCGACGACTACGTCACCAAGCCGTTCGACCTGCGCGAGCTGGTGGCACGCATCAAGGCCGTGCTGCGGCGCCTGGAGCCGCTGACCACGCGCCCGGCGCCGCTGCCGCTGGGGCCGAGCGTCGCGCCGGGCGAGAAGACGCGCCTGCGCTTCGCCCAGTGGGAGCTGGACACGGCCGCACGCCGCCTGAGTGACACGCAGGGGCGCGACATGCCGCTGACCTCGGGCGAGTTCGACCTGCTCAGCGTGTTCGCGCGCACACCGGGCCGCGTGCTGTCACGCGACTTCCTGCTCGAGCACACGCGCGGCCGCAGCGCCGGCCCGTTCGACCGGACGATCGATGTGCAGGTCGGGCGTCTGCGGCGCAAGCTGGAGGTCGACCCGGAGGATCCGCAGATCATCAAGTCGGTGCGCGGCGCGGGCTACATCCTCGTGCCGCCGGTGGCGGCGGAATGACCCTGTCGTCGTGAATCCCGCCCCGCCCCCCATCGGCCAGGCGCTGCCGGACGGGTTCGACGTCCAGGGCGTCTTCCGCTCGCTGTTCGCCGCCTATCCCGATGCCTTGCTGGTCGTCGACACAGCGGGCCGCATCGTGCTGGCCAACGACGGTGCGGCGCAGTTGCTCGGCTACGGCGTCGGCGAGCTGGTCGGCCTGAGCGTCGACGCGCTGGTGCCCGACGCGATCCGCCCGCGACACGCCAGCTTTCGCGGCGACTACCTGAAGGCGCCCCGCCCTCGGCCCATGGGCACCCAGATGGAGCTCGTGGCACGCCGCCGCGACGGCACCGAGGTGATGGTCGAGATCGCGCTGAGCCCGCTGCAGCAGCACGGCCTGCCTTTCGTCGTGGCGGCCGTCCGCGGCATCGGCGCCTACCCGCGCGTGCGCCAGGCGCTTCAACGCGCCCACTACGCCGAGCAGGTGGCGCAGTTCGGCCGCGTGGCCGTCGACGCGCGCGACCCGCACCAGCTGCTCGAACAGGTGCCCCGCGTGGCCGCCGAGGCCCTGCAGGTGGAATCGGCCGTGGTGTACCTGCTCGAGCCGAACCGGCTGGACTTCCGCGTTGCCTCCTGCCACGGCGATTACCCCGGCGAAGCGCGCGGCGACCACGTGCCGAACCGGCCCGACACCTTGCCCGGCTTCGTGCTCGCGCAGGGCCGGCCGGTGCGCGTCGACGACTGCGCCGCGGAACTTCGCTTCGACGTCCCGGAGAGCCACCGACGCAGCGGGCTGGCCAGTGCGCTGGCCGTCCCGTTGTCCGATCGCGGCCGGATCGTCGGCGCACTGGCGGTGCGCGCGCACCGGCCGGGCCGCTTCGGCGATGACGAACTGCGTTTCCTCGATGCGCTGACCAGCCTGCTGGCCACCAGCCTGCAACGAGCGCAGACCGAAGAGGCGCTCAACCATTCGCAGCGCCTGGAGAGCGTGGGCCAACTCACCGGCGGCATCGCGCACGACTTCAACAACCTGCTGACCGTGATCTCCGGCAACCTGCAGGTGCTGGAAGATTTGCCGGCCGTGGCGGGCGACCCGTTCGCACAGCAGCTCGTGGGCGCGGCCTCGCGCGCCAGCCGCCGCGGCGCCGAGCTGACGGGCAAGCTGCTCGCCTTCTCGCGCCGCCAGATGCTGCAGCCCACCGCACTGGATGCAGGCGCGCTGCTGCAATCGCTGGCCGACATGCTGCGGCGAACGCTCGACCAGCGTATCCGCATCGAAGTGGACACGCCCCCGGAGTGCCCGCTGGTGCTGGCCGATGCCGGGCAGCTCGAGTCGGCACTGCTGAACATCGCCATCAACGCACGCGACGCGATGCCCGACGGTGGGTTGCTCTGGTTTGCGTGCCGCGAAGTGCCGTCGCGTTCGCCCGATCTGCCGGCCGAACTGGCAGAGCACGATGGCGTCACCTACGTGGCCATCGCCGTGGGCGACAACGGCGCGGGCATGTCCGACGCGGTGAAGGAGCGCGCCTTCGAGCCCTTCTTCACCACCAAGGAAGCAGGCCGAGGCACCGGGCTGGGCTTGTCGACGGTGTACGGCTTCGCCAAGCAGTCGCAGGGCGCGCTGCGTCTGGACAGCACGCTCGGCGCCGGCACCACGATCACCTTGTTCCTGCCCGGCGAGAAAGGTGCAGCCAGCCCCGACGGCGAAACAGACGCCTCGGTGGGCACTCTGCCGCCGGGCTTGCGCGTGCTGCTGGTGGAAGACGATGCGGAGGTGCGCAGCGTGGCCCAGCGCTTCCTCGCCGCGCTGGGCTGCCACGTCACGGCCTGCGCCAACGGCGAAAAGGCACTGGAGCAGCTGGCGAGGTCGGGCGACTTCGACCTGCTGCTCACCGACATCGCCCTGGGCACGGGCATGCGCGGCACCGAGCTCGCCGAGCAGGTACGCCGGCGGCTGCCGGCCCTGCCTGTGCTGCTGATGAGCGGTTACGCCAGCGCCCTGCTCGAGGCGCCACCCGGCTGGGACCTGCTGCGCAAGCCTTACACCCGGGCCGAACTGGGCCGTGCGATGGCACGCGTGCTGGGCGCGCTCGCGTGAGCGCCCGTCGAGACCCCGGGGCGCGCAGACCTCAGTGCATCACGGCGGTGGTGCTGGCGGCGGCCGGGGTGACGCAACGCTGGATGAATTCGCTGAGCGCCTCGACCTGCGGGATCTGGATCTCGCGACGGCCCTTCTCGGCGAAGCGGATCACGTCGGTGCGTGCCAGCCGCGACAGCGCGCGGCTCACCGTCTCCAGCGTCATGCCCAAATAGTTGCCGATCTCGGCACGGGTCATGCGCAGCGTGATCTGGTCGGTGCGCAGGCCGCGGTCGGACAACGCCTCGGCCCAATTGCGCAGGAAGTCGGCCACACGCGCGTCCGCGGGCAGCGTGCACAAGGACATCATCGAATCCCGGTCCCGGCCGATCTCGCGACTCATCGCCTCGTGCAGCACCGACAGCAGTACCGGCCGGGCGACACAGGCCTCGAGCAGCGCGTCGTAGCGGAAGGTCCAGACCTCGCCGGTGTCCATCGCGATCGCGTCGCAGCCGTAGCTCCCGGTGGCGATGCCGTCAAATCCGAGCCAGTCGCCGCGGAAGTGAAGGCCCACAACCTGCTCACGGCCATCGGGGGAAAGGTTGACGATCTTCACCATGCCCGAGTTCAGCACGTGCAGGTTGGTGAACCGTTCGCCAGCCTGGTAGAGCGCGTCGCCGGCATGCACCACACGGCGCTGGATGGGCAGCGCCTCGCGCAGCAGATCGAGGCAGGTGGCGATGCGCTGGCTGTTGGTCTGGGCGTTCTGGGGGGTCGCGGCGTTCATGTGACTTGCTCCTTGTCAATGAAAGCGAGTCTCGGGGCCGTGCGAAAACGCCGTGAGAACAATGCGGCACGCTGGGTAACGCTGCGTAAACAGTCTGTCTCAGCGAGGTATCACCTACCCGAAGACCGCTCACATTTGACGCCGATCAAGACTCCAAGGCCCAATGTGGGTAGCTTTCAGCCTGAGATGGTCCCTCGCCCCAACATCCACCACCGCAACCTCTGGTCGGTGGGCACCCTGTCGCGTTCCGACGTGCTCGACGTGCTCGAGACGGCGCGCCGCCTCAAACAGGCAGGCCTGAGCGGGCTGCCCGTCACGCCGCTGCGGGGCTGCAACCTCGCGCTGCTCAACGACGCACCGCCAGCCGAGGGCGCCGGCAGCCTGCGACACGCCGCGCTCGGCCTCGGCGCACAGGTTTCGCACCTTCGCCCCAGCGACGCCCGCATTGCCCCCGACACGGCCGACGAGGCCACGGCACGCATGCTGGGGCGGCTCTATGACGCCATCGACTGCGAGTCCATGGCCCCGGAGCTGGTGGCGCGGGTCGCCCACAGCGCCGGCGTCCCGGTGTTCAACGGCCTGGGTTCACACGGGCACCCGACGCGTGTGCTCGCCGAACTGCTGAACATGCAGGACCAGTGTGGCGGCAAGGCCCTCGACAGCCTGAGCGTGTGCTTCGTCGGCGACCCGCGTACGCCCTGCGGCGACGCCCTGCTGCACGCCGCGGCGGCCACCGGCATGGAACTGCGCATCGCCGCTCCCCGCCACCGCTGGCCGCCGCCGGAACTGCTGGAACGCCTGCGCGCGCGGGCCGTCGCTCGCGGAGAGCGATTGAAGCTGTACGAAAACACCGCCCAGGCCGGCACGGACACCGACATCGTCATCGATGCGCATGACGACCCGCCCTGGCCGATGGGTGGCCAAGTCGGCGCAGACCGCGGCGACTACCGGCAGTTCACGCTGCAGGCCCTGCTGGTGTCGACGATTTCCTGAGCCCGGGCTCAGGCGCGCGAAGCGCCTTCCAGCCGTGACAGCAGGTCCCGGGCGGCCGACTCGGCGGCCACCGCGACTTCCAGTGGCGAGCGGCACAGGCCGGCATGGGCGTAGTGCAGGTTCTCGTACAACTCTGCGGCAGCCGGATGGGCGGACAGCACGGCGTTCAGCCCTTCGGTCGGCAAGTCGGCGCCCAGCGCATCCTTCAGGCGGTCGACCAGCACGAGGTACTGCTGCGCATCGAGCGAGGTGCCGCTGCGCTCGACGCGCTCGAACATCCCGGCCAGCAGGGCCAGATTCTCGAGGTTGCTGCGTTGCAGCGCGAAGCTGTGGGCGGACATGATGGACTCTCAAGAACCGTCATTCCGCGACGGCATGAACCCCACATGCGGCCGCCGCGCCAGGCTTCAAGCTCAGGCCAGTGCGAAGGCCCTGCGCATTCTCGGCGGCGGCTCAGCCGTTCCTGATGCGGCTCACCAGGGCGCGGGTGAACTCCGAGGTGCTCGCCTTGCCGCCGAGATCGCCGGTGCGCACCATGTCGATGTTCAAGGTGGCGTCGATGGCGCGGCGCAGGCGATCGGCCAGGTCCTTGCGCTTGACGTGGTCGAGCATCATCGCGGCGGCGAGCATCAGCGCGATCGGGTTCGCCTTGCCCTGGCCGGCGATGTCGGGCGCCGAGCCGTGCACGGCCTCGAAGATCGCCGCGTCGGCGCCGATGTTGGCGCCCGGCGCCATGCCCAGGCCTCCGACCAGGCCGGCGACCAGGTCCGACAGGATGTCGCCGAACAGGTTGGTCGTGACCAACATGTCGAACTGCCACGGGTTGAGCACCAGCTTCATCGCGCAGGCGTCGACGATCACCGTGTCCATGGCGAAGCGGCCTTTGTACTTCTCTTCGTACATCTGCTCGGCCGTCTCCTTGAAGATGCCGGTGAGCGCCTTCATGATGTTGGCCTTGTGCACGATCGTCACCTTCTTGCGGCCGGTGGCGATGGCATGCTCGAAGGCGAACTCGAGGATGTGCCGGCAGCCGGCTCGGGTGTTGATGCCGGTGGCCATGGCCACGGCGTGCGGGTCGTCGTCGATCTGCACGTAGTGCTCGTGGCCGATGTACAGGCCTTCGAGGTTCTCGCGCACCACCACCAAGTCGATCTTGTCGAAGCGGCCGCCGGGGACGATGGTCAGCGCCGGGCGCAGGTTGGCGAACAGCTTGAATTCCTCGCGCAGCCGCACGTTCGAGCTGCGGTAGCCGCCGCCCGAGGGCGTTTCCAGCGGGCCCTTGAGGGCCAGGCGCGTGCGGCGGATGCTGTCCAGCGTGGCCTTCGGCAGCGGATCGCCGCTGGACGTCACGCCCGCCAGGCCGGCGACCTGGGGCTCCCAGTCGAAGGGTGCACCCAGCGCGTCGAGCGCAGCCAGCGTGGCCTCGACGATTTCGGGGCCGATGCCGTCGCCGGCGATCAGGGTGGCGGGAATGCGGTTGGACATGGTCGGTTCTTCCGTGGGTCGGCGCAAAGATCGTCAGCATAAACCCGTAATCTTGGCGTCTGGCTGACACGGACTGCGGCCGCTCGGAGAGTGGCTCCTGCAGATCGATGCATGCCGCTGCCCGCGATCCGGCGATGCACCGACCGCATCCGCCACTGCGATCAGGATGCCACGCGGCGGTGCACCGGCTCGCCCACCGCTTCATTCAGGTTCACCCGGTACCGGTTCGTTGCCGGCTCCGCGGCGAAGCCGCCCGGCACCGGCCATGAAGGGCATCCTTGAGGGCGCAGACGCGACGCGGCCCGGTCGAGAAGGTCGGTCGGGCGTTCCATTCCGGTGTCATGGACGGTCAGTTCGGACCCAGCACAATCACCCGCACCGGAAGTCGAGCGACCGGGTAAATTCGTGCCAATGTTGTTCACCATTGCTCGGACCCGGATTTCGCGGCCAGGCCGTCAAGCCTCCCGCCGTGCTCGTTCCTCGGGACGATGATGCTTTCGCAGCGTCGCATCGCGGATCGCCTGCATGCCCTGCCGCACGGCAGGCTGCAGGGAATGCTGCGCGGCATCGAGAAGGAGAGCCTGCGCACGCGACCGGACGGTTCGCTGGCCTTCACGCCCCACCCGCCGGCTCTGGGTTCCGCCCTCACGCATCCCCACATCACGACCGATTTCAGCGAGTCACAGCTCGAACTGATCACAGGCGTGCATGGCAGTGTCGAATCCTGCCTCGAGGAGCTCGGCCAGATCCACCAGCATGTTTACCGGTCGATCGGCGACGAGCTGCTGTGGGCCGGCAGCATGCCTTGCGACCTGCCGCCGGATGCGTCGATCCCGATCGCCAACTACGGCAACTCGAACATCGGCCGCGCGAAAGCCGTGTATCGAATCGGCTTGAGCCATCGCTACGGCAAACGCATGCAGACGATCTCGGGCATCCACTACAACTGGTCGATGCCTGGACTGGGCACCGACGAGTACTTCGCGCTGATCCGCAACTTCCGTCGCCACTCGTTCCTGCTGCTGTATCTGTTCGGAGCATCGCCGGCGCTGGGTTCGAGTTTCATGACCGGCCGGGCACACGGCCTCACACCGGTGGGGCCCGACACCCTGGGGATGCCGCAGGCCACGTCGCTTCGCATGGGCCGACTGGGCTACCAGAGCGACGCCCAGTCGGCGCTGGCGGTGAGCTACAACAGCCTGGAGCACTATGCGGCGACTCTGCAGGAGGCTCTGACGCGGCAGTACCCGGCTTACGAGGCGATCGGGGTCGTCGATCGCGAAGGCAAATACAGGCAACTCGCGACGACCTTGCTCCAGATCGAGAACGAGTTCTACGGAACGATCCGCCCGAAACGCGTGATCAGGCCAGGAGAGCGACCGCTGCACGCGCTGCGTGAACGGGGGGTCGAGTACGTCGAGGTGCGCTGCCTGGACCTCGATCCCTTCGAGCCGCTGGGCATCGGGCCCGGCACGGCGCGCTTCGTCGACCTGTTTCTTCTGCACAGCCTGCTGGCCGACAGCCCTGCGGATTCACCGCAGGAAACCGAGGCGATGTCCCGCAACCAGGACCTCGTTGCGACGCGCGGGCGCGAGCCCGGCTTGCGGCTCGAACGGGGCGATGGCGAGATCGCCCTGACCGACTGGGCAGCCAGCCTGCTCGATGAGTTCGAGCCGATCGCCCACGCGCTGGACACGATCGAAGGCGGCCTGGGCTACCGCGACTGCCTTCGACGCGCACGAAGCGCTGTGAGTGATGCCGCACTGTTGCCGTCTGCACGAGTGCTGGAGACCCTGCGGCAGAACTTTGGTGGCTCGCACCGCGGTTTTGTCGGTGCCCAATCCGCCAAGGCAAAGCACCAGTTGCTCGAGATACCGTGGCCGGCCGCCGCACAGGCGAAGTTCGGCCAGATGGCTGTTGACTCCTTGAAGGATCAGGCCCGCACTGAGGCGCTGGACCAGACCGACTTCGAAACTTACCGACGGGCCTATCTCGCGCCAGAACGACTTCAACCGTAAACGGGCCGGCAGGTCGCGCACCTTGTGCGGCGAGGCGCGGGAGAAGGATCCAGGTTGGAGAGCATCAGCGACTCAGTGACTCACTGACTCACTGACTGGGTGGCCGGCACGTTCTCGTGGCCTGCACGCATGGCGCGCGTGCAGGCGTGTTCGTTCCGGTCGCCAAAGGCGGGTCGATTGCCGCGATCTCGCGCGAACCGGATGCTCAGCGGCGGGATCCGCAATGCCCCGAAGAATCATCCAGCAAAGAAAAACAGGTTAGATGCCTGAGCATCTAACCCGTTGTTCTAGAACGATTGTTCTGGTGCGGCTGGCAGGATTCGAACCCACGACCCCTTGGTTCGTAGTTTGCGCCATGCCGCTAAGTTGTTGATTTTTCAGGGGTTGTTGCCGTCCGTTCCGACCCATTCCGCCCTGTTGTGAACTGTTTTGCGCAGGAAAGTCACCCAAAAGTCACCCAGACCTGCTGCGCTCGTTTCGTTGTTGTCAGCAGGCGGCGAGCTTGCTCACTGCTGAGCGCCGATAATGTTTATGTCAACTCAAGCGGGCGGTTTTGCGTGCGAACCTGGCTCCCGAGGCGTTCATTTTCTAAACACCGTTCCCCTGCCGGCAACCGATGCTGCCTGGGGCGCCAACCAAAGCCCGCGTGTCCGCATTACAATGTCGCGAAATGTAAGGGCTGACGCCATGGCTGAATCGACCATCACCGCCAAAGGCCAGACCACCGTGCCCGCCGACATCCGGGCGCTCGTGAATGCCAAGCCCGGCACGCGCCTCGTCTGGTCGGCGATGCCCGACGGCACCATCATTGTCCGGGCCAAGACCAAGTCCATCCTCGACATGGCCGGCATGCTCAAGGCGCCCAAGGGTAAGCACATCAGCGTCGACGACATGAACCCCTGGCGCTGACTCTGCACAGGGTATGCCGGCGCTCGACACCAATGTCCTTGTGCGCTACATCGTTCAGGACGATGCAGCGCAGCTCGCAGCGGCCAAGCGCCTCATCAGCCGCTGCGTCGCCGAGGGCTCGGCGCTGTTCGTGCCCGTGACCGTCGTGCTGGAGCTCGAATGGGTGCTGCGGTCCAGCTTCGAGTTCGGCAAGGATGAGGTGCTGATGACCCTCTCCAGCCTCTTCTCGGCAGCCGAGCTGACCTTCGAGTCGGAGCGCGCGCTGGAGGTCGCCCTGCAGCTGTTCCGCAAGGGCTCAGCGGACTTCGCAGACTGCCTTCGCGTCGCGCTGGCCACGCAGGCCGGCGAACAACCCCTGTGGACCTTTGACAAGGGCGCCGCCAAGGTCAGCGGCGCCCATCTGCTGACCAAGGCGTGAGTCGGCGCCGATCCGCACCCGCGCTGTCACCGGCGCGGGTGCTGACGAGTCAGGCGTACTCGAGTACATCAATCTTGAGCTTTGCGATGCCGGACCTGATGCCGGGCACCATGACCCGGACCGGCAACTCCACACACCGAAGTATCAAAGTGGCCCGTCCATCGGCTCCGCCCCGGGGATGCGATGGCGACCTGGCAATGCAATCCCCGGCCTGCCGGCAGCCGAGCCCGCTTGAACATCGTATCCGCCGCGAGATCCAATCGCTCCTCGAGGTGCCACCGGCCATCAGCGTCGCGGCTCATCGCAGGTTAGCTGACGATCCGGGCAAAGTGAGCCTGCTGGTTCGACCGATCGGCACCACCCGTCTGATGAATGGAGCGGGGTCAACCGCCATCAACGGCAGAAAGGCAGAATCAAAACAGTTGTGGTTGGGGCGACCTACATCTCCAATCAAAGCTGCGGCGCATGATCGCCCCGACTGCTGGTGAACGGATTGCACAGGTGTGGTCAGTTTCCGATGTCAGGGTCTTCCGGAGACTTTGACAGGTTCAATGCCGACAGAGCGGGTCGACGCGCCTCAAACAAATCGCGAAGGAGTTGTCAACGAAATGGAGCCATTGACGCAGATCCTTGCTGCGACCGACTTCTCTGCGCGCGCGATGCGAGCTGTCGATCGTGCAGCTCGCGTGGCCCACGAGCACAAGGCAACGCTGCACTTGGTGCATGTGGTCGATCACCTGTTGCTGCGCATGTTCGCGGGTGATGTGGATGAACATCCGGTGGCCACCGAACTGAGGCTGATGGACTCGGAGCGCGGTCGACTCACCGAACTGGCCGGACTGTTGGCCAGTCACTTCTCGATCAAGGTCTTGCCGGCGCTCCTTGTCGGCCGCGTCCACGCCGAAGTCGCCCGCTACGCTGCCGAGCACGGTATCGAACTGAGCGTGCTGGGCGCGCAGGGCGAGAACTTCGTGCGTGCGACCTTGGTCGGCAGTTCGGCGAGCCGCTATGTCCGTGTCGGACTTCAGCCAACGCTGGTCGTGCGCTCGGATGACAAGCAGCCGTATCGTTCGATCCTCGTCGCGGTCGACTTCTCGCCGGCCTCGAAGCGTGCCCTCGCGACCGCCATTGCACTGGCCCCCAAAGCCACAGTGCGCGTGCTCCATGTCTGCGAACTCCCGCTCGTGTCGCGCCTGCCTGCGAAGTTCCGCAGCAAAGACACCATGGCGTCCTTCCGGGCTACAAGCGAGCAGCAGGCGCGCGCCCGTCTCGACGCATTCTTGCGCGAGGTGCCGGGCGCCGGCTCGGTGACCACGGCGGTGCAAAGTGGCCCGGCCGCGAAGACGATCATGCGCCACGCCCGCGCCCAACACTGCGACTTGCTTGCCCTGGGCAAGCGCGGAGCGTTCGAACTGAACCAGCTGCTGCTGGGCAGTGTGAGCTTGCGACTCTTCGAGCAGTTCGAGGGCGATCTGTTGCTGGTGCCGTCCGACGATCAGGGGGCATGAAGTTCTCGATCTGGCCGCGACCGCCTCACGCGGCACGGCTCGGGTGGCTGGCGTGACGCTCGTCAATGCGTGGGCGAGCTGTCCGGCTCATCATTGCAGCTTGACTGCGAGGTGATGTCATGAAGCGCGATGAGCCAGCAAAGCCCGTGCGCCGAATCGTCGCGTTGTCCGACTTCACGCCCGGTTCGCAGGCGGCTGTCGCGCGCGCGATGCAGTTGGCAAAGGCACATGGCGCCCGCGTCGATCTCCTGCACGCATTCGATGTGAGCGCCCTGGCCGCCTTGCGAGGCGTGTTCGACGTCGACCGGCTCTTCAGCGATGGTCCCGCCGCTGGGCTGGTGAAGCAGCGCTTGTCGGAAGTGGCGGCCAGCCTCGCCGCCGAGCATGCTGTCGAGGTGGAAGCCTGTTTCGGGGTGGGCGAGCCGGCGACGGTGATTGCAGCCCATGTCAAGGCGCTGCACCCTGCGGTGGTCGTCATCGGCTTGCGGGCCAATCCCGCCGACCCGGGCATCGGAAGCACGCTGTTGCGGGTCTGGCGCCGCGTCGAATGTCCCGTCCTGGTGGCCCGCGCCGGCCAGGTCCAACCCTATAGGACCGTGCTGTCCGCGGTGGACCTGCGGGACGCTTCGCGCCGCGCGGCTCTGGCTGCCGCCACCTTGTTCCCGGACGCAAAACATCACCTGATGAGCGCGCTCGATCTCGTATGGGAACGCGAGGTGTGGAGCGCCAGTGGGGTCCGCGCCGGCATAGGCGTCGGCGTCGAGACGCTGCGCGGCGCCCTGACCGATCGACTCCAAGGGGTGGCGCGAGAGATGGGGGCACGGGCCGGTTCGGCGGTCACCACCGCCCTCGCTGAGGCGCCGGCTTCACGTGCGATCGTCGACAGCGCCAGGGCTCTGGGCGCCGACTGCGTTGCGGTGGGGCGGCACGGACAGGGTCTGCTCGCCGAGCGCCTGATCGGCAGCACGGCGCTCGACGTGCTTCACCATACGTCGCGGGACGTGCTCGTGGTTTCCTGAGCGCCTGACATCACGGCGCCGCGCCGCGCGGTGACCGGTTCACAGGTCGACCTGTGTGCCATGGGCAGGCGCTTCGACGTTCCAGCCGAGTCGATCGGCCACCAGGTCCGCGAACCCGCGCGCCGTCGCGGCTTCACCATGAACCACGAAGGTCCGCGCCGGGGCCGCGTCGAATCCGCCCAACCATCCCAGCAAGGCATCCTGGTCCGCATGCGCCGACAGGCCGCCGATCGTGTGGATGCTCGCGCGCACAGCCACCTCTTCGCCGAGGATCCGCACGTGCTTGTCGCCGTCCACCAGGCGCCGGCCCAGCGTTCCTGCGGCCTGGAAGCCGATGATCACGATCGCGCACTCTGGGCGCCCGAGGTTGTGCCGCAGGTGATGCTTGATGCGCCCGGCGTCGCACATGCCGCTGGCCGAGATGATGATCGCACCGGACTTGAAGCGGTTCAGCGCCATCGAGTCCTCGACGCTGTGCGTGAAGTGCAGGTCCAGCCACTCCGGGTGCGGGTCTCGCAGTGCCAGCAGTGCGCGCGTGTCGGCGTCGAGGAACTCGGTGTGCTTCCAGGTGATCTCGGTCGCCTTGAAAGCCATCGGCGAATCGACGAAGACCCGCAGGCGCGGCAGCCGACCCCGGCGGCACAGGTCCGCCAGGACGTACAGGAGTTCCTGGGTCCGCCCGACGGCGAATGCAGGCACGATGATGTTGCCCTGTCGGCGACGCAAGGTGTCCTCGATCACGAAGACGAGTTCGTCGATCGTTTCGGCGAGCGGCCGGTGCAGCCGGTTGCCGTAGGTGGACTCGACGACCAGGATGTCGGCCGACTCGATGGGCGTCGGGTCGCGCACGACGGGGCGCCCGGGTTGCCCCAGATCGCCGGAGAACACCAGCTTGCGCGTCGTGCCGCCGTCGTCGACCCAGATCTCGACGATGGCCGAGCCGAGAATGTGCCCCGCGTCACGGAAGCGGCACCGAACGCCGGCGTGCGGACTGATCTCTTCGTCGTACCTGACGCCTTGCAGTCGCTCGAGACTCTCTTGGGCCTGTGCAACCGTGTACAGCGGAGGCACAGCCGGCGCGCCGCGCGGCGTTCGCCCGCGCCCCTTGCGCTGCGCGCGCGCCCACTCGGACTCCTGGATGAACGCGCTGTCGAGCAGCATCACGCCCAGCAGGTCGACCGTCGCAGGCGTCGCATACACGGGGCCGCTGAAGCCCAGGGCACACAGCCGCGGCAGCAGACCGCTGTGGTCGATGTGTGCGTGCGTCAGCAGCACGAAGTCGATCTCGCCCGGATCGAACTCCCATGCGTCCAGGTTGCGCGCGCGCGTCTCCCGCCCACCTTGGAACATGCCGCAGTCGACCAGGAAGCGAGCGGCGCCGGTGTCGATCATGAAACACGAGCCGGTCACCTCCTGGGCCGCACCGAGAAACGCAATCTTCATGGCTTTGCCTCTTCCTTGAAACACAAGTGTCGCGTCAGCGCTCGCGAGCGCTTCACGCCCGCTGCGCTGAGCCGGAGCGCCGGAACTTTCGGCGCTCCGGCAGAGTCCGAGTTGGCGCTGCGCCAGAACAAGCAGGGAACGTGTGGCGTGTCGACAGCGCAGCATCCGGCCGTTCACCGGCCGCCGCCCACGACCCAGGAGACTGCCGATGATCGACGTCACCCCATCCGACAGGCACAGCGCTGCGCGCGTGCTGGCCCTGATCATCGGCGCCAACGGCAGCGTGAAGGACTGCGAGTTGAAGACGCTCGAGAGCCTGAATGCGTTCGAGCGCCTCGATGTCGGCCGCCGGCAGTTTCTGAGGCTGGCGAAGGAAAGCCTCGACGACGTGGGGCAGAGTCTGAGCGCGCGTGGGCATCTCCAGCCGGTCGACGTGCTGTGTTTCAACGAGCTGTTGGACCAGGTACGCGATCGCCGGCAGCGCCTGCTCGTGTGCCGACTGGCGGCCGCGGTGGTCACGGCCGACGGGCGCGTTTGCCCGGCCGAGCGCTCCGCTTACGAGCACATGCTGGCGCGCTGGCACGTTTCCACGTCTCAGGTCTCGCAAGCCATCCTCGACGACGCCGCGCACCGCTAGACGCTCAGTGCGACATCAGCACCGGCACCGTCATCGATGCCAGCATGGAGCGTGTGACGCCGCCGAGCACGAGCTCATAGGCGCGCGAGTGGCCGTAGCCGCCCATGACGACCAGATCGGCATTCGTGTCGGCGGCATGCGAGAGCAGCAGTTCGGCGATCGACGCATCGACGACGTTCGGAACCAGCATGCGCTCGGCGAACGGGATCTCGCGAACTGCACGCACCGAGCAGCGGGCCTGCACGTCGTGGCTCGCCAGGTAGCCGGCCACCCCGTCCAGGGGCTCGCCACCATCGTCCCGCTCGGCGCCGAATCGCAGCACCTCGACCACCTCGGCGCGGCGCAGGATCGGCAGCGCGTCGCGCAGCGCTCGGGCGCTCTCGCGGGTGTCTGCCCACGCGATCTGCACGCGTGTGCCGCATCGCCCCGTCAGCGCTGCCTCCGGGACGAACAGAACCGGGCAACCTGCACCCACCAGCAACTGCGACGCGAATCCGGCCGTCGGTCCCGCCTCATCGCGCGCCACGGGTTGGGCCACCACGACGAGATCCGCCACGCGGGATCGCTCCGTCATGGCCCGCAGGGCATCGCCTCCGGGAACCTGAAGATCGATCGGACGCCCGAGGGCTTGCACAACATGGCCGACCCGTTCGCGCGCCCGCGCCGCGCGCTCGCGCACCAGCGTCTGGTTGGCCGCGGCGGCGGTCATCGCCGCCTCCGGGCTCAGGTAGGCACCGAGGGCGAACGAGTCGACTGCATGCACCGCCTGCAACTCGGCCTCGTGCTCGGCAGCCAGGCGCGCGGCGAACGCCAGCAACGACTCGGCGCGCACGCTGTCGCTCAGATGGACCAGGATTCGGCGATAGCGGCTCATCGGGCTGTTCCTTGAGTACGAAGGCTCGGGAAACGTCGTGCAGGGTATCAGCGGGCGGCTCGGCCGCGTTGATGTCCGTCAGTTCGTCACACGGTCGCCGGACGGCGACGCGCGTGTCCCGGCCCACCACATCCGCCACCGCAGCCCCCACGACGTCGTGTACCCGACCTCCACGAAGCGGACCTGCCCTTGCGCATCGACGATGAAGCTGGCCGGCACCGCACGCACGCCCCATCGATCGGCCAGCGCACCGCTCGGGTCGTTCAGCACCGCAAACGTGGCCGCGTGCCCGGTCAGGTGTGCCCGCACGGCGGCGGCGTCGCCGCTGCGCATCGCGACGGTGACCACCGCATGGTCGCGGGCGACGCCCTCGATGCTGCCGTGCTGCGCCCGGCAGATCGCACACCAGCTGGCCCAGAAATGCACCAGCACCGGACCATCGCTGCGCGCGGCGATGTCGTAGGCCTGCCCGTCGAGCAGGGTACCCGCCAGCGCCGGCGCCACACCGTGGGCGGCCCCCTGTTGCTGCCACGCGCGGATGCCCATGATCACCGCGATCACAAGCGCCGCTTCGACGACCCAGCGCCATGGGTGCCGACGGCGATGAACCGGCGGCGGCGCCGACGCGGGGTCGGTCGCAGCAGGCTTCACTGTCGACGCCCGGTACCGTTCGCGCCGGTAGGCGCGGCCAGGGCAGGAATGGGCGTGACCGGCTGCCGAGGCGAGCGCCGCGCAGAGCTACGGCGCGGCGCTCTTCTTCGCCGTGTCGAGGGCATGCTGGGCTTCCGGGGGCATGTAGTTCTCGTCGTGCTTGGCCAGAACCTCCGACGCCACGAACCGGCCGCTGTCGCCGATCCGCCCCTGGACCACGGCACCTTTGCCCTCCTTGAACAGATCGGGAAGGATGCCTGCGTAGGTCACGGCAACGTCGTACGCGGTGTCGGTGACAACGAACTGCACGGTCACCCCGTCGCCTTCGCGCCGGATGCTGCCCTCCTTCACGAGGCCGCCGATCCGGAACGCCTTGTTCTTCGGCGCTTCGTCCGCCATCACCTGCGTCGGCGAGAAGAAGAACACGATGGCGCTGTTCATCGCGTTCAGGACCAGCGCCGTGGCGAGCGACAACGCCGCCAGGACGCCTGCGATCAGGGCCAGACGCTTGTGCCTTGGTTTCATGGAGCAGCTACCTCACCTGTCGTTGCTCGGGAATCACCGCGGCGGCCATTCGAGTCGTTTGGCGCATGTCGAAGCTCCTCGCGTGCACGGACGTCGTGTCTCTGAATTGTGGCCGGCGCTCGTTTCGACGAAAAGTCGAATGTTTCATGCGGTTCATTCGAGCCAAACTGATGATTGTCGTCTTGTGCCGTCATGCTGCTCGCGCCATTCGCTGCAGGCCGTGCGTCAGCGCCCGGTGGCGCGCTCGAACTCTCCGCCACGAAGGGGGCTGTCTGAATGAACGCCAGGGTGGGCCGCAGCGGAACTCACGGCTGGTGCCCGGTACCCGTCACTCCGCCGGTCGCGGCCGGGGCAGGAGATGCGGTCCCGACGACGTCAGACACCAGCGCCTTGTGCGCCTGCTGCAGCAAGCGGCGCAAGGCGCTGTTGGAGCGCAGCAGCGGCTCCATCGCAGCGGGGGGCAGCGTCCCGAGGGCCCCCGCATCGAGCAGCCCGGCCTTGGCGTCGCGGTAGCGCTGGTCCCACTCGGCAAGGCGGGCATCGAGGTCGGACGGCGGCGTGCGCGGCACACGCTCGGGGTCGAGTGCACTGAGCAGATCGCCGGCCTCGCGGCGCGCGGCCGCCACCTGTTCGAGCACCGCGCCGGTTCGCTCGGAGGGCTCCAAGGCCGGTGTGACCAACGCGGCGAGCTGTTCGACCACGCTCGTGTAATAGCCCGAGCGCCGCAGCACGATGCCCAGGCGCCGCGCCGACTCGGGGGCCATGCCCGCGCGGTTGAGCCGGACGACGAACTCGTCGATCGCCGCATCGAGCGCGGCCAGCGTGCGCTGGGCGCGGGCCAGGGCCGCGGCCTGACCGGGCTGCCCCGGCTGCGCCAGCTCGCGCGCCGCGCGCAGCGCGATGGCGCCAAAGCGCCCGACCTCGCGCGACAAGGCCTCCACCGCCAGCGCCGGCACCTTGGCGGTGGAGGCATCGAGATAGCGCGGGCGGGCCTCGTCCTCCTCCGCCGTGCGGAAGCGCCGCCCCAGGAATGCCGCCAGCCGCTCGGCCAGGGGCCAGATCAGCAGCACGCCCAGCACGTTGAACACGGTGTGGAACAGCGCCAGCGCGGTGGCGATGTTGCCGCCGGCGCCCAGGGCCTCGCCCACCTGCCCCGTCAGCGCCAGCAGCCACGGCAGAGTCGCCAGGGCCACCGCCGCGGTCAGCACGTTGAACAACACATGCGCCGCCGCGGCACGGCGTGCGTTGGAGGTGGCGCCGATCGCGGCGATCACCGCCGTGCCGGTGGTGCCGACGTTCGAGCCGATCACCACGGCAGCGGCCGAGGGCAGGTCGAGCAGGCCGCCCTGCGCCGCCGTCAGCACCATCGCGGTGGCGGCGCTCGACGACTGCACCAGCAGCGTGAGCGCGGCGCCGACCCCGACGAGGGCCGCGATACCCAGGATCCCTTCGCCCTGCGGCAGCTGCACCTGCGCGGCCAGCTCGGCAAAGCCGTCGCGCAGCACCGCGATGCCGAGGAACAGCACGCCGAAACCGGCCAGCGCCAGGCCCCAGCCCTCGCGCCGGGTGCCCGGCCCGGTCAGCCGCAGCAGCATGCCGGCCGCGATCATCGGCAGGGCCAGCGCGTCGATCTTGATCTGCAACCCCAGCAGGGCCACGAGCCAGCCGGTCATCGTGGTGCCGACGTTCGAACCGAACAGCACCCACAGCGCCGGCCCCAGCGCCAGCAGGCCGGCGTTGACGAAGCCGACGGCGGCCACCGTGACGGCGCTTGACGACTGGACCAGCGCCGTCAAGCCGAAGCCGCTGGCCAGGGCGCGCCAGCGGGTGGCCGTGGAGCGGGCCAGGATGCCGCGCATCGCGCTGCCGGCAGCCATGCGCAGGCCGTCTGTCATCAGCCACATGCCGAGCAGGAACAGGCCGATGCCGCCGGCCAGCACGCCCCACTGGGCCAAGCTCAGCATGCGCTGTCGGGTGAGCGCGAGTGCATGCGCAGGCGCCCCGCCCCATCAACGCGCATGCTGCGACACCGGCCATGCCGCGGCGGCATGCCCACCGCGGCCGCGGCAGCCGCAGCGGCAGGCATCACGGCGAGTCCTCGTCCTTGACGATCGTCACCGGCACGCGGGCCCTTTGCAGTACGCCCTGCGACACCGAGCCGAGCAGGACGCCGCGCACGGCACCCAGCCCGCGTGCGCCCATAACGATCACCGAGCAGCCAAGTCGTTCGGCCATCCCGACCACGGTTGCCGCGACCTCGCCCGATCCGATCTCGCGGGCATAGGGCACGCCTGCCGCCTTGAACAGCGCCTCCGCGCCGGCGAGGGCGCGCGCGCCGACGGTACCGCTCATGCGCTCCAGCACATCGGCGTCCGGGGCCAGCACCATCTCGTAGAGGTAGGTCGGCTCCTGCACGGTCGCCAGCACGATGTCGGCGCGCAGCCCGTCGCGCGCGAGTTGCAGCGCGTGCCGCGCGGCGTCCAGTGAGGCTTCCGAGCCATCGACGGCAACGAGGATCTTCATGGAAGGGTCCTTCATCATGGGTGCGGGCCGTGAACATCACGCTCGCGCACCCATGATGCCAGCGCGAACGCGCAACACGTCCCTCTGCAGCGCTTCCCCCGTGTGCGAACTTGACAGCTGTCAACGTGCTCGCCATGGGGACTCTGGGCAATTGACACCCGTCAACGACGTGGCGCCGGCGCGCTGCGAAACTGCTCCTAAAGCGCGTTGCGGGATCCGCGCATCGCTCAAGACCAGAACCCAGCGTGGAGACGCCTTGAACATCCTGCTCGCGATCGACGGAAGCAAGTACACCAAACGCATGCTCGCCTATGTGGCAGCGCACGACGAGTGGCTGGGCGATCGTCACCGCTACACGGTGCTGACCGTGGTTCCGCTCATGCACCCTCGCGCCGCTGCCGTCACGGCACGCGAGATGATCGCGCGCTACTACCGCGACGAACAGGAGGCGGTCCTCAAGCCGGTGCGCGCCTTCTTCGCGAAGCAGGGGTTGGCAGCCGAGTTCATCGGCGAGACCGGTGACGCGACGGAACAGATCGCCGCGCACGCGCGCAAAGGCAAGCATGAGCTGATCGTGATGGGATCGCACGGCCGCAGCAACATGGCCAATCTGGTGATGGGCTCGGTGGCGACCAAGGTGC